>LNFX01000361.1_pt1 | contig 12863 bp, 16 predicted proteins | sample 1500681 | NCBI WGS metagenome assembly LNFX01 (sample SAMN04254626, study PRJNA301722) | marine sediment metagenome | isolation source: antarctic beach sand mud | place: Antarctica | collected 2015 | reverse complement strand
GAGATAAACTGCAATGCGTCTGCCACGCTATCAATCAGATCATCTTCTTTAATAATACTCATGCTTCTCTCCTGCTGAGAATTACAATTGAATCAAGAACGAAATGGTAAAAGATGCGGGGACGCAAAAGAAAGCACTTAAGGTAACTTTTAAAAAAAAGCCCCTCATCAATCTAATAAATGAGGGGCTCATTGAATTTCTTCTCTTACTCTGTAGTTCTATCGATTTACCTTTTGCTCTCTGTCGGATTTAGGCTTCTGAACAGAATGCTGAATATATTCCTCTAAAATTTGAGCTGTAAATTTCTCTCTCTCAGGCAATGAAGCGATACGCTCCGCCTCCCAATTAATTAAGCGAATAAAGACAGAATATTTTTTTATGAAACCATAACCAATATCTCTTACACCGATGCCGTTTGCGTCCATTAAGTAAATAACTTGCTCAAGGTTTTTCTGCGTCTCAAACTGCCCACCCTCATTCGCAGCAATCAATAAACGCTGTATGTGCTGTATAGGATTCTCCGACGCACGCGACTCCTTTTTAGATAAGCTAGAAACCAAAAATTTATCTAACATTTCTTCCGTATGTTTTTCTCTCTCATTAACATCTGGAATCTGCGCAGATTCACGCTCAAGGAGACGAATAAACAAACTCTTATTTTTTATGTCAGAAAACTCTAAATCTTTCAAAGAAAGACCATTGTCGGCCATAATTTCAATCACTTTTTCATAAGACGTGGTTGCATCCTCACCAACAGAAACGGCCAGCACTAAATGTCGGCGCAACTCATGCATAATCTTCGCAGCACGATAATCTTCTTTTTGCTGTAGGTGCTGCTTATAAGCCTCTTTGTTTTTCACTAACTCATGACTGATTGCATCAAATCCTTGCACAGCATCCTGTTCATCTCTTAGGCAAGCCATACGAACCTTGGTGCAACGATCCTCCCAAGCCTCGTAAGATTTGGCTCTAGCTTGAAACGCTCGCTCAATGGCCTCCTCAAAACTTTGCTCTATCCGAGCTCGCTCTGTGCGCTCCTGCACTTCACTTTGCTCATGCTCATAGCGCTTTTTTTTTCTTGAACTGCAAACTTTCTTGAGCCAAAGATAACTGTTTATCTAATGCATCGATTGCCGTTTGAATCTTGGTTTCATCGAAGTCGGCTAGCCTTTCATATACTTTTGACCAATAATCATCTTCTGAAAATGGCACGTTAGGATCACTGGTAGCATATTGAGTTTTTAGTGTCTCAGTGAATTCATGGCTATCTGGACGAAATGCCTTAGTAGCGTTAATGACATTGTCACTGGAAGCCGTATAAGCAGAAACATTACCATGCTCACCTTCAAGCTTAACGGACTCTTTTATGGAGCCCGATTCATCTAATACATTTTCTGCAGCCATTTCACTTCCATCAACTAAATCAGCATCTACCTTTGAATATTCCTCAACACCCTCACCTTGAAAATTAAAGCGAGATGCGTCAACACCAAGAACCGAACTATCGCCACTCTCACAACAATTTGTCACATCTGTGCTTTCATTATTTTTCAAAGAAACACCAGAGCCATACAAATCATTTAAACTCATGTCATCAATAATAGTACGAACCGATTCGTACGCTCGATTTGGATCATTGTTTTTTTCACTAAAACGCCGATTATAAACCGAACCATCAGTGGGTGATTTCATCGCTGCTTCTTTTTGATATTTAGGAGCAGCCCCACCCCAACTAACACGATAAAGTGCGGAGCGATCGCACAATTGCAAAATAGGCAACTCTCTTTGAGCTATCTCATACTGCCTAATTAACAATTCAGCATGACGCAAAGCCATAACCGACTCACTTGCATTAGGTGACGTCGATAAATTCAGTAGTTTAACAACTTTCTGTATGGCTTTTTTCCTTTTGCGTACGCTCATAAAAATACTTCCAGTTGGCTAAAATTCACTCAGCATAGAATAAAACTTTAGAGGCTTTTTTCAATAGTAAAGTTCAGCCTCATCGCTGGGTAACGTTAAATCGTCGCTTAGTAGTGATTGAACCTTTTGCAAAATTTCAGCCAAGTTTTCTTTCTCATAAGGAATCGCATCAAATTCCCCCCCAATAGGGCCAGGCCAACACGGATCGGTTTTGTAACGAACAATATGGTGGACATGCAATTGCGGCACCTGATTGCCAAGAGCGGCAATATTTAGTTTGGTTGCAGAAAAAGCATCGTGCAGCGTTTCCGCTAATAAACAGCTTTCAGTCATCAATTGCTGACGATCTTCTTCAACTAACTGGTAAATCTCAGTAATATTGTTTCTTTGAGGAACAAGCACAAACCAAGGGAATTTAGCATCATTAATTATCCGAAGTTGGCACAGAGAAAAGTGCCCCACAAGAACAGAATCACGATCTAACGCTGGGTTTAACTCAAACATCTTTACATCTTCCTATTTACAAAAATGGCTTTCATAAGCACTATAGCACCCTATTTTTAAAAACTCTCAGAGACTTGGAGCCCGCATGACTGATATGCAATGTGCCTTGGATGTACAAGCAAAATTAGCCGAATGTCCTCGCTGGGATGAGCGCACTCAAACGCTCTATTTTGTTGACATTGATTCTTTCAAATTACACGCATACAACATTCAATCAAAAACACTAGAAAGTCGCACCTTTAATGAAGAGATAGGTTGTTTTTCTTTAGATGATAATGGTGGGTTTATTGCTGCGTTCCGCTCAGGGGTTTACACCCTAGAAAGCTTCACCGCGGATTTAAAACCTTATTGGCTTGCCGCCTATGATCAAAAAACAACTCGTTTTAACGATGGTCGTTGCGATGCAAAGGGCCGTTTTCTTGCTGGCACAATGTACTCTCCTAAAGACGCATTTAATGGCGCGTTACATCAATTCAGCAATGGAAAAGAAACACTAATAGACCAAGCTGCTTGGACATCAAATGGCTTGGCCTTCTCTCCAGACAACAGCATCATGTATTATTCAGATACCCCTAATCATGTGGTTTATCAGTTTAATTATGATCTAGAAACGGGCTCCGCCACAAACAAACGCGTTTTTTATTCAATTTCCACACGGCAACGGACGCCCAGATGGCGCTGCCGTTGATAGCGAAGGAAATTACTGGTCTGCACTGTACCAAGGGCAACGCGTGGTGAAAATCAGCCCTCAAGGCGAGATTTTAGAAGAGCACGCTGTGCCAGCAACCTACCCAACAATGGTGGCGTTTGGTGGACCCGACATGAAGACTCTTTTTGTAAGCACTTGTCGAGGAGCACAAACAGAAGAAGAGCTAAAGCAATTCCCTCAAGCCGGAGGCATTTTTGCACTTGAGACGAATGTAAGAGGCCAAATTGAGCCTCGCTTCGCTGGCTAAAAAACATTAATTTTCGCAATTTAACTTTTAAAAAATAGACATTTATTATGCGCGCAAGCAACTATTTATTCTCTACCTTACGTGAAGCCCCAACCGATGCGGTTGTCACCAGCCACCAACTTATGGTTCGTGCAGGTATGATTCGTCAGATTTCAAAAGGTCTATACACTTGGCTACCGACTGGGCTTAAAGTTTTTCGTAAAGTCGAACACATCGTTCGTGACGAAATGGAAAAAGCAGGCTCCTTGGAAGTCATGATGCCCGGCGTACAACCTGCCGAACTGTGGCAAGAAACAGGACGCTGGCAGAAATATGGCGCAGAATTGCTTCGCCTAAAAGATCGCCACGGCCGCGACTATTGCCTTGGCCCAACTCATGAAGAAGTTATCACCGAACTTGCGCGTAATGAATTAACCAGTTACAAGCAACTTCCAATGAATTTCTTCCAAATTCAAACCAAATTCCGCGACGAAGTCCGCCCACGCTTTGGCGTAATGCGCTCACGCGAGTTTTGCATGAAAGACGCTTACTCATTTCACGTTGGCGCAGAATCTTTGCAGCAAACTTATGATGTAATGCACCAAGCGTATTGCAACGTATTTGACCGCATTGGCTTAGATTATCGCCCAGTGCGCGCCGATACGGGCAGCATCGGTGGCGCGTTCTCGCATGAGTTCCATGTTCTAGCCGACTCAGGCGAAGACGACATTGCCTTCAGTGATTCTTCTGATTTCGCCGCTAATATAGAATTGGCAGAAGCCGTTTGCTTAAAAGAAAAAGCAGACGCACCAACACAAGCATTAACAGAAGTCTTCACACCAGATTGCAAAACAATCCAGAAAGTCGCTGAGTTCCTTAAACTCGACGTCACCAGCACTGTCAAAACCATGTTGGTAAAAGCAATCGACGAAAATAAACAACCAACTATTGTCGCGCTTGTACTTCGTGGCGATCACAACATCAACGAAATCAAAGTTGAAAAACTATCGGGTCTTGTTGTGCCTTTCGAATTTGCAGACGAAAACGACATTGTTGCAAAAATTGGTTGCGCACCTGGCTCCATCGGCCCTAAAGACCTTAAAGAGAAAGGCATTCGTGTGATTGCTGATCGCTCTGCCGCTGTCATGTCTGATTTCTGCGCCGGCGCAAACAAGGACGACTATCATTTCACAGGCTTGAACTGGGAACGTGATTGCGCTGAATTTGAAATTGCTGATATCCGCAACGTCGTTGAAGGCGACCCTTCACCTGACGGCCAAGGCACCATTGTTATTAAGCGCGGCATCGAAGTGGGTCACATTTTCCAACTGGGCCAACAATACGCAGAAGCATTAAAAGCCACGGTATTAGATGAGAACGGCAAAGCACAAGTCATGCACATGGGTTGTTACGGCATTGGCGTGTCTCGTATCGTTGCAGCGGCAATTGAACAAAATTACGATGACAAAGGTATTTTGTGGCCAGAAAGCATCGCACCGTTTGATATCGCTATTATCGCGATGAATTACGACAAATCAGAAGCCGTGCGCACAGAGTGTGATCGTTTATACACTGAGCTAAAAGCAAAAGGCTTGGATGTATTGCTTGATGACCGCAAAGAACGCCCCGGTGTTAAGTTTGCTGACTGCGAACTTCTCGGTATTCCGCATCGTTTAGTAGTGGGTGATAAAGGCTTAGAAAAAGGCACATTAGAATACAAACACCGTAAAGCCGGTGAGAACGAAGACATCGTCATTGCAGACGCGATCGACTTCATTCTAAGCAAAAAATAACAACATAAGCACCTGACGGAATAAGCTCAAATTCCGTCAGGTGCTTATCGCGTTTTGCCAGAAATAGAAAAACAGCTTCTAAATAGGATCCAAACATGACCACTATTTACCACAACCCTCGCTGCTCAAAGTCACGCCAAACATTACAACTCCTAGAAGAAAATGACATTCACCCTGACATCAGACTGTATTTACAAGACACGCCAAGCATCGAAGAATTGCAAACACTACTCGTTCAACTGCAAGTCTCACCTCTAGAACTGATGCGTACCAAAGAAGACATCTATAAAGAACTGGGCCTAAATAAAGAATCGAGCGACGAAGAGCGCTTACAAGCAATGCACGGCAATCCGAAATTGATAGAACGCCCTATTGTCATACACAACGACAAAGCCATCATTGGACGCCCACCAGAAGGCGTTTTGGCATTATTTAAATAACAAGGAAAGCTTTAATGATCACCACGCCATACATATTGGTTTTATTCTACAGTCGACATGGCTCTATTTCGGAAATGGCCAAATATATCGCACGTGGCATCAGTAAAGTGAGTGGCATTGAAGTCAAGATAAGACAAGTTCCGGACGTATCGGACACCACAAAAATCGCCTCACCTGCTTTGCCTGACGACGGCGCGCCCTACTGCACATTAGAGGAATTAGCGGATTGTTCTGGTCTGGCAATGGGATCTCCATCCTATTTTGGCAGCATGGCCGCACCGCTCAAGCACTTCATCGATCAAACCTCGACACTGTGGCTGACAGGACAATTAATAGACAAACCGGCATGTGGATTCACCAGCGCAAGCACCATGCATGGCGGACAAGAACAATGCCTTCACAGTATGATGACGCCGATGCTGCATCACGGCATGGTTTGGGTTGGACTTCCATACAAAAACAAAGAACTGATTAGTACGCTTGCTGGGGGCACACCCTATGGCGCAAGCCATCTGGCAAATAGCACCAGCGAAAACACTCTAACCAATGATGAAAAAGCGCTGTGCGAGGCACAAGGAAAACGCATCGCCGAAATGGCCGTAAAGTTAAGAAAGTGACTTGATAGATTCAATATCAAAAAAAAACGCGACATAGACTTCCTCTATATCGCGTTTTTTATTTTTAAAATACATGAAATCAGTGCCGAGGAAGCTCAACACCCTTGAACAACAGCTCGACATCTTGTCGATTACCCGCTTCCATTGCTGCCATCACCACGTCTTTTGTTAAATGTGGTGCAAAAGATTCGATGAATTTATACATATAACCACGAATAAAAGTATTACTGCGAATGCCTATTTTTGTGCAACTGTCGGCAAAGAGGTGCGAGGCATCTAGCGCCACTAAATCCGCATCCTGAACTTCATCGTGCGCCATCGAAGCCACTATACCCACACCCAGCCCAAGCCGAACATAGGTTTTAATAACATCAGAATCCGCAGCAGTAAAAACAACATTAGGTTGTAAATCTGCGTCTTGAAATGCTTTATCCAATTGAGAGCGCCCAGTAAAACCAAACACATACGTCACGATTGGATACTCGGCCAAACTCTCTAATGTTAGCTTAACTACTTTTGCCAACGGATGATCTTTTGGTACCACAACAGATCGATTCCACGTGTAACACGGCAGCATTACCAAATTACCAAACAGCTCAAGCGCTTCAGTAGCAATGGCAAAGTCGACAATGCCATCGTTCGCCATTTCAGCAATTTGCATCGGGGTTCCTTGATGCATATGCAAACTCACATCAGGGTAGCCTTCAATGAACTGATTGATCACTTTAGGCAAAGCATATCGTGCCTGAGTATGTGTGGTGGCAATATCAAGAGAACCTTTACGCTCATCACTAAACTCTTTCGCCACGCGCTTTATATTTTGCGTCTGACTAAGCACCTCTCCCGCTATGGCGATGATTTTTTCACCCGCCGGCGTTACATGAGTCAAATGCTTGCCACTTCGTGCAAACACCTCCACACCAAGCTCATCTTCTAAAAGTCGAATCTGTTTACTACGCCCGGCTGGGACGTATACAAACTTTGCGCTGTCGCCGAAACATTTAAGTCATGACGCGCCACTTCCCATATATACCTAAGCTGCTGTAACTTCATCATTTTCCTTATACGAAAAAGAGTTAAAAACATAATAAAATATTACTTTATAGAATAGTAAAAAAGCTCTAGTGTTGCCAGCTTAAATAACTTCGATATGGCTTAGTAATGGATTTTTTTGGTACATTTGCGCAGGTGCGGCAGTTGGTTTAGCGGTAGGTATTACCGGAGTTGGTGGAGGCTCACTGATGACCCCACTTTTACTCATGTTTGGTTTCCCTCCATATATAGCCATTGGCACCGATCTAATGTATGCCGGTATAGCCAAAAGCACAGGTGTGGTGATGCACGCCAAACGTGGAAACGTAAATTGGACAATTGTATTTGCCATGGCCGCTGGCAGTTTGCCGGCCTCATTTATGACGGTCTGGGCCCTGTCTCAATTTGAAAAGCCCGATCATTACCAAGAAATACTGACAGGAACCTTGGGCCTAATGCTCGTCCTCACTGCCGTGGTGATTTTATTCAGAGCAAAACTCACCAAGGCTTTGAATGTTAATATCAGTGAAAAAATGGGCACGAAAATTATTTTCTTTTGTGGCTTTATCTTAGGGATATTAGTAACACTTACGTCGGTTGGCGCTGGCGCCTTAGGTACAGCTATTATGATGATTTTATTTCCTGTCATGAGGGCGAAAAATATTGTCGGCACAGATCTAGCGCATGCAGTGCCACTCACATTAGTTGCCGGTGTCGGCCACTTGTTTTTGGGGAACGTAGACTACGTATTATTGGCCGCTTTACTAATTGGCTCCATTCCGACCATTTATATAGGAACTCGTATTGCCAGCTACGTTCCTAACCATATTTTGCAGCCCATTTTAGCCATAGCGCTACTCACTTTTGGTGTAAAGTATCTTTTCTTCTAAAAAATCAAAAAATGATTGGCTAGCGGTTCATTCAACGATAAAAACACGATATTGTTAGTGGCTATAATTAAAAGTAGACAGTAGGAAACCCCGCAATGAGCAACACACGTCTTGAAGACCTAAATATTGCCTCTTTTACCGCTTTGGTAACGCCGAGCCAATTAAAAAAAGAGCTGCCAGTAAGCGAAACCGTTAGCAGCCATGTTGCAGAATCGCGCGACATTATAAAGAACATTATGGATGGCAAAGATCATCGTTTGGCAATTGTCATTGGACCTTGCTCCATCCACGATCCAGAAGCCGCACTAGATTATGCTAAGCGCTTAAAAGCACTTGCAGAAAAACTTGACGACACTCTATACATTATCATGCGCGCCTATTTTGAAAAGCCACGCACTACAGTAGGCTGGAAAGGCTTAATCAATGATCCCAATCTTGATGGGACTTTTGACATAGACAAAGGCATTAGAGTGGGACGCAAGCTACTGATTGACCTATCAGAGCTCGGCCTTCCTCTTGCCACCGAAGCGCTAGATCCTATTTCTCCGCAATATATACAAGACCTGATCAGCTGGTCGGCCATTGGCGCTCGCACAACGGAGTCTCAGACTCATCGTGAAATGGCATCAGGACTATCCGGCCCTGTTGGCTTTAAAAACGGAACCGATGGTGGTCTAACAGTGGCTATTAATGCGATGCAATCCGTTTCTCACCCTCACTCTTTTCTAGGCATCAATGAGAACGGGGAAGTGAGCATTGTGAATACAAAAGGGAATGGCTATGGACACCTTGTTCTTCGCGGCGGCAACGGCCTACCAAACTATGACGCTGCCAACATTGCATTAAGTGAAGAGGCGTTAACGTCTGCGAAATTAATGCACAACATCATGGTTGATTGCTCTCATGAGAATTCAAGTAAAAAACCTGAACGCCAAGTAACGGTTGCAGAAGACTCAACTCAACAGATTCTAGATGGCAATAACTCCATCATGGGCTTGATGATCGAAAGTAATATCGGCTGGGGAAATCAAAAAGTCCCTGCGACCTAAAAGACCTTGAATACGGCGTATCAATTACCGACGCCTGCATTGACTGGGAAGCAACAGAAAATACACTGACAGATATGGCAAATACGTTACGTGACGTTCTGCCAAAGCGTCAGCGTGGATAGTTTCCACTCCGCTAAAGACTCTAAGCTCCAATAAAAAGGGGGAATCGCTTGTAAGCGGTTCCCCCTTTTTTACACACCATATAAACTACATGAAAGCGTTTTCTGTTACCGTATGATCAGTCGAATCCCTAACTGCAGTAAGACCCGGAACCTTCTCAATCAAGGTTTTTTCAACACCCTCTTTCAGAGTTAGGTCTACCGCGCTACAGCCTTGGCAACCCCCGCCAAACTTTAACACCGCCACTTGACCGTCAATTACTTCTAGAAGACTAACTTCGCCACCGTGAGCCGCAAGGCCAGGATTAATGTCTGAGTAAAGAACATAATTAATTTGATCTTCGATTGGACTATCCGCCGTCACTTTTGGCATTTTCGCATTGGGCGCTTTAATCGTTAATTGACCACCCATTTTCTCTGTTGCGTAGTCGACAAAAGCCTCATCCAAAAAAGCCACTGACATTTTTTCAAGATACACTTTAAGCTTGGGTAAATTCAAAATCTCATCTGTCTCATTCACTTCGTCTGGACGACAGTAAGCAAGACAAGTTTCAGCATAAGGCGTACCTGGCTGCTGAATAAAAATTCGCACGGCAATACCTTCTACGCCTTGCTTTTCAAGCAAAGATGCAAGGTACTCTTGGGCACTATCCGTAATTGTAATGTTCATAATAACCCTTTTCTAAATCTACATAACGATCAATAAACGCTATATTACAGTAGATAATCAGCAAAGCCAAAGACCTAGTAAAAAAGTAGGGTATTTTTCCTCTTTCTATTTATTACCTACTTAAATAACGAGACCTCCAAATAAGCCTTATTAGAAAAACCCCTAAAGATATAGATAAATATTCATTTTTAGAATAAAGGATCTTTGCTAAGATGAGCCAACTAACACTTATTAACCACGGTTCATTCCACTATGTATCAATACGACGCAATTGACCAACAGCTTGTTGACGAGCGTGTAGCACAATTCCGCGACCAAACACGCCGCTACTTAAACAAAGAACTGAGTGAGCAAGAATTTTTACCATTGCGCCTTCAAAATGGGCTGTATGTACAACGCTATGCGCCAATGCTACGCATTGCGATCCCATACGGAATGCTGTCCAGCACCCAATTACGGAAGCTAGCTGACATCAGCTGTCGCTACGACAGATCATACGGTCACTTTAGCACCCGTCAGAACTTACAATTAAACTGGCCAAAACTTGAAGACGTGCCAGATATTCTAGCAGAGCTGCGCAAGTAGAAATGCACGCTGTACAAACAAGCGGTAACTGCATCCGTAATACAACAACAGATCAATACGCCGGTGTCATCTCTGATGAGATCGTAGACCCTCGCCCATACTGTGAGTTGATCCGCCAATGGTCTACATTCCACCCGGAATTTGCTTTCCTCCCTCGGAAATTCAAAATCGCTGTAAACGCAACGGAATCCGCAGACCGTGCCGCAACGCAGGTTCACGACATTGGCCTACATATTAAGAAAAACGATGCAGGCGAGATTGGCTTTAAAGTTATTGTCGGTGGCGGTCTTGGCCGTACGCCCATGGTTGGCGTGACAATCTGTGAGTTCATGCCGCGTAAAGACCTGCTAACTTATTTAGATGCGATTATTCGCGTTTATAATCAGCAAGGTCGTCGTGATAACAAATACAAGGCTCGCATCAAAATATTGGTAAAAGCATTGGGTATTGAAGAGTTCCGTAACCGAGTTGATGCTGAATGGGCTCATTTAAAAGGCAAAGAAAGCACCGTCCCAATGAGCGAATTTGATCGTCTCACAAGCTTCTTTTCTGAACCAGCTTACGCAGCTCTGGAAAACAAACCTGCAATTCTATCAAGCAAACTAGCCGACAGCGCTGGCTTTGCTCGCTGGTACGAGCGCAATACATTTGAGCATAAAAAATCGGGCTATCGCATCGTAACGCTGACGCTCAAAAAAGCAGGACAAGCACCAGGTGATGCAACGTCAGAACAAATGCAAAAAGCGGCAGACCTTTCTGACAAGTTTAGTTTTGGTGAATTGCGCGTAAGCCATGAGCAAAATCTTGTACTTGCCGATGTCCGTCAAGAACAGCTAGTAGAGCTATGGGAAGCAGCCAAAGAAGCAGGCTTTGCCACACCAACGCTTGGCTTACTAACCGATATGATTTGCTGTCCAGGTGGCGACTTTTGCTCATTAGCCAATGCGAAGTCCATCCCCATTGCTGAGCAAATTCAAGAAACATTTAATGACCTCGACTACTTATTTGATCTAGGTAATATTGATCTCAATATTTCCGGCTGCATGAATGCCTGTGGACACCACCATGTTGGTAACATCGGTATTTTAGGCGTAGATAAGAAAGGCGAAGAGTTCTACCAAATTTCCATTGGTGGTGCTTCTGGTCATGACGCAAGCATCGGAAAAATTCTAGGGCCCTCTTTTGCTCAAGAAGAAATTAGCACTGTCATTCAAAAATTAATGAATGTTTATGTTGAAAATCGCTCTGAAGAAGAACGATTTATTGATACTTATCGCCGCGTTGGCATCACACCATTTAAAGAGGCAGCGTATGCCAAAGCTAATTAAGAACGGCGAAATAATTGACAATGCCTTTATCTGGCAGCAAGACCCAGAGCAAAAAATTACCTCTAATAGCATCGTCGCTGCGCAAAAATGGCTATCAGAGAAAGATACGATTAGTCATGTCGCAGGCATTTGGCTAGAAGCTGGGGATGGAATCGAATTCCTAAAAGACGTCGACCTAAGTCAATTTGATGTTATCGGCGTTAATTTTCCTGCTTTTACCGATGGTCGAGGCTTTAGCTATGCCCGACTATTAAGAGAAAGACTGAATTATCAAGGCGAAATAAGAGCACTTGGCCATTTTATTCCAGATCAATTGGGCTACCTTTTACGAGTGGGGTTTAATAGCTTTCAATTCAATGAAGAGGTCGATCTTGAAAAGGCACTTGCTCTGCACAAACCTTTTTCAATCGCTTATCAAGGCGATGTTTCGGATCCAAGACCTATATTCTTACGCCGATAAACACAATTTTTACAATTAAACTCCTAGAAAAGGCCATTACGATGGCCTTTTCTATTGCGTATTGAGTCTCTCATGACTATCGTACTAAACAGATAAAGTGATTGATTGTTAAAGGAACTTAACGTGTCTAAAAAACGTATTACAAGCCTAATCATTGGCACACTACTTTCTGCCACTGCGCATTCAGCGACAGTGTACATTTCTGACGTTCAATTTGTTGCCATTCGCGAAGGGTTGGATAACAGCACTAGAGCGGTAGAAAGGGGTTTGAAAAGTGGAACACCTCTAGACGTCATCGAACAAAACGATGGCTATACGAAAGTTCGAACTCCAAGTGGAAATGAAGGCTGGGTTGCTGATTATTTCCTTAGTGAAGATATGGTAACCAGAGACCAATTAGACACATTACGCACACGCCTTAGTAAAAGCACGGAAAGCAGAACAGAAATAGTCGACACACTCAAACTCAGCCAACAAAAAATCCAAGAGCTAAGTAAATATAAATACATCTCTTAACG
>LNFX01000531.1_pt1 | contig 12918 bp, 12 predicted proteins | sample 1500681 | NCBI WGS metagenome assembly LNFX01 (sample SAMN04254626, study PRJNA301722) | marine sediment metagenome | isolation source: antarctic beach sand mud | place: Antarctica | collected 2015 | reverse complement strand
AGAACGCTTAACAATGCTTGCTACGCGAGAATATGCGTATAACAAGTAAGGCGCTGTGTTGCCTTCAAAGCTCAGCATAGTATCCCAATTGAACACGTAATCGCTGGTACGGTTTTTTGACAAATCCGCGTACTTAACCGATGCAATGCCAACAACGCGGCCAATGTTACGCAATTCCTCTTCGCCCATGTCTGGATTTTTGTCGGCCACCAATTGATAAGCACGCTCTTGCGCTTCTTCCAATAAGTCTGACAATTTCGCTACGCCACCGGAACGAGTTTTAAAAGGTCTCCCATCACTACCCATCACGGTGCCAAAAGGCATGTGTTCCAGTTGTGTTTCTGGTTTCACAAAGCCCGCTTTGCGAGACAAGGTGAAAATTTGTTGGAAATGCAAAGACTGGCGCGCATCAACAAAATACAACACACGATTGGCATTCAAGGTATGTTGACGGAAACGCACCGCCGCTAAATCTGTTGTGGCATACAAGAAGCCGCCACCCGTTTTTTGTACGATAATTGGTGTAATCTCGCCTTCTTTATTGGCGAACTCTTCCATGAAAACACACTGAGCACCATTGGATTCTTGCAACAAGCCTTGATCTTTTAACTCATTGATAACGTTCTGTAAGTCATCGTTATAAGCACTTTCTGGCATCACGTGCTGACGTTCTAAAGAAACACCTAACATTTTGTACGTTTCTTCACAGTGAGTCATAGAGATATTAATAAACTCATCCCAAAGCACCAAGCATTCTTCATCGCCAGACTGCAAAGCAACGACTAATTCACGAGCACGAGCCGCGAAGGCTTCATTCTCGTCAAAGCAAGTTTTAGCCGCACGATAGAAGGTTTCAAGATCCGCAAGCGCCATGCTGATTTTGGTGTTCTCAGCACGCAAACGTTCCATGTACGCCAACAACATACCGAATTGAGTACCCCAATCGCCTACGTGGTTTTGACGGACAACGTGATGACCCAAGAACTCCAGCGTGCGGACAACGGCATCACCAATAACCGTTGAGCGCAAATGACCAACGTGCATTTCTTTGGCAAGGTTTGGTGCTGAATAATCCACAACAACCGTTTCTGGTGCCTCAACTGGGTTTACATCAAGACGCTCGCTGGTGCGTAATTTCACCAATTCTTTACTCAAAAAAACATTTTTCAAAAAAATGTTAATAAAGCCCGGACCGGCGATTTCCACTTTATCGGCAAGGTCTGATAAGTCCAATTTATCCAACGTCGCGTGAGCAAAATCACGCGGGTTCATTTTAAGCGCTTTCGCGGCGCCCATAATGCCATTGGCTTGGTAATCACCGAAGAGGGATTTCGCCGATTGGCGCACCAACGCTGGCGCCGTATCTGACGCGCCAGCGGCAACCATCGCCGTCTGAATACGTAGATTAAGAAGAGTTTGAATATTCACTAAGAAGACCTTTAAACAGTAAACAGGCCGCCAATGATGGCGACATGTCAGAATCACACAGCCCTCTGATCGGTAACAATCAGAGGGCTGAATTCAAGAAAATAGTTACGCTAATGATAACTGACTTTCGTGCTTTTAGCGAAAGAACAGCTTACAAGCTTGGTTGTTATTTTCGTCCTGATAAGGATAGCCAAGTTCATCTAAGAAATGCGTCACATCCGCTTCTTCACCAACCGCCTGTAAACCAACTAAGACTCGGCCGTAGGCATCGCCATGATTGCGATAATGGAACATGGAGATATTCCATTGTCCACCCAGCGTATTTAAGAATTTCAACAACGCACCAGGACGTTCTGGAAACTCAAAACTATAAAGCAATTCGCCTTTGTCGCTGCGTAAATGCCCGCCAATCATATGACGAACATGAACCTTCGAGGTTTCGTCATCGGTTAAGTCCGTAATTTCGTAGTCTTTTAGATCTTCTAACAACTCTTTTCGACTGTGCGGGCTGCCGCCTAACGCCACGCCGACAAAAATTACCGCTTGTTGATCATCACCATAACGATAGTTAAATTCGGTAATGTTTCGACCAACCAACGCCTGACAAAAATCTTTAAAACTGCCAGGATGTTCTGGAATTTTTACGGCAATAATCGCTTCACGCTTTTCGCCTAGCTCGGCTCGCTCAGATACATGGCGAAGGCGATCAAAGTTCACGTTCGCGCCACTATTGATGGCAATCAATGTTTGGCCTTTCGCGTCTTCTCGCTCAATGTATTTTTTCAAACCCGCTAAGGCACACGCGCCTGCTGGTTCAGTAATCGCACGAGTATCATCGTAGATGTCTTTTATCGCCGCGCACATTTCATCGGTAGTAACGGTAATCACTTCATCAACCGTATCTTTAGCGATCGCAAAGGTATGTTTACCAATTTCCGCTACGGCGACCCCTTCGGCAAAAATACCGACTTGCGCCAAGCGAGTCGGCTTACCGTTTTCCAAGGCAACTTTTAAACAAGCCGCATCGACGGGTTCAACACCGATAATCTTAATGTCTGGACGAAGATATTTGATGTAGGCAGATACACCGGCGATTAAACCACCACCACCAACGGGAATGAAAATAGCATCGATATTGCCTTCATGTTGATGGAGGATTTCCATGCCAATTGTGCCTTGTCCTGCGATCGTATCCAGATCATCAAATGGATGAACATAGACCTGACCTGTCTGCGCCATAATTTCAAGGGATTTTGCAGACGCTTCATCAAAGGCATCACCAAATAAAACCACTTCAGCGCCATGATTACGCACGGCGTTGACCTTCACTTCTGGCGTAGTCGCTGGCATCACAATCGTTGCTTGGATGCCAAGCTTTTTGCCGCCAACGCCAAACCTTGAGCATGATTTCCTGCTGATGCAGCAATCACTCCACGAGCACGTTCTTCTGGTGTTAACTGACAAATTTTATTGTATGCCCCACGAATCTTGAAAGAGAAAACAGGCTGTAAATCTTCTCGTTTCAAAATAATCTCATTACCTAATCGAGTCGATAACTGATTGGCACGAGACAATGGTGTTTCTACGGCAACGTCATAAACGCGCGCCTGTAGAATTTTTTGATCATGGTATGGGGCATAGTGCTTCCTAAACGAATATAAATCGGCAACGCGATATTCTTAACGACACCTACGCTGACTTTGCTAGTCAAAAAAAACGAATAGGAAATATACCCTTTCAACCCCCTTCACGCAAAGACCGATGCTCTCTATCAACACATAAAAATCGCATAAAATCCGTCATTGACATGATCCAACAGGGTAACAATCAAGACTTGAAGTGCTTATAATATCCGCACCATCAGAGGAGGCTTATCATTAGAAATAAGTCCCATAATACAGCCCCTAGCAAAACCATAATAAAAGGCGACAATCACTATGACTCAAGACGAATTAAAGCAAGCGGTTGCCAAAGCCGCCGTTGATTATATTCTCCCTATGTTAGAAGCCGACACGATTGTCGGTGTTGGCACAGGTTCTACGGCGAATCTCTTTATTGATGAATTGGCAAAGCACAAAGGCATCTTTGACGGGACTGTCGCAAGCTCTGAAGCGTCTGCAGCACGCCTGAAAAAACACGGCATTCCCGTCTATGATTTAAACAGCGTCGACAGTATTCGTGTTTATGTGGACGGCGCAGATGAATCCAATGACAACTTGCACCTCATCAAAGGCGGTGGCGCGGCATTGACCCGTGAAAAAATCGTCGCAGCATGCAGCGATGAGTTTGTTTGTATTGCTGACGAGTCAAAACTCGTAAAGGTATTAGGCGACTTTCCATTACCAGTAGAAATCATTCCTATGGCTCGCGGGCATGTGGCACGTGAATTAGTAAAACTGGGCGGAGATCCAGTTTATCGTGAAGGCGTCGTCACTGATAACGGCAACTACATACTTGATGTCTACAATTTAGACATTCTTGACCCTATCGCTTTAGAGAAAAGCATTGATGGGATCGTTGGTGTAGTAACAAATGGATTATTCGCAAAACGTTCTGCAGATGTTTTATTACTAGCAACCAAAGACGGCATTAAAACGCTAAAGCGATAGTGTAAATGCATTCAGAGCCGCTCGCTTAAGGGTGCGGCTTTGAATCGTTTAGACACGCTAAAACCAGCGACTGCGTCGCATCAGAATAAACTGCCCACCCCCTAAAACCACCAAAGCCGTACAAAACAACCAAAATGCCGCGCCGCTGTCCGTTCCAGGCATTCCTCCGATATTGATACCAAACAGTCCTGTCAAAAATCCTAATGGCATAAAAATCCCAGAAAGAATGGAAAGCACGTACATTCGGGCGTTCATCTTTTCAGCTTGCAAGTTGGTGAACTCTTCCTGCATAAGCAAGCAACGCTCACGCAGTGACTCTAAGCCCTCTACATAGCGAGTAATATCATTGGCCGCTTCTTGAATTTGGGCCGACTGATCGGCTGTCATCCAAGATAAGGATTCCTGATACAACTTATTAATCGCTTCTTTTTGAGGCACTAAGAAACGTCTTAGTCGAATCGTTTCAAGACGACGCTGAACCAGAGAGTCGCGCTGTCCCGCTTCAATTCCTTCACCGATACTTTCTTCCAGATCCGCCAGTTCATCTTCCAGTCCATTAATGACCTTCGCCATACGACCTGTCAGCGTTTCCGTTAGTGTTGAAAGAATGTCTCCTGTACTCGTCGGGCCTTCATTACTCGCAAGGTCTCTCACGATGTCTTGAACGGATAATAAGCGACGACGTCGACTCGATATTATAAAATGCGGCGTTACCCAAAGTCGCAAAGCAACCATGTCGGAAGGGTTTGATTCTGGATTCAAATTCACGCCGCGCAACGTCACCAATAAGCCGTTGCCCATTTTAACCGTACGAGGACGTGTTTCTTCGGCGAACAGAGCTTCTACTACCGTTTCAGGGATACCTTCTAAACTAGACAGCCAGTTGTACCCTTCTTCGTCACTGCAATCTAAATGCACCCACCGACAACCATGAATAGGAAGGGAAGTAGGTAAATCCGTTGCGGACAATACACTTGCTCCACCTTTACCATCGAGTTCTAAATTGTGTATTAAAAACGCAGACATAGTCATTCCTCTTAGCATTTTTCGTAGACTATCTGAAAATACTCGCTTTCCCTATTTATTTTATCCTCATCACACCACCTTGGCTGACACTTAGAGTCTAGAGTGGCATAATTTCAACCACTTCAAATAATAAGGAAATGCCAAATCATGCAAAACCTACCTGATGTTTTAGCATCCAGTTCGACCCCGAAAACATTACAGTCCGTTTTAGCCGTCACAACAGACACCTGTATCGCCATTTCAGATGCGCTAAAACAAGGCTCTCTAGCTGGCATTCTAGGTATGGCTGGTAATGAAAACGTTCAAGGTGAAGAACAAAAAAAACTCGATGTTATTTCTAACGACATGCTGAAGGAAGCGCTGATAGCTTGCCCTGCGGTTCGAGCGATTGCTTCAGAAGAAGAAGACTACATAGTACCAGCCAACACAGATGGGGAATATTTCATTGCATTTGACCCGTTAGATGGCTCCTCGAATATCGACATCAATGCCATGGTCGGCACCATCTTCTCGGTTTATCGTCAAATTGGTAAAGAACCTGCGACAGAAGCAGACTTTCTAATTCCTGGAAAAGAGCAAGTCGCTGCCGGTTACGTTCTCTACGGCCCATCCACAATGCTAGTCCTCACCACGGGCGATGGCGTTAACATGTTTACTTATGATCCAACAAAACATGTATTCACACTGACGCATGAGAGAATTCAGGTCGCAAAAGAGACTCAAGAGTTCGCCATCAACATGTCTAACCAACGTTTCTGGTCTCCAAGTATGCAGCACTATGTGAATGACCTAGTGAAAGGGAAGGAAGGCGACCGTGGTAAAAACTTCAATATGCGCTGGGTTGCGGCTATGGTGGGTGACGTCCATCGCATCCTTTGTCGTGGTGGCATCTTTATTTACCCTTGGGACAAAAAAGACCCTTCTAAAGCAGGTAAATTGCGCCTTATGTACGAAGCAAATCCTATGGCAATGTTACTAGAACAAGCCGGTGGTAAAGCGCATACGCACACCCAACGCATTCTAGACATTCAACCAGATGCCATACACCAACGTGTGGCGGTTATTTTAGGTGCCGCGAATGAAGTGGAAAAATGCCTAAGTTATTAATATTTAGAATAATTTAAAAGCCGCATTTACGGCTTTTAAATATTCAACTCGGTGGATGAAAGTTATCTTGGCAACCTAAAAAACTTCATCCTTGAATCCTCTAGCCACTCTACTTAAACAGTTGTTTATACTCTTCACGCAAAATGTTTTTCTGAACTTTTCCCATGGTATTTCTTGGTAAAGCATTAATAACCACAAGCTGTCGAGGATGTTTAAACCTAGCAAGACTATCTTTGATTGCCAGCTGAATTTTCTCAAGATCAAGTAAATCACCATTAGCCACTAACACTCCAACCACTGTTTCACCAAAGTCTGGATGTGGAACACCTATTACCGCACTTTCCAATACCCCAACTTGCTCATCCAGTATTAACTCAATCTCTTTTGGATAAATATTGTAACCACCTGAAATAATCAGGTCTTTATTTCTGCCTACAATACTGACATAGCCATCTTTATCAATCAGCCCCAAGTCACCGGTAATAAAAAAACCATTGGAGCGCAATTCTTCCGCCGTTTTTTCAGGCATATTCCAGTAGCCTTTAAAAACATTAGGTCCACGCACTTCGATCTGGCCGATATCTCCATTAGGCAAAGTTTCACCTGTTGTTGGATCGGTAATTTTTAACTCTACATTTGGCAATGGGAAACCGACCGTACCAGCACGACGTTCACCATGATAAGGATTCGAGGTGTTCATGTTGGTTTCTGTCATGCCGTATCGTTCCAAAATACGATGGCCTGTACGCTGCTCAAACTGAATATGGGTCTCAGGCAATAATGGAGCAGAACCAGACACAAACAAACGCATATTCTTTGTAAGATCACGATTAAACCGTTCATCACTTAATAGTCTGGTATAAAAAGTCGGCACTCCCATCAAAGTAGTGACGTTGGGTAATAACGCGATGACACGATCAAGGTTAAAGCTCGGTTCTAGAAGGATTTTCGCACCCGACTTTAATGCTATATTGACTGCCACAAATAAACCATGAATATGAAATATCGGCAAAGCATGAAGCAGAACATCGTCTTCAGTAAATTCCCATACCTCTTTCAATACTTCACAATTCGACAACAAGTTTTGCTGAGTCAACATAGCGCCTTTTGAACGCCCCGTCGTCCCTGAGGTATACAGAAACGACGCAATATCATCATGAGTACGATCTACCGTAGGGAATTCTGTTGGTACTCCTTGAGAAGCATGAAACAAGCTACCAGACAAACCATCATCTGATTGAGTCATAAGCCGGGCGGTATACTGCGCAGCAATAACCCCCATGCCTTTCTCTGATTCAGGACTACATACTATTAACTTAGCTTCTGAATCTTTAACAAAGTACTCAATTTCTGAAAAAGTATACGCTGTATTAAGTGGTAAATAGACGACGCCAGCCTGAACACATGCAGCATACAAAGCTAACGTAGAAACAGATTTACCTACTTGTGCAGCAAGACAGTCCCCCGGCTGCAACCCCTGCTGGGTAATCACATTCGCATATTGTGACGCTTGCTTTAAAAAAGCATCATACGAGACATTTATGTTATTTAAGGAATCAAAAATAAAAGTCGTTTGTTTGCCCTTATGGACGGCAAACAAACCATCATAAAGTGGATTAGACATTGTTTTTTTCCCTTAGTAACGGAGATAAATGTTCACCTAGTTTATGAATATCTTGACCTGCAGAGATGCACCCTGTTGCGGCAAACTTTTCATGGTTCTCAGACACATGTTTCAGTTCATATAGGTAATTCACCATTGCACCACCCGATTGACTAAGCCCTTTAGTAGATAAATCAGCGTCATTATGAATTGCGTGTATTTTAGCTCCGTTGCCCAAATGAAAACGCGCTACAGGATCAAGAGGTTTGCCATTTTGGGATTTTTCATTAAGTAAATAATGAGCGGCTAACGATCTCATATCGCTAAATGGCGCCTGTGTCGTATTAATTCCTTTTTTCTGAATCCATGTTTTTAGACTAGGGATAGGCGATAGAGTGACGAAGCTTTTCAGGTTACTAAACCTTGAAGACAAATCCGCAACAACCTGCTTAATAAGAGAATTACCAAACGAAATACTATTCAGTCCTTGCTGGCAATTTGAAATAGAATAGAAAACTGCAGTATCAGCCTCATCTACCGATATCTCTTGGCGATTATCAGATAAAACAGATTGAACAGAATTTGCAATACCCTGAGTTAAGGCTACTTCAACAAAAATTAAAGGCTCATCGGGCATAGAAAGATGAAAGAAAGCAAAGCAGCAACGATCTTCTGGCTGCATGCGACGACGTAAGTCGTCCCAACTATCTATAGCGTGAACCGCTTCATAAGCAATAATTTTTTCCAATATATGCGCAGGCGTTTCCCAATTAATCGGACGCAATACTAAAAAACCACGATTGAACCATGAAACAAACAAATGCCGAAAATCTAAATCTAATGCCGCAAGAGTATCTGACTTTTCCTTCAGCCTAAGCAAATCAGCACGCATATTAACAAGCTTTCCTGTGGCGCCTACCACTTGGTTTAAGCGTCTTATCAGTTCTTGTCGCCTAGGTTCAGCGGCCGCCATGTAATCAAAATATGTCTTTTTAGATGGTTGTTCTTTGTATGCCCCTAGGGCCTTCTCAACGGCAATATAATCAATATCCATGTTGTCAGCTAGATGATGAAAGAAAGCCAGTTTATCCACATCATTTAAAGTATCAAAACGGTCAAGGACTTGTGTTGCTAAGGTAATACCTGAAGATTCTCCGGCCGTTCCGATCAACTTATCAGCCAAGGTAATAATGGAACTGTCCTCAGCCTTATCTTTTGCTAGAGGTCGATAACGTCGATCAAAAATACTATTTAATAACTCCATCATCATACTCATACACTTGCTCCCATAACGGCATTCGGTAACCAAGTTGCAATACCTGGGAACAAACACAACAGGACGATCGCGAGAATCATGCAGGCGACATAGGGCAAAGACCCCATCAGAATAGTTTTCAACGAAATATCAGGCGCAATGCCGTTTATTACATACAAATTTAGCCCAACGGGCGGGCTAATCAGACCAATCTCCATATTAATGGTTAATACCACAGCAAACCAAATTGGATCAAAACCAGCAGTGGTAATAATGGGTAATAAAATTGGCGCAGACATTAAAATAACCGCGACAGGAGGCAGGAAAAAACCTGCAATTAATAGAAAAATATTCACGGCTATCATCAATACCCATCTATTAACGTCTAGGGTACCAATCCATTCAGCAATTGATTGGGTAATATATAGGCTAGAAAGCATATAACTGAACACACCAGCGGCCGCAATGATAAATAAGATCATCACACTTTCACGAGTACTGTCGCGAAGCACAACCCAAAGATCCTTTGGGTGCCATAAACGATAAATAATTACCGCAATAATTAGACATAACAATGCCCCAACAGCCGCCGTTTCAGATGGTGTTGCCACTCCGCCATACATAGCATACAAAACGCCAGCTATGATCACTAAAAATGGCACTACACGAGGCAAAATTTCAAAACGTTCCCGCCAACTATAATTGCCCGCCACCAATAACTGCTTATTGCCAGACTTCCACGTCGAATACAAAGACCACGCCATAAACAAAAAACCAACAATAAACCAGGCATAACACCGGCTAAAAACAATCGTCCAATTGAGGTTTCTGTCGCAATACCATAAACAATCATAGTAACAGAGGGAGGGATAAGGATGCCGAGCGTACCACCCGCAGCAATAGAACCAGCCGCAACGCCGTCAGGATAGCCTCGTTTACGCATTTCGGGTATGCCCATCTTACCTATCGCCGCACAAGTCGCAGGAGAAGAACCAGACATGGCGGCAAAAAGCGCACAAGCACCCAGATTGGATATAACTAAACCACCAGGAACACGTGTTAACCAACGCTCTAGGGCTTCATATAAATCGGCTCCAGCTCGAGTAGAAGCGATAGAAGAACCCATGATAATAAACATGGGAATGGACAATAATGCAAAGCTATCAAGCTTACCAAAAAATATTTCAGGCAAAAGTTCCAAAGAGCGCAAACCATCAAACGCTAATAAAAAACCGCCAGACACAATCAATAAACCAAGTGCAACAGACACACCTGAAAATAAAACAACAATAGTCATTATGGCGACTATTCCGCCTAAAACTAACGGATCCATTATTTGTCCTCCAAGCCAAACGGCGTATCTTTACCAACCAGCACAGCTGAAAAGTCTGCAACTAATTGAAGAAGAAGTAAGAAAAAACCCACAGGCAATGCCAGGTAAGGAATCCATAATTTAATGCCCCAAACGGTATCTGACCTCCAATTTCTCTCATAGGCTAGATGCCAATGCTCAAAGGCATAAAAGACCATTACAAGAACAATCGAAACCGATAACACGAGTGTGAGGTAATAAAGATATTTACGTAAAAATGCAGGTAGCAAAATAGGGATAAGATCGACATTGACATGACCTCGTAGAAGCTGCACATAAGGCAGCCCCATTAAGGTAGCCGATATCATAAGATAGACAACGGCTTCTGTTTGCCAGATCGTAGAAAGATTGAGGATGGATCGAACAAAAATCATCTGGCAAGTAATAACCACAGCGGCAACTATCATCACCGCTGCCAGCCAGCCTGATAAGGTCGACAGCCAGGATACAGCATAAATAAATTTATGCTGTATCCCTTGGTTACCTTCAGAGTATTGATTTGGTAACGTCATTTTTTTAATCCCTATTCAACCGCCAATGCTAAATCAAGCAAAGCTTGGCCATCAGGGACATCAGCAACAAAGGCTTTATATGATGTTTCTTTAGCAAGAGCTCGCCATTGATCAAAATCATCCTGTGTCATTTCGGCAATCTCAACACCCGCTTTACGGAATACTTCTGTCGATGCAGCGTCTTCTTTTTTCGCTTCAAGCAAGTAAAAAGCTTGAGCCTTTTTCGATGCTGCCAATAGCGCCGCTTGTTGCTCACTATTTAAGTTTTCAAACGTCGTTTTATTCATTAATAAAGGTTGATACATAAACCAAAGTGCGACGTCGGCTGCAGGTGTATAACATTTAGATTGTTCATAGATTCGATAGGAAACGAATGATGAAGATGACGTATTTGCGCCATTAAGAACACCAGTTTGCATCGCATTATAAATTTCTGAAGACGCCATTGAGGCAATCGAAGCACCAGCACCAGCTAACATTTGTTCGAAGGACTTCCCTGCCGCCCTCATTTGCAAACCTTTGACATCATCAGGTTTAGTAATACATGTATCTTTACCTGCAAAGCCGCCAGCTAAATAACCATGAACCAGAACAATCACATCATCTTCTGCCATTTTTGCCTCAATCGCCTTCATAAAAGGCGACCCGCTCAAACGAGCTGCATGGTCATGGTTTTTAACCAATCCAGGCATCAAGGTAAGATTGTAAGCGGGCTGCTGACCGCCAGCATAACTAAGCGGAATCAAAGTCATGTCCAACTGACCTCGACTAACTGGTCGATACTGCTCACGGGGTTTAAACAATGATTTGGAGCCGAAAATTCTGATTGTCAAATCGACATTTGCCGCCTTTACTTCGTCCGCAACCATTTGAGCAACTTGATGGCGAATATCGTTATTTGACCATTGATGGGATAACCTTAGCTCTTCAGCGCTTGCGGCGACTGTGCCGCCCAATAAAGCTAATGTAATAAGTGATTTTGAAAGGATATTGATCATTTTTTTCTCCTAGGAATTTATTTTTATTTTTTAGAGAATTGAGAACTACATAGATTTTTTCTAAATAAATTTTTAGTTATTTAGACAAGTGTTAGAATAAATAATGACTTATTTGTAATACACTTTGGCCATAAAGATACACGAAATGATATTCTTGTATACAATTTATTCCACTTCTGATGCATTGTGGTACACTAAAACTTATGAAAAATTCAGACATTATTGCCAGTACGTTAGAAGAATCTATCCTGCGGGGAGATTACCAGATTGGAGAGCGGCTCAGTGAAGTCAGCCTATCTAGTCAGTTTGGTGTGTCTCGAACACCTATTAGAGAGGCGCTACAAAAGTTAAGTAAATCAGGGTTGGTAGAACAAATACACCGAAGAGGTGTTTTTGTCCGCAGGCACAGCCCTGTAGAATTAGTTGAACTATTTGAACTGATGGCAGAACTTGAGGCTTCCTGCGGCAGACTGGCTGCATTACGCATATCAGAAGAGGCCTTACAACAGCTACGAGAAGCAAATAGTAAGTGTAAAGCAGCAATGTTGGCAGGAGAAGCCGATACCTATTATTATGCTAACGAAGTTTTCACATGATCATTTATAAGCAATCAGGCAATCGCTTTTTAGAACAGGAAACCAAACAGCTACACCAAAGGTTAAAGCCTTATCGTCGCCTTCAGCTTCAAGTCAGAGGACGTATGCCTCAATCCATGTCCGAGCATGAGCAAGTTGTGGCCGCACTCGAGCTTGCAGACCCAGACAAAGCAGCTCAATTACTACGCGGACACGTTGCCATTCAAGGAGAAAAATTTCGACATTTGCTTGCAAACTTTGAAACGATAAATAACAACTCGTGATACAAAAAATATCTTAACCTCAAAATACTTTCTCTCAATCATTTTTGAGCCAAAAAAAAGCCCTGACAGCGTTAGCTATCAGGGCTCTCTTAATTTAAGCTTGACGACGACCTACTCTCACATGGGATCTCCCACACTACCATGGCGAT
>LNFX01000563.1_pt1 | contig 12946 bp, 12 predicted proteins | sample 1500681 | NCBI WGS metagenome assembly LNFX01 (sample SAMN04254626, study PRJNA301722) | marine sediment metagenome | isolation source: antarctic beach sand mud | place: Antarctica | collected 2015 | reverse complement strand
ACAATCAAAATAAATTAAGGAAAAATAAAAAAAAACCAATTCGACCAGGGAATATAAAAATTCGCTTTTGTGTCAACGTCACTGATGGACGAGACGGTAAACGTTTTTCAAGAAAATGATTGTATTTGCGTTCAAAAAAAAAAAAAAAAAAAAAACGCGTAACTTGGAGATCACAAAACTGAGGTTGAGTTTAAAATTGATTGGCAAAGGTTGGCATCATAACGCCCCATTGCTGCCGCCAATCTATGCTCAACCACCGGTACAAAGACAGCTTGAATATCATCAGGTATAACATGGTCACGCCCAGATAACATTGCCCAAGATTTTGATGCACCTAACAATGCCAACGCTCCTCTTGGAGATAAGCCGTATCTGAGCTCACTATGATCACGAGTGGCTTGTACAAGACGCTGAAGATAATCCAACAATACCTCGCTAGATATCACATTTGATACCTGTGTTTGAAACATGCAAAACTCATCTATTGTGACAACGGGCTTGATACGAGACGCATCTACTTTTTTCCCTTCAAGTAAAAGGCGCTCAGCTTTCATTCCTGGATAACCTAATTCAATTTTCATCAAGAATCGATCTAATTGAGATTCAGGTAAAGGAAAAGTACCAGATTGAGAAGATGGATTCTGAGTTGCTATGACAAAAAAAGGAGAAGGTAGTGCATGGGTTTTACCATCAATACTGACTTGACGCTCTTCCATTGCTTCAAGTAAAGCACTTTGAGTTTTAGGTGTGGCTCGGTTTATTTCATCCGCTAAAATCAATTGAGAAAATACTGGGCCCTTATGCAGAACAAAACCTGCATCTTGACCACTTACCGCCTGCTGATAAACACTGCTGCCAACTATATCGGCAGGCAACATATCACTGGTAAATTGAATGCGCTGATACTGTAAACCAAGCACCCTTGCAAGAGCATGACTTAAAGTCGTTTTACCCATACCGGGTAAATCTTCAATTAGTAAATGTCCCTCAGCAAGAACACAACTTAAAGACAATTTTATTTGATGCTCTTTACCTAAAACAACGCTGTTTAACGCGTCGAGTACAGCCAGTAATTTCGCATCCATAAATTTTCCTTAAATATTTTAATTTTTAAATTATACGACTTAAACCAAAAGACAGATCACGTTTAATATCTTCGATATCCTCTAAACCACATGCGATTCGCACAAGACCATCAGATATACCGGCCATATCACGCTCTTCTTGGCTAACACGACCATGAGTAGTGGTAGCCGGATGGGTAATTGTTGTTTTTGTATCGCCGAGGTTTGCAGTGATAGACAGCATTCTCGTACTATCAATCACCTGCCAAGCTGCCTCTTTACCGCCAGCCACTTCAAACGCAAGCACACCGCCAAATAAAGCTTGCTGCTTCTTTGCAAGCTGGTGCTGAGGATGATCTTCTAAACCAGCGTAATGTACTGCCGTAACGGCTGGCTGCTCCGTTAACCACAAGGCTAATTGAGATGCATTTTCACTATGAGCTTTCATTCTGATATTTAATGTTTCTAAACCTTTTAGCATTACCCATGCATTAAAGGGACTCATAGTTGGACCAACACTTCTTAAAACACCAACTACCTCTTCCATTAATTCGGAACGTCCCAAAACAGCCCCGCCTAAACAACGCCCCTGACCATCAATGTATTTTGTTGCACTGTGAATCACAACATCAACACCCAGCTTTAAGGGTTGCTGTAAGGCAGGTGTGCAAAAGCAATTGTCTACCGCAACTAAGATGTCTTTCGATTTTGCTAGAGCAACTAACGCAGCCAAGTCACCGACTTCATTCATTGGGTTAGAAGGCGATTCTAAGAAAAACAGTTTAGTATTTTCTTTTATTGCTGATTCCCATTCTGAAACATCAGTTAAAGAAACGTAATCAACGGTAATACCAAGTTTACTCACGTATTTTTTAAACATAACGTTAGTAGAACCAAAAATACTACGACTAGAAACTATGTGATCGCCAGGTGACAATAAAGCTAATATCGTGGAGAAAATTGCAGACATACCTGAAGCAGTAGCAACACATTGTTCAGCCCCTTCTAATGCGGCCAAACGCTGTTCAAAATTGCGAACGGTTGGATTAGTGTAGCGCGTATAAACATTGCCGGGTTCATCGCCTCCAAAAATAGCGGCTGCTTCTTGAGCACTGCCAAAAACATAACTAGAAGTTAGAAACATGGCTTCGCCATGTTCATGTTCACCAGTCCTTATTTGGCCAGCTCTAACAGCTAAAGTATCAAACGACGCACCTTCAAGTTCGGCGTCATAGCGCTTTTTATCCGACATTTTTACGATTACTCATCCGTATCATCATTGTGTAAATCGATGATTCCGATTTCTGCTTCAGTTACTTTTTTCTTCGCATCATTACGCTTAGTTTGTAGGTTTTCTAAATACTCATCATTGATATCACCTGTCACGTATTCACTATTGAATACAGAGCAATCAAATTCGTATTTTACATCTGCGCCATCACAAGTCGCTTCTACCAAATCTTTTAGGTCTTGATACACAAGCCAGTCTGCACCAATGGCAACTTCAATTTCTTTGATGGTACGATTATTTGCAATAAATTCTTCTTTAGCAGGCATGTCGATACCGTATACATTCGGGTAGCGCACTGGTGGAGCTGCACTGGCAAAATAAACTTTATTTGCACCGGCGTCTCGAGCCATTTCTATTATCTGCTCGCAGGTAGTACCACGGACAATAGAGTCATCAACCAATAAAACATTCTTTCCACGGAACTCTAGGTCCACTGCGTTTAGTTTTTGTTTTACAGATTTTTTACGTAGTTGCTGCCCTGGCATTATGAATGTACGACCGATATATCGGTTTTCATAAAACCTTCACGATATTTAACACCCAAACGATTCGCAAGCTCAAGCGCACTACTTCGGCTTGTATCCGGTATAGGAATAACGACATCAATATCATGATCAGGACGTTCGCGCATGATTTTTTCTGCTAAACGAGCACCCATTTTTAAACGTGCTTTATAGACAGAGATTTTATCCATAATGGAATCAGGGCGAGCAAAGTATACGTGTTCAAAAATACACGGTGTTAGCTTAGGGTTCTCGGCACACTGCTGTGAATGCAATTCGCCATCTTCACTAATATAAATAGCTTCACCTGGCTCAATGTCGCGTACCAATTCAAATCCAAGTGAATCCAAAGCAACACTTTCAGAAGCAATCATGTATTCAACACCCTGCTCAGTATCACGTTTACCATAGACAGCAGGTCGAATACCGTTTGGATCGCGAAATCCAACAACACCGTATCCAGCAATCATAGCAATTGCAGCATAACCACCTTTAACACGCTTATGCACGCGCTTAACCGCTTCAAAAATGTCATCTTGATTTGGCAATAACGTTTTTTGAGCGTGTAATTCATGTGCAAATACGTTTAATAGAACCTCTGAGTCACTATTTGTATTTATGTGTCGTAAATCTTCGCGATAAACTTCGTTCACTAATTGAGCGGTATTTGTAAGATTACCATTATGCGCCAATACAATTCCGTATGGGCTATTCACATAAAACGGTTGAGCTTCTGCAGAAGTAGAGCTGCCAGCTGTTGGGTAGCGAATATGGCCAATGCCCATATTGCCTACCAGACGCTTCATATGACGAGATCTAAATACATCTTTAACTAAGCCATTGTCTTTACGTAAGTAAAAACGGCCTTCGTCACACGTCACCATTCCAGCTGCGTCTTGCCCACGATGCTGTAAAACAGTAAGAGCATCATACAACCCTTGATTCACGTTGCTCTTAGCAACTAAACCAACAATGCCACACATGGCGATTCCTCTTAAAGTGATTAACTGGCTAGTCTTTTGTGGACTCGCCTAGTGTAAGAAAAGTTTCAGCAGCACCCGGTAATATATCTTTAGACCAGGTAACCATTAATTCAAAATGCGGTATAAAAAAGGATTGTGTCCACCATGGATCTTTACTTAATGGTGTCATTTGCAAACCGTATATTGCAGCCATAACTAAAATTAGGCCGCGTGTTGTACCAAATACAACACCGAACATTCTATCAGTACCCGCTAATCCAGTTACTTTAACTAACTCGCCCACTAAGTTATTAATCATAGCGCCTATGATGAGCGTTGCACCAAATAAAAGACCAAAAGCGGCACCATAACGTGCTGATGGTGTATCAATCCACTGAACCAGAAGCACCTCTAAATGACCGCTAAAAATTCTGGCAATAACAAATGCAGCAACCCAGCTTGTAAGGGATAGCATTTCTTTTACAAATCCGCGTTTAATGCTGATTAATGCAGAGATAAGAACAACCGCTAAAATTAACCAATCGATCAACAACATACTATGACCACTTAGTTTCGATTAATGCGTATAACATTGATTTAAAAGCCCTTTTTAGATTCGCGCATTCTAACAAAGGCTGCTCAATGATCATAGGGAATTACTTACCAAGATAAGGTACTAATTCACCTTTTATTTTAAAGGTTTTATTGATCTGAGCTATTTTCTGCTCAAGAGAGGACATTTGCGTACTAGGACCAACGAAGACCCTAATGTATTTACCATCTTCAGACGGTCTATCAAAAGCCTTATAACCGGCATCACGCAGTTTATTACGAAGCGCAATTGCATTACTTGGCTCAGCAAAACTTGCTACCTGAATATGCCAAACCTTAGCTTGCCCACTGTTATCAGTGATTGGCACCGCAATATTGGCAGAAGCTAGGCGATCACCATCTATATCTGCTTCTTTCATATTAATAAGTGTTTGCGGAGCATTATCCACCAATGTTCTTGTTGCTATAGACAAAGATTTTGGCAGAGGCATATGCATATCAGGAACATCACTCTCCAATGGAACACTATTACTTAAATAGGCTGCATTTTGTGTGCGGGGCGTAATCATTGGTAAAACGACAATTGCCACCACGACTAAAACAGCAGTACCGACCAGCTTTCTTTTTATACCCTCATCCATGTTGACACCCCTCTAACCATATTTGTGCATTTGCCACTGTAATAAACGATCCCAATATCAGGATTTCATCAGCATCTTGTAACTCATTCTTTAAATACTCCAACGCTTCTGCCACACTTTTGTGTAGGCCCGCTATTGAAACATTGCTACTTACCTTATTATTAAGTTCGTCTACAGTCTGCCCCCTAAACCCATCAAGGCCAGCCAGATGCCAAACATCAACTGTATCTTTCAACTCAGACACAACATTAACGGCATCTTTATCGCTTAACATGGCCAGCAATGCAAAACGGCGACCTTTAACTGGACTTTTTTTCCATTGAGAAGCGACTAACTTTGCAGCTTGGGGGTTGTGACCAACATCCAATAACCCAGAAAAAGGATGCTCGAATCGCTGCATCCTTCCTGGCAACTTAGCCACTGCCAAACCTTGATTAATTTGTGACAGTGTTAATTGGGGGTAGATTGCGAGAATAGCCTGAAGGGCTGTGCCAGCATTCTCCAATGGCAATTCAGGTAAATCGATAGAATCAAAAGTCACCGCCATATCATTAAGGCTTTTACCTTTCCAACTCCATTTTCTGCCATCTGAAATAACTGAATAGTCTGTATTTTTAATTAATAAATTTGCACCGATTGATTCAGCATGCTCAATCAATCGCCTACTGACACCTTCTTCACCGCAAACAGCCATTTTCCCCGACCTAAACACACCAGCCTTCTCGTAAGCAATTTGATCCAAATCATCACCCAACCAATCTTGATGATCTAAACCAACACTTGTAACAACACTTACATCTGGGTCCACGATATTAGTAGCATCTAAACGCCCGCCAAGGCCTACCTCAATAACAGCACAATCGACCTTATATTTTTTAAAAATATATAAGCTAGATAACGTCCCAAACTCGAAATACGTTAATGTTATATCCTGCCTTGCTGTTTCAATCGCTTCAAAACTTTCAACTAAATCCAAGTCCGAAGCCATTTTATTATTAATTCTCACGCGCTCATTATAAACATGTAAATGCGGGCTCATATACGACCCTACTAAAAGGCCACACTGACTCAATATAGTACTGCAATAAGTAACGGTCGATCCCTTGCCATTTGTACCTGCAACCAACATAACCTTACCAGCTGGTTTTATTAGATCCATTCGCTGCGCAACCGTGCGAACACGATTTAAACCCATTTCAATTTCTGTAGGGTGAATTGATTCTAAATATTTCAACCACTGATTTAAGGATTTATTTTTCATAATTAAAATTTCAAAAGGGTTAGCAATGATGACAAGGTACTTTTTAGTGATTTACGATGTACTATTTGATCAACCATTCCATGGGTCAATAAAAATTCACTGCGCTGAAACCCCTCTGGCAGCGTCTCCCTTACTGTTTGCTCGATCACTCTTGGGCCAGCAAACCCTATCAAAGCTTTGGGCTCTGCGATAATCACATCACCCAACATTGCCAAGCTGGCACTAACACCACCATAAACAGGATCAGTTAAAACAGAAATAAAAGGAACGCCTCCTGCTTTAAGTCGATCAATGGCAGCACTGGTTTTAGCCATTTGCATCAGTGAAAAAAGAGCCTCTTGCATACGAGCACCTCCACTTGCAGCAAAACAAATCAAAGGACGCCTTTGTTTTAAAGCTTCTTCGCATGCCAGTAAAAATTTTTCACCGACAACCTGGCCCATAGAACCACCCATAAATGAAAATTCAAACGCACAAACAACCACTGGTTTCTGATTAACCGAACCTAACATGGCAATTAAAGCATCATGCTCACCCGTGGATTTTTGCTGAGCCTGCAAGCGATCCTTGTATTTTTTAGAGTCTCTAAACTTAAGTTTGTCGACAGGTAACAAATCAGCAAACAATTCCTCCCTTGGCTCAACGTCTAAAACAAGGTGGATTCGTCTTCGCGCTGATATTCTAAAGTGGTATTCACACTTATCACAAACATTCAGGTTACGTTCAAGATCAGGATGGTAAATTGCAGACTGGCACTCAGGACAACGAGACCAAAGTCCCTCTGGAACTTGGCTCGCTCTTTCTACAGAACTGGCTTGTATTCTTGCGGGAACAATTCTATCTAGCCAGCTACTCATTTCCATGTCCTTATTGTTTAAGCCAAAATTACGCTATTAATCACGCTATTAATTACGCTATTAATTAAGATACTGCATCCATTGCTTGACGCATTTCGCTCATCAACTTAGATAAATTTTCTTTAATAACCTCTGGTTCATCTGGATTATTAGCGATGCATTTAACTAGCGCACTGCCCACAATTACACCATCAGAAATCTTTGATACCGCTGACGCAGACTTCCCGTCAGAAATCCCAAAACCAACAGCAAGTGGTAAATCCGTTTTTGAGCGGATCCGCTTTAGGTTCAATTCAACATCATCTACGTCAAGCGCCACCGAACCAGTCACCCCTTTAACAGACACATAATAGATATAACCTGAGCTTTCTTTAGCGATTATATCCACACGAGCATTTGAAGAAGTTGGTGCTATCAGGTAAATAGTTTTCAAATCTTTTTCTTTAAATAACCCACTAACATTTTTCGCTTCTTCAGGAGGCAGATCCACCAGTAATACACCATCAATTCCAGCATCCGACGCCTCAATAGCAAAAGCTTCATAACCGATCGCTTCAACAGGATTCAAATAGCCCATCAATACAACCGGTGTTTTAGCATTAATTGATCGGAATTCTTTAATCATCCCAAAAATATCACGCATACTTGTGTTATGAGAAAGCGCTCTCTCACAAGCTAACTGAATCACTGGCCCGTCAGCCATAGGGTCTGAAAAAGGCACGCCAATTTCAATAATATCGGCTCCGCTTTCTACCAAAACATGCATTAGCTCTACAGTTAAACCTGGTTTAGGATCACCACCAGTAATGTATGGGATTAATGCTTTTTTCCCAGCCGCTTTTAAGTCAGCAAAACACTGATCAATTCTATTCATTTTATTCCCCTACTTTTGATTTTTAAAACCAAAAGCAATAATATTTTTTGCTCAAATTTAAATCGCAGAGCTTTAAAAAATTGCCTTGAAATTAAATTTCTATACCTGCAAGACCCGCTACCGTATGGATATCTTTATCCCCACGGCCAGATAAGTTAATAACCAAAATTTGATCTTTATCCATTTCTGCCGCTTTTTTCATGCCGTAAGCAATCGCATGGCTTGATTCTAACGCTGGCATAATACCTTCAATTTCCGTTAAATCGTGGAATGCTTTTAATGCTTCTGCATCGGTAGCCGCGACATAATTCACTCGGCCAATATCTTTAAGATAAGAATGCTCTGGACCTACACCAGGGTAATCTAATCCAGCAGACACAGAATGTGTTCCCTTAATTTGGCCGTTCTCATCTTCCATCAAATAAGTACGGTTACCATGAAGCACTCCTGGTCGACCTTTGCACAATGGTGCTGCGTGATCGTCGCCTTCTAAGCCTAGGCCAGCCGCTTCAACTCCATACATTTCAACTGATTCGTCTTCAATAAATGGGTAGAACATACCAATTGCATTTGAACCACCACCCACACAAGCAACAAGCGCATCAGGCAATCGCCCTTCTTGCAAAATACACTGGCGCTTAGTTTCACGACCAATAATAGCTTGGAAATCACGCACCAATTTTGGATATGGGTGTGGACCAGCTGCAGTACCTATAATGTAAAAAGTATCGTCTACATTGGTAACCCAATGGCGCATGGCTTCGTTCATTGCGTCTTTTAAAGTAGCGGTCCCTGAATCAACTGCGACAACTTCAGCGCCTAATAATCTCATACGATAAACATTAAGCTTTTGACGCTCTACATCAGTAGCACCCATAAAAACAGTACATTGCAATCCTAAGCGAGCTGCAACCGTTGCTGTTGCAACCCCATGCTGACCAGCACCCGTTTCTGCAATAACTTTTGGTTTACCTGTATGTTTAGCTAAAAGCGCCTGACCGATAGTGTTATTAATTTTATGAGCACCGGTATGATTTAAGTCTTCACGCTTAAGGTAGATCTTAGCTCCACCAACTTTTTCAGTTAAACGCTCTGCAAAATACAACGGTGATGGGCGACCCACATAATGAGCCAGATCACGGTCATATTCCTCTTGGAATGAAGCGTCTTTACTTAAGCGCTCGTAAAGTTCTGTCAAATCATCAAGCGCAGCCATTAATGTTTCTGAAACAAAGCGCCCACCATATTGACCAAAGTGACCCGTCTCAGTTGGCAATTGTGTACTGCTTTAAGATCGATTTTTGGAGTAGTCGACATCGTATACCTCACTTACAAATTCTTTTATTTTTACTGAATCCTTTATTCCTTTTGAAGCCTCAACACCACCACTAACATCTACAGCAAACGGCTGCACATCACTAATAGCTGAAGCTACATTTTCAGGGGTCAAACCGCCTGCAAGAATAATAGGATTTGAATGATTTTTGGGAATAAGAGACCAATCAAATGATTCTCCTGTCCCACCTGGAATGCCAGGTTTATAGCTATCCAACAGGATACCTATGGAGTCTGGGAACCGCAGGCTCGACGCCACCACATCCGACGCTTGCCGGACACGGATTGCTTTAATGAAGGGGGCTTTGAATTGACTACAAAAGTCATTTTCTTCGTCACCGTGGAATTGAAGTAAATCAATTCTAACGTTATTTAATACTTCCTGCACGTAATCCTTAGTTGGATCGACAAAAAGTGCCACAACAGATACAAATGCTGGAACAGCAGCCGCAATCTCTCTTGCTTGATTAATACGAACAGATCTTGGGCTTGGATCATAAAAAACCAAACCAATAGCATCGGCTCCTGCCTCAACCACCTTTAAAGCATCCTCTACACGAGTAATGCCACAAATTTTAATTCGGGTACGTAAACTTGCCATATATGCCTCAGCGGGTACGCTCTTTCATTAACTGGTAAAAGTAAGGTCCATCGCTCTCGATAGGTAAGGTTGGGTAACCAGGGTATTCTACATCAACAAAATACAACCCTTCACCAGGAGCGGTGACTCCAGCCTTTGTCCTATCTTTCTCTGCCAATACTTCAGCACACCAACTAATAGGCATTCTACCTTCACCAATTGGCAACAATACTCCCGCTAAATTCCGAACCATATGATACAAAAATGCATTGGCACACACCTCAATAATGACCCATTCATTAATTCGCGTAACTGAAATATCCTTCATAGTTCTAACCGCATTGTTAGCCTGGCAGTCACTGGCTCTAAAAGAGCTAAAATCATGCTTACCAATTAACGATTGAGCCGCTTCATGCATTTTATTTGCATCCAGAGGTCTGCGCCACCATGTTGCTTGATCGTGCATTAATCCTGGTTTAACCGGTTTATTCAAAATAAAGTAACGATAGCGCCTAGCAGTCGCACTAAAGCGAGCATGGAATTGATCCTCTCTAGCATCTGCTACTAAACTAGCATCTAATTCAGGAGCCAGCTGAACCCAGTTTAGACAAACACCATGAGGCAACCCTGTATTAACCCCTAACTTCCATGAACGCTCTGAGCGAACAGAAGTTGTATCAAAATGAATCACCTGAGAGCTGGCATGCACACCTGAATCGGTCCTTCCAGCGCAAATGATACTAACATCGTGATTAGCCACCTTGCTCAAAGCATTCTCTAGTGCGTCCTGAACACTAAGTCCTGGATGATGCTTTTGTCTTTGCCAACCTTTAAAAAGCGCGCCATTGTATTCAACACCAGCCACCCAACGCTGTACTTCATGCGTCATATCTTAACCTAATCCAAAACTGTACTTTACGCGTTGCGACATACATGAAATCCAAGTGAACGCCCTTGGGTATATTGAAAATACCAACTTAGAAACCAAAAACCCGAGCATGTTTCCATACTCGGGCTATTGTAACTAAAAAACATTCATCACTTAAACACTACTTTTTATTAATGTTAAGCCATACTATCCATTAGCTTGCTTGCGTCTTCTTTCTGCTTATCAGTGCCTTCTTCTAATACTTCTTGAAGAATCTCCTTGGCACCGTTTTTGTCGTCCATATCAATGTAAGCCCTAGCTAGGTCCAACTTAGTCTCACTCTCATCTGTGCCACTCAAAAAGTCTAAGTCTTCATCTAGGCTATCTAAATCAAAATCACCTAGTGACGGTAAATCGTCATCAGAATTCTGTGCATCCAAGCCGACCATTTCTTGATCATCATCAGGCTGAACATCCAACGGTGCATCAGCACTCGCCTCAAGTCCATCATCCAAGCTTAGATCAAGATCTAAATCAGCAGACAGACTATTCAAGTCATCATCTAAATCTATATCAATGGATAAACTATCATCAGTATCAAGCTCTAGATCATTATCGCTCAAAGCATCAGATAAATCTGAACCTCCAAAGTCTAAGTCCTCACTTAAATCCAAGTCTAAAGCGTCACTCAAGTCCAAATCGTCATCTAGCTCAGAACTCAAATCAGAAAGATCCAAGCCAACCTCTTCATCTAATGAAGGAACATCTAAACCAGCATCAAACTCTAATTCATCTAACGAAGTATCACTTGTTAGGCTCGGAATATCTTCAGACAACTCGTTTAAATCAATGACTGAGTCCAAATCAAGGTCTGAGTCCAAATCAAGATCTGAGTCAAAATCAAGATCCGAATCTAAAGAAACGTCTGAATCTAGCTGTAATGAGCCTAAATCAGAATCCAAAGACAACTCTTCACTAGAATCAAGATCACTGGTTGAAAAATCCATACTATTACTAGAATCTAAGGTACCCGTACCTATTTCAGCATCTAGAGATGAATCAGACTCAAAATCAGATAGGTCAATATCAAAGTCTAAGCTAGAGTCTTCAGAAGAGTCATCAGCACTCACCTTAGGAGCCTCTAAATCAGCACTTAAATCCAAACCCTGCAGGTCAAAATCTAACTCACCATCATCTAAATTAAGATCAAATCCTTGCTCATTATCATCTAAATCCAAACCGAGATCACTTGTAAGATCTACAGCATCTTCTGAGCTAAATTTGGATTTAATCAGCTCTGCCTGAGCTTTATCTTCACTGCTGCCTTTTTCAGAAACTAGATCGAATTGTTTATCAAATTCATCTGAGTCATCCATTTCAGACAACACTTCTAACAGCTTAACTCGTAACTCTGTTCTTCCAGGTTGTTGCTGCAATGTTTTTTCAAGAAGTTCACGAGCAGGTTCTACGCGGTTGTATGCCATATAAACATCTACTTCACCCAGTACATCCTGCCCTTCTCCCAAATCTGTATCATCAAGCGAATCTGGCAAACCAGCATCTACCGAAGAGAAGTCATCCAAGTCTGAACTATCGAAGTCACTACCCTCGAACTCTGAACTTGAAAATTCAGATTCTGACTCACCATCTCCCAACTGAAGATCATCAAACTCAGCATTGAAATCATCTTCTATCTCAGCATCCACACTATCCAATGGGTCTTGACCATCAAAAGCAGCACCATCAATTAAAGAATCTTCTTCATCCTTTTTTTTATTTCGAGAACGACGTACCGCTAACAAGGCAAGTAATAACGCACCTATTACAGCACCAGGGATTTGTGGGTTTTCAATCGCAAATGCCACTACGTCAAAAGGTTCTTCCTCTTCAACTGCAGGCGTATAAACAAACTTAGGTTTTGGCTTTAATTTAGCCTCAGTATCAACCTTAGCAACGGCCATTGAATCAACCACATCTGAACCAACCACATCTTTAGAGCTAAGAGGATTTTTAGGATCAACCAACTCTTCAGTTGCAGGTTCAGAGAAATTCAAATCAGCTTTATTTACAGTATCAACAATTTTTTTACTTTCTTTGGATACTACCTTTTGCTGAACCGTTTTCTCAGCAGACATTCCAGTTTGAAGAGCAACCATCT
>LNFX01001216.1_pt1 | contig 13186 bp, 18 predicted proteins | sample 1500681 | NCBI WGS metagenome assembly LNFX01 (sample SAMN04254626, study PRJNA301722) | marine sediment metagenome | isolation source: antarctic beach sand mud | place: Antarctica | collected 2015 | reverse complement strand
CAAGCTCGGCTCTAAACTAATGAGACTGGAAAATAATTCACTACTGCTTTTCATACTCTCACTTTTATAGGTTTTTATCGGCTAGATAAAAACCATGTATCTAATACTGAATCAGGGTTTAACGAAATTGTATCTACACCTTCCTCCACAATCCATTGTGCAAAGTCTGGGTGATCACTTGGAGCCTGACCACAAATACCAATATATTTATTTTGTTTTTACAGGCAGATATAGCCATGTGAAGTAGGCTTTTAAATGGCATCGTTTCTTTCATCAAAAAGATGGGCTATCACACCAGAATCTCGATCTAAGCCCAATGTTAATTGGGTTAAGTCATTTGATCCAATTGAAAATCCATCAAATATTCTAAAGAATTGAATCAGCTAATAAAGCATTTGCAGGAAGCTCACACATCATTATTAACCTTAGGCCATCTTCTCCTCGCTTAAGACCATTTTCACCTAGCAGCTCGACTACTTGCCTAGCTTCACCGACAGTTCTTACAAAGGGCACCATTATTTCAATGTTCTTAAAATCCATTTCATCACGAACCCTTTTAATGGCTCGGCATTCTAGTTCAAAACAATCACGAAATGATTTACTGATATACCTTGCTGCACCACGAAAGCCAAGCATTGGGTTTTCTTCTTCTGGTTCATAAAGTCTTCCACCAATTAAATTGGCATACTCGTTAGACTTAAAATCTGAGAGCCTAACGATCACTTTTTTAGGATAGAAAGCAGCTGCCAAGGTGCTTATACCTTCAGCTAGCTTATCTACATAGAAATCAACGGCAGACGGGTAACCTGAAATTCTTCTTTTAACAGTTGATTCTACTTCAGGAGGTAAATCACCCATATTTAATATTGCTTTAGGGTGAATCCCTATCATTCTGTTGATTATGAACTCTAATCTGGCTAAGCCAACACCCGCATTGGGGAGTGCCTGAAAATCAAAGGCCCTATCTGGATTTCCTATGTTCATCATTATGCCTACAGGAACGTCAGGCATATTTCCTATGGAATTCTTTTTATGCTCAAAGTCTAATTCACCTTCATAAATAAAACCGGTATCACCCTCTGCACATGAAACAGTTATTTGCTGGTTATCAGTTAGGACGTTAGTTGCATCGCCACATCCAACTACTGCTGGAATACCCAGCTCACGAGCAATGATTGCTGCGTGGCATGTCCTTCCGCCTCGGTTGGTTACGATAGCACTGGCTTTTTTCATGATAGGCTCCCAATCAGGATCTGTCATATCAGCAACTAGAATATCGCCTTCGTTAATTTCAGCCATATTTGATATGTGACTTAAAATTCTCACTGGTCCCTTACCAATTCTATGACCTACTGAGCGCCCTTCACACAATACATTTCCAGTTTCATTTAATATGTAGCGTTCTAATACACTGCGCTTTAAGTTTGCCTTAACCGTTTCTGGCCGTGCTTGAACCACATATATTTCATTTGTAAGCCCATCTTTTGTCCCACTTCGATATCCATAGGTCTTTTTGTAATGGTCTTCAATTTTTTAATGCTATTCTTGCCAGCTCTTCAACATCTGTATCACTGATACTAAACGTTAGTCTCTCATTGCGGTCCACTCGGCTTGTTTCAACTGTGCCTTCACCATTATCCGTATTGGCGTAGGTCATTTTAATTGCTTTAGCTCCGAGATTTCTTCGTAAAATAGAGGGTTTATTTGCACGAAGTAATTCTTTGTACACATAAAACTCATCAGGATTAACAGCTCCCTGAACAATTGTTTCACCTAATCCGAATGTACTTGTAATAAATACAACTTGGTCAAATCCAGACTCAGTATCGAGCGTAAACATAACACCTGATTGCGCTAAATCACTCCTAACCATTTGTTGTATGCCGACAGAAAGACCAACACTTTATGATCAAATCCTTGGTGGATTCGATAGCTGATTGCTCGTTCATTATAAAGTGAAGCGTACACTTGTTTAACGGCTTCAATTATAGAATCAATACCGGTAACGTTAAGTAAGCTTTCTTGTTGGCCAGCAAAAGATGCTTCAGGCAGATCTTCTGCTGTTGCAGAAGATCTTACTGCGTAAGATATGTCAGTAGTTGCTCCATCAAAAGAGCTGATAGCGCTAGTAATTTCTTCTATGATAACAGAGGGTAACGGCGCTTTTAAAAATCAAAGAGCGGATACTCTTGGAAGTTATAGCAAGCTCATTTAAATTGTCTTCATTGAGCTCTGCCAGCTGATCCGAGATGGTATTCTCTAAGCCAGCTTCTTTTATAAATAAAGTGTAAGCGTCGGTAGTTATGGCAAATCCATTAGGGACTTTCACACCACTTTTTGACAAATTGGTTATCATTTCACCAAGAGAGGCATTTTTTCCCCCAACTTGGTTAATGTCATTCATTCCTAGCTGGTTAAACCACCTAATGTATTTACTCAAAGCGATCTCCAAATGAACAAATTCATACGATAGGTTATATTACTCTAATTCTAGATTGTTATCGAAAGGTTGTTGGTAAAAATGAAGCGTCAGGCATTCTTTATTTCAGATGGTACAGGTATTACGGCAGAAACCCTTGGGCATAGTCTTTTAGCTCAATTTGAGAGTATAAATTTTGAGCAGACAACACTCCCCTATATTGATTCAACAGAAAAAGCTCAGGAAGTAACCAATAAGCTTAATAAGATAAGCCTTGAAACAGGCTTGAAGCCAATAGTTTTTGACACTATTGTGAATCAAGACATCAGGGAGGTGATCTCTAAAGCGGATGCATTTAAAGTAGATATATTTGCTACATTTCTTTCGCCTTTGGAGAAAGAATTACAAATTGAATCAAGCTACTCAGTTGGTAAGTCCCATGCTGGTGGTGATAACGCAGGCTACAAGTCTAGGATCAATGCGGTTAACTTTGCACTGGACAATGATGATGGATCTAAAATTAAACATTATGGGGAAGCCGATATAATATTAATTGGTGTTTCTCGAAGTGGTAAAACCCCTACATGTTTATATCTCGCACTTCAATTTGGCATCAAGGCTGCGAATTATCCGCTAACCGAGGAGGATCTGCAGAATTTTTCACTCCCAGAAAGCTTGAAGGTACACAAAAATAAGTTATTTGGACTTACCATTGATCCTGAAAGACTGGCTGCAATAAGAAATGAACGTAAAGCAAATAGCCAGTATGCGTCTCTTGCACAGTGTTATTATGAAACAGAAGAGGTTGAGCATTTATACCAGCAGGAACAGATCCCATTTTTATCAACAACCGATTTATCTGTTGAAGAGATTTCAACAAAAATAATGCTTAAGGCAGAGTTAAAAAGGAGGACTTAATTGACGGGCTGAGAGATTTGAATATTACCGAAGTTTGAAATGGTAATGTTCCTTTCTGGAGTTTCTATCACGCCATTTAAAGGATTTGGTGTGATAAGAACATACGCTGTATTGACAGGCAGGCTTAAAGCGCCTTTAAAAAAACCGTGATTAGACCAAGTCTCCTCTATGTATTCAGTAAAGATCTCAATATTCTCTTCAGCATTATAGTTAACGTCTAAGAAAGCAAATGCAGGGAGTGGCGTTTTTGTTGTTTTTAATAAACGATTTAAATTCAAGCTCACTTATAATAATGTCTAATTCAATTAATACATAATCGGTATTGAGGATTTTATTTGTTGTGTAGAGGTGTTCGAGATTTATTTCTCTAGAGATTAATGTGCTTAACGGAACCTGCTTCCCCTCCCTGTATTTAATAAAAGAAATCAATGGAATGATAGACCTGCTCTTTTTTTGTACTATCGGCTGGTCTACTTTGACAATTGTTTGGGATTCAATGATTTCCTGCCTGCCATCCTGGTTCCAGCTATAAAGGTTTGTACCATTTATTTTTTTATCAATAACATCTGAAGATACAAAATCGGAGGATTGAAATTCATTGATAGGAAGGCTTTTAATATCTAAGGCTTTTGTATTTGATGTATTAATGATCTCAGTATTAATACCGTTAGTTACTGTTTCTTTTTTTGTTTCTTTTGTTGGCTCTTTTTTCAATGTATGAAGCTGGCCCCTCTCATCAACCCATGTATAAAAATCGCCATATTCATTTTCTGGCTTAAGATTAAGGCAACCGCTTAATATAATGACAATTAAAAAACTGCCAAGTAATTTAATCACTAAAATTTTGTCCTAAATGTTATACCGGCCGCCGCTACAGTTAGTTTGGTTTTACGTCGAGTCCTGGATATGGGTTGGCAACAAGACATGTTAAGCAGTCGGTATTTAACGACTCACTTTCTCCCGCATAAATTTCCTCTTCGCTACTCATAAATGATAGTGAAACGTCAACATCCGTATCCATATCCCAGCGATATCCGAACCCCATACCATAAAGAGGTGCAAAGCCTAATGGTGCCATAACATTTCGTTTATTATCAGGGATTGAGCTCTCTCTAGGTTCATATCCAATACGAGCCTTTAGTCGAGAGCTCATTTGATATTCAATACCAAAACCAAAACTCCAAACACTTTTATAATTCAAAAATTGTTTTAGTGTTGTTGCTGTAACTTCTGTTGGTGCAAGTATTTTTGCTGCATTTAAGAAATCGAGCTGCCTATCAAACTGGAATAAAAAATATTCCCATTCATCAAAGTCGGTCCAGCCAGCATCTATATTGAACTGCAACTTATCAAAAACTTAATTTTTATCCCTGTTTGAAAATGTTGCGGATAAGTAAATTCTGTAGACACATAACCAGTTTCTTTGCTGACTCCTGTTGGAAGTTGGAACATAGCACCAATTATCGCACCAAACAAAGATCCTCTAAATCCACTAAAGAAACCCGAGAAGTCACGAGAATACTCCATTTGAAACTCACCAGTAAGCGTACTAGTGGCTTCACTTTGATAAGCGGCACCCCAGGCAAACCAATCATTTGGCTCCCATAAAATCCCTAAGTTGTAAGACGGAGACAAGCGATCCTCTAAAGCCATACTTAGCGTACCAATGTCACCGATACGGCCCTACACGGCCCCCACAAAGTGAGATGAAAGGGACTAACGGATCATCTCCACCGCCTCCTTCTTCACAGCCAAAGGCATCCTGAATCATTTCAGTTGCAGCCATTAAAATATTAACGCCTCGTGCGTCTTGCTCAATGGCAAACGCTTGGTGAGAAAGTAAAAAGCCTGCGCCGATAGAGAGTTCATCATTAACCTTGTACCCAAATGATGGGGAAAGATAAGTAACCCGCTGCATCGCAAGCTGCTTAGCTTGATAGCGTCCAGGGTTATCAGCACCCTCTTTAACAAAGCCTGCAACCATTGGTAGGTAAGTAGCGGTTGCAAAGGTAAACTTAGAGCCTGGGGGGTTAATGGATATACCAAAACTTGGAACGGTTGCTATGGGAAGGTGAAGTGGGAAAATCCCGATACCAGGTATAAATAATCCTGGAATAGCTTCGCTTTCTTGGCCTATGACAGGATCATCTTCAAAATTTAAAAGCTCTCCGTCGCCATTGTAATCAGCAGGAAGGTTAAATATCGCTGAGCTTTTAAGTATGACATTTAATATGCCCACACCTATTTGGCGCCCTTCTAATCGGGTAAGTCCAGCGGGATTATAGTGAATGGAAAGCATGCCTGGTGGATCAGCAGTAACGGCATTGCCTAATGACAATGCCTTTGAATCCAGCAGCATTGATTGACCAAGCTGAGCAAAGCTGAGCTTGCTTAATAAAATTAAAGCAATAAAAAGTAAGGATTTCATAATAATTTACGACGACTTGGCTTTTAAGCCATTCATGTCAATTGGCATAGACAGTGAAAGCATTATGTCTGGAGCGTCGTCTGTCATGCCAAAACCAATACCTATATTGGTAATGGTTTTGGAGAGATTCTTACGCCTAAACTCATATTGAATATCCCTGTCATAGATGCAGCACTTTGAGCTTCGCTAAACGTACCACTACTATTTCTAAATAAATAAGATGATTTATTTGTATAGCTTGTCTGTACAGAGATGCTTAATGAAATATCGTAAGAAAGGGAGTACGCAAAACCACCTGAAAAAGAACCTGATAGGCCGGGTGTCACTTCCATTAATAAGGCACCATTTCTAATCTGATTTACATCCGACTCAGGTAAGCCATAGGTAAGACTGCCAGACCCAAAAAGCATAACGGGATCCACTACCTTTGAAAGTGAAAGTCCACCTGAGAAAGAGTAATAGCCACTCCCAGTAGGAAGTCTTTTACCAGTTATTGTTTTGAAGGGGTTGTCGCCAGTTTTAGTTTTAAAGGAGCCATTAAATGTTTTTGTAACTTCACCAGGGACATAAGCATAGGGCTGATAACGTGCATTAATTGACACATCGCCAAGACCTGAACCGCTAATAGTGTCGACAGAGTCGTATCTTGCCGTTAATGGAATGGTCACGCCAATTGTTAGGTTGTCCTCATAACCGTAATCTATAGAGAAATTGTTTGATAATGAGTGTGAAGATGAAGGTGTTACGTCGAAAGAGCGCACCTGCCCGTTCGCAATATCAACATTTAATCTTTGGTCTGCAGAATAACTATAGCTAAGTCCGTATCCTAATGAGCTTTCGCCCTTAGCCATTAGCGAATAATTATTTTCGGTTGCCTCAAATACCTCTTCAAGGCTTTTTTCTTGAGAGGCATCGTCATCTTTCTTCGATAATGCGTCACGAGCTTCAGAAACATCAGCTGCAAACGAATTATATGAAATTAAAGATAAGCAAATAATAAGTAGTTTTTTTATTTTTATATTTGTCATTATTATTTTCTTTTATAGCTAAATGTTTTTCTTATTAAAGATGGCGAGCTTATCGTGTTGGCTTTTTCACTGTCAAAGCTTCCATCTTGACTTGTAATTAATGAATCTGCGGTATCACTTCCATCACTTGGTGACTGCCAATAGCTATCATTCTTTGATCTAGCTAAAGCGTTTTGTCATTTCAAACGGTTCTCTAACATGGTCCGAAGGAAAGAAATCTCTAAAGTCACGGTAGGCCATTTTGGTGAACGTTCTTTCATCAATAACTCTCAGATCTTCATTCCTAATTTCAAGGCCGCCTACTGGTTTATGTCCATTCGGAAAAACGATAAATAAAACATTTCTATCCCAGACTTCCAAAAATCTCGTCATGGTAAAACTAATGTTTCCTAGCGATGGATCTGCTACATATACATGTCCGTTTTTTACACCTCTAATAACGATAAAATGCTTAAAACCTGCATATTCAATAGGCGCAATCGCTGGGTGATCAAGATTGATAAGATCCTCTTTGGCGGCCCTGAACCCTCCCGAAGGATGCCCGAGTGCTGTAACCAACTTTTTCATATCTAATAGTGAGAAACCTCTTCGCTCAGCAATTTTCTCTGTATCACCGAATTGAAGCAAGCCTTCCATCACCTGTCTTTCTTGAAAATTTCGGCCTAAGTAAAAATCCAACAATGTCGTTAAGGCCGCTGAACCGCAGCTATAATCATACGCCTGCCTAACTACATTATTAAAACGCAGCTCTGTTAGGGGTTCTATTGTTTCTTTGAGGCGAATTTTTTCAGTGCCATACCCAGTTGTAAAATGAACCACACCCTTGGGTTGAGGATTCACTTCAAGAAACTCAGTAATCATTGTGTAGCCAATTATTGAAGCCATTAATAAAACGATCATTTAATCGCAATTGAACCTTTTTTATTATTTTTGTTTTAGTCTGGTTTACGCATTGTTACATTAATTGTCAGCTCTCGCCATATTGGAGACATGGTTAATAGCTTGATACTGTGTTTTATGTTGAATTGATTAAACTTAAGCCTTATTTTTCGAACAAGCGTTCTATATTTCAGCTTAAAAATTAACCCGATAGTATATTTTCATTCACACAAAAGCAGTTTAGAGATAAAATGAGCGCATTCACACAGGCTTCCTATGAAACTCTTAACCACTGAACTCCCCTATTTTAGCTGTACAAACACTTTACTGAACAATCTTCGACCACTTGGCCAACTGGTAGCCCTTGAGAGTGCAGATGGTTGTCACGAAAATGGGCAATGGAGCATTATTGCCTCTGGCCCAATAAAATCGATCTCTCTTTCGGACTTGCACCCCTCAAATGTCTTAGCTATAGAAGAGCTTAAAAAAATTATCCCTCAAATTAGCAACCCCCTTCCTTTCTGTGGCGGCGTTATTGGCCATGTTAGTTATGGAGAGATTGGAACTTACAAGTGAAAAACTGCACAAATAACAGCCCGGCTTATATACGTGGGCACTTTTAGTCGATCATGTAAACAAAAAAGCTTTTAGTGTTACTGGACCGATATTAGCAATATCCCTCTCCTTGAATTAAAAGCGCTTATCGATAAAGATGCCGACAATGAAAATATTTTTAGTATGCCCATCCCTTTTAAGCCATTTTGGAGTAAGCACCACTACAAAGCGCAATTCCAAAAAGTGCGAGAATACTTATTGGCCGGAGACTGCTACCAAGTCAACTTAACTCAGTTATTTCATGGGAGCTATACAGGAGACCCATTGTCGGCTTATTTTAAATTAAAGAGTCAAAGTAATTCTCCTTATCTTGTGTATTTTGAATCAGACAATCTGTCTGTTGCCAGCGCCTCACCCGAACAATTTATTCAGTGCACAAATGAACTGATTACAACCAAGCCAATTAAAGGTACAGCCCCAAGGTCTAGTAATAAATTACAAGATAAGCTAAATATAAAAACGCTTAGTAGTAGCCTGAAAGATAAGGCTGAAAACCTAATGATTACAGATTTGCTAAGGAATGATTTAAGTGTCAACTGTAGACAGGTAAAAGTGGATAATATTTTTGCGATAGAATCCTTCGAGACTGTCCATCACTTGGTCACCTCAATATCTGCGGTCAAACCAAAAGAGATCTCCGCATTCAAAGTCTTTTTAGATGCCTTTCCTGGAGGCTCTATTACTGGCGCACCAAAAAAGAGATCCATGGAAATTATTGACGAGCTAGAAAATTTCTCTAGGAGTTTTTATTGTGGCAGCAGCTTTTTTTATTCAGCTAATAATAATTTTTCATCAAACATATTAATTAGAAGCTTTACGTTTAAAGAAGGTATTACTCGGTGCTGGGGCGGTGGTGGAATCACCATTGATTCAATATGGGAGCTGGAATACCAAGAAAGCCTGGATAAAGTATCCAGGCTTATGGCAGCAATAGATGGGACTAGTTTAAACTAAGCTCTCTGTTGCTTGCTTTAAGGAACTCCTTTTTCAGATCATCGTATTCATGAACTGCTGGAAATTGTGGAAACTCATTTATAACATTCTGCGGAGACTTGAACAGAATTCCTGACTCAGCCTGCTTAAGCATTGTTGTATCGTTGTATGAATCTCCAGCAGCTATGCAGCGGTAGTTAAGTAACTGAAAAGCTCTGATAGACTGACGCTTTGGATCGACCTGGCGTAGTTTGTAATCTGTAATACGGCCTTCTTTATCTGTTTCAAGCTTATGACATAAAAGCGTTGGAAAGCCCAGCTGGCGCATTAGCGGTTGCGCAAACTCGTAGAATGTATCTGACAAGATAACAACCTGAAACCTTTCTCGAAGCCAGTCTATAAACTCTACTGCACCATCTAAAGGTGAAAGCGTAGCGATTACCTCTTGGATATCCTGAATTTTGAAGCCGTGCTCATCCAGTATCCTAAGGCGCTGCTTCATAAGGACGTCATAATCAGGCACATCTCGAGTTGTCGCTTTTAACTCCTCGATACCTGTTTTGTTTGCAAATTCAATCCATATTTCAGGGATTAAAACACCTTCTAGATCAAGACAAGCTAATTCCACAAACAACTCCAATTTATTACTCATTAAGATGCGCGACACTTTATATTCAAATCCACCTTCTTTCAATGCCTACTGACCTTCCTTATAATCTAAGGTAATTAGAATATCCTTAACTATTATTTAAATTGGATAGCCTTCTCTGCTATTGTTCATCCATTAAATTTAGGAGAATTTGCGTGCTAATAACTGAAGATGAAATTGAAAAATTCGATCAAGAATTGAACACCTTGCAACCAAAGCAGATAATAAAAGCGGCTTTTGAAAAATTTGAGAATATAGCTATCTCATTCAGTGGCGCTGAAGATGTGGTTTTGATTGATTTAGCACTTAAGTTTAACAAAAATGTATCTGTATTTTGTTAGATACAGGAAGGCTTCACCCTGAAACATATGAGTTCATTGAAAGAGTTAGAAAGCACTATTCAATTGAAATACATTTAGTTTCACCGGATACAGCTGAACTTGAATCATTCGTCCGCAATAAAGGGTTGTTTAGTTTTTTTGAGGATGGGCATCAGCAGTGCTGTGGTATTCGAAAAATCAATCCCTTAAAAAGGAAGTTGAAAGAGTTTGATGCATGGGTTACAGGTCAGCGTAAAGATCAAAGCCCAGGAACAAGAAATGGCATCCCTGTTTTCAAAAAGATAATTTCGAGGGGTTAAATGGCGTTTTATATAAATTCAACCCGCTGGCTAACTGGTCTTCAGAAGATGTTTGGAACTACATTAAAATGTTCGATGTGCCGTATAATCCATTACATGCACAAGGCTTCACAAGTATTGGCTGCCAGCCCTGTACAAGACCTGTTCTCCCAAACCAGCATGAGCGCGAAGGCCGCTGGTGGTGGGAAAATAAAGATGGTAAAGAATGCGGCTTGCACGCAGCAAACCTAATCGCTAAAAAATAAAAAATACAGCTTTCAAATCTAGCGGTTTGGAAGCTGTATTTCTTTGAACATATCCTCTAGTTCTGACTTGCTATGGCACTGCGCTGCCTTGTCAATTGTGGGCTTGTCCAGATGAGGTGCAAACCTTGCGATAAAGTCATACATGAACCCACGTAAAAAAGTACCCTTTCTAAATCCAATTTTTGTGATGCTATCTTGAAATAAATGACTGGCATCAATTGCAACAAGGTCGCTGTCTTTTTCTGGGTCTATAGACATGGTTGCTACTATCCCTACCCCCAAACCAAGTCTGACGTACGTTTTTATGACATCAGCATCAGCAGCTGTAAACACAACTCTTGGTGTTAATCCTTTATTTTTGAAGGCATCATCTAGACGCGATCGACCAGTAAAACCAAAAACGTAGGTTACAAGCGGGAATGTAGCGACTTCTTCAAGTGTTGGCTGTGCTCTTTGTGCTAAAGGGTGTGTTTTAGGCACAAGGATGCTTCTATTCCATTTATAGCAGGGCATCATTATTAGGTCGTTGTAATGATCCATTGCTTCCGTTGCAATGGCAAAATCTACAGTGCCATCAGCAGCCATTTCGGCTATTTGAGTCGGAGTACCTTGGTGCATGTGCAGCGCTACATCAGGGAATTGACCAATAAAATTTTGAATGATATTCGGCAGAGCGTAACGAGCCTGAGTATGGGTGGTTGCTAGTGATAGGCTCCCTTTGTTTTCGTTACTAAACTCTTGCGCCACCTGCTTGATGCTTTCTACTTTTCTAAGTATCTCGCCTGAAACTTTTAATATTGCCTCTCCTGCTGGCGTCACCCTAGTAAGATGCTTGCCACTTCGAGCGAAAATCTCCACCCCAAGCTCATCCTCAAGTAAGCGTATTTGCTTACTAATACCGGGCTGAGATGTATATAAGACCTGTGCCGTAGCTGATACATTAAGGTCATGATGCGCCACTTCCCATATGTAACGCAATTGCTGTAGCTTCATAAGCCCTCCAGGCCTAGCCAACCTTTTGTTAAAAAGGTTATAAAAATAGAATTAAATATTCTTTTGCAGAATAGTTGTAAACCGATAAATTTACCAGCTCAACATCTCTTTAACGTTTGTTATAAGCATAGACTATATTCATGGATTTTCTGTTATATGCATTTTCGGGTGCATTGGTTGGTATAATTGTCGGCCTAACCGGCATTGGCGGCGGCTCTTTAATGACTCCGCTTCTACTTTTATTTGGAATTCCACCGCATATAGCGGTAGGAACCGATCTTCTTTACGCCGCCATAACTAAGGCTGGCGGCACTATATCGCATCATAAAAATAAAACGATTAAGTGGAATATCGCTTTGGTCATGGCGGCAGGCAGTATTCCAGCAGCCATCGCTACAGGAGTAATGTTAAGTTATTTTTTCGAAGACTTTCAACATTACACTGGTGTTATAACAACTAGCCTTGGTGTGATGCTTGTATTGACAGCCACTTTGTTGATCTTCAGGCGTAGAATTCAAGTTTTTGCCAATAAGCAGGCCGACCTTACAAATAGTAGTTGGATGCAGCGTAATAAGACATTAATTACATTGATAATGGGTGTGGTCCTAGGGTGTCTAGTGACATTGTCGTCAGTTGGGGCGGGAGCCATTGGGACAGCAATTCTTTTGGTTCTTTATCCTAAATTAAAATCCATGAATATTGTAGGGACAGATCTAGCTCATGCGGTGCCATTAACCCTCATAGCTGGGCTGGTTCATATGGGATTGGGGAATGTCGATTACAGTCTGCTAGCTGCCTTACTTGTAGGCTCTCTGCCCGCTATTCATTTAGGGACCAAGCTGGGCACAAGAATACCTGAAAACATACTTAGACAAGCATTAGCTACTCTTCTTTTAATTCTGGGCGTGAAATATATTTTCTTTTAATCAGTAGTTTAAATTACTTACACTCACCATGGGAATCATATAAACAGGCGTGCTGGATAACTGCAGCACATTAGTAATGACAGAGCCCATAAGCCCTCCCCTGTAAGAATGCTGCCCATGGCTACCCATAATAATTATGTCACTGCCGCGAAGCTTTGATTGCTCAAGGATCACCTCGACTGGAGAGCCGAGCTCAACAATCACCTCATTCAGATTAATAACCTCTAAATAATCCACGTAGTCAGACTGCAGGGTATCTATTACCTGCAATCGTATTCGCTCAATTACCTGAGACACTCCCTTTTTTTCTTAATGTATTCGCGTTCTTTCTCAGGCATGTAGGAATTAATAATAGATTCTGCAAATACCCCCCATGGGTTCAACCACATGAAGTATATCGACAGACGGCACCTGTACTCTGGGCCAATATTGCTACTTGCTTCATCACGATAGGGCCCATATAACCCTAGGTCTGTCGCATAAAGAATTCGTTTAATCATGGCTACCGCATAT
>LNFX01000410.1_pt1 | contig 13252 bp, 15 predicted proteins | sample 1500681 | NCBI WGS metagenome assembly LNFX01 (sample SAMN04254626, study PRJNA301722) | marine sediment metagenome | isolation source: antarctic beach sand mud | place: Antarctica | collected 2015 | reverse complement strand
TGCAGGATATTTATCCCTATGGTCTATTTATTGGGTTTTTAAAATTGTTAACCGGCAAAGAAGGCATGGGTTATGGAGACTTTAAGCTTTTAGCGGCTATTGGTGCATTACTTGGCTGGCAACTATTACCAGTGGTTATTTTATTATCCAGCGCGGTTGGCGCGGTTGTTGGCATTAGCTTAATTTTAATCTTAGGTAGAGACAAAAATATACCCATCCCATTTGGCCCTTATTTAGCGGCAGCCGGATTTATAGCCGCAATTTGGGGCAATGAATTAACCCAAGCCTATTTTGAATTTATGGGTATTCGTTAATGTTTGTTGTTGGAGTAAGTGGTGGAATTGGCAGCGGTAAAACAGCTGTCACTGATCATTTTAAAACCCTTGGTATTGATGTTATTGACGCTGACATTGCTGCGAGAACAGTGGTCGAAAAAGGCAAGCCTGCCTTGGCCAGTATCCAAGAATATTTTGGTGAACACGTTATCCTTGCCAGTGGCGAATTAGATAGAGCAGCCCTTAGAAAAATAATTTTCAATAATGAAAATAACCGCAAATGGCTAGAAGCGCTCACTCATCCATTAATTAGAAATGAAATAATTAATGGATTACAAATTCTAAAAGCCCTTATGTGATTTTAGCCTCTCCATTATTGATAGAGTCAGGTCAATACAAACTGGTTAATCGAACGTTAATTGTGGATGTATCTGAAGAAACTCAAATTACCAGAACCTGCGAAAGAGATAATAACGATCCCGAACAAGTTCAAGCGATCATTAAAGCTCAACTTTCTCGCAACGAGCGACTTAAGCACGCAGACGATATCATCGACAATGAGGGTGATCTTGCCTCTCTAATTGAACAAGTAAATAATATACATCAGAGCTATTTGGAAATGAGTAAATGATTGTAAAGTGCCCAACCTGTGAAAAAGACGTTGAATGGAATAGTGAAGCGAAATACCGTCCATTTTGCTCCGATCGCTGCAAACTGATTGACCTTGGGCAATGGGCTGCAGAAGAGCATGCGATTCCAGGAAAAGGGGCTGACGAAGAACTAATGAGCGAGCAACTAAAAGATATTGATAAAGATTTTTTACACTAGATTCTGATCTACACACTTAACAATAGACTCAACAATAAACTAGGTTTATACCTAGTTTATTGTCTCTTTACCTGAATGCTCCTTTAATAGTAAATCAATAATAGGCTTATTCGCTTCTGGAAATTTAAGCTGGTTAATATCTTTTAGCTTAATCCATTGAGTTTCTTGACCTTCAGCTCCATGTTCATCACCTTCGAAGGTATCAACTCTATAAACATCAAGTTCAACCAGCTTATCACCATAATCATGACTTAATTTAATCAATGGTGAGCATGATGTGACGGATATATTCAATTCCTCTTTAAGCTCCCTATAAAGCGCCTGCTCAGGTGCTTCACCTGCTTCTACCTTACCACCAGGAAACTCCCACAAACCACCTTGATGAGCACTTTTAAGGCGTCGAGCTACGAACAACTGATCGCCACTTTGTGAAAATATAGCGGCAGCAACTACTTTAATTTTTCTCACTGACTCTTTCACCTATACCGCCTCTCAATCAAACTATGAACGATAATCTGCATTGATAGACACATATTCATGAGAAAGATCCGTTGTCCATATCGTCTCTTTAACATCACCACGACCCATTAGAATTCTAATACTCAATTCGTCTTGTGCCATTACTTTTGAACCCGCTTCTTCAGTGTATGAATTTGCTCTGGCACCATTCTCAACAATGCAAACATCATCTAGATATATTTGAATTTTCGACAGATCCATATTTTCAACACCAGAACGACCAACCGCCGCCAATATTCTTCCCCAATTAGCATCCGATGCAAACAATGCAGTTTTAACGAGAGGACTATGAGCAACCGTGTATGCAACTTTAAGTGCCTCTTTTGACGTTTCGCAACCAGAAACATCTACTGCTACAAACTTGGTTGCCCCTTCACCATCCCTAACAATGGCTTGTGCTAAATACATAAACACTTTATTTAATTCAGCTTTAAATACTTCATACAGCTCATCAGATTCACTTTCAATCACAGGTAACTCAACGGCTCCTGTGGCCATTAAAATACATGAATCATTTGTTGAGGTGTCACCATCAATTGTAATGCGGTTAAATGATTTATCACCAAGTTCAGAGCAAAGCTTATTTAAAATAGGCTGGCTAACGGCTAAATCCGTTGCAATAAAACCGAGCATGGTCGCCATGTTCGGCATGATCATACCAGCTCCCTTGGATACACCAGATATCGAGACAACGCTACCTTGGTACTCGAACGTAGTTGAAAAACCTTTAGGCTTGGTATCTGTAGTCATAATACCTTGGCTGGCGATATACCAGTTATTTTCAATGGTACTATTAAATGCAGCAGGTAAAGCCGTGAGTATTTTTTCCATCGGTAATCGCTCACCAATTACACCCGTAGAAAATGGCAATATACTATTCACTGATACATTTTTATCTTTAGCGATAGCCTCACAAATCGTCATGGCATCTTGATAGCTTCATCACCGGTTCCTGCATTTGCATTGCCAGTATTAATCACCAGGTATTTTATTTGATCGGTCGTTGCCAAATGTTTTTTACAAATTTGGACTGGAGCTGCACAAAATGCATTTAAGGTAAAAATACCAGCCGTTGTCGCGCCATCTGCCAATTCAAAAACCACTAAATCTGGTCGCTGAGTTTGTTTGATACCGGCGCTAGCAGTGCCAATTTTTAAACCGCGAATATCATTAAATTGAGTAACTAATGGAAGGTTAACAGACATGATTTATCTCGAAATAAAACCGTAATAAACAGGGCGTTTATTACGGTTTATATGAACTTTAAATGATTACAATAATGGCATTAACGTTAAGCTAATTTACCATGACATTGTTTATATTTTTTACCGGAACCACATGGGCATTCATCATTACGCCCCACTTTTTTCCCATCACGAACAAATGGTTTTGCCTGTTCATCTGGATTATTTGATTTAGGTGTTTCTGACTCTAAAGCAGAAGCGCTATCATGCTCAAATTTTACTTGAAGAGCATCTGCTTCTGCACGCGCTTTTTGCTCCATTCTTTGCACTTCGTCATCCCGAACAAACTGAACATGAGACATATATTTAATTGTTTCATGTTTAATTTCTTCTAAAAGCTGCTTAAACAATTCAAATGATTCACGTTTATATTCTTGCTTTGGATTTTTTTGTGCATATCCACGTAAATGAATACCTTGACGAAGATGATCCATAGTCGCTAGGTGATCTTTCCACTGATGATCAAGAATTTGAAGCATTATGCGTTTTTCAAACTCTCTCATTGTGTCCTCACCCACCTGAATAGACTTATTTTTATAAGCCTCAGACAGCGTTGACGCTAATCGCTCTCTTAAAGTGTCTTCATACAAAGATTTATCTTCTTCCAACCAAGCTACAACTGGAATTTCGATAGCGAATTCAGATTTAAGTGATTTCTCTAGACCTTCTACATCCCATTGCTCAACCATGCTTTTCGGAGGTATAAAATCATTGATTGTTTCATTCAATACATCTTCACGAATCGCGGAGATAGTCGATTCGATAGATTTAGCTTCTAGCAACTCATTGCGCTGCTGATAGATAACACGACGCTGATCACTTGCAACATTATCGTATTCTAACAATTGCTTACGCATATCAAAGTTACGACCTTCAACTTTACGCTGTGCTTTTTCTATCGCATTAGAAACCATTTTATGTTCAATCGCTTCTCCATCTTTCATACCCAGTGCTTGCATTAATCGACGTGTACGATCGCTTGCAAAAATTCTCATCAAATTATCTTCTAAAGATAAGAAGAATCGAGAAGACCCTGGATCTCCTTGTCGCCCCGCTCGACCACGTAATTGATTATCGATACGACGACTCTCGTGACGCTCTGTTCCGATAATGTGAAGACCACCCGCTGCTAAAACTGCCTCGTGACGGATTTTCCATTCACTGGTGACACGTTCAATTTTCTCATCGTTAGGGTTGTTTATATTTTCAAGTTCACGATCTAAATTACCACCCAATTTAATATCGGTACCGCGACCCGCCATATTAGTTGCGATGGTAACAACGCCAGATTGACCTGCATCTGCAATTATTTGAGCTTCGTTTGCATGGTTTTTGGCATTTAGAACATTATGTTTAATTTTTGCAGTTTTAAGTGCTTCAGATATTAATTCACTGCTTTCTATACTTGCAGTACCAACAAGAACTGGGCGCCCTTGAGAGGTGACATCCTGAATTTCTTCGATTACAGCTTGATACTTTTCAGGCTCACTTAAAAATACTAGATCGTTAAAATCTATTCTTGCTACATTTTTATTGGTAGGAATAACTACAACGTCCAACCCATAGATTTCTCTAAATTCAAACGCTTCTGTATCAGCCGTTCCCGTCATGCCTGAAAGCTTTTCGTATAATCTAAAGTAGTTTTGGAACGTGGTAGAAGCCAGTGTTTGGCTTTCAGCTTGTATTGAAACGCCTTCTTTTGCCTCTACTGCTTGGTGTAAACCTTCCCCCCAACGACGCCCAGGCATAGTTCGACCTGTGTGTTCGTCAACAATAACTACCTGACCATTTTGAATAATGTAATCGATATTTTTTTGATACAGGTTGTGAGCACGTAGAGCTGATTGCACATGATGGAGTATCAATAGGTTGCTTGGAGAGTAAAGACTGTCTCCCTCTTCAAGAATTCCTTCTTCTGTAAGTACATCTTCAACTAATTCATGGCCCACTTCATTTAACTCTACCGACTTTGATTTTAAGTCGATTACAAAGTGACCTTCTTGTTCTACCACACCTTCTTCTGATTCTTTATGCTCAACAAGTTTAGGAACCAACTTGTTAATTTTTTATACATTTCAGAGCTATCTTGTGCCGCTCCAGAAATAATTAGTGGCGTTCTTGCTTCATCTATCAATATAGAATCGACTTCATCAATTACAGCAAACGCTAAACCACGCTGGGCCCTTTCATCTAAAGACAAGGCCATATTGTCACGCAAGTAATCAAAACCAAATTCGTTATTGGTTCCGTACGTTATATCTGATTGATAAGCAGCACGCTTCGCTTCTGGATCTTGTCCCGATAGAACGATTCCAACCGTTAACCCCATAAACTCATAAAGAGGGCGCATCCAGTTTGCATCACGCTCTGCAAGGTAATCATTCACAGTAATAACATGAACGCCTTTACTTGTTAGAGCGTTTAGGTAAACAGCTAATGTCGCAACCAGTGTCTTACCTTCACCGGTACGCATTTCTGCAATTTTACCGTTGTGCAGTGTCATACCACCAACAAGCTGGACATCAAAGTGTCGCATCCCCATTGAACGTTTACTGCCTTCACGCAAGGCTGCAAACGCTTCAGGTAAAAGGCTATCTACACTCTCACCTTTTTCTATTCGTTCGCGATATTCGAATGTTTTAGCTTTAAGCTGGGTATTGTTGAGAGCCTCCATTTCAGGCTCTAATATATTAATATTTTCAACGGATTTACGAAGGCGTTTTAATTCTCGATCATTTTTACTGCCGAGAATTTTAGTTAAAGCTTGAATGAACATGATGATGTTTCTTAATTATTAGTATGTTTTATATAATAGGTTTACGCGATTATAGTATCGCGTTAAACCTAATCTAGGATAGTGAGATATATGAATATTATCGACGAGTGCGATGAATATAGGCTGCTGGATCTACCGTACGGCCATTTTTATAAACTTCAAAGTGAACATGTGGACCAGTAGATCGACCACTGCTTCCCATTAAAGCAAGAACTTGGTCTTTTCGAACAACATCCCCTACTTTAACGACTGTTTCCTGGCAGTGTGCATAACGAGTTTTATATCCGTACCATGGTTTACTTCTACTAATAAACCGTAGCCATATCTTTTAGCTGACCAAGTTACAACACCTGATGCTACAGAGACTATGTCTGATCCTGTTTTACCTGCAAAGTCGACCCCTGCATGCCATGCCAATCGACCAGTAAACGGATCGGTACGCATTCCATATCGGGATGACATCCAACCCTTATTAATTGGAAGCCCTGCAACAAACGTGTCACTGGTAATTTTCTTTTCACCTAAAATACTATCAAGTACTTCAAGTTGCTGCTCTCGGCTATCAATTTGATTACTAAGTTCATCTAGAACAGTAATTATATCTGGTGCTTGATAAACTGACCCTTCTTCCCCTCTGGATGGACCACCAATAGCAGGAAGATGACCGAAGTTAAACTCACCCTTATCTAGTTTAGATCGATCTATGAGGCGCTCACCTAAAGCATCTAACCTAGTTAATCTAGTTTGAAGTTGAGCCATTCTTGAGGTTAACCCGACAAGCTGCTCATCTGTCTGTTCACGAATGGCATTCAGTTCTTTACGCTGTTGAGTTAAGTCTTGCTCCCAAGCCTTAGCCGTTTCAGGCCCAAATAAACCCTCATCAACTAACATCCATAGTAAGATAATAGCCCGCAGCTCCCATTGAGAAAGGAAGAACGGCTAACGTAAGTGTTAATGTCCAGCGGGCAAGAGGCCCCAACGAAATAGTTTGGAACGTCCGTGGCGCTGACCAACAATAATTATATTCATGGTCGCATCCGAAATTTAATGTCTAATGACAGTTTAGACTGTAGTTGACTACTATAGTGAGATAAATATCACATGATTACCAAACTTAACATTAAGACTACAATACTCACATAGAATTAATAACCACATAAAAATAATGACACCGAAGTGCCATTTTATTTTTTAAACGGCTGAAACCGGTTTAGAATAAGTAATAGGTGCTTGCTTTTCATCTTCGAAGGTTACAAATTCCCAGCATTCCTGTTGCTTTAATAGAGCTCGCAACAGCGCATTGTTTAATCCATGGCCTGATTTAACACCGATGTACTCACCAATTAAGCTGTGCCCAAGTAAGTATAGGTCTCCTACAGCATCAAGAATTTTGTGCTTAACAAATTCGTCTTCGTACCTTAATCCATCTTCATTAAGTACACGGTAATCATCTACAACGATAGCGTTATTAACACTTCCACCTAATGCTAGGTTTTGAGAGCGTAAGTATTCAATATCACGCATAAAACCAAATGTTCTGGCACGACTAACTTCTTTAACAAAAGAGGTCGTAGAAAAATCAAGGCTTGCCACCTGATTCTCTGAATCAAATAACGGATGATCAAAATCAATTGTAAAACTGACTTTAAATCCATCATAAGGCTGAAAGGAAGCTGATTTATCACCATCTTCTACTGTAACAGGCTTAATAATACGGATAAATTGTTTGGCTTTATCCTGCTCTTGAATACCTGCAGACTGCAGCAAAAACACAAATGGCCCAGCACTTCCGTCCATTATAGGGACTTCTGCCGCGCTTAGTTCAACATATACATTATCGATACCAAGACCAGCCATAGCTGAAAGTAGGTGCTCGACAGTGGATACCTTCGTACTGCCATTACTTAATGATGTCGAAAGGGTCGTATCACCAACATTAATCGCCTTGGCTACAATTTCTACCGCAGGCTCTAAATCAGTTCGAATAAAGATAATTCCAGTATCTACCGGTGCTGGTTTTAAGGTCAAATAAACCTTCTCCCCAGAATGGAGCCCAATACCGGTGGCTCTTATGGCATTTTTAAGAGTACGCTGTTTAATCATTCATAGTTTCGCTTTGTTACAAATCGTGCAAATATCGCACAGTAATTAGCTATTATAACGCCATCTGTGCCATAGTCCAACCCAACAGGCCTAATCAGCCTGACGACGTAAGAAAGCAGGGATATCTAGGTAGTCCATATCTTTGTTTTCTTTTCTATCAGGCGCCACTTGCTGGGCCGCTTGCGCACTTGATCCACGCATTACAGTAGGTCTGTCTAACTTTTTATAGTCAACAGTTCCGTCAGCTTTGTTAATGGTATTATCCACGACTTTTTTAGGCGCTGCTTCAACAACATCCCCTAAACCAGTAGCAACCACTGTCACACGTAGCTCATCAGTCATGCTTTCATCTATAACAGTACCAACTACAATAGTGGCATTGTCGGATGAGAACTGTTCAATGGTGTCACCCACTTCAGTGAATTCACCAAGGGATAAATTGGTGCCTGCAGTGATATTCACTAGAATACCTCGTGCACCCTGAAGATTAACGTCTTCGAGTAGTGGGCTACGAATAGCAGCTTCAGCTGCCTCACGAGCACGCTCTTCACCCTTGCCAGAACCAGTACCCATCATAGCTTGGCCCATCTCTGACATAACAGTTCTTACATCTGCGAAATCCACGTTAATCATACCTGGACGTATAATTAAATCAGCAATGCCTTGAACAGCCCCCAATAGCACATCATTTGCCGCTGAGAATGCGTCAAGTAATGTTGTATTTTTACCCAATACAGCCAGTAATTTTTCATTTGGAATCGTAATAAGTGAATCCACATGCTTTGCCAGCTCAGTCAAACCTCCTTCTGCAAGCGTTATCCTCTTACGACCTTCAAACGGAAACGGCTTTGTAACAACAGCAACCGTTAAGATTCCTAATTCTTTTGCAACTTCAGCAACAACCGGCGCAGCACCTGTTCCAGTACCACCACCCATACCTGCAGTAATAAATACCATATCGGCACCTGCAAGTGCTTCTGCAATTCGCTCCCGATCTTCCATTGCAGCTTGACGACCAACTTCAGGGTTAGCGCCAGCACCAAGACCTTTTGTTACCGTAGAGCCCAATTGCAAGACTGAACGTGCAGTCATATTTTTTAGAGCTTGCGAGTCTGTATTGGCGCAAATAAAATCTACACCATCTACATTATTTCTCACCATGTGCTCAACAGCGTTGCCGCCACCGCCACCAACTCCAACTACTTTAATTACTGCATTGTGTTGTGGTTCATCTACTAACTCGAACATATCCCCATCTCTCTGAGTCATCGCCCTTCTCCTTTTTATTCGTCAGGCGCTATACTTCCTATAGCGCCTATTAAATATTAAAAATTGCCTTTAATCCAATGTTTTACGCGAGCAAAAAACTTATTGGGTCTTCTTCTTTTCTAGCAAAGACTAATTCGCCCAACTGGTGCTTAGCACCATAAATTAATAAGCCCACTGAAGTTGCATAAATTGGATTTGCAACCACATCGGTTAAGCCTTCAACTCCATTTGGTTTAGCCAATCTAACTGGCACGTGGAATATCTCTTCTGCTAACTCTACAACCCCTTCCATTTTGGATGTTCCTCCCGTTAACACCACACCAGCTGCAATCATATCCTCAAATCCACTGCGCCTAAGTTCAGCCTGTATCAGCGTAAACAGCTCTTCGTACCTTGGCTCCACAACTTCAGCCAATGCTTGTCGGGAAAGATTTCTTGGCTCTCGTTCTCCTACACTGGGAACTTTTATTAACTCATCTGGCCCAGCCAACTGCGTTAAAGCACATGCATATTTAATTTTAATTTCTTCAGCATGCTGAGTAGGTGTTCTTAATGCCATCGCGATATCATTCGTTACTTGATCACCGGCAATGGGTATTACAGCAGTATGTCTAATAGCGCCCTCTGTGAATATAGCGATATCGGTAGTTCCTCCACCAATGTCCACCATACACACACCTAATTCTTTTTCATCTTCAGTTAAAACGGCATAACTTGAAGCTAGCTGCTCTAAAATGATGTCGTCAATTTCCAGCCCGCACCTTTGAACACATTTTTCAATATTTTGTGCCGCATTCAATGCACCACTTACCATGTGAACTTTGGCCTCTAAACGAACACCTGACATACCTATTGGGTCTTTAATCCCCTCTTGCATATCAATCACATACTCTTGAGGCAATACATGCAAAATTCGCTGATCTGCTGGAATCGCTACGGCTTTTGCAGCATCCAATACGCGCTCAATATCAAACTGGCTAACTTCACGGTCTTTTATGGCAACTATTCCATGACTGTTCATAGACCGTATATGGCTACCTGCAATACCAGCATACACAGAATGGATCTGGCAGCCTGCCATTAGCTCTGCTTCTTCTATGGCTCGCTGTATAGACTGCACAGTAGACTCAATATTTACTACGACACCTTTTTTAATGCCTCTTGAAATATGGCTGCCCACACCAACCACTTTGATAACTCCGTCACGATTCACTTCACCAACTATCGCAACGACTTTTGAAGTACCAATATCTAAGCCAACAATTAACTTGCTCTCTGCAGATGCACTCATTTTTATTCTCTACCCCTGCACGTTTTCAGGCTCAGTTTTCCAAGCCACTGCAAACCCTTGTTCATAGCGCAGATCAATACTATTGATGCGCGCCAACTGAAATTGTTCAATTACACTTTCTAGCTGTTTAAGACCAGACATAGCATCTGCTCCATCCAACCAAATCTTTAATCCACTTTTTGCTTCGATCAGCCAGCCTGATGTAGACTTAGTAATGCCTACTAAAGATATACTATGTCGCTTACTCCACCGATTAAACAACAAGTAATGCTGCATGACCAATCGACTGTCTTTTTTTGCGCCTTTTAATCTTGGTAGGTTAAGGCTTTCAAAACTCACGGGTAATATATCACCGGCCTGACTTAATAAACTACCGTCATTCCAAATGGCAACTGGTCGCTCTTCTTGGACCGTAATTCTCAATGTATCCGGCCAAACCTTTTCAACACTTACTTCCGCGATCATAGGAATAGAAATTAAGCGCTCATGGATTTTTTTGCACATCCAATGAAATATATCCATTAGGAAAATCACCAATTAATTCAGATTTTATATCTGATTCAGACATATACTGAAACGCTGCTATTATCTCTAGATTTTTAATATCTTTATTCGCCACTTGCAATATCATTATTACAACTGCGAACATCAGAGATAGCACTGTCACTCCTATAGAGACAGGTTTAACCCAATTAAACAATAAGCCACTGCTTTCCTTCGATGACTTAAGTCGAGTTGCACCCTTACCCTTCATTTATTCACAGTCCTTAATATCTCAATTACTAACTGAGAAAAATTCATTCCTGCCGCTTTAGCAGCCATTGGCACTAAACTATGATCAGTCATTCCCGGCACAGTATTAACTTCAATAAGCCAGAACTTCTCATCCACATCTTGCATAAAATCGACACGCCCCACCCTTCGCAATCTAGAGCTTCGTATGCGTCTACAGCTAATTTTTTTAATTCATTTTCTTTAGCAACTGTTAAGCCACAAGGCACTAAATATTCGGTGTCATCTTGAATATATTTTGCATCATAATCATAAAAATCATTAGCCGGCTTTAATTGAATCGCAGGCAATGACTTGCCATTCAAAACTGCAACAGTATATTCTTTACCTGTAATAAATTGTTCAGCTAAGACAGGTGATCCAGTATCTGAAGCCGAAGTAAATGCTCCGCTTAATTCAGATTCGTTTTTCACCTTTGAAATCCCAATACTCGACCCTTCTAACGCTGGCTTCACCATGATGGGAAAGCCAACCTGATTGGCAAAATTACCCAGCATCTCTACCGATTCAGCTTTTATAAAATGAGGCGTTGGTAAATTTAATCCCAACCAAATTAACTTGGTGCGCCACTTATCCATGCATATTGCACTGGCCTTTACACCGCTGCCTGTATAAGGAAGCCCATAGAACTCTAACAAACCTTGAATAGTACCGTCTTCACCACCTACACCATGTAGGGCGATAAATGCTGCGTCAAACTTATGCTCGGCCAACTGACCCATCAAATTTTCTTTGGTATCAATTTTGATGGCATCAACGCCAGATTCTAATAAAGCAGCATGTACTGCATTACCGCTATTTAAAGAAACAACTCGCTCTGCGCTGTTGCCACCATAAAGTACGGCAATCTTTCCCAAATTTAATTCTGCTGCGTTGAAATCATTTTGAGTCATTCATCAGCTCCAACAATTTAGGCAAATCTTTAACTAACTCTATCGCCAAAGCGCCTACACTACCTGCACCCTGAGTAATCAATATATCTCCCGGCTTAAGAATATCTTTAAGCACAGGCTTAACATCAAATCCACGCTCGATAAATATTGGGTCAACACGACCTCGTCCTCTAATACTTCGAGCTAACGAACGCCCATCAGCACCCGGGATTTCATCTTCACCCGCAGAGTAAACATCCAATAATAATAAGGCGTCTACGTCACTTAATACTCTTACAAAGTCATCGTATAAATCACGTGTTCGTGTATATCGATGGGGTTGAAACATCATAACCAAACGGTTATCTGGCCACCCTTTACGAATAGCTTTAATTGTGACATCTACTTCTGTTGGGTGATGACCATAATCATCAACCAGCATGACTTTTCCATCATGTAATGGATACTCACCACAGACTTGGAATCGACGCCCAACGCCTTGGAATTTTTCTAATGCTAAAACAATTGCATCGTCTGCAATGCCTTCATCAGTCGCCACCGCAATCGCGGCCAAAGCATTTAATACATTGTGCTGCCCAGGCATTCTTAATTTAACCTTTAGATCAGCATGTTCAGCTGGGCGCTTGGCTGTGAACGATGTATACAAACCTTTCTGTGTAATATCGACGGCATAAAAATCTGCAGGCTGATCAATACCATAAGTCAGGACCGGACGATTTACTTCCGTTAATATATCCCTAATCGTTTCATCATCAACACATAAAACAGCCAAACCGTAGAAAGGCAAATTATGCAAAAACTCTACAAATGTCTTTTTCAGCTGATTAAAATCACCACCATAAGTATCCATGTGATCGGCTTCAATATTTGTCACAATAGAGACCATTGGCTGCAAATGTAAAAACGACGCATCTGATTCATCTGCTTCAGCCACTAAATATCGGCTACCACCTAATTTAGCATTTGTGCCTGCACTGGTTAACTTGCCACCAATAACATAGGTTGGGTCTTTTTCACCTTCGGCTAAAATTGACGCCACCAAACTGGTAGTGGTGGTTTTTCCATGAGTGCCTGCTATAGCAATACCGTGACGATAACGCATTAATTCTGCTAACATTTCTGCACGGCGAACAATTGGAATACGATGATCTGAAGCGTACTTTATTTCTGGATTTGATGTATCAATGGCCGTAGAAACAACCACTACATCTGCATTTTTTACATTCTCGGCTTCGTGACCAAAGAACACCTGCACACCCAAA
>LNFX01000144.1_pt1 | contig 13390 bp, 11 predicted proteins | sample 1500681 | NCBI WGS metagenome assembly LNFX01 (sample SAMN04254626, study PRJNA301722) | marine sediment metagenome | isolation source: antarctic beach sand mud | place: Antarctica | collected 2015 | reverse complement strand
AAACATCACCTCAAAACAATAACGCTAACCAGGCGAATCCCAACAAAGGTTCTAATGGAACTAACGTTGCCTATGACAAAAATCAGGGTAGCCGTGGAAAACAATTAACCCAAACCAAAAAAAACCAGCTTAACTCAATCAGGAGATCACAATGTCTAACAAAACCTCGCCTCAAAACAACAGCGCCAACCAACAAAATGGTAACAAAGGGTCTAAGGGCACAAATACAGCTTACGATAAAGCTCAAGGTAACCGTGGCACCCAACTAAATCCGAACCAGAAAAAATAACGTTTGTTGATTCAATGGCTATAGAAGATCTACCTCCTATAGCCATTGCACTCTAAAAAAAGCATCTTTGATCTTCTAATAATTGTTTAGATTTGTTTTCTCTAGAGTTTAGACTGATTCTTCATCTTGATTTAGTTTATCAAGTTTCCTCTTTAAGAGCTTCTTCCACTCATCAAGATAGTCTGACTCACCAACATCTTCTCCATCTTTCTTTTTTGATAAGTGGTTACAACGTTCAAAATAGCTTGTACGCGCCTGAATATAGGCGGTATTCCAACTCGCACTTCGATTAGAATATGATTGAATTATCTCTGACAAATTACGCTCCGGCTCTTCGTCGAATCCTAAAATTAAAGTTGCGGCATTCTTTTTAGTCAATGAACTATCAGTGTCTACTTCAATCAGTAAAATATGTGCTTTCTTAAACGAAAATTTAGCAATAAAAAATCGTAGCCTTTGATCATCCTTAGTTTTATAAATAGCCTTGCTACTATTGGAAGGTTTAGGAAACTGGCAACAACGTAATTCATCTAAAGGAAAACAATCTTTATTTTTGAATTCATTCATCAATTTTTTGAAACACTAAAAATTTTTGAGTTTCAGGAACATCTTCAAGCTCATAACTTTCATCTTGATTGATAACAGGGTCAAATTCTTGGGCTGTTCCCTCCGATTCAGGCACACCTACACCAGACAACCCTTTCTCTGGTGCTTCATCTTTACTAGGTTTTACTGACTTTTTAGACTTCTTTTTAGCGTCTTTCTTGAGAATAGTCGATCCAATATTATCAACATTAAAAGAAAAACCTTTTTGACGCTTTTTGTCTATTCGCCCACCCATACTTGGAATTTCACCCATATCAAATTCCGGATCGATATCAACAGGAGGCATTTCACCATTCCCCTGCTTAATAGGCTTCTTGTCACTGGGGGCCTTTTCTTTAAATTTAGGGTGATCAAACTCAACATTTCCAACTCTATTTTTTAGATGTGTCCTCACACTATCAATTTCATAAACGTCAAAAACGCCATCATAACCAAGGCGCCCAAGGAGCTTCAAGTGCCAACCTGTTATGTCTGGCGCATCAAACATAAAACCAAGCTCTCTATTTTTATGAGCTTCAATAAAATAGGTATAAATACTAAAGAAACTTTTTCTTGCGGCTTGATCAATAAAAATCCAGGCTAAATGCTTACGCGACGCTAAAGAGCTCAGGTTGCTAACAGGATATTTTGTGTTCAGAGGAAAAAGTAAAATATGCTGTTGATGACTACCTTCTACATAAGCTATTTCACCAAGTCCATTAGCTCTAAAGGCTGCTCGAGTTAGATGTTGGTTATGAAAGAAGAAGGTACGCGCCAACTCAAAATCTTGAATTCTGATAAGACCATGATTGGTTGAAAAAATATGTCGACCAGCAGAGAGATTAGACTCATGCTTCACTAAGCTACCTATTGTGCAAGTCAGTTCTTCTAATGTATCGTCACTGAATGGATCTTTACCGTCATAGCGGCGACCTCGTGCGATTAAATTTGCAATCTCAATAGGAACAGATGACTGCTTTCCATTATCCCACTCAATCGCAATATGAGCCTTTTTCCTCAACTTAACTCTATTAGATTTTGCGACCCCATGAATATTTAGGATCTTTGAGTTTTTCTCGAAAAATCGTTCTGGTGGAAAGAATTGAGACATAATCTCGGATAATGATACGCGCAGGTTCCCGTATGCGCGCTTTACTGAGTCCAGCAAGGCGTTCGATTTCATATGTTTTTGGTATAGGCTCATTACAGTTGATGACATCAACGATAATAGCGAGAACACGCCTAATTTGGTACTCCTCGATAGTTTCACTATATTTCGAAAAGAAACTAAAACAAAGAGGTAATTTGCCTAAGTGTTTTTGAATTCCCCAAGATTCCCCAGTCTGATTTACGAACCAACCAGTCGATTTTCTCGGTAAATATAAATCATCTTCAACCCGATGCATTATTTCCAAAAGCAATTTGACAAGGCGACGATCTCGCTTAGGCCAGTCAACTAAACTACTAATACGGTTTTGAAATCGCTTTGGAAGATTTTTCGATAACCATGCGTTATCAAATCGATATAACCATGAGTAAACTCGCGCTCCCTCTTTGGTCGATCGAATTTCTTTAAGGACAGTGAATTGAAGACATAACCCATTCCAAATTGATCGATACTCTTCTGCTCGCTTTTCAGAGTTCGAGGAAAAGTACTGCTTACGATTAAAGTTCACCCGAACATTTGATGCTTGGATTATAGCTTCTTTAAGTGAGTAGTTAGGAAACAGTGCTTGTAGACAAACCAGATGATGAAGGTAGGTAAAGTGTTTTCGCTGTTTCCTAAAAAAAGAATGCAACCAAGAGGTATCACCGACAATATTTAATCCAAATCTGCCTAGCTGCTCCTTACCCCAGAATTGTTCAATACGATATTTAATCTCATTGTGCTGAACACCTCTTGACTCTTTAAGACCAGCCTCAACCAATAACCGTCCATAGAACATGCTCCATTGATTCGGTGTTATATAAGCCATATTACTATTAAGCAAACCCGTTATTGATTTTGAAAGCTGAGTCAAAGGTTTACTTTCACAGACTACAACCATAGAGGAACTATCAAACATCACTGAATCTGAGGCGTTAACAAACATATGGCGACGCGAAGGTTTTAGCTCATAAGGAGATTCCATTAGCAAGCAACAGTGTTTAGGGCAGACTAAGACACCTGGTAGCTGAAAATGACGTCTCCAATAAGAATAGGCATATTTCTGGAAGTCTTCTCGCAGGCACACAGGACAATAACGATAGTATCTATTGAATACTAAGCTTGAGGCATTGATTCCAACTCGCAACATCGAATGACTTTTCACGCTACTAGCAAGCTCTGCATGCACCTTCTGATATCTCTCAGGCTCAATAAACGACTGATATACGGGTAAGATGGTGTGCTGTGAAATCACGTCTTCACTAGAAATGGACCATAAATGGCCGACTCGTTCTAATAATAGGTTGATGTGCCCCTGTAGAAGCGTTGATGGGACAATATTTCGAGAGCCAAAAAGAATGTCTAAGGCAACTTTATCGTCACGTAAACCGTGCCTGTCAATAAACCTAGCAAGCACACTACCTAGCAATTCGTTTTCATGAGCAACAGGGAAGCCCATTATCATGTAGCACCTCACTAGGAAGTGAAGATGAACTCACTGTGATTAATGGCGCTACTTTTTTAGCTTTTCAATTCCAAGATTAGATACTGCTTGGATTCATCATCCAACTTGGACACAAGACACGCCAACTCAGCACTCAAATCATCTTCACAGAAAAATAGTTCAACGGGACATTGAGCTCCCCAGCAATCTTGCGAAGCGTATCCACATCAGGTACATGTCTGCCTTTTTCATAGTGATTCATACGGCCACTAGCAGAACTCGCGTCCATACCTATTTTAATCCCAAGTTCTTTCTGGGAAATGCCGATCTTGTTACGAGCTTGTTTAAGTCGCAGTGGTATTGGGTTCTCTGGCAAAATGGTTTCATCTTTAAAGTCTCACATACTTAGATTGTCTAAGTTTTACTTATTTCTGTATACTTAGCAATCCTAAGTTTTTAGTTTTTTGAGACACAAACATGACATCTAAACCATTTTCTTTGAATAAACAGTTCAAAGAACTCTTACAACGCGTGGAAGGAACCAGCATCAGACGAAAAGAGCTCATTCAATTAGCGACAACTACCACCGGATTAAATTCGGTCCAATCAACACGATTTGTCGCAAGAAACATTAATAGATTGACGACTGAAAACCTAATAAGAGCCAGTGGGGAACGAAATGCTCGAACTTACCACTTCACAGATTCATTACTTATGTTACTTAATCCAGAAGTCTGCAATTTGAAACTCACCGATATCAACACTGAAATTGAGACGAGCAACCAAGAACCACCACTCAAGATAGAGGAAGTAAAAACGAGCGCAGAACTAAAAATGATACTTGGAGAAATAGAGGCTTACAGAGATTTTCTTTCTAAATATCCGGCTAGCCGTCAGATCATTCAAAGACTACTACACGAAGCCAAAGAACAGTCGACTCAACTTTATGGTCGCTTGAACGCACTAAAAAAAATCATACAGGCAACTAATATTGAGAGCGCTAAAACATGCTAAGGGAATGGCAAAAACGTTGTATTACAAAGGTCTTGGAACGATATCAGCACCAACCAGATGCTTTAGTACTAGCCACACCAGGATCAGGTAAAACAATCATGGCAAGTTATGTAGCCAAGTCTCTGCTAGATGAGAGAAAGGTCGATTACGTTATCTGCTTCTCACCCTCTAAAGTTGTCAGCCATAGTATCCAAAAGACATTCAGGCACATCCTAGAGAGACCTTTTAATGGACAGCTAGGGGCACTGGGTACATCTCGGACTTATCATTCTATGGCAAATATCAATGAACTGCTTAGCAACTTGAGCATGAGTCGAGTACTCGTGATCTTTGATGAAATACATCACTGCGCAGGGGATGGCGATTCACCTGCGAATACTTGGGGAATACAACTACTCTCGGCAATTCAACATCTGGCTACTTACACATTATCGTTAACTGGAACACCGTGGCGAACAGATACCTTACCTATTCCTCTAGCTCGCTATTCTGATCCAGAAGGCAACATTCAATGTGATTTTTCTTATGACCTCAAGGAGGCAATTCGTGACAAGGTGTGTCGCGCGCCTTTTATTACATCCATAGATACAGACCAAGTAATGGTACGAAAAAATAAAAAGACCAATACATATCGAAGCATTACAGAATTACTGGAAAGCGGCGATGTCAGCTATCGTATGATTTTGAAACAACCAGAAATCATTACACATATGCTGTCTCTTAGCATTCAGAAGCTAGACAAACTTAGGGCCAGTAGTCCGAATACTGGTGGTCTTATTGTCGCTTCGTCATCCCAACACGCCTTACAAATTCAATCGATTTTATATGGTCACTTTGGTAAAGAAGCCACGCTAGTTTCCTATAGGCTGGATGATTCACCAGAGCTCATTAATCACTTTCGCGAAGATACCAGCGAATGGATTATCAGTATCGCTATGATCAGCGAAGGTACTGATATTCCAAGACTGCAAGTTTGTTGCAACCTTACAGACGTCACTACCGAGCTCTACTTTCGACAAATCCTCGGACGTATTCTAAGAATGACTAACAACCAAACAGCTATTGGGTATATGTTTGTCCTAGCAGAGCCCAATTTAGTCGAGTACGCAGAATGTCTTAACGAAGCTATCCCAGGGTCTTATAACTACAAAAAAAACGAGAGACTGATTGATAGCATGGATGTTTCGGATACTATAGAAGGAAATCAAGACACACATGACGATACTCAGCCATTTACTCCCGAAATAGACATCAATAACTTCATATCGAGCGATAATCAAAAAATTATTGAGTATTCAGCTTTGACTGAACTCTCGATGAATTCTTTCAAAGCGAGGATTATTTCATATCATTTATAAAAAGTGATCCAATCAAACGCTTAGAGGTATTACTCAAATGCCAAAAGAGTCTTGCATGTTTTGCTGATCAGCTGCTTCTAACTTCCACTCAATAAGTGACCATACATCACATAATTGCTCTTGGTCTAAATTTGTTAGGGATTCATATACACGATACCACCAGAATCGCCATTCTGACTTTTTAAGATCAGGAGGTATTTGTTGCGCATACCGAGCTAGCTGATAACAAAAGTCATTAAAGTCTTGAGGCATCAGGTCAGAGGCAATTCGCTCACAGAAATGAGTTATAACATGTTTCTCAACACGACCTGGCACTTGATACACTTCCTTCCAAACATTAATTTTTGCAGCGATATCAAGTGGCGCACCTGTAAACACAATTGAAGCTGCTGCTATTGGGTCTTGCCACTCCCCGTCGTGAAGTTCAGTCAACTGTCTAAACGTTGGCTCTATACTTGTATACTGATAGCAAGATTCTTGCGATGGTGGCAAAGGGTAGAATGCTGCTCTGCGACTCCCTGCATTACATCTTAGAACATCTTTAGCTCCTTTTGCTTTGCTATTACAAATATGACAAGTGGGAATGAAATTTCCAGGATGAATAGAATAAATTGGGTATTTATCTTGGCAAAGAATATGGTCGTAGTCTCCTCGCCACTGCCTGCGATCTATCAAGCCGCTTCTATCATGAGACAATAACGCAGTACCACATAGATAACATAACTGACTATTTGAATTAGCTCTTTTGTATTCTTGAAAGTGCTGATGGATAGAGCTGTTCGCTTCAACACGTGCACTTTTTAGCTCAATGGTGTCAGTGAATAAGTAGTTTGTAAGCGTCTTAAAAGCTTTGAAAAGACCTTCACTCTCTAATATAGGTAGTTGAACGGTTAAATCGTTAAAGTAAATCTGTATGTCTTGAGAGCCATTAATAAGATCATATAGTTCCAGCTTCTCTTGTTGACATATCGGCAAAGTATTCCAGAGTGAACGAAATATTTCTCTGGTTGGTAAGTTTGTCCAACATACACTTTTGCATCGTTGACCATTATGTTGATAGTGAGAAAACAGCATTTCACTAAATTCATTAGCTTGAATACTTGCTTCTAGAAAATGAAGAAGTTCATTATTTAAAATAGTAAATACATTGCAAGTAGGAGTATTTAGACTCAATGGGAACAACATTAGCTTTGTAACTTCCTTAGTAAATACGCTTTCTCCATTGAGTCACCTAAATTCACTTTAATCCATTCACTCGTCGAAGCTTCGCCCTCTGATCCAGAATGCAGATAAAGGTACTCTTTCACAGCTTCAACAACTGTCTGCGATATAAGCGACTTCAACCCAAAGTGTTGTTTGATTAAGACTTCAAACGAGGCTCCATATGTTTGACTATCAACAGGCCCCATATGTATTAACCCCTCATCATCACGATTAAAGAACAATACATTTTCCTTCTTAAGGGAAGACACCATAAATGGTGAGTGCGTTGATAAAAACACGTGTGAATGAGTTTCGTCATCTCCCTTAGGCGTAATAGCCTTGCTTAGATGACCGTGAAAATATGTTCTCCATGATGGGTTTAAATGTGTTTCAGGCTCATCATATAAGAATAATGTTTCCTTAGATGAAAAAATTCTTGATGTAGCAAGTATTTCGATAAGTTGAGCTTCTCCGTCAGATAGGCCATCCATACAAACCGACCTACCATTTCCATCAGATAAAATAAGCTCAGAAACTAAAAGAGGTAGTTTTGTCTTGAGGGGCTTTTTTACAGTACCAATAAAGTCATCTTTCTTTAGACTCAAGCGAGATGCATACTGCCAATTTTTCACTCCTAGCTGCTGTAGCTTATACAAACGCTGAAATAGTGTGAATGGGTCCCTATAGTTCCGTTCTCGAAGTTCACTCAATACAGAATCGTTGGTTAAATCAAGAACTATCTCCCCTGCTAAATAATCCAAGGAATAAACTTCGTATTGCTCATCTGTGGTTTTGTGTCCAATTGAATGAACATTTTTAACACCTGCAATGTTTATGAGCATTTTAACATCTTTTATAGCATCCTCTTCGGCCACGCCACCTAGGAAGTCATAACGCAAAACCACTTTTGTTGGATACTTAAATGTGACTTCATTCAACAGATAGTTAATTTCATCATGAGGAAGAATCGCCAGTGAAGTCAGTATTAGTCCTGCACTGTCGTAGTCTAAGTAAACCGATTTACTAATAGGAGTTGACGCTTCTTTTAATGAAAGACCATCCCCTAACTCAAACTCATCAGCAGCAGAAACAGAAAAGATGTGTGGGTATTTATCCAAATATGACTGGTTGATTTCCGCACGTTCACGACTCTCTAATTTCCCTGTCATCTGTTTACGGTGCTTGAGACGTAATCTTTGAATTTCAAAATACTGAACTGCATTTTTCATAAAACTACGTTGTAAGTTCTCATTAAGTCCTGATGAGTAACCGACTATATAAGGCAAAACTATATCTTTCAACGCCTCCTCCCTGACCCTATCTGTTCCATCGTCAGAGCGTACAGAGCTGATACATGTCGCGACCTTAGATGATGATAACAACGTGACTTTATATTTTACGACATCAAGTCTATCGAAGGAAAATGATGAGAAATTCATGTTAGAAAAATTTGACCCGCTTTGTTTTCCTATTTCATAGACAAGCTCAAATCCAAATCCTAAAGAGGACTTTACAAGAAAATCTGATCGTTGTGAGCGCTCTAAAAAAGCAAAAGATTCTGAAATCACTTCAAGTAGCTGTGATTTACCCGAGCCATTTAATCCAATCAACGCAATGATATTGCCTTGAGCTTGGGAGAAATCGAAGATCTGATCTTTCAGCCCCTTGTACTGACCATTTAGCTTAAAAGAGATTAACTTCATAAAATAGCTTCCTAGATGTTTTATGAGTACTACAAATTTCACATATCAAAATGATATAAAAACCTCTTGTTATCCGCTCTAATTTTGAACGTAGTGAACTCCCCTTTTTCCTTACGGATTTCATGCTCATGCAAAATCACCAAATCGTGACCAAAGTAGTCGAACTTAAGTTGCTGAAGTTGGGGAACTACCTTACTAGAGGTAGTACCCTTTGTAAAAATGCAAAACGCCAATACGAATACTGGGTAATCCTGATCAATAGAGGTCAGACTGTGGTCGCCCTTTCATCAACATAAACAACAAAATCACTGAACCCGCGCTCCTGAGCGATCAAAGCTTCTTGCTCTTTTCTCAGCCGACTTTCAGTTATACATTCGTCTTCTGAACAAGCATCTTTTTCTTGGGCTGTTTTTTATTAGGAGGTGTCTCTGTCTCACGCTCGACTTTGATCTTTTCCAGCAAGGCTTCCGCGCGGTTTTCACCGCTGATTAAATCGGGGTTTTCAGCGCGCCAGTCGGCGGTGAGTTCCCCACGAAAGGCTTTAGCTAGAATAGATTGTGTGAGATTATTCACTCGCTCTAATGCAGCATTGGCTTTGTGCTCAATCATTTCAGCATATGAGAACAGCCCTTCGACACGACGGACGATTTCGATTTGTTCATCTATTATTGGAATATTAACAGGGAAATTTTTAAGTTTTTGGGCGTTAATATTTGACTGACTTACGCCGTCGGACTTGACCTGATAACAATAATCTTTAGCGTCTGGGCTATTTAAAAGGTAATTCAAAAACTCAGAATTCAAGTTTTCTTTGCATACAATTCGAATCAAATAACCAGCATATATTGCATCCCTTTCTCCTCTATAAATTGACGTTTTACCAACCAACTCAGGACTATTTGTACGATTGAAAAGTACATCGCCGTCAGAAAGTTTATATTTTCCTATCTCTAAGGGGTCCGATGTATAAACAAGGTTTGTCCAATCCAGCTTACCACTTTGCAAATTACCCATTCTTAAAACAGGAATAGTTCCTTCTGACTGTGATTTGGAAGATGAACCATAGGTTGGTTTTTCAACAAAATCACCAAGAGTTCCATTTGACCATGAATCAATATTTACATTTTGAAAATTACGCCACTCTTCTGTCAGTTTCCCACTCACTGCGGCAGCAAGTAAGGATTGGCGGAAGTTTTTTAGAATCTGGTTGATACGGTCGAGGCGGGCTTTGGTGGTTTCCACCTTTGCCAGCAGGTAGTCAAGCTTATCGGCGATGACTTTTTGTTCGGCTAGGGGGGGAGTGGAATAATATAGCGCCTAACATTATCTACATTTAGGTTTTTCAAGCCTATTCCAATAGCCCCCTGAGAAGCCTGTAATAATCCAAATTGACTATTTAAGTAAGCAACAAGGTAATCTGAATTTAAAACAGCTCTATAGGGTTTTATTAATGTCAAGCTTACGTAGATAGCAAAATCAAAGTCGAATTCGATTTTTGCGGCATCGCCACAATTACCAACTCTAGTATAAAGTATATCTCCTTTTTCTGGTTTTGAACCGACTGTCAATTGCTCAAAGGCTTCCTGGCTAACATATTTAATTTTATTTAAATTAGCTTTAAATGGCCTTGCGTTTTGAGCAGATAAAAAAGGTATACCTACCTCTATATAGTCAGGTTTTTTGCCACTCCACATGTTATTACGCTTGTCACATCAAACAAATCTGCAATAAACCAATCTTCAGTGAATTCTTGTCTTATGTCAGCAAGCTCACCTTTCAAAAAACTTTTTCTTTAAGCTTTTTTTTCGAGGAGTTTCAGTATCGCTAAATAACTTAATAAGCAATGCTAGTTTTTGCGCATCTGAATTCATAGTTAATGAGCCCCTTCCAACGCTGCCAACAAGGCATCAATCTCACTCAGCGCCGCAGTGAGTTCATCTTTCGCCTCGCGTGCCAATACCGCTGGTTCTGGCAAGTCGGCGGCGTCGACACTGTTTTTATCTTTTAGCCAGCTGATATCCAATGAGTCGCCTTTGGTGTCACGTATCCAGTCGCGACTAAAGCAGCGCCAGCGGCTGTGCAATAATTTGTCATCAATATTTTGATTTTCGACTGCAGCTTCTTTATCAACGGCGATTTCTTTAGCACCAAAGCTATATTCGCCCTCAATACGCACGCTAGTACCATCAGCATTTTCGCCATAAACCACCTCAAAAGGCGCTAGATGGCTGTCTCCGAATGGGGTTCGTTTACCAAAATTGGACATATTGGTACGCAGGTCGTAGACCCAGACGTTTTCAGTACAATTTTCTTCTTGGTGTTTGTCTTTGGCTGATCCCTTTGTAAAAAACAGCACATTGGTTTTCACGCCTTGGGCGTAGAAGATACCGGTAGGCAAACGCAGGATTGTATGCAAGTTGCATTTGTTCATTAAGTCACGGCGTACGTCGGTACCAACGCCTCCTTCAAACAGTACGTTATCGGGCAATACTACGGCGGCGCGGCCACCAACCTTTAAGTTGCGGTAAATGTGCTGCAAAAATGCCAGTTGTTTATTACTGGTTTTAAACGTGAGATCGTCGCGGGTGTTACTGGCTTCACCACCTTTGCTGGTACCAAAGGGTGGATTAGCAAGGATAATATCAGCAGATTCCAGAGTTTTCCCGGCATCACCAAGAGCATTCCCTAAATGCACCACACCTTCATTATCGCCTTCCATGCCGTGTAATAAGCAGTTCATTAAGGCCAAGCGTCGAGTATTTGGAACCAGCTCAACACCTACAAAAGCTTTATTTTTCTGGAAGTCGGCTTCTTTGGCGCTTAAGTCCATGTAATCATCTGTTTGCTCACGCATATATTGGTCAGCAGCCACCAAGAATCCGGCGGTACCAACAGCGGGATCTTGAATAATCTCGCCAAACTGCGGCTTGATACAACGTACCATACTGTTAATTAGGGGTCGTGGAGTAAAGTACTGACCAGCGCCAGACTTAGTCTCAGAAGCGTTTTTCTCAAGTAAACCTTCATACAAATCCCCAAGCCCGTCTTTTGCTGCACTGAACCAATCAATTTGGTCTAGGGTTTTAATCATTTGCTCTAAGTGACGCGGCTCGCGTAGACGAGTTTGTGCATCAGCATAAATAGCGCTGATTAATAGATCGTCATGTACAGAGTTACCATCAGCATCTTTACCAGTAGAAAGGCTTAACAGAATACGTTTATAATCATTTAGCAGGTTAATACCTGACTTCTCACTTATATCTGTCCAGCGACAGCCCTCAGGCAACGGGTGCTTTTTAATCGTGCCAGCCTCGGTGTTTTCATGCACCATTTTTATAAACAGCAGTAGCACTAGCTCTGTCACGTAGTCACTGTAGTTAATACCGTCATCACGCAGTACGTCACATAAGTTCCAGAGTTTCTGTACAATATCGTTGTTGGTCATAGTGCTCTCTTAGTTAATTGCTTGAGTATTGGAAAAGCTTAGGCAATTTGTTGCGGCCAAATTGCCTCACTGAGCTCATCCAAGACTGTATCTAGTTGATTACTGAGTATTTTATCAAACTGTTTAGCCCCACCGTGATCAGAAAAACGACTATTAACAAATTCTCTATCAATAATCACTTCATGCACTAGCTGCTTAGCTAAACGATCTAGCCACTTGCGCTGCGGTACTGACCATTGATGGCTAGCATAAATTCGATCCATCGCTTGCGCGACTCGTTGTTCAAATGGAATTAAGGGCTCTCCAAAAGCGGCACGGCGTATATGGCCGACAATACTCGCGGCAATATCTTTATTCGTCTGATTACGAACGGCGGATTGAAGGTTTGCTTCTGAATATCCTGCACCATCAAGTAAAAGTTTGATATCTTTCAACTGTTCGCGAGTTAAGTCCCTAGGCCTTTTAACCACAACTGAAAGTGCAGTATTTTGGTTGAGTTGCTCCTTAATAAAGTGATTGAAGCTATCTAAGTAATCTTCAGGTCGTTTATGAGCACCATAGTTTTGCGCCCTCTCTCGTATCTCATCATCATGTTCAGAAATGATAGGCATTCGATCAGTACCAACCAATAAAGCCACATCAGCCAACTGACTTAATAAGCCCCTGTGTTGAGTGACAAAATTAGCTGCCTGCTGAGGACCTAAATCACGTAAATGTTTATGTAAGGATTTTGGTTCAACTCCCCACAGCTGCTCTAATTCTTCTAGTTTCTGCTTTAAGGCCGGTTTAGATTCAGACGCTTTCTCTGCTTTACGCAAAACTCGCATAAGCTTCTGACTAAGATGATTTAATACAACGTCTGCATGCGATTCGCCCAGTTGTTCGCCAGGTGAACTGAGTGCTCGCCCCAAAATCTCAGGATCCGATAATTCATCGACCAGTTGTTCTATACTAACATTTGGGTCTTTTACTAACGGCTTCATCGTATTTACTTCATTGAGTGCAGCATAAATATCAACCGGATCGTAGATACGAAATACAGTTTTACCAATGTCATCACAACGACGAGTGGCTCGACCTATCATCTGCTCAAATAAGATGCGCGATTTTACCCTACGTAAAATACAAGGTTACATATTTTGGAACATCGATGCCTGTTGTCAGTAGATCTACTGTAATGGCAATATTTGGGTAACGTTCGT
>LNFX01000119.1_pt1 | contig 13574 bp, 15 predicted proteins | sample 1500681 | NCBI WGS metagenome assembly LNFX01 (sample SAMN04254626, study PRJNA301722) | marine sediment metagenome | isolation source: antarctic beach sand mud | place: Antarctica | collected 2015 | reverse complement strand
ATTAAACGCCCACTTATTTTATTGGTTGCAAAACACCTTGAGACAAGCGATAAGCCGAATCCATCCAGCTCAACATTTTCTCATCATGAGTGACCACCAAAAACGCCATATCATAAGTAGCCTTAAGTTCATTGATTAGGTTTTGAATCTCTAGCGACGTAGTTTCATCCAAGTTACCAGTTGGCTCATCCATCAATACACACGCCGGACGATTGGCCAAAGCACGTGCAATTGCCACGCGTTGCCTTTCACCACCCGATAGCTGTGAAGGCTTATGGTGCAAGCGATCTTTTAAACCAACCTGCCCTAATAATTCTTCTCCACGTTTATTTGCTTCTTTTTTATTCATGCCCGCAATCCACATCGGCATCAATACGTTTTCCAACGCAGAAAACTCAGGAAGCAAATGATGAAATTGGTAAACAAAGCCCATTTCCTTGTTGCGCATTTTGGAGCGCTTGGCGTCTTTCATGCTAGACCAAGAAACATTCGCCAGTTTCACTTCGCCTGTCGTTGCCAAATCCAAACCGGCAAGTAAGTTAAGCAACGTGGTTTTTCCTGACCCGGAAGAACCGACGATTGCGCATGCCTGACCTTTGTTTAGGGTCAAATCAATAGAACGAAACACATCCACAATTTGCTTGCCGTCTTGATATTGCTTAGAAAGTGCACGACATTCCAGAACCACATTATTCATAGCGTAAGGCCTCTGCAGGTTCTACTTTTGAGGCTCGCCAAGCAGGGTAAATAGTGGCAGTAACCGTCATTACAAAAGCAGATATAACAATCAATTTCACATCAGACCATTCAAGTTGAGAAGGTAAATAGTTAATAAAATAAACATCTGAACTCAAAAATTGAACATTTAACAACGTCTGCACGGCGGCAATAATTTCGCTCACATTGAGCGCTAACGTCACGCCTAGCACGACACCAATAAATGTTCCCAACATGCCAATAAACATACCCTGAACCACAAAAATCCACATAACCTGGCCAGAGGTTAAGCCCATTGTTCTAAGTATGGCGATGTCATTCCGTTTATCCGTTACTACCATTACCAAAGTGGAAACAATATTAAACGCGGCCACAGCAACAATTAGCAGAAGCAGTAAACCGATCATGGTTTTTCCATTTTAATGGCTTGAAAAAGGTTACCGTGTGTTCGAGTCCAATCGCTTACCCTATTCTGCCCAGGCACAGCCCTAGCAATATCCCAAATGCGAGAAGGCGCTAAGAATAAATCATCAAATGAAATACGTAATGCTTCGACCGAATCTTCTTGATACCGCTTTAGCTTGGCCGCATCTTTAATATTAATATATGCAAGGCTGCTGTCTAATTCAGCGCCCACTTCAAATGTTCCCACGACCGTAAAGCGCTTTAGCACTGGTGCGACGCCAGCAATAGAAACATTTGCCTTGGGCAGAATTGCCGTGACTTTATCACCAATATCGACACGTAACATTTTGGCTAGCTGAGCACCTAATACGATACCAAAACGAGTGTCATTAAGAGCATCCAGAGAGCCTGATGCCATGTTTTCATCAATGATTGACACCTTTTTTTCCATTTCTGGATTGATGCCATTTAAGATGGCGCCATGCACACTTGATCCAGATTGAAACATCACTTGTGCTTGAATGTGGGGTGCAACACCAACCACATTTGGCATTTTTTCAACCAGAGTTGCTGTATTTCGCCAATCATCCAAAACCGGCCCGCCCCATAAAGTTGCATGAGGAACCATGCCTAAGATTCGTTGGCGCAACTCTCGATCAAAGCCATTCATCACAGACAGAACGGTAATTAAAACCATTACACCAAGCGCCAGGCCAGCAATAGATGAGAAACTGATAAAAGAAATAAAGTGGTTAGAACGTTTGGCTCGGGCATAACGCAGGCCGATGGCAATAGGTAGGAAGTTAATCAATGTATGTCCTTGTGTGACAAGCTTGCGTGGCAAAAATGGAGGAACATACTTCCTCCATTATGGACTAAATCGCCAATACGCTTATGCGTCGAAATCAATACCTATACGACGACCTACATCCTCGTAAGCTTCAATCACGCCACCTAAGCCTTGACGGAAACGGTCTTTATCTAATTTTTCTCTGGTATTGGCATCCCATAAACGACAACCGTCTGGGGAAAATTCATCACCCAATACAACCTCGCCTTTATATAGGCCAAATTCTAGTTTGGAGTCCACTAGAATCATGCCGCCTTCAGCAAAAATCGCTTTTAATACATCATTCACCTTAAATGTAAGCTCTTTTGCTTTCGCAAGATCGTCTGCTTTTGCCCATCCAAATGATTCAACATGTGATTCGTTGATCATTGGATCACCTAACGCGTCATTCTTTAAAAATAACTCAAACGTTGGGGGTGTTAACGTAATGCCTTCTTCTACACCTAGGCGACGGCATAAGCTCCCCGCCGCGACATTTCGAACAACACACTCAATAGGCATCATATCAAGACACTTAACCAGTGACTCCGTATCACTTAAAAGCTTTTCAAAATGCGTAGGAATTCCGGCTTCTTGTAGCTTTGTCATGATGAATGCATTGAACTTATTATTCACCATGCCTTTACGGTCAAGCTGCTCTATTCTTTTACCATCAAATGCAGAGGTATCATCACGAAACACTAGAACCATTTTATCAGGATCATCTGTACGAAATACAGATTTTGCCTTACCTGCATACAGCTCTTGTCGTTTTTCCATTGGAGGGTCTCCGGTCTTCTTTTCTGAGGGGTTAATCTTAATTAGTTTACAAAGCGTTGTACTAAATGAAACGACGTCACTTCAGGATAATCCGTTGCAGAGACATCGATGACCAAAAAATCACCCGCTTTTTGATGGGTGATCTTATACGGGTATTCTCGCTCTTCCCAACTGACATCATCTAAGTTTCGACGATATACATTAAACAATTTTTGCTTTTCACCCTTGCCTACTGGAATATTGAAATCGACCACATCACCAATACGAGCAACATCTTCCGGAGGCACTGGCGCAAGTAACGGGTCTACTCCTGGGACAATGTAGATTCCAGCCGCACTCAATGTCATTTCTAATTCAGATGGCGAAACATTATTGCCTAGGCGTATTGAATAAATGCCCTTATGATCAACCCATACTGGAAATGAAACCGCATCATCGCGATTCGATAGATAAGCAGAAGATTGATTTAATTGACGTCCAATTGTTCCCCATAAGCGTATCGCAACAGAGTAGGCATCATCATTTTGATCTGGACTTATCCAGCCACTTGGTTCGACATCTTGCTGCTCATCACGAAACTGGACACGCATCAAAGTTTTACCTTCTATTTCATTGAAATGAAATGAGAAAGCGGTTTTAGCTGGATGTATTCGTGTAACGCTACTCCACAATGACGCCCACCAACCTTGTGGATGAAAGTCAAACGGAACCGTTGTTATTTGATCGTCAGTTTGCGTTGAAATCGGTGTGCCTGCACCATGTAATGCGGTAAGGAAATCAGCCACGATACGTTTTGATTTCTCTTTGCTTGCCGGTATTAAAAACTCAATCGCGTCGTCTTGTTCTGTAATCCCAACCGCAACCATAGGATAAAAAACAAACGGCGCTCTAGGTGTGACAAATGGCTTCGAAGGCTCTAGATCCGCAATCTCTGTTTCATTTGGAATGACTAGAGCATCTTTTGACGATGCTGAACCCTGCGGTACTTCTAATGTCGAGACAACCGGTTTTTGATCTTGATAATCATCTGAATGATCGGTAAAAAAAACACTGCAACCTGACAGCATTAGAGTGAGTGAACCCGCTCCCATTAACTGTAATGTAAACTTATTCATACTAATAAAACTCCAGCTTCTATCATTGCTTGTCGAACGGCAGAATGATGCTGTTCAGAAAGAGGTGTTAATGGTAGTCGAATCCCTTCTTCGCATAGCCCTAATTGACTACAAGCCCATTTAACAGGGATCGGATTGGACTCTAGAAATAAATTTGTGTGTAGTGAACAGATAGCGCTGTCAATTGAGTGAGCGCGATCAGCGTTGCCAGCTAACGCAAATTCAGCTGCTTGCGCCACGGCTTTTGGAGCCACATTCGCGGTAACTGAAATATTGCCTTTGCCACCAAGAAGTATAAGTGAAACCGCCGTTGGGTCATCGCCAGAATAAACAGCGAAGCTTGCAGGCAATAACTTAATAAGAGCTTCACCTCGCTCTAAATTGCCTGTGGCATCTTTAATTCCCACTATATTTTTGATTACAGAGAGTCGAACGACTGTTTCATTTTGCATATCACATGCCGTTCTACCTGGCACATTGTAAAGAATTTGAGGGATTTCAACGGCGTCTGCAATGGCTTTGAAATGCTGAAACAAACCCTCTTGTGTTGGTTTGTTGTAATACGGTGTGACCAGCAAGCAGGCATCTGCTCCTGCCTCTTTCGCACGACGAGTCAGATCGATAGCTTCATGCGTCGCGTTTGCGCCAGTACCCGCAATAACCGGTACTCGACCATTCACAGTATTGACTACCTGTCGAATCACATTAGCGTGCTCTACTGGTGTCAAAGTGGAAGATTCGCCCGTCGTACCTACGGCAACAATACCGTGGGTACCTTCATTAATATGAAACTCTATTAGATCATCTAATTTTTTAGTATCTACAGCGCCATCTGGTGACATCGGTGTGATAAGCGCAACTAAACTACCTGTGATCATTTCGAGCCTCCGATAAAATTATAAGCGCGCCTATAGTAACGTTCAGATTCAGGTTTAACAATAATCGAGGGGCGTAAAGCCGGGGTAAATTAGCGAGAAAGCGCATTCGGCAGGATTTTTTGCTTAGCTCTTGTTAAGCTAAGACTTTTTTCACTAAAAATAGACAAACTATTTTTCTTTAAATATTTCGTTGAACAGAGAGTAACTATTATGACAATCGAAATTGGACAAATTGCACCGGACTTTAGTGCGAAAGATCAGAATGGTGAGATAATCACACTTAGTCAATTCAAAGGTAAGAAAGTTGCTTTGTATTTCTACCCAAGAGATTCTACACCTGGATGTACGGCTCAAGCTTGCGATCTACGCGACAATTATCAAACGTTATTTGAGCAAGATTTTGTTATTCTAGGGGTCAGTACCGATACAGAGAAAAAACATCAAAACTTTATTGCTAAGTACAATCTACCTTTTCCATTGATCGCTGATACTGAAAAAGACGTACACGAGTTATATGGAACTTGGCAGCTAAAGAAATTTATGGGCCGAGAATCCATGGGAACAGTAAGAACAACGTTTATTATCGATGAAAATGGCCTGATCTCAGACATTATTAGCAAAGTAAAAACCAAAGAACATGCCGCACAAATTCTGAAATAAACAGAACTTAATAAAGAAGGTGCGATAATGCATCGCACCTTCTTTCTCTTACTTATATACCACCGCGAATTTCCATTCTCACTTGTTCACGATAAAAATCACCTAATAATTGATGAGTTTCTTTGCTCAAAGGAGGCAAGGATGACACGCCTGCATTACGTATTACTTGAGAAGAATGGCTTGCGCCCGCAATAATACTAGACACCTGTGGTTGATCTAATATCCACCGAAGGGAGACATCTAGTACTGTTTGATTATCCGGCAATTTGTTTTTTAACGAGTCAACCAGAGCAACACCCTTTTTAAAAGGAATGCCGTTGAACGTTTCCCCTACATGGAAAGCGGCACCATCTTTGTTGTAAGAGCGATGATCATGCTCATTGAACACATGATCCGAGCGCATCTTTCCAGACAACAAACCACTCGCCAGTGGCAAGCGCACAATGATGCCGACATTGTTTTTCTCTGCTATTGGAAAAAGCGACTCAACAGCGTCTTGCCGAAAGACATTGAATAAAATCTGTAAACTGGCTATTTCAGGATGCTCACAGCAGAATTTTGCTTCATCCAACATTTCCACGCTAGCGCCGAAATGCTTGATAACACCTTCTTGTTTGAGGTCTTCCATCCAAGTAAGAATATCACCAGCAAAAAGCACCTCTCTTGGCACGCAATGCAATTGAGCCAAATCAATCGCTTCAACCCCTAATCTTTTCGCTGACGCTTGTAAGCTCTTCTTCAATGATGCTTTGCTGTAACCGTCAGGGTATAACGCGGCATCACGCCCAACTTTTGTAGCAATAATGGGCGGCGTTGTTAAAGCGCGGCGCCATTGCCCTATTCGTTGCTCACTTAAACCGCCGCCGTACACATCGGCTGTATCAAAAAAACTGATTCCGTGATCTACAGCCGTTTGCAAAATAGCATTTGCCTCTTTATCCTCCACGGGGCCAAAGTCATTCCCCAGCTGCCAGCATCCCAAGCCAATTTCTGAGACCTTGAAACCTGTTTTACCTAATGTTCTTGTATTCATAAACCTTCTCCGTGCTCACTATTGACCAATGGCACTACTATACGAGCCTTTAAACTGTTTATAATTATCAATATATTAAATGCATTGTTTATTGAGACTTAACAATATGAGTATTCATCTTCCTGAAGGCATACGAACATTTTTAGCGGTTGTGGAAGCCCATAGCTTTTCCAAAGCCGCCGAGCAGCTTAATATTTCCCGAGCGCGAGTCTCGCAGATTATTAGTCGTCTAGAAAAAGACATGGGCGTTCAGTTACTTTATCGGTCGACTCGATCTCTTTCTTTGTCACCGGCTGGTGACACATTTTATCAACTGTCACGACAAGGTATTGATCAGCTGGAGCATGCAGTTCTATCGGCCCAGAATGCACACTCAAGTATTAGCGGACAGATCAGAATCAATGCGGTAGGTGGTTTATTCGGTGAAGAAATACTCGCACCAATATTGGTTCGCTTTATGGCGGAAAACCCTGAAATAGAAATAGATTTAAGCTTTTCAAGCACTCGGGAGGACTTAATCGAAGCGCAATATGATTTGGTGGTGAGAATGGGGATTTTACCTAATTCAAACCTCATTGGTCGAAAGCTCACCAGCTACACAAACCATCTTGTCGCCAGCCCAAACTACCTAAAGTCAATGCCAGTACTTAATAGTCCAAAGGACTTACTGGATCACGCTTTGATTAATGGCTCGGTGAGAAGGTGGTCTTTTACAAACACCTCAAATGAAGAAAAATATGAACTTCCAGTACAAGGCAAATTAAAATGTTCGAATGGGCACGTTGCAAAATTAGCAACACTAAGTGGTGCAGGTATATCCCGTCAGCCCGCTTATTATGTAGAACAAGAGATTGAGTCAGGGAAGCTCATTGAAATACTTCCACAGTGGCAATTACCTCCTTCCGATGTCACGCTGCTTTACCCGCAATCGAGAAACATAAGTCTTAGAGTGAAAGCACTGGTGCACTATCTCATTGAAGCCTTTAAGATAAGCAACGATTAAAATAAAAGAACGCACAATACAAACAAAGGTTTTCTATGCTAGTGGCATTGGCTAACGCACTCACCCCCATTCTACTCATTATTTGCTTAGGTTTTTTTCTTGGCAAGAAAACAGACTATCTAGACAGTCCCTCGTTAGGCGCGTTGGTCTCAAATTTAGGCTTACCTGCCTTGTTGCTTTACTCGGTATTATCGATGCAAATGCAGGTTTTCAGCATGCTAAAAATCATTGCTGCGACCGTCATTGTGTTAGCTATCGTGGCACTGGCGTCATACTCATTTCTAAAGATCCTCAAATTGCCAACGCATTTCTATTTACCGCCTATGGTCAACCCAAACACAGGCAATCTTGGTATCCCTATCGCTTACGCCTTGTTTGGCAATGAGGGCATGGCCATCGCGGTCGTCATTTCATCGGTTGTACAAATCAGCCATTTCACTTTAGGGGTTGGCTTTATGTCAGGCACCTATCGTCCAAAGCAACTACTTAAGAACGGCCCTGTCATTGCTTTATTGCTTGGTGCGCTGTTATTAAGCTTTAAGGTGAGTTTACCTGCGCCACTAATGAACACACTGAACATGCTCAGTCATATTACATTACCCATCATGCTGATGCTTCTTGGCAAGTCCCTAAGTAGCTTGAATATAAAGGAAAGTAGTAAGATCAATAGAGCGACGGCCTTGTCTCTATTCCGTCCTGCCGTAGGTGCATCGAGCGCATGCCTTGTTGTGTACTTTTTCCCACTCAGCCATTTAGAAAGTTCCGTATTAATTGTACTGAACGCAATGCCAGTTGCCGTTATCAGTTATATGCTGGCCATTAAGTTTAAAGGGCCAGTTGATGAAATTGCGCTGATGATTCTTATTTCTTTACCTACGTCACTTTTCACTGTGGGCTTTCTATGGTGGTTTTATCTTAAAACTACTTAGGTTTAAGCCAATCAAGGAAAACCGTAACAGGAGTGGTTGGGGCTCGCTGCTTAGGGAGTGCAATATAATAACCATTATTTGATTGGACGGTGAAATTCGATAGTGGGACCAATACACCACTTTGAATATAGTCATCCAAAAGCGGCGACCAACCTAGACCAATACCTTGCCCAGAAATGGCGGCCTGAACTAATAATGTATAATTATCAAACTCCATAACCGATTCTGATGGCTGCCATTGTGAGCCATTCAGCTGAAAGAGCGACTCCCAATCCATCCACTTTTGTCCCATATCCGCATTTAGCCTTAATAAAGGCGATTTAACTAAATCCGTCAGGTTTGTAAAACCAGCAAATTCATCAAACAATTTTGGACTACAGACGGGATACACTATTTCCGGCAAGAGTTTTTCGGTCAAATACCCTTGATATTGCCCCTCACCAAATAAAATCGCCACATCCGCTTCAATAGACACTAAATCCATTTCTGATTGAGAGGTTTGGATGCGGATATCAATGTCTTTATGCAATCGACGAAACTCTGGCAACCTAGGCATTAGCCAAAAAGCGGCAAAAGCGAAATCCGTTGCGACAGTAATGCGTTGTGATTTAGGTTTCTGTTTTATTTTTTGCAGCACATCTCGTAAATCTCGCAGGCTCGACTGTGTCGTTTTTAACAAAACATGCCCTGCATCCGTAAGCACAACACCACGATAAATTCGCTCAAAAAGAGCGACGCCAAGAGATGCTTCTAACATTCGTATTTGCTGGCTTACCGCTGGCTGCGTAGTACCTAATTCGCGTGCTGCTGCGGTAAAACTTAGCAACCTTGCTGATGTTTCAAAAACGACAAGGGATTGCAAAGGAGGAAGTTCAGTGTCTGTTAACATAAGTAAAACTTATCCCATACATAAGATTTAGGTCAGTTTACAGCATTGGTTTCATAGCGCAATGTTACTAAAACAAGGCGATTAGTGACGATACATCCTTATCTACATCCTTTTTACATTAGAGAAAATTATGTCAGAAAAACAACCAAATATCCTTTTTATTATGGCTGACCAATTGGCAACGTCTGCACTTCCCATCTATGGCAATTCTGTTGTAAAAACACCGCACTTAAGCTCGCTAGCAGAAGAAGGCGTTGTCTTTGACTCGGCCTACTGTAACAGTCCACTTTGCGCACCTTCGCGCTATGTTTTAATGACAGGACAGTTACCCAGTAAAATTGGTGCATATGACAATGCCGCCGATCTTTCTGCCGATATTCCAACCTTTGCCCATTATCTTCGCGAGCAGAATTACAAAACGGCCTTGTCTGGTAAAATGCACTTTTGCGGACCAGACCAATTACATGGGTTTGAAGAAAGACTTACCACTGATATCTACCCCGCCGATTATGGTTGGTTCCCTAATTGGGATGACCTTAAAACGCGCCCTACTTGGTATCATAATATGTCATCCGTTACTCAAGCTGGTCCTTGTATCCGTAGTAATCAATTAGATTTTGACGACGAAGTTGTGTTCCACGCTCAGCGTTATTTGTATGACTATGTAAGACGCGATCAAGATCGACCTTTTTGCCTGACAGTATCCATGACACATCCCCATGATCCTTACGCAATTCCGCAAGAATATTGGGACAGATACAGTAACGATGACATTGAATTGCCTAAAATCAATATCAAAAAAGAAGACCAAGACCCTCATTCAGCTCGTCTACAAGAAGTTTACGCTTATCACGATCAAGACATTAGCGAGCAAGAAATTAAAAATGCACGCAGGGCCTATTACGGCGCCATCAGTTACGTAGATGATAAAATCGGTCTGTTATTAAAAGCCTTAAAAGAAACAGGTTTGGATGACAACACCATCATTGTATTCTCTGGTGACCATGGCGACATGCTAGGGGAAAGAAATCTCTGGTATAAAATGTCATTTTTTGAAGGCTCTGCTCGAGTACCAATGATAGTCCATGCGCCAAAACGTTTTTCCGCTAAACGGGTTAAAGAATCGGTTTCTACCATGGATTTACTACCGACTTTCCTTGAAATGGCAACTAATAGCCAACAGCATACTTACGCAATGCCAATCCAAGGCAAAAGCTTAATGCCACATATTGAAGGCCGGAAAAATGGCCATGATGAAGTGATCGGTGAATACTTCGGCGAAGGTGCAATCGCTCCACTTCTAATGATACGCAGAGCGCAGTACAAATACGTTTACTGTCATATAGACCCAGAGCAACTGTTTGACCTAGAAAACGATCCTGACGAGCTCAACAACCTTGCTGTTGACCCAAACTATGCGGACTTACTTGGCACCTTTAACAAAGAAGCTCTTGAGCGCTGGGACTCGAACGCCATGACGCAAGATGTACTTATTAGCCAACGCCGTCGTCGTTTAATTGTAAAAGCGATGAACAAAGGTAAACGAGTGACTTGGGATCACCAGCCCATTTTTGATAGCAGTGAAATGTACATGAGAAATCACATTGATCTAGATGACCTAGAAAGCCGATCTCGATTTCCTAAAGTCGAGTAAGCACAATTTTAAAGCATCATTAAAAAATAGGAGCACGAGAATGAAAGCACTTTCTTTAAGCAAAACAGGATTAAAAATAGCAAGTGTGGCGAGCCTACTTATCGGCAGTAGCCTTGCCCTATCCGCTGAACCTGAGCAATGTAAAAAAGTCACTTTTAGTGATCCTGGCTGGACTGATATCGGAGCAACAAATGGTGTAGCGACCACTCTATTGAAAGCAATGGGGTACGATACTCAGGTGTACCTCCTTAGCGTCCCCGTTGGCTTTGAAAGCTTGAAGAATGGTGAAATTGACGCTTTCATGGGAAACTGGATGCCTGCCCAATCCGCTTTTATCGACAAATATGAAAACAATATCGACGTTGTTCGCACCAACTTAGAAGGCGTTAAATTCACCTTAGCGGTGCCTAAATATGTATTTGACGCTGGCGTGACAGATTTTTCGGATTTGTCCAAATTTGGTAAAGAGTTCCGTCAACGAATCTATGGTATTGGCGCTGGAGCACCTGCAAACCAAAAGCTACAAAATATGATCGATACGAATGATTTTGATCTAAAAGATTGGAAGGTGGTTGAGTCCGGTGAACAAGCGATGCTGTCACAAGTAACAAGAACAGTAAAACGTGATAATTTTATTGTCTTTCTTGCTTGGGAACCACATCCAATGAACGTCAATTTTGATCTAAAATACCTAAGTGGTGGCGACAAGTATTTTGGTCCAAATTTCGGTGGTGCAACTATTCGCACTCTAACTCGCAAAGGTTATGCGAACGAGTGTAAAAATGTCAGCAAACTGCTCAGTAATTTGGAGTTTGGCTTAACCATGGAAAACGAAATAATAGGCTCTGAAGAAAAGCCTGAACAAGCAGCAGCAAGTTGGATTAAAGCCCACCCAGAAGTATTAGATAAGTGGCTACAGGGTGTTACAACCTACCAAGGTCAACCAGCACTGCCTGCGGTTAAAAAGCAGCTTAGTACTATGTAACTCGATTTTTCGTTTATTCGAATTTGAAAGTAAAAAAACCGCATATTTATGCGGTTTTTTATTTTTACATTAATATTACTGACGTGTTAAGCGATCATTACCCAGTACCAACGGTGCTGATGAACGATAAGGGTTGATATCTAAACCACCTCGCCTTACATATCGTGCATATATCGTTAAGCTTTCTGGCTGACATTCACGCATAATATCGATAAATATTCGCTCGACACACTGCTCATGGAAATCCGTATGTTCGCGGAACGAAACAATGTATTTAAGCAGACTTTCATGATGTATTTGTGAGCCTTTATAATCAATAAAAACAGAACCCCAATCTGGCTGATTAGTGACGGGGCAATTCGATTTTAAAAGATGGCTCACCAAGCGCTCTTCCACAACACCAGAAAATGCATCAAGCGTCAGCAATCCAGCATTAGGGTGATATTCTGTAATATCAACGTCTAGGTCATCGATACAGTAATCTGGCGTCAAAACAACAAGAGATGCCATTGAATCAACATCACGAATAATCACAGTGACGTCAGCACCAGCAGCCTTTGAAAGATCTTTTTCAAGAATGGCCTGTACATCTTCAGCCGAGTCGTAGCGCATTTGATTCAGAGAATTCAAATACAATTTAAACGATTTAGACTCAATGATATTTGGCGAGTCACAAGGTAAACGAAATTCAGCCAAAGCAACCACGGGCTTCCCTTTCAAATTTAACCACGACAACTCATAAGCATTCCAAACATCTTCGCCATAAAAGGGAAGCCGTTCAGACGCAATACCCATTTCAGACCATTTATCCACTCTTGCAATGGGGTAAAGCAACCCTGAATCGTACTCAGAAACATAGTCTGTTTGCTGACCTAAGGGTAAAAATCCCATATAACACTTTCCTCAGTTTCTAATGCCTTTGCCTTGATTAAGCAAACGCAAACTATACCAAAACAATACAGCAATAAATGAACTTACAATAACAAGCGCCCAATATACATTAATATCAGACACCCCTAAAACACCGTAGCGAAACGCATTAACCATATATAAAACAGGGTTTAATAACGAAACTGATTGCCAAAAAGTTGGGAGTAAATCGATCGAGTAAAAAACACCGCCCAAATACGTTAATGGCGTTAGGATAAAAGTAGGAACGATTGAGACATCATCAAAACTTCGTGCGTAAATGCCATTAATAAAACCACCTAGTGAAAACATAATTGCCGTTAAAAACACCACTAAAATCGTGATGAATAGGCTTTCTAATGCTAGGTGTGTGAAAAACAAAGACAACAGGGTTACCACTAAACCAACAAGCAAGCCTCGCGCAACACCACCCAAAACATACCCTACCAAAATGATCCAATTCGGCGTAGGTGAAACCAACAATTCCTGAATGCTATGTTGAAATTTTGCAGAAAAAAACGATGAGGACACGTTTGAATAAGAGTTGGTAATAACCGACATCATAATCAAACCAGGAACGATATATTGCATATAACTGAAGCCACCCATTTCGCCGATACGGTCACCTATTAGGTTACCAAAATGGCAAAATATAATGTCATGGTAATAGCGGGCGGCAATAAGGTTTGTGGCCATATACGAGTAAAGCGACGAATTTCTTTGATTAAAATTGTATAAAACGCAATCCAAATTTCGGAGTTTTTCATCTACCTACCCTTTAATTAATT
>LNFX01000061.1_pt1 | contig 13917 bp, 12 predicted proteins | sample 1500681 | NCBI WGS metagenome assembly LNFX01 (sample SAMN04254626, study PRJNA301722) | marine sediment metagenome | isolation source: antarctic beach sand mud | place: Antarctica | collected 2015 | reverse complement strand
CTCACCTATACAATTTAATATTTTTGTACTATGATTTTCCGAATCCAATTATTACTATCTGTGATAAAACTCCTATGGAATAATGATATTAAACAAGGACTTAGAATGATAAAAAGCTTCTTTACTTCAACGACCTATGGTCATACAAAAGAGCTCATACAATACGCAGATCGTGTTTATGATGAAAAAGAGTTTAATGAGGATGTGATTTTACAAACAGCAGCACCCTTAGCGAGTAAGTTATCAATGGGGGTTGTGGATGAGCGAACTGTCAGAGCAGCCGCAGGTATTACTATGCTGGGTGCAATTATTGTTTTTTGTGTTGCGTATTTCTACGGGGCCTTTTTACCTATCACACTCTTCTCAACTTACTCGTTTATAGACTTTTTTTTGAGGGTCTTTGTTGGCGTTCAATATTCTCCAAGTTTGTATATTGGCCGTTTTATCATTAGAAATTTATTAGGCCAACAACCAGATTGGGTATCCGCCATTCCAAAACGTTTTGCTTGGAGTATTGGCATTATTTTGACAGGCACAGTCACCTTACTATTTTGGAGCGGTAATAATGGATTAACCTCTCAACTTATCTGTCTTGTCTGTGTGCTATTTACTTGGATGGAATCCACTTTAGGATATTGCGCTGGTTGTCACATATACAAATTACTCAAACTTGAACCCGAACGTTGCCAGGGTGACAGTTGCAGTCGCATTTTGTAGATCTAAGGGCTTGGTCAATACTATGCTTTAACTGCTGTGTAGCAGAGTCCACTTTAATAACTTAAAGGGCGTACAATTTATTTCATGTACGCCCTATTTGTAGGAGACTGACAGTACTTTGCTTATTTTGATTGTTCATGAGTATGGCAATCGTTTACCCATTATTCTTTTTTCAACTCCAAGCAGTTCTCTATTCCTTTGATTTTGTCTTCTGCGTGGTGGTTGACGTAGAGAACCGTTGTTTTTTTGCCTTCACATATTTTCTCGATCAAAGCTAAAACGAGCTGGCGGTTCATGTCGTCTAGGCCGAGGCAAGGCTCGTCTAGAATCAATAATGGCGGGTGTTTGACCATGGCGCGGGCGATGAGCAGCAAACGCTGGTCGCCGTAGGAAAGCTTGTTGAAGGGTTGGTCTGCGCGGTCTGTCATGCCGAGTAGTGCTAGCCATTGGTCGGCGATTTTCTTCTGGTTATCGGACGATTTACTGTACATGCCGATGCTGTCGTAAAAGCCGGAAATAATCACGTTTTTACAGCTGGTGCTAACGCGGTATTCCCATTGCAATGCGGTGGAAACGTAACCGATGAATTGTTTGATCTGCCAGATGCTTTCGCCGTTACCACGCTGGAACCCGAACACAAAAATGTCGTTGGTATAGCATTGTGGATGATCGCCGGTGATCAAAGACAATACACAGGTTTTACCGCTGCCGTTTGGGCCGCTGAGTTGCCAATGCTGGCCTTGTTCAATGGTCCAGTCCAATTTATCGACAATGATCGTGTCGCCGTATTTGATAGTCGCTTGTTTGAGTTTGACTAATGGCTGGCTCGGATCGAGTTCGGGCAGCTTGTTCGCTGGATCGGCCTCTGGCACGTTTAGATCGGTGGTTTTTAAATGCAGTAGTTGGTAGAGCTCATTAAAGGCGGCTTTGTCCTGACGGTCTATTGTCAGTGTTAGCTTTCCTCTATTTGAACCGTTTCTATCTGAACCGTCTTTATCCATGTAGGCAACATGCGTGATGAAGTCGGGCATTTCATCGAAACGGTTTAGTACCATAATCATAGGAACGGTATTAATAATAGAGGCAAGGTGCTCTTGTAACATAGCGAGCGTATCGACGTCTAAACCATCAAAAGGTTCGTCGAGGATGAGTAAGTCCGGTTTGCTGGACAGCGCTCGTATCAGCATGACTTTTCGAGTTTCGCCTGTGGAGAGTTTTCGAAATGCGCGGTCGAGTAATTTACTTAAGCCGAACTTTTCCACCAGTTTTTGAGCAAGTTCTGGGTCTTGGCAGCGATCGAAAATCATTTCATGAACGGGCGTGCCGAGGGAAATGACGTCCATGATGTCGGCGTCGTCTTTTTTCAGCTCTTTGGCAATCAGTTCGGCTTGCGCTTCAAAAGACACCAAACCTACCCTTTTCGGTAATCCTGAAATCGAACCGCTCTCAATATCGCCTACACCTGCAAGTACTGCTGCGAGAGCTGATTTGCCAGAGCCATTGGTTCCTGTAATCACCCAATGCTGGTTTGATGTAATATCCCAATCAATGTCAGTTAAGGTAAAACGCTCATCAAACGTCACCGTTGCTTTCTTTAAAGAGATTGAGTTACTCATTACATTGCCCCTAAACACAGATAAAAGAATGAAAAATAAAAGTAGAGAACAAAAAAGCCGAGTGTTCGATTAAGAAAACTCGGCTTTTTTTGATTCAAAGTACGATGTTATGAGCAAAGCCAATACGAGTCTATTTTTAACAAAGTATTGGCGAGCGTAATAATCGTATTAAACGATTTTTTCATGTCAGCCATATGACCACGAAGAACACCACCAATCGCTTCTACTGGATGAGAGCGTAGTGCTGCGTTTACTTCGATCAAGCGAGCGTTATCAACGCCGTTGTCTTCTAGAGAAAGACCTTTACCAATTACGTCGGTTTTGATGTTTTTCATGAAGTCAGCCAATAGTGGAACACAAGCGTGGTTGTATAGGTAACAACCGTACTCAGCCGTATCAGAGATTGTCGCGTTCATTTCGTACAATTTCTTACGAGCGATTGTGTTCGCAATAAGTGGTGTTTCGTGTAGTGACTCGTAGTAAGCAGAATCAGCCACGATGCCAGCGGCGGTCATGGTTTCGAAAGCAAGCTCAACGCCGGCTTTAACCATAGCAACCATCAAAATACCGTTGTCGAAAAATTCTTGTTCAGAGATTTCAACATCACCAGCCGGTGTTTTTTCAAAGTTTGTTTCTGCTGTGTCTGCACGCCATTTAAGAAGGTTTACGTCGTCGTTCGCCCAGTCTTCCATCATAGTTTGAGAGAAGTGGCCGCTGATGATATCGTCTTGGTGCTTGTTGTACAAAGGACGCATGATCAATTTAAGTTCTTCAGAAAGATCGAATGCTTTGATCTTAGCTGGGTTAGAAAGACGATCTAGCATGTTGGTAACGCCGCCGTATTTCAATGCTTCTGTCACTGTTTCCCAACCGAATTGGATTAGACGAGACGCGTAACCTGCGTCGATGCCTTCTTCAACCATTTTGTCGAAACAAAGGATAGAACCAGTTTGCAACATACCACAAAGGATAGTTTGCTCGCCCATCAGGTCAGATTTTACTTCGGCGATGAAAGAAGACATTAGAACGCCTGCTTTATGACCGCCAGTACCTACCGCGTAAGCTTTTGCTAGTGCAAGGCCTTCGCCTTTAGGATCATTGTCTTCATGAACCGCGATAAGCGTTGGAACACCAAAACCACGAACGTATTCAGCGCGAACTTCAGAACCTGGGCACTTAGGCGCAACCATGATGACGGTTAAATCTTCGCGGATTTTCATACCTTCTTCTACGATGTTGAAACCGTGAGAGTAAGATAGGCAAGCGTCTTTCTTCATAAGCGGCATGATTTCAGTCACAACCGGTGTGTGCTGCTTATCAGGCGTTAGGTTCAATACAACGTCAGCTGTTGGGATAAGTTCTTGGTAAGTACCAACAACGAAACCATTTTCAGTCGCGTTTTTCCAAGATTGGCGTTTTTCAGCAATCGCAGCAGCACGCAAAGTGTAAGAAACGTCTAGACCAGAATCACGTAGGTTCAAGCCTTGGTTAAGACCTTGAGCACCACAACCGATAACAACAATTTTTTTGCCTTTAAGCGCTTCTACGCCATCGGAAAATTCAGAGCTGTCCATGAAACGACATTTCGCTAGTTGAGCAAGTTGCTCACGTAGCGGCAAAGTATTGAAGTAATTAGCCATGATAAATTCATCCTAGATTTTTATGATTAATGTCTCGACGATTAAAACACGTCGATATTTAAAAAGGGTGACAGCTGATCAAACACTATAAAGCGGTCGATCAAATGTGAGTGACGCTACTTTATAGAAAATCCAGTCTTTCGTAAATTGATATATTTGCAATATAACGTCCCATTTTATGCAAACATCCATTATGATGATGAGTATGAATATAAGAATCCTCAAACAATTTCTCGCTTTGGCTGATGCGTTGCATTTTGGACGTGCCAGTGACGAGTGTCACATTAGTATTTCTGCGTTATCACGCAACATTCGTCATTTAGAAGACGAACTGGGTGTTGCGCTGTTTAACCGCGACAATCGTACCGTGGTGCTAACGCAAGAAGGGCAAAAGTTCCTTAAGTACGCGCGCGATACCAGCCGCCAATGGAACTTGATCCGTCATGAATTGACAGATAATACGGACCAGCTTAGCGGCGAGATCAGTCTGTATGGCTCGGTCACGGCCAGTTACAGTTTTTTGTATGAGCTGTTGAGGCGTTTTCGTATTGCGTATCCAGGCATCGAGATCAAACTGCGTACTGGCGATCCAGAACACGCCATTGCGCATATTCTCGACGGAAAAGAAGACATTACCATTGCCGCTCGACCTGCCAATTTACCGCGTGGTGTGGCGTTTAAGCCGATCGCGATTTCTCCTTTATTATTTATCGCGCCACTGGAGCAGCAAGTACCTAACGTGCCAAATCGTGTTCCCTTGGCTCCGCAAGAGTGGGCAACAATCCCGATGATTTTGTCTGAAAGCGGTGTGTCGAGAACCCGAGTAGACGAGTGGTTTCGTCTGCATGGCATTACGCCAAAAATCTATGCTCAGGTGACGGGTAATGAAGCCATTGTGAGCATGGTCAGTTTAGGTTTTGGGATTGGTGTGGTGCCAAAAATCGTGCTTGATAACAGTCCGTTGAAGGACAGGGTACAAGTGTTGGACGTTAGGCCAGAGCTTGAACCTTATGATATTGGTTTGTTTGCGCTGAAAAAGGGTTTAAAAAACCCGATGGTTGAGGCTTTTTGGAGTTTGATGGAAGAAGAGGGTTAATCTCGTTTCCAGAAGTTTTGTTAAAACTCATTAGGGTTCGTTGCGTATAAAAATGCCTTTCAATGTATTTACTTGAAAGGCATTTTTGTTTTAAAACAGATTATTTTTTATTAATGAAAAGGCTTATTTCCAACCACCTTGGTCCATTAATTTGACGGCTTGACGGTTGTTCTCGCCCAATACACTCAAAGAAACCGTATCGGATTTGAACTCACCAAACACCGCTAGACTTTCTGGCGGCGCAATACCTTCAACAACAGGGTATTCATTGTTAACGTTCGCGTACCATTTTTGGCTTTGCTCATTGGTTAGGAACTCAATAAGTTGCTGCGCGTTTTCTTTGTTTTTCGATGATGCTGTTATGCCGATACCGCTGACGTTCACATGTGCACCACGATCACTTTTAGTTTGGTTAGGCCAAAACATGGCTAATTTATCATAAACCGCACGGTCTTCAGCTTTGCTGCTTAGACCTAAGCGCCCAAAGTAATAGGTGTTTGCGACGGCAATATCACACACGCCGGCCGCGGCTGCTTTTAGTTGATCAGTATCGCCGCCTGCTGGTGGACGGGCAAAATTAGCGACGAGACCTTTAATCCATTCGAGTGTTTCAGCTTCGCCATTTGCATCGATCATAGACGCGACAAGAGATTGATTGTAGATATTGCTGGAAGAGCGAATACAAATTTGGCCTTTCCATTTAGGATCAGCTAAATCTTCGTAGCTTGATAGACTTGATGCAGATACTTTTTCAGGGTTATAAAAAATAACGCGAGCACGCTGAGAAAGACCATACCAATAACCATCGCGATCACGAAGGTATTCAGGGACGACGGCGTTTAAATGGTCGGTTTCAAAAGCCTGAAGAACGCCCGCCTCTTTTGCTCGATATAAACGTCCGGCATCAACGGTAATAAATACGTCGGCTGGGCTAGCGCTGCCTTCGGATTTTAAGCGACTTAATAATGCATCTGCTTTACCGGTAATGAGGTTTACTTTTACTTGGTTTTCTTTTGAGTACGCGTCTAGAAGTGGAGCAATAAGTGCTTCACTACGAGCGGAATAGACGTTTACTTCACCACTTGCGTGTACAGACAAACTGCTCACGGTTAAAAGTGATACTGCTAATACAGAAGCGCTTTTATTGAAAGAATGAAGTGGCATTTTTAATGTTGGACGTTTCATTATGAGTACCTATTTACAGTGAAAAAATTCGTAGTGTTAATGAATTATATCTCGTGTGGACAAATACTAATAGAAATCGTTCCCGTTATTATTGTTTTTTACCATTCAGTTTTATCAATTTTTTAATAAGGTGGTGTGGCTGAGCGCCTTGAAACAAAAAATTATAACCAGCAGGCGCGTTGAATGTTATGACGGATACACGGGGCAAACGCAATTACGACCATTGAATTTTGCGTCATACAGTGCCCTGTCTACCATTTCGAGGGCATGTTCTAGCTCAATCATTGGGTCTAGTTCAATCACACCAATAGACAGCGTAATACGAACCTCTTGTTGTTTGATCAAAAACGTATTTGTCGACATACCTTTGCATATATTTTCAGCTATCTTTAATGCGCTTTGTATGTCTGTGTCTTGCATTAAAATATAAAACTCTTCTCCACCTACACGAAATAGTTTGTCTGTTGATCGTAATTGGTTTTGTAACCATTCAGCGATTAGTTGAAGCGCTTGGTCGCCGCCGCCATGACCAAACCGATCATTGATTTGTTTAAAAAAATCCAAGTCTAGCGTCATTAGGCTAAGAGGGGTATTTGAATTCTTTTGTTGTTCGTACTCATCATGAATGATGAGGTCAAATTCTCTACGATTAGCGGCGCCTGTTAAAGGATCTGTGCGAGTGGCTTTGTCTAATTGGCGCATGAGTTGATTGCGCTCAGTAATGTCTAGCATCACACCAACTTGTCCTAGAGCTTGGCCATTGGAACGTGTGAAAACAGCTTTATTAAATTCTATCTCATGAATTGAGCCATCTGCGAATCGTACTTCTGCTTCATAATACTGAGTGCCGCCTTGAGCTAATAATTGACAATCTGCCTCGTAATAGGCATCAGCAAGGTGTTTAGGCGCAACGTCATACACTGAATGGCCTATGATTTGTTCACGAGAAAAGCCGATAAATTGACAAAATGCAGTGTTGCAGCCTCGATAAATATGGAGGTGGTCTTTAAAGAAGAGAGGAACAGGTATGGCATCGATGATCACTTGCAAAACGTCATCGTCAGTACGACCAGAGCGAGCTAAAGCAAACTGTGATATTTCTGAAATTAACCAGCTGACAGTGTGTTCGTCGCCATCGCTAAAACAATTTACCGCGCCTCTTTTAATCCATTCAATACTAGCTTCCATGCTCCATTTTTCTACGATTATGATCGCTTTTCTAGACGCTAAAAGAGGCCAGTCAGTGGCTTTTAAGTCATTTTCTGAAAGTAAGGTAATAGAAGAAACGGGACTGTCATCAATGCGTTCGACTTGTTGCCATTCGACAGCATATCCATGAGTAGATAAAAGCGTGTCTAATTGTGCCTTACATGACGTTAATTTAGTTGAAAAATAGAGGGTTGGAAGGCTCATTAAGACTCATTTTTTTTGTATTTTGTGGTAAATATCTTCTCACAGGAATGTGTGCAATTGTGTAATAAAATGTAGGTCGTTTTTTGTTAATATTTTAGGTTTTTTTGTCTTATCTATTTGTTCTTGTATAAGTAGTAACGAAAAGACGACCACTCCGAGCTGAAATGTCCATAAACATCCATATTTCCCTATTCCGTTGTTGTTGAAAAAATGGACAATAGTCATCTTATTTTATACGCACACTTCAATAGGTCATTCTACAGGTCATCATGATATCAACTCTTTCTTCAGAGGATACGGTCTCTCGCCGCATTCAATACTTGCGTGTTTTTGTACTGGGTTTTAGCGCCTTTATTTTTAATACCACGGAGTTTGTTCCGGTTGGTTTGTTGTCAGATATTGCGCAAAGTTTCTCAGTGTCGCCTGCTCAAGTGGGTTGGATGTTGACAGTTTATGCTTGGGTTGTGGCTTTGATGTCACTGCCAATGATGCTGCTGACACGTAAGCTAGAGCGCAAAACCTTGTTAATATGGCTGTTTTCGTTGTTTATTGTCAGCCATATATTATCGGTGGTGGCGTGGAATTTTACAGTCTTATTAATCAGCCGGATTGGCATTGCGTTTGCTCACGCATTATTTTGGTCTATTACCGCGTCGATTGCGATTCGTGTTGCCCCGCAGGGTAAGCATACGTTTGCCTTGAGTGTACTGGCGACGGGAACGGGGCTTGCAATGGTATTGGGTGTGCCAGCAGGGCGTATTATTGGTCAACTTTTTGGCTGGCGTACTACGTTTGCCTTTATTGCCATTGTCGCTTTAATCATCATGTTGGCCCTGTATCGCTTGTTGCCGAATTTACCCAGTTTGTTTTCAGGTTCGTTGAGCAAAGTTCCAGAAGTGCTGCGCAATCGTGCCTTGCTTGGCATGTATCTGTTTATTTTCATTATATTTTCGGCCCATTATACGGCTTACAGTTATATTGAACCGTTTCTAAGCGAGATTGGTCTGGTGAGTGGCGGTTTTACCACGCTGATCTTACTGTTGTTTGGTATGGCGGGCATTGTCGGTAGTATATTATTTGGCTACTTTGGCGAAAAATTGAACAGCGCGATGATGATTTTAAGCGTCGTGGCGATGTCTTGCTGCATGGCGACCTTGTATTTTGTGGCTGCAAATATGTCTTTGTTGGTGGTCAGCGTTTTGTTCTGGGGCGCATCAATCATGATTATTGGTTTAAGTATGCAGATCCGAGTATTGAATGTGGACCCGACGGCATCCGATATTATTATGTCTTTGTATTCCGGCATTATTAACCTTGGTATTGGAGCCGGTGCGCTGATTGGCGGTCAAATTATTCATTATGCCGGTTTGGCTAATGTTGGTTTTATGGGGGCTTTGCTTGGCGTGTGTGCGCTTGCGGTGGTGGTGTCTTTATTACGACGAATAAAGGCCGCGGTTGTTTAGTTATCTTTCATCTCTTCTATATCATCAATATGCGTTGATTGGTTTCGGCCTTGGTTTTTTGAGTAATAAAGCGCTATGTCAGCTTTTTTCATCAGGGTGTCTATGTCGGAGGACTCTCCTTTGGTTCTGGTGGCAATGCCAATACTGATTGTAATTCTATCTGAGATGTCGCTCATCCTGTGCTTTATGTTCGCTAGTCTTATGGCTTGCATTATATTTTGTGCAACAAGGTTTGACTCTTTCGCTGTTTTGTTTGGAAGTATGGCGACAAACTCTTCACCCCCATAACGAGCAATCAAATTCGTACTGTTTTGGATCGTATGACTTAGCATCATCGCGATTTTTTGTAAGGCTTCATCCCCACTAGCATGCCCATACGTGTCGTTGTATTGTTTGAAAAACAACACCGCATTGATGGATTTGAGTACTTTTTCGCCGGAGGTCTTTACTGACCAGGCTTCTGACGTGCGGTAATAATCTTCTAAGAAACTGGTAACGGCGGTTTCGCTTGCCGCTTGGCTAACCGGGCTCGAACTAATGCCATCGGCAATCGCCAGTGCAACACCTCGTGTGGTTAATAATGGCTCGGCGGGGATTTGGTGCCCTAAGAAATCCTGATTGATGGCTTTTTTGCCCTTACTGGTCGCACTGCCGATACTGACGCTAAGAGCCTTCATTCCGCTTTCCTTAATAAAACAACACTCTGCAAATGCAGCAGCATGTAACAACGCGCTGTAAATACAAAAAACTCCGTAGACACACAATATAGTATCTACAGAGTTTTTTAACCTTTGATGAAACCCTATTACACCAATTTACGAGACGCGGACGTTTTCACATGGGTCAAATACAATGGCAAGCCGACTAATAATAAACCGCCAGCAAGATTACCCAGTACCGTTGGGATCTCGTTCCATACAATGTAATCCATGAAGGTGAAATCGCCACCCATGATCATAGAGAACGGGAACAAGAACATATTAACGATAGAGTGCTCGAAGCCCATGTAGAAAAACAACATAACCGGCATCCACATGGCGGCCATTTTTGCGCCAGCCGACGTAGAGATCATCGCGCCAACCACGCCCATAGACACCATCCAGTTACACAACATGCCACGAATGAAGATGGTAAACCAACCGCCTGCACCATGAGACTGATAACCCAATGTACGAGATTCACCAATAGCACTAACTTTTGCCGCAATGGCGCCTCCGTCGGTTGAGAAACCATACGTTAAGATGAAAGACATCATGAAAGCCGTTAATAACGCGCCAGCAAAGTTGCCGATAAAGACCAATCCCCAGTTTCGCAATACTTGCGCGGGTGTGACACCTGGACGCTTATCAAACAAAGCCAAAGGCACTAACGTAAACACGCCCGTTAGCAAGTCAAACTTCATCAAATACAGCATGATAAAACCAACAGGAAACAGCACAGCACCCAGTAATGGGCTGCCCGTTTGTGTCGCTACCGTGATGGCAAAAATTGCCGCCAACCCTAGAATTGCCCCCGCCATAATGGCTCGAATGAGGGTGTCTTTTGTCGACATGTAGACTTTTTGCTCGCCTGCATCGACCATTTTGGTCACGAATTCACTTGGTTCTATATACGCCATTTTTACGCCCTCTTACCCTTAAATTGCTGAAAATCAAATTTTCTAAATCAACCGTCGCTAACTCAAAACTCACTCATAAAAACAATAGCTACTACCATGATTTATATGGCAAAAACTTCCCGTTCAAGGTCAAAACGACACGATCGCCTTTCGGGTCTTCTTCTTTTTCTACTTTCATGGAAAAATCGATCGCACTCATGATGCCGTCACCGAATTTTTCTTGAATCACTTCTTTCAGCGTTGGTCCGTAAACCCCAACCACTTCGTATAACCGATAAATCAAAGGATCTTGTGGAATAGCTTGATCCCACGTTTTTGTCGGGTATTCCATTAAAACGGATTTGGCTTCTGCTGGTAGACCTAAAAAGGTCACCAGTTTTTTCAGCCACTGCTTCAGTGCAGCTGTTCATTCCTAAGCATGCGGACGTTATCCAAACATCCGTCATCCCTGTCGCCTCAGCGATGGATTCCCAGCTCAAATTTTTCTCGTTTTGATGGCGAAAATAGCTTCTGTTACATCAATTTTTTTCATTCGCTTTCTCCTAATGCCTAGGGACGATGTTAAAATCCATTAAATGAATTCGATCAATTCAATCCCTGAATTAAATGGACAAAGATCTATGAACAAACACGCTTTCGCCAATGGCACGATCAATATTGAAAATCAAACGACTGTTTAGAAAGATAAGAAGAGAGAAAAAGAGACACGCCTCCCTAATCAGTTTTTTCCTTTCTAAAGGAGCCTGATCGAGTGCTACTAAAAAGGTTCAGTAGCGGGCGACGTTGCCATTGGCTAAGTTAACCGACATTGGCCAACTTATGAAATCCCTGTAGAGAAAATCTACATGAACATAATGTTCATTCAGCAAAGATAATGCCAAATAGGTGAATCAAAAAAAATTGTTAGGAATTCTGCTTTAGAATCAATACATAAGCGTGGTTTTTAAAAGACACTAAGCATTGATCAGGGCTAAAATCCACAATAACTCTATGCATATTTTTTATCGAAGCGCCCTTTTAAGACACGTTCTTTGCACCAATATTAATCACAGTGTCGATATTTATGTCATTAACACCGCTGAAAACGACGTCTATTTCAGAGCATGAATCAGTACAAAAACAACCCTTTATAAGGCTGATAGCGAGTGAAATCGATTTTTATACTGACAGTAACTGACACTATTACCCGCTATATTGTCTCTGCCCTTTATTCCATAGGATATGAAAGACATGCCAGAACCGTTTAAGAACCTTTTTAACCAGCACGTTATTAACAACATGGCGGAGCACTTTCAACGTCATTGGAAAGAATTTGATAAAGCAGGCTTTATCACAACCGCGTGTGATCAGCTTGAGACATTGGAACTAAAGGCTCGATCGCAGCAAATTACCGAGGCCATGAGCCAGTATTTACCGAGTGACTTTGAAAAAGCAGGAAGTATTTTACTCGCCAGCTTGGCCCCAGAAATCGACGATTCAAGTTCAAAAATAAACGGTAGCGGTATTTCAGGCTGGGCGATTATGCCGATGGGCGATTACGTGGGATATCACGGTCTTGATCATCATGATTTTTCAATGACTTTATTAAAAGCGATGACAAGCCGATTTACGTCTGAATTTAGCATTCGGTTTTTTTTATTATCCGCACCAGAAAAAACACTCGCTTCACTCAAGGCTTGGCTCTTAGATGACAATAGACATGTACGGCGTTTGATCACTGAAGGGACTCGCCCACGCTTGCCCTGGGCGACGCAGCTACCAGCGTTTATTAAAGACCCTTCGCCCGTCATTGAACTGCTCGAAGAACTAAAAGACGATCCAGAAGAATACGTACGTCGCTCTGTTGCCAATAATCTCAACGACATCGCTAAAGATCACCCTGATCTTGTGGCCGATATTGCTGAACGATGGATACAAGACGCCGATGCAAACCGCACAAAGCTCATTCGTCATGCTTGTCGAACGCTGCTTAAGCAAGGCAATAACAAGGTGTTAACCGCGTTTGGTTATGGTAAACCGCAACTAGAAAACAATGCACTGACACTACATTCTGAACAGGTTGTTTTGAATGGAAATCTAGAGTTTACCCTCGATATAGAATCCGCGAGCGATCATGAGCAAACCTTGATGATTGACTACATTGTTCATCATCAAAAGAAAAACGGCACAACCTCCCCCAAGGTGTTTAAATGGAAAAAAGCCACGTTAGCGGCTCGTAGTCGCCTCTCTATGTCAAAAAAGCACCCATTCAAAATCATCACAACGAGAGTTTATTACGACGGATGGCATGAGGTAGAAATCATTATTAATGGTCAATTTATCGCCAAGGAAAGCTTTCAATTATCAGGTAATCCCCCTCTAATATAAGGCAAAAATCATAGCCTAGAGAGCGATAACGAAAGAATCAGCTTGCCATCAACAACGACGTCCCACCGCTTTGACTTCGCAAAATAATGTGTGGCCGCTTTTGTAATCAAAGGCTGCCAATCTCTACTATAATTTCTTTTTATACGAAATCCTTTCGTTTTACTCAAAGTGAAAATGCGTCAAAGATGTGCAAAGTTGACTCGATTTTATGGAAAGACAGCTACAATATCCTATTAACAAGTCACACTATATGGACAGTCATCATGATGATTAAACCTCTGTTCTTAAATCAAACGCTATTAAAGGGACTCCTGATACTAGGGGTAGCAATGAACAGCATGGTCTTGCAGAGCAAAGAGTCACCATCGTTTTTGACGCTGAAATGCCCATAGTGAACGACACAAAAAATGGCAATTACGCTCAATTAGCAAGCGTTATAGATCAATATAGAAAAATAGATGCCAATACTTTTTTTATTTTTGGAGGTGAAAGCTTAGGGCCAAGTATGCTTTCGACAATGGACAGAGGCGCGCACATCATTGATATATTAAACAGCCTTCAACCAAGCGTCATGGGCATCTCGAAACGCGAATTGAGCCACCAAGAAGATGAACTCATCTTACGTACTTACGAGGCATCGTTCCCTATCGTCTCAAGCAATCTATACGACCCTCTGACTCACCGCCCTCCTGAAGGGATACAAACACACGTCATATTAAAAAAGGCACGATGAAGTTAGGCTTTATTTCGGTTCTAAACCCCGACACCATCGTAAAATACCCAACAAACAGAGTAGAAGTCA
>LNFX01000643.1_pt1 | contig 14021 bp, 14 predicted proteins | sample 1500681 | NCBI WGS metagenome assembly LNFX01 (sample SAMN04254626, study PRJNA301722) | marine sediment metagenome | isolation source: antarctic beach sand mud | place: Antarctica | collected 2015 | reverse complement strand
GCCGACGACGAAGCCGAAGCGCAAAAGCAACTGCTAGAAGCCTCCTTTGGATTGCAAGAAAAAGCCGTCGAACAGAGCAAAGAGCAAGGCAATAAGAAAGGCCAAGGCGAGCTATTTGGAGGCCAAGCGTGAGCGAATTGCCGAAAGGGTGGGTTGGGACAACAATTGGTACTCTTATTTTTAATATGGTTGGTGGAGCAAGCCCCAAGAAAGAAAACTATTCCATATCAGGTACTCTTGCTTTGAATAAGGGAGATATAAAAGAGAATGGAATAATAAAGATCAAGGATCAGGCTAACTACTTACCTCAAGAGTTTGTAGACAAACATGTTTCAAAAAAAGTCTCAACAGGCGCTATTCTAGTAACATTACGAGACTTGTCTCAGAAAGCTGACTTTTTAGGATTAATTTCCACTTATCGTGGAAGCAATGAAGCTCTTATTACTCAAGGAATGTATGCCTTGAATACGAGCGAGTTTATCATTGATGATTTAGTTGTACTTTATTCAAATACAATATTTTATCGTTTATATGTTAAGCAGGAAAAAATAGGTGCCACTCAAGTTCATTTAAGAAATGAACAATTTCTTAATATCCCTTTTCCTCTTGCTCCCATAGCCGAACAAAAACGCATCGTCGAAAAACTGGATCAAGTTTTGGCGCAGGTGGACACCATCAAAGCTCGCCTCGACGGTATCCCAGCCATCCTCAAACGCTTTCGCCAATCCGTCCTCGCCGCCGCAGTGAGTGGAAAATTGACTGAAGAGTGGAGGGGAGATAGCTCCTATAATTCTAATGATTATCCAAAAAATTGGAAGTTGAGGGGACTATCTGATGTTGGAGTGTTGGCAAGAGGGAAATCAAAACAAAGACCTAGAAATGATATAAGGCTATTCGGTTCAGAATATCCCTTTATTCAAACTGGAGAAGTAGCTAATTCGAATGGGGAGATTACTTCTGCCACAAAATTTTATAGTGAATTTGGTTTGGCACAAAGCCGACTTTTCCCCTCTGGGACTTTGTGTATCACTATTGCCGCTAACATTGCTGATACAGCCATTCTTAATATAAACGCTTGTTTTCCTGATAGTGTTGTAGGCTTTACTCCCGAATTAAGCAAGTGCGATGTTCTTTTTGTTAAATATTTAATTGATGTAAATAAAGATAATTTAGAGGCATTTGCGCCAGCCACAGCACAAAAAAATATTAATCTTAAAGTTCTTTAATGGAATGCAGTTACCTTTTCCTGAACTTGAAGAGCAGATTGAAATTGTTCGTAGTGTAGAGAAGCTCTTTGCATTTGCTGACACCATTGAAAAAAAAAGTGTAAAAAAGCCCAGCAGCGCGTCGACAAACTGACCCAATCCATCTTAGCTAAAGCCTTCCGCGGCGAACTCGTACCACAAAACCCAGAGGATGAACCCGCCGACGAACTGCTGAAACGCATCGCCACCGCCCGTGCCGAAAGCGAAGCGCTTGCCAAGGCGGCAAAGAAGGTTGGGAAGAAAAAGTAATTAATAACCAACATAAATAATCTAATGAGAACTACATGCCTTTAAGGATGAAGAATGAGTAATGAACCAAAGAGTAATAAGAAAATGGATGCTATAAATGGAAGTTTTACATTGTCAGAAAGTCCTGATGAAAAAATTCAAGGTGAATTCATAGTATCTAAGCCAGTAAATAAAAGCGTTTTTTTCTCAAAATACATCACTTTTAAGCCGAATACTTAAAATTATTCCTATTTTTGCGATGTATGCTGGTGTTTATGGTTTTGCTTATCAGAAAGGTATGGTCTCTGAAATGGGACTGGAAAACGTCGATTTTAATTACGAGATAAAAGAAATTTATTTTTTCGCTTTTCTAGGTATTGAGAAAATAGCAAGTAATTTCATTAAGATAAATTATGTTCCTGATCTTGAGCAAATATTTTTTATGGCAGCTGTATATGGTTTAGCTGGATTGATTTCTCATTTTTTTATTAGTAAGGATAATTTAATAAAAAAACCATATTAGGAAAAAAGATATAAGGTTTTTTTCACTGTTTAAAATGGTAATTGAATCATGGTGGATTTCTATTCTTATTTGGAGTGGTATTGGAGCTATATCCAGTTTTGTTTTTCAAATATTCCTAAAGTTCTCTCTTGCCATAGTTTTTTTTTCTTCTCTTATTTCCCGGGTTTGTAGGGTTTTGGAACGGAACTGACTACGTTAAAAAAATTAAAAACTGAAGAAGATATTTGCGTAATCCCTGAAGTTAATAAAGAGTATGAACCTTTAACAAGGTTTTGCCCTAAGTTAGTGGTAAAAGGACAGTCTTTATGGAGTGAAATCGTTTTATCAACGAGTAATGCTTATTTCTTAAGAAAAAAAGGCTATTTTGCTTATGTTTCTAAGAAAGAAGAGTCTTGTGCTTTTTCTTATTATGGAAAGCCAGTAGATCAAGAGGGAAAGGTTAAAAAAGTTAAAATTGATGGAAGTGAAAAGTTACCGATTGACCCTGTTATAGAAAATATTTGCTTCAAGAAGCCGGATGTAGAAAAACAACGAATTCATAAGTACATTTTAAGGACGAATTTTTTATGTGGTTAATAACTAAGAAAACCCTCAACGTAATAGACCTTATAGTTGGACATACTGTTTCTTTTTTTATGTCTCTTTTTTATAATCTTTTTTTACTGTGCTTCTTTGTTTTGTGAGCTTTTATTTTTTATTTTATCTGCCATTCGATGGAAACCTAAGTTTGAATGAGTTGGATAATATTGAGCTGTTGGGCTTTTTTCTCTTCATTGTTGTCTTGCGTCGGTTTTTTGTTCGAAGTGGGTCTGTAGGTGAGTCTTTTAGTGAGATTGTAACAAGGTACGTCGTTATCTCGGCTGGTGCAGCTGCGTTTTATCTCACGGTGAGTTGCTTGCTGCTCATTTTTGTTTCTAAAAAAGAGCAGCTTGGCGTTAGTGACTTTCAAAAAGATGATTTCTATTTGGTCTTTTTTATTGTGTACCTCGTTGCTCTTTATGCTTTGACTCCGTTGCCTAAGATAGCGTGGATTCAGGCAATTAAAGATGATTACAACGCAGAAATGAAAAAAGCAGAAGAGGAAGAAAAACTTAAAGCTGCAGAAGAGCAAGTTGATTTTTTCACAGACAGTGCAGGTAATACGCGCACTGATTCCATGAATGCTGATAATAAACAATAAAAGGATTTTTGAATGACTGGTTTTAAAATGAATATAAGTACTCGTGTTGTCTTAGTTTTTTTGTCTTTGGTGCTAAGCAATCATGCGTTTGCTCGCGGTGATATTCCCATTAAAGAAGGCGCTTCTGTTTTAGTAGATGCTTGCCGTGAGACAGTGGAAATTTTTGACAAGCATAGCAAGGCGAAATTGTTAGCAGGACAACGGACTTCATTAAATGAAGGCATTAAAGCTGGATATTGTATGGGCGTAACAACACAGTATATTGCTCATGCTGATTACTGTAGATATTCGCAACGAGATATGTTGGAAATGGCGCAAGCATAGCAAACAGTAATTTAACGGCTTCTCAGCTGAACAGAACATCAGTGTCCGAACTTCTAGAAGAAGCCTATTGTGGACTCTAGGTTTTATAGTGTTCCCGATGCGCTGAAACTGTTATTTGGTTCGGATATGCTGAAAGATGTTCCTTCGTTACGAACCAAGGCAAATTCTTTTTTGCGCAACGACCTTTTGACTTTTAAAGAGGATTTAATTGTTCATAAGAAGAGCAAGTTTATTTCTGAAACAGAGCTTGATACCTTGTTTAACGCTATGTTGCTGAGCTCTATTTTTACCAACTCAAAAGAAGTAAAAGCGATTTTTTGTGAGCCAGCCAAACGCCAACAATGCGCCGATATTGTAAAAGCCATGTTTACCCGCCAGCATTCGCTGGCGGGGATTGCTCTTTCAAGTAGCAAGGCGACGGCTTTTGTCTCCTGCCTCGAAGGGGATTTTGACCTTAGGTCGGAGCGTTTGCCGAATCCGTTTAAAACCTTGCCTCAGGCTACGCTTGGCAGTAATGGCTCGTTACTTCGTGTTTTGTTGGCACAAGCTGCGGCACTTGAGCCGATGGACAGTATTCTAATGAAGTACTTAGATGGTGAATGGCTGGAGGCGAAAGCCTTGATTGATCAATTGGATGCGAATGCTTCCGGTGTTGCCGAGCTGAAGGCTGAGATAGATAAGAAAATTCATGAAGCCGAAGAGGTGGATGATCTTTTGGATTTTATGCGTGGCCTTTAAGGCCTCTTATAAAAAATAGTTAGAAAATAGCTTTGTTGTGCAGTGCACAAGTTGAATCTGGTTTCCGTTGACAACAAACGGAGGTTCAACATGAAAACATCTATTTCGAATACTGCTAATTCAAACGCATCAGTTTCAAGTGCACACGATCTAAACGCACAAACTGTAAAGACCGATTTGGTTATCAATTTCCATATGACAGAAAGCTGTAACTATAAATGCAGCTACTGTTACGCCACTTGGGATGACTTAGAAGCGAAAAACGAGCTTCATCGTTTGTCAGGCCAAGTGGAATCTCTTCTCCAAAACCTCGCTGATTATTTTTTACGACCCAATCCATTACAAGCTGAAATGGGTTATCAGAACGTGCGCCTTAATTTTGCTGGCGGTGAGCCTATGTTGCTCGGGCAGCGGTTTTTGGATGCCGTGACGTTTGCGAATCGGTTAGGTTTTCGAACATCGTTGATTACCAATGGGCATTATCTTACTAACGACATTTTGGATGAACTGGCTCCCTCGTTGGATGTATTAGGGATTAGTTACGATACGGCGGATCATGCTTTAGCTCAGAGCATTGGTCGTGTTGATCGCAAGCAACGTTGGATTGCTGCTGAACAACTGATGCAGATGTGCGCCCGTTATCGTTCGTTGAATCCAGCTGGGGTTTTAAAGCTGAACACAGTGGTGAATGCTGTGAACTGTGATGACAGTCTGCTGGATTTAATAAACGAAATTCAGCCAAATAAATGGAAACTGTTACGCGTTTTACCTGTGCATGATCATCAGCTGACGATTACTAAGGCTCAATATCAAGGTTATGTTCAGCGACATGCTGCGCTATCTAGCATCATTGTTGAAGAAGACAATGAAGCCATGACACACACCTATCTGATGATCAATCCCGAAGGGCGTTTTTACCAAAATTCCGATGCGGGCAGCGGTTATATCGTCAGTGATTCGATTTTGACTGCGGGTGTCGAGCAAGCACTTAGTCAGGTTCCTTTTAACGTATCTGGGTTTAAGCAGCGTTACGAGCTTATTCCTTCGGTTATGGTTTGAGGAGGAGTTTATGATGAAGCAGATTATCAATGGACTCGAATCAATCCCTTTTTCGTTGCGAAAAAAGGCACGTCAAGAAATCTCAGATTTACTTAAGTTAGGTAAACGATCTAGAAGGTGGAAAAAATTATCGAACAAGAAAGATTGGATAAGTTGTAAGCTGAATAAGTGTTATCGAGTGGTTGTTAGGCTCTCAAGAGTTTCCACAGGACCTTATATTTGTATGAATCATTCTGATTACGATAAGCGCTTTCGGTAAACGGTAGAAAGCTAGGAGGAGTAGATAACTACTCCAGACTCTCGGATCTGTTTCAACAGAGCTTGGTTGGTTTGTGTTTATCGTCTTAGTAGTGGATTAACTGTTTGGACAGCCTGTATAAAGTATGTTCTTTTACAGGCTGTTATAAAGCTTTCAGGGTGAAACTTTAGGTTCTTAGTGCTAATATCAAGAGGTGTGTTTCACTCTGATGTAGAAGGAGTTTGTATGAGTAAAGTCAGGATGATTTCTCGGAAGTCCAGAAAAGAACCTTTACACGATCTGGCAACGTTGCAAAAACTGGCTGCAGAGGCTTCTCGTCGTGCGGTTCAGCAGGCTGAAAAATCGCATGTATCTGCTGCTTATGTAAAAGACGGCAAATTGATAATGCGTAACCCAGACCATTCTATTACAGAAGTTAAATTACTTTCTGATCGTCCTCGTCTAAATGCTGAGGATCTGGTTTGGCAAGCCTAAGGCTAATTGCTGGTCCTAATGGTTCTGGTAAGACAACGTTAACTAAGTTACTCAGGGAAGAGTATTCTGTTCCACTCGGCCAATATCTTAACCCTGATGATATTGCTAAACACATTTCTTTTTCTTCAATTGATCATACCTTATCAGACGATACTTTTTTAGCCGCAAAACTTGCTCAATCCATTTCGGTAGGGCTTCGAGATGACTGGGTGAAAGATGGTTTGTCGTTCACTTATGAATCAGTGATGAGTCACGAGAGTCATATTCAGTTTGTGGAAGGTGCTAAGAAAGTTGGTTATAAGCCATACTTATATTATGTTTGTACTTCTGAGGTTGAGTTGAACAAGGCGCGTGTAGAGCAGCGAGTAAAGGAAGGTGGTCATACTGTTCCAGAGGAAAAAATCACTTCTCGTTACCTGCGCAGCTTAGAAAATCTTTATGAAATGTTAACCATCTGTCGTCGAGGATTTTTGTTTGATAATTCGTCAACTGAAATGACATTTATCGCAGAAGTTACGCAGGATGGCTATCTAGATATTAAGGCGAAAGCGTTCGATGAAACACAGCCTTATTGGCTTCTTGAACATGTTGTCAAAAAGTGGCCAAAAGAAAAAGTCCGCTTAATTCGTTAAATTAAGTACATCACATTTCATTCACTACTTAAACTCTTTTCTACTTCCTAAAATACTCTGCCAATTCTTGCCATTGTTCTTCTGATTGAGCCGCGAGCATTTCGCCATCGAGCATGGCAGGGGAATACTCTTTACCTTCTAAGGTTCGACAAACCCCACCTGCTTCGGTGTGAACCAGTACACCTGCAGCGTGATCCCAAGGGAGCATTTTGTAGGTCAGGCTAAAGTTGAAGTGGCCTTGGGCGATTTGTCGGTAAGCAGGGCAAGAGGGTAGGTTGTTGATGCGTACAAAGCGTGAGGCTTTTAGTGCGAAATCTTGTTTTTTCTGACCTGTATAGGCGTTAACCGACATGATGCCAGTCAGTTTGTCTAACTCTGGTTCTGCAGTGATCTGCAAGGCTAACGGCGTTTGGTTAGGAACTTGATTGTTGCTTTTTTCATTCATGGCGGTGCGTTGGAAAAATGCGCCTTCGCCTAAATTGGCGTAAATCCAGTCGTCGTTTACAGGGTCATACAACAAACCAAAGCGTGTCACGCCTTTCACGACAACGGCAAGTATGATGCCGAAATCTGATAATCCATGAGCGTAGTTCCAAGTACCGTCTATGGGGTCGATGATGACGCAAGTGTCTGCAGTGGCAATTTTGTCCGTGGTCGATGGGTCTTCTGCGACAGCTTCTTCTCCAACAATTTCCCAGTCTGGAAAAGCCTGCTGAATTTCAGCGGTGATAAAGGCTTCGCTAGCTTTGTCTGCAACGGTTACAAGGTCGGTTAAGCTGCTTTTGGTTTCTACATCGCTTGCATGAAGCTGTCGAAAGCTTGGCATGACGATCTCTTGTCCTGCTCGGCGGACAATGTCGATAAGCCGATCTTGAGATAGTTTGTCGAGGTTCATGCGCTGCTCCTTCGCTTTATTATAAAGGGGAGCACATTATACTTGATGAATGTGACTATGTGTTGACGGCGGCGCTAAATCATTTTTTGATGAAAGAAGATTGTTACTTCGGTGTCTTATTTTATGGTTTAAACAAGACACCGAGTTGTTCACAGAACACGGTATGAAGGATATTACGCTAGTTGTCTTGAGCCGCTGTCTTCATGTTGATGGTGCAATAAGTTATCAACTGTTGTTGCCGCGATATGGTTCAGTGCTTCGATGGTGAAATAGCCTTGGTGACCGGTTACGACGACATTGGGGAAGGTGAGCATGAGCTGAAAGACGCTGTCTTGGATAATATGCGAGGACATGTCTTCAAAGAAAATTTTGTTTTCTTGCTCGTAGACATCCAACCCTAAATAGCCAATTTTCCCATTGTAAAGTGAGTCTATGGCTTCTTGCGCATGGACAAGTGCGCCACGACTGGTGTTGATGATCATCACGCCGTCTTTCATTTTGTTCAGGCTGTCTTTATTGATTAGGTGATGAGTCGAGGTGTTTAAAGGGCAATGCAAGCTGATGATGTCGCTCTTTTGATAGAGCTCTTCTAGTGGTATGTATTGGCAGCCTTGGTCGATCAGTGCTTGTGATGGATATAAGTCGTAACATAAAACATGGCAGCCGAAGCCTTTCATGATTCGACAAAACGCCGCGCCAATGCGCCCAGTCCCAATACAACCCACCGTTTTACCTTCCAAGTTGAACCCGAGTAGTCCCTCTAAGGCAAAGTTGCCTTCTTTCACTCTGTGGTAAGCACGGTGTGTTTTTCGGTTCAGCGTCATAATCAGCGCGACTGCGTGTTCTGCAACGGATGTTGGGCTGTAGTCTGGTACGTGAAATACTTTTATGCCTTCTGCTTTTGCAGCGTCTAAGTCAACATTATTAAACCCTGCGCAACGAAGGGCGATGGTATGGACACCTTGCTGTTTTAAAAGATGAATCACCTCTGCATTGACATCGTCGTTGACGAAACAAGAAACGGCATCAAAATCTTTTACTAAGCTGATCGTTTCCATGCTCAAGCGACTTTCGAAGTACGTCATGGATAAGGCGGTATTATCAGCGTAAGAGGCGAGGGTTCTTTTATCGTAGGGTTTGCAGGAGAAAACGGCAATTTTCATGAAATGTAATCCTGTCGTTTTGTCAAAAAAAGAGACTCTAGTTATAACGCATAAAAATTCAGAACGCATGATTTTTGGTTAGTAGCTTCGATTTGCTATCCATAGGGTTGATGTGAATCAGTGAAATAAAGAAAATGATCAGATTGGTGGAAATTATTGTTACAAAAGCGCTTTATGTCAGGACAGTTGTTGGTTTATTTTAGATATCAATAAAATGAGTTTAGAAGGTAATATTTTGTAATTTATGTTTATTTTTATTATGCCTTACCTAATTATAAGTGGTTAATTCGTCTAAACTTATATGAAATTGATCTTAGAATAAGATTCTGACTTAATCTCGAATTTAGAATTGGAAACGATATTTGCCAGGAGGCAAACGTGAAGAAAATGTCATCTAAGTATATTGATAGCCGTTGGGTGATATTGACCCTGCTTTTTGGCATTTTGGTTACCTGTGTGGTGGCTTACCGAACACAAGACGCCAATGAGAAGAGGATAGTTAACGCCGTTTACCAGTCTTCCAGCAAAGTTATGGAGGAGGTGTTGTCTCGGATTCAGCTTTACCAGTATGGATTACGGGGGGCTCGAGGGGTTGTGTTAACGACAGGTGAAAATGAAATTACTCGAGATATTTTTTCTTTATACAGTTTAACTCGTGATGTGGATGTGGAATTTCCAGGTGCACGTGGCTTTGGTTTTATTCGACGCGTTCCACAGGCAGATGCCGCCGCTTTTACTTTGTCGGCTAGCCAAGACGGCTGGCCAGATTTTGCTATTAAAACGCTTTTTCCTAATTTTAATGAACATTATGTCATTCAGTATATTGAACCTGTAGAGCGAAACCGGCAGGCCGTTGGTTTGGACATAGCATCAGAAAAAAACCGCCGAGAAGCCGCTACGTCATCTTTATACACAGGGGAAGTTCGCTTAACTGGCCCCATCACCTTGGTGCAAGCATCGGGTAAAGCGCAGCAGTCAGTATTGATCTTGATGCCTATCTATCGAGGAGGGAAAGTACCAGAAACATTGGATGAACGCATTGAAGCAGGCTTTGGCTGGAGTTATGCGCCTTTGTTAATGGAAGAGGTGTTAAACCATTTAGATATAGACTTGGAAAAAATCCATTATGAATTGTTTGATGTAACCGATTTGGACGATAAAGTTCGCTTTTATGACAGTGGAGAATTAAAAAATACTCAATACGAAATAAGCCAATCTAAGCATATTTATGGGCGGAGTTGGGAGAGTCATCTTAGTGTTTCTCCTGCCTATATAGCGGATTTACATCTTCCTAATCCGTTCAGTTTTTTAATCATTGGCGTCTTCATTAGTGTTCTTGGGGCTGTTCTCGTCGCTGTTGTTAAAGTTAATATTTCTAGGCATCGTGAGGTGATCGCTCATCAATCTAGAATTGCTGCGGTAGTAGAAAGCTCGGCAGATGGCATTATTAGTAAAAGTCTAGATGGGGTTATTGTCAGTTGGAATAAAGGGGCTGAGAGTATATTTGGTTACACACAGGAGGAAACGATTGGTCAGTCTTCTTTTGAACTCTTGGTTCCAGCAGACCTTCAAGATGAAGATAAGGCGATTCTGTCTTCTGTAATCGATAACAAAAAATCCATTATTATTGAGACGCGTAGGAAAACTAAATCAGGGTCTGATGTTCCGGTTTCACTGACTGTGTCTCCTATCCTTGACTCTAATCGTTTAGTGGTTGGTGTTTCGAACAGTGTGCGCGATATTTCTGAACGGAAAAAAGCCGAAGCTAACATCCGTGACTTAAATTTCAGTTTAGAAAGCCAAGTAAAAGAGCGCACTTTAGAGCTTCACGAAATTAATTTACTTTTGAATGACGTGTTAGACGCTTCGTCTGAAATTGCGATTATTGCTACCGACATGAACGGTAAGATCAATCTTTTTAATAGTGGCGCACAAAGAATGCTGGGGTATTCTGCCGAGGAAGTTGTTGGTCAAATGACACCTCTTAGTTTCCATGTTAAAGCAGAGGTTGTACAAGAGCGTGATGCTATTTTTGAAACTGCAGGTACCTATGTCTCAGATCTAATGGAAGTTTTGATCTTTAAAGCATTTCGAGATAACTACGATAGCAAAGAATGGACCTATATTGATAAATATGGGAAAGCCAAACCGGTGTCTTTGGTTATTACTCCTATGAAGAACAGTGACGATGAAGTGATTGGCTTTTTAGGAATGGCTATAGATATTACCGAGCAGAAAGCCAGCCAGCATGCTTTAGTTTCTACTCGAGACCAGTTACTTATGGCGGCAGAGGTAGCACAACTGGGCGTTTGGACTTGGGATCTAGAAAACAACATTCTGGATTGGAACGAAATTATGTTCGATATATACCAGTACCCACGGACATTAAAAAATGAAGGGGTTACTTATGCGCACTGGTATTACAGAGTTCATCCCGAGGACAGAGATGCGTCCGCATTGGCATTGCAAAATGCCATAAAAGGCATTGGTGATTACGATCTTGTCATGCGGCTCTTGTTACCTGATGGCAACATTCGTTATGTTCAGACTGGCGCTTCTATTGAAAGAGATGTGAGTGGAAAAGCCATTTCTGTGGCGGGTATTAATCGAGATATTACAGCCGAGAGAAGTTTGGAAGCCTGGTTGCGTAAGGCAAAAGATGAAGCCGATGCCGCCAGTGCCGCCAAATCAAGCTTTCTTGCGAATATGAGTCACGAAATCCGCACCCCGATGAATGCTATTTTGGGCATGTTGGAGTTGGTTAAACGAACGTCCTTAACGCATCAGCAAGACGACTATGTTTCAAAAGCCCATATTTCAGCCAAATCTTTGCTTGGTTTAATTAATGATATTTTGGATTTTTCCAAAGTTGATGCCGGTAAATTAACCTTGGAAAGCGTACCTTTCGAAATAGAAAATCTACTCTATGAACTTTCTACTGTGCTATCTGGAAGTTCACTGGGAAACGATGTTGAGCTCATTTTTGATATTGATAAAGACATTCCTCCTTACCTTGTCGGCGATAAACTGCGTTTATTGCAGGTGCTCATTAATTTGGTGAGTAATGCGGTTAAATTCACGTTAGAAGGTAGTGTGATTTTAGAAATTAAACAAACAGCGTTGGAGTCTGGAGTATCCCGTTTAACGGTTTCTATTACAGACACTGGCATTGGTATTTCAGAAGACCAAATAGAGTCTGTTTTTGACGTGTTTTCTCAAGCGGAGACCTCGACGACTCGACGCTTTGGTTCAGGATTAGGGTTGGTTATTTGCCGTCGTTTTGTCGCTCTAATGGGCGGGGAGTTAAATGTTGAAAGTACTTTGGGGTAGGCAGTCGTTTCTATTTCACGATTGATTTACCTGTTGCTGAAGCTCCAGTAGAAGAAATGTTGAATGTACAAGCACGAAAACCCATCCGTATTCTTATTGTAGACAATAATCCTGCTTCGCAGGCTATATTGACGCGAATGGCAATTAATCTTGGTTGGTTTTATGAAAAGGCTGAGACGGTTAAAGAGGTTATTACACAGGTTAATAAAGCCGCAGAAGATGGCGATCTGTTTAATGTTGTCTTATTGGATATTAAAACATCAGATTTTGTCGGACGTAACAGCATGGAGAATATGGTCGCGAGTTTTCACACTTCAACACAGCCTCCTAAAATTATTTTATTGGCCAATGCTCCTAATGAAAAACTGGAAAGCTCTCTTGAGTTAGCCACGGGCTATTTATTAAAGCCCACGACATTAAGTCAGTTATCTGAAATGGTTTATGAGTCTTTATCTAATGGGGATACTCTCGTAAATGAAGGTGATGAAAAGTCTAATGATCGAATTGAACGAAGTTTGGCGGGAATAAAGTTATTACTAGTGGAAGATAACGCCTTTAATCGTCAAGTCGCGACAGAATTATTAGTCGCCGAAGGCGCTATCGTTACCGTTGCTGAAGGTGGTTTGGAAGGGGTTGCCATTGTACTGGATAACGCTGAAGGCGCATTTGACCTGGTACTGATGGACATGCAAATGCCAGACATAGATGGTTTGGAAGCAACAAGGCAAATTCGAAAAAGTGGGCAATTCACTTCACTTCCTATTGTTGCTATGACAGCCAATGTGTCAGAGGATGATCGTCAGGCGTGTCTTAATGCGGGCATGAATGATCACCTTTGTAAGCCTTTAGATATCGATTTGATGATCGCTTGTATCTTGCAGTATGTAGGCAAAAAGGCTGAGGTAGACGTTACTCTTGATCAGGCCGCTGAGACAGCTATAGGCGTTGAAGACAGCCATTCGTATGAACGTGAAGATATTCAATCTATATTGGGACGGTTTGGTGGCAGTGTTGATCTCTTTAAAAGTGTGGTTGATGGTTTTGAGGCAGAGTCTCAGAGTTTACTAGAAAACATTGATAAAAATGTTATAGACAGAGATCAAATTAAGGCGCGAGAGGCGCTTCATACTTTAAAAGGTGCGTCTTTGACGATGGGCTTGTTGCACTTTTCTAATCAGCTATCCGATTTTGAGCAGGTTCTAAAAACGACCGAGGATAAAGAAGCGCTGGAAACGTGTTTCTCTTCTATTAATGTTGCTGAACTCAATACTCAGTTACATGATGAATTGGCTATTATTATTGCTGAAATTAATGATTTGACGTGAATTATCGATAATTTTAGCTAAGCTATATTGCTATGATTTGAATCATAAATTGATCTAGAAAAGGTATTATGCGAAAGCATATTATTATGAGTGTTTGAACTGTTGTGCGTTGATTTTATGTTATAGACAGCCTGTAGATTAGGCGCTTGAGGAGAGTGGGATGTTTAACAAGAGTTTGAAGAATGAATTTAAGGCATTAAAGGAAGAGCTGTACTCTCTTAATCAAGTAAAAGAAAGCTTAGACCAAGAAATGTTAGTTATCATTTTGAGCCCTGAGGGCGTGATAACATCGGTCAATAAAAAATTCACTGATGAGTTGGCTTTTTCGAAAGAGGCCATTATAGGTAGAAAAATATCAGAGTTAGTGCCTGTTATTTCTCGGGAAACGACACACTACAAGGGGCTTTTAAACTCGATCAAAAACGCCAGCCATTGGGTTGGTGCGTTAGAAATTGAAAAAGAAAACGCAGAGGAAGCGTGGTTACGAGTTATCTTACAGCCAGTATTAGATGGTGAAAACGGTAAGCTCAAACAGTTTTCCTTACACTGTAATGATTTAACACGGACGATTACCAGCTCTCGTGAAGATCAAAATATTATTTCCGCGCTACAGCGATCAACCGCCG
>LNFX01000008.1_pt1 | contig 14431 bp, 19 predicted proteins | sample 1500681 | NCBI WGS metagenome assembly LNFX01 (sample SAMN04254626, study PRJNA301722) | marine sediment metagenome | isolation source: antarctic beach sand mud | place: Antarctica | collected 2015 | reverse complement strand
TAGTTTACCGCCTTATCGATATCGGTAGCTAAGCACAACAAACCGTAAGCAAGGGGTGATAAAAAACTTACCAATTAGGTACACTCCTTGTAATGATTATTAACCTCTAAACAATATAGAAGCGTATAGATTCCAATATGGAAAACCAAATTCAAGAAGCACCATTAGAAACTACGACCAAACCAAAACGTACCCGTCGCACAAATAAGCGTCCTAAAAACAATGATGAGACATCAAGCAGCGTGCAAGTTGAAAATGAAGCGACACCTGTTGGTAATTCAAACGCTGATATTTGGTCTATAGACGATTTTCAGGTTGATGTAGTAGAAGGCAAATTGCGCTTCCACGATTTGAACATCCCAGACCGCGTGATTAAGTCTATCGCTGAGATGGGATTTGAATACTGCAGTGAAATACAGGCAGAAACACTACCGATGACGTTGCAGGGCTACGACATTATTGGTCAGGCTCAAACTGGGACAGGTAAAACTGCGGCTTTTTTGATCGCGATGATTACTGATTTTCTCGATTACCCGCTTGAAGAGAAACGCCCTAACAATTTTGCCCGCGGTTTAATTATCGCACCAACTCGCGAGTTAGCCATACAGATTGCTGATGAGGCGGTTAAATTAACGTCTAACTGTCACTTGAATGTTGTTACGCTAGTGGGTGGCTTAAGTTATGAAAAACAGAAAATTGCGTTAGAAACTGAAAACGTTGATATATTGGTGGCAACGCCAGGGCGTTTGTTGGATTTTGCTCGTAGTCGTAAGGTTCAGTTGGGTAAAGTGGAATGTCTTGTGCTAGATGAGGCTGACCGTATGTTGTCCATGGGCTTTATTCCGGATGTGAAAAGCATTATTCGTATGACGCCACATAAAGAAGCTAGGCAGACAATGTTATTCAGTGCCACTTTCCCGAAAGACATTCAGGCGTTAGCGCAACAATGGACATATTTCCCTAAAGAAGTGTCCGTTGTGCCTAAAGAAGCAACGAATCAAAATATAGATCAAGTAATCTATACGGTCGAAGCGGATCAGAAATGGCCAGTACTAAAGCAGCTAATTGAAGAAAATGGCGGCCAACGTACGATTATTTTTGCCAACCGTCGTGATGAAACACGCGACTTATATGAGCGTCTACGTAAAGCGAATATTAATTGTGCTATTTTATCTGGTGAAGTGGCGCAAGATAAGCGTGTCAAGACCTTGAAAAACTTCAAAGAAGGCATCATCCAAGTACTTGTTGCTACTGATGTTGCTGGGCGAGGCATCCATGTGGACAATGTGGAGTTAGTTGTAAACTATACCTTGCCAGAAGATCCTGAAGATTACGTACATCGTATTGGACGAACTGGCCGAGGTGGTGAAACAGGTAGATCTGTGAGCTTTGCCAGTGAAGATGATGCTTTCATGATTCCAGAAATCGAGAAAGTCGTTGGTGAGAGCATTCGCTGTGAATACATGGTTGATATGTCTCGATAAACATCGCTTACTTTTTAGTGAGACAAGATGAATTTAGAACACCATTTTGCAAGTCTGGGTCAGGCGTTTTCCTCAAAAACGCTTATCCAGCCACTTCTTGAGCAGAGATTGGTTGAATTTAACCAGTCGCTCGCTACCTTTCTATCTATTGATATTAAATCCCCTGCAACTAAGCTCATATTAAGCGGTGAAGAAAAATCATCGACTAGCGTGAGTATGGTCTACGCTGGTCACCAATTTGGCGGTTTTTCTCCTCAGCTTGGTGATGGTCGCGGTGTGCTCTTAGGTGAGGTAAAAGGGCGGGATGGCTTTTTGTATGATTTACATATGAAAGGTGCTGGCCCAACGCCTTACTCTCGTCGTGGTGATGGGCGCGCTGTACTGCGATCTTGCATTCGCGAATATTTAGCCAGTGAGTCGATGGCGGCTCTGTCGGTACCATCTTCACGGGCTCTAGCGCTTTATGATAGCAGGCAGGCCGTTTATCGAGAAACGCCTGAGGTGGGCGCTATGTTGCTTCGTGTGGCGCAGGGTCATATTCGTTTTGGCCATTTCGAATACTTTTTTTATCAGGGTAAACAAGCAGAGCTAGACCAGCTCGTCAATTATTGTCTACAGCACTATTACCCAGAATATTTAACAACAGACTCGCCACTAGAAAATATGTTGATAGAAGTGGTGAAGCGGACTGCTCGTATGATCGCGAAATGGCAGTCTATTGGTTTTCAGCATGGTGTTATGAACACAGATAACTTTTCATTTACCGGTGAAACGATAGATTATGGTCCGTATGGCTTTATGGAAGACTATGAGCCAGATTGGGTATGCAATCATTCTGATCACGAAGGGCGATACGCTTTCTCACGGCAGCCTGGAGTCGGGTTATGGAATCTCAATTGTTTAATGCGGTGTTTTTCAAAACATTTAGAAAAAAATCAATTGATCGCCATTTTACAATGTTATGAGCCTGAGCTTCAGTCTCATTATGATCATCTGATGATGAAAAAGCTGGGGTTGAGTGATGCTCAGCATGTGCATGATTTATTGCCATCGTTATTCACGATCTTAGCCGCAGAAAAAATGGATTACGCTGTGTTTTTTCGCTTGTTGAGTCATATAAGTGATATCGACTTTACTCTGTTGCTTGATGAAGTTGTCGACCGTGAACGTTTGTCTAAGTGGCTTGAAAGTTATAAAAAAGCACGATTGAATGAAGGGTTGGAATGGCCTCAGGTAAGTGTGTCTATGTTACAGGTGAACCCCAAGTTTATTCTAAGAAATTATTTAGCCCATGATGCAATTCTTTCTGCTGAACGAGGTGATTATTTACCGTTTCGACGGTTGTTGAATGTACTTAATCAACCTTTTGATGAGCACCCAGAATCAGATATTCTTGCTCAAAGAGCCCCTGAATGGGGTAGATCGTTAGAAGTTAGTTGTTCGTCTTAATATTTTTAGGCGACATTTACAAAGAGAAGTAGTCAGTATGAAGCATTCTGTATGTGTACTAGGTGGCGGTAGTTTTGGTACAGCATTGGCGAACATTATGGCCAAAAATGGGCATCAAGTTAGCCAGTGGATGCGTAATGAGGAGCAGGTTGAAGAGATTAATTTGACCGGGCTTAATAGTCGTTATTTACCAAATGCTCCTTTACATCGTGAGTTACTGGCGACCAGTAATCTAGAGCAAGCGATACGTGACAGCGATACGGTTTTTGTCTCTATCCCTTCGAAATCCTTTGAGCAGGTTGTACATCGCATTGAACCTTTGCTAACAGCCGATAAAATATTAATTAGTACGACAAAGGGTTTTAATCCAAATCGATTTGAACTTATGAGTGATGTTTTGCGTCGAAACCCTATCACGCAAAGAATTGGTGTGTTGAGTGGCCCCAATTTAGCCAAAGAGATTGCGGCTGGGCAAATGACAGGGTCTGTCGTTGCAAGCTCGGATGATCAAGTTCGCCAACGGGTAATAGAGTTACTGAAATCTCCAACCTTTCGTGTTTATGAAAGTAAGGACAGTAAGGGGGTTGAGTTAGCAGGGGCTTTAAAGAACATTTACGCTATTGTGTGCGGCCTTGCGAAAGCGCTTAATGTTGGTGAGAACACCATGTCCATGATTATGACACGCAGTCTGGCTGAGATGAGTCGTTTTGCCGTTCACTTTGGGGCAAATCCGATGACATTCCTTGGATTGGCGGGGATGGGTGACTTGATTGCAACGTGCACGTCTCCTTTGAGCCGTAATTATCGAGTTGGTTTTGCTATTGGTTCTGGCCAGGACCTGAACGAAGCCGTGGGTGGTATTGGAGAGGTCGCCGAAGGGGTTAATACATTAAAAATGGTAGTGGATGAAGCTCAGAAGCATGGCTTATATATGCCGCTGGCTAAAGGCTTATCCAAACTATTGTTTGACAATGCAAAACTGGAGTCGTTGATCGGTTCAATGATGACCGGTGAGCAAAAATGGGATGTCGAATTTGCGACAAATGAGGAGAATAGCAATGTCTAAACCAGGTTATGCTGATCAAGGTTTTTGGTTTCGTGTGATTTTTATGTTGTTGTATTGGGTGGTGTTGAATATTGCCGTCACAGTGTTTGGGATTTTGCTTGTTTTGGTAAGTCTCGTGAAATTGGGATCAAAGCACGAGCCCGTTATGCTGTCTTCTTGGTTGAAAAGTGTAACCTCTTTTATTAAGCAAATCTTTTCGTTTTTATCTTTTGAAACAGAAGAAAAGCCCTTTCCTTTTCAGCCGTGGCCTCAGGTGAGCTCGGATGAAGAAGCTTAAGCGCCTTTCTATATTACGCCATGGTAATGCTGAACCATATGGCTTTAACCAAGATGAGCTTCGTGAGTTAACGACGTTGGGGGTGGCAGAGGTGAAAACCACTGCTCGAGCGTTTGCTTCTAAAGCGGAGGTTTTTGATGCTGTGTTTGTAAGCCCTTATGTACGAGCTCAGCAAACGGCTAAAATCTTTTTAGCCGATCTTGAGTTATCTGTTGATATTCAAAGTTGTCAATTGATTACGCCTTATGGAAAAGAAATGGAAGTTTCGGCTTGGCTGGATGAACAGCCATACGAGTCTATTTTACTTGTTACTCATCAGCCTTTTGCTCATCAGTTTGTTGATTTTTTGGTTGATGAGCCTTTGCCTATGAATTTTGCTATGACAACAGCGACATTGGCCTCGGTAGAGGGTGAATTTTTTGCTGGTGCTTGCTGTCAGTTTCGTTGGTGTATTTCGCCATCATAAGCCGTTAGTTAGAATTTATTATATTGGTTAAGACGTATATATATGGGAAATGACATTGTTTACAAACTTGCGCATACCGAAATAGCCGGGTTGCAATGGTTGCCTAAAAAAACATCGGCATTGAAAGTGCTCTCTTTGCATGGGTGGCTTGATAATGCCGCCAGTTTTTCAAATTTATCGCCTCATTTATCTGATTTTTCACATGTTGCTCTTGATCTTGCTGGCCATGGGGCATCTGAGCATCGTGCGGCTGGTAGCTTTTATCATTTATGGGATTATGTTTTAGATGTGGTATCCATTTTAAATCAGTCAAAACAAAGTGTTTGGCTGATTGGTCATAGTATGGGTGGCGCTGTCGCTATGCTGGCGGCGGCTATTGCGCCTGATAAGGTTCGAGGTTTGATTGTGTTAGACAACATGGGACCTTTAAGCGCTAAAGCGGAAGATCGTGTGGTTACCCTTCAGCGTGCTATTAATAAAATGTCTAAATATCGTTTGGATAGAAGTACTAGCTATCCCTCAAAAGAGGCTATGGTGCTTGCTAGAATGGCTGGTTTTACAGCGTTGTCCAAGTCTGCGTCGGAGTTTCTTGTTGATCGAGGTGCGAAGAAAAGTGCTGATGGTATTTGGCGGTGGCGCCATGATGGGAAGTTAACTTTCCCATCACCATATCGCATGGATGAAGAAGGGGTTGGTGCTTTTATACAACAAATTAAATGTCCGACCTTAGCTTTAGTGGCTAAAGATGGTATTTACAAAGATGACCATCAGTTAGTTGAGGCGCGTTCAGCTCAATTTCCATGGGTGAAATTAAAATGGCTTGAAGGTAATCATCACTTTCATCTTGAGCCTGAGAGCTGCTTTGCTGTTGCGACGGAAATTCAGCGCTTTATTGATCAAAATTAATACGGGTTAATCCACCTCTAACTGGGGTGATAGGAAGGTTGTATGGTTAAGTTTCGTGAAATGTTATGCCTGTTGGTTTTTATTAGTGGTTTTTCTTTTGCTGGAATTTTAGGGATTGAGCCTTATCGTGATGCGCAGTTAGTCAAAAGTAACTCACAGTCTGGTCAGTTGGTCGAAATTCCTTTGAGTAAAATTAGTCGTGCTGGTAGCGGTTGGGAGCCTGAATCAGTAATTAGGCTGAACGGTGATCATTTTACGTCGCTTTATAAAATCAATCGGAATGCGCTCTTATCTGATGTTTACACGCATTATCGGGCGCAGATGATGTCTGATGGTCAAAGTATTTTGTTTGAGTGTGAGAGCAGGAGTTGTGGCAGTAGTAATGCTTGGGCTAATGATTTTTTTGGTGACTATCTTTTAAATGGCGCAGATCAGAATCAATTTTTGCTAGTGGTTAAAAATAAACAAGATGTCTATCAAGTTCTGTATGTTAATCGTCGGGGGGCTGGCGATGTGATGGTCCGTTTGGATGAAGTTAAATCCGCCAACGCTCAAGATACTGAATTCAATATAGTCGCGCAGATGGATGTGCAGGATATTCCAAGAATTCGTCGTTTTGTCAGCGATTTACCGTCAGGGCAAAATGTCGTTGGTTTTGTTACTAGCGAGAAAAAAGGCACTCTAAGCGCGATTGAGGCTGGCGATCAGCTAATTTTGATTGCAATGGCTGGTTTGGGTGGTCAGCTGGAAACTAAGGTTCGCTTTATTAATTTGGCTGATCTTGGTCGTGAATCACTCGGGGTTAATCGAATTTCTTTTGTTTATGTGCGTCCATAGGCGAAATTGATGAATACGAAAAAAACAGTGGCTCTTGTGTTAGGGAGTGGTGCTGCGCGTGGTAACGCACATATTGGCGTTATTCAGGCAATTGAAGAGCGTGGTTATGACATCATCAGCATTTCTGGTTGTTCTATTGGCGCCATCGTTGGTGGTGTTTTTGCAGCAGGAAAACTGGCTGAATACCGTGAATGGGCTGAGTCATTGGACCGGGTTGATGTTATTAGATTGCTTGATATGTCTTTATTAAATGGCGGGTATATCAAGGGAGATCGTTTTTTTGAGAAGGTTCAACAGATAATTGACGAGCCTACTATTGAATCTCTGCCTATTGCTTACACCTCTGTTGCCGTCGAATTATTGAACCAAAAGGAATTTTGGTTTCAGCGTGGTGACTTAATCAGCGCTATGCGCGCATCATCTGCGATCCCTTCTATTTTATCTCCAGTTTCACTTAACGGCCGTATATATGTTGATGGTGGGGTTTTGAATCCTTTGCCTATCATTCCATCAGTATCAGCTGGGGCTGACTATATTATTGCGGTTGATCTTAATGGTCCTGCTGAGGGATTATTAAAAGAGGCTTCTGAGGCTCTGGAAGTCGATGAAGAAGGGCCTGCTTGGTGGCATAGCGCAAAAGGTTTTTTCAGCAAAGGGCAGGACGATCCTGATGAGAAGGAAAGGCCTAAATATTCACCGGAAAGTTGGGGGCGCTTACAGACTATCAATATGATGTTTGAAACGATGCAAGAGTCGCTAACTCAATATAAACTGGCTGGCTACCCGCCAGATTTATTGATTTCAATTCCAAAGGATATATCTGGTTTTTATGAATTTTGGCGAGCCAAAGAATTGATTGAATTTGGTTATGAGGTAACTTTAAAGGCGATCGATGGTCTTGAATCGCCTTCTTCTAGTTACTATTCCTTTCCAAAGGGCTATTAGCCAATCGGGTTTACACCTTCTTTTTTAAGAAGGTGGCACAGTGAGATGAGAGGCAATCCAATCAAACTACTTGGGTCGTCTCCTTCCATTTTATTGAAAAGACAAACCCCTAGCCCTTCACATTTAAAGCTGCCCGCACAATCTAGAGGCTGCTCTATCGCTATATAGTGTTTAATTTCTTCTAAAGTTAAGTGTCTAAAATACACATGATATTCGTTCAATGTGTATTGATAGGTTTGACTTTGCTGATTAAAAACGCAAAGTCCTGTTAAAAAACTCACTTTTTTACCACTAAAATCTGAAAGTTGTTTGATGGCATTGTCTTGTGAAAGCGGTTTACCCAATATGTTCTCATTCAATACGGCGACTTGATCAGATGAAATAATGAGACAGTCCGAGGGCATATTATTTTGCTGACGTTCATGATGAACGGCAAACGCTTTCGCAATGGTTAGGCGCTTTACCAAGGAGGCGGCTAGCTCATTATCCAAAGGGCTTTCATCAATGTTCGGGGAGTGGCATTCAAATGGGATATTTAGGCGTTCTAACAGCTCTTTTCGATAAGGTGAAGAGGAACCTAAAATAAGTTTTTTTTGCATTCTATTTTGACCGCTTTGTTGGAATAAGTGCTAATTTTACGTTTTTTTACTTGGAATGGCTTAAAAAATTGAAAAAATGTATTTTAACGGCACTTAGACTTTGACAAAAAGGGTCCTTGGCAATACTATTCCCCGCCATGTTGAATGATACATTACCTAAACATTTTGACCCTCGAAAATACGCTAACTATGAGTTGGCGTTTGAAGTACGTGCCCCTTAATGAATTTAAGGAGCTTTGTGCTATCTTAGCTTCTAATGAGGGTAATGCTTTTATTCATCTAGACTTTAGAGTTGATGAGGATAGGCGCTACATTGCTACCGGATCATTAACCGCTCAAGTACAAGTTGTTTGTCAACGCTGTATGGAAGCAGTAACTCATGATCTGGCGTTAGATTTATCTTTGGGCTTTGTTTATGACGAAGATCATGCGAAAAACCTACCGAAGGATTACGATCCTGTTGTCATGACCGACGGTGACGTAATTTTGGCCGATATGGTAGAGCAAGAAATTATACTTGCCTTACCAATTGTCGCCTATCACGAAGAAAGTGGTTGCAACCCAACAGCTGTAAAGTATGCCTCGTCTACCGATGACGCACCGGATGGCGAAAAACCGAATCCATTTAGTATATTGGCCCAATTAAAGGCCAAGTAAAGTTAGGAGCTCCAAAAAATGGCAGTACAAAAAAGTAAAGTTACTCGTTCACGCCGCGGTCAGCGACGTTCACACGATGCTTTGACAAGCGCAACACTTTCTGTAGAAAAGACTACTGGTGAACTTCACCGTCGTCACCATATTTCTGCAGATGGTTTTTATCGTGGCCGTCAAGTTATCACCCCTAAAGGTGAGTAACTAAGATACCCATGATCAGGGTAGCTTTAGACGCTATGGGCGGGGACTTAGGTCCCCGCATTGCATTTGACGGCGCAGTGAATATTCTCTCTCGCCATCAAGATGTCGCCATCACTATTTATTATTCCCCACACTCCAATTTGGACCTTCCTGCGCCTCATGATCGCTTATCTCTGATTGCTTGCTCTGATGTGATAGATGGAGACGAAGAGATCGTTTTGTCTTTGTTTCGCCGTCGTAATAGTACGCTTTATCAGTCGCTGAATGCATTGGCTCAGAAATCGTCAGATGTTGTTGTGACCTTAGGGAATACAGGTGCTATGGTTGCATTAGCACGACATATATTGGGCGTGCTAAGACCTAAACTTTACCCGGCATTGATTAGAGAGCTTTACTCTAACCCATTGCGTTGTTTGGTTGATTTAGGTGCAAATGTTCATTGTCCACCTTCTATGTTGGTTGGGTTTGCTGAATTAGGTGCGGCGTATGTTGAAGCGTTGAGTGATGAAGTGCCAAAAGTAGGTTTATTGAACGTAGGTGTTGAAAGCTCCAAGGGCAGTGTGGTTATTCGAGAAACAGATCGCCTTTTATCTGACAGAGCGTGGCCTTCTTATCTTGGCTATGCTGAAGGTACAGAGCTTTTTGAAGGTGAAAAAAACGTCATTGTATGCGACGGCATGGTAGGTAATGCCGTGTTAAAAGCATCAGAAGGACTGCTGTCTTTTTTGATGGGTAAGCTTAAAGGTGTAGATGGGACATCGTCATTATTTGAGACTTTTTACCAAACTGAACGCAGGCATGGTGCTTGTTTAGTCGGTGTGCGTGGCAATTTGGTAAAAGGTCATGGTTGTTCTGATTTAACCGCTATGATCGGTGCGATTGAGTATGGGATTGATATTGCGCGAGCAGATTTGTATTCTGCTATTGAAGCGCGACTTTGTAATGATGCTATATAGTTAGGAGATTAAATGAGCAATACATTAGCTTTTGTTTTTCCCGGTCAGGCTCTCAGCAATTGGGCATGCTGGCTGATTTAGCAGAAAAGCATGACATCATAGAACGAACTTTTGCGGAAGCGTCGACGATTCTAGGTTATGACTTATGGAATCTAGTACAAAATGACGCGGAGCAGCTTAGCCAGACAGACAAGACTCAACCGGCTCTTTTGACAGCAAGCGTGGCGTTGTGGCGCCTGTGGGAGCAAGAGGGCGGCCTTAAGCAACTTATGTTGCTGGTCATAGCTTAGGCGAATACTCCGCGCTAGTTTGTGCTGGTGTTGTTGCTTTTACCGATGCTGTAGCGTTGGTTAAGTTGAGAGGTGAATACATGCTTCAAGCCGTGCCCGCTGGCGAAGGCGCAATGGCGGCGATTATAGGTCTTGATGATGATAAAGTCATCGCTGCATGCGATTCTGCTTCTGGTATTGTCAGTGCAGTGAACTTTAATTCTCCGGGGCAGGTTGTTATTGCAGGCCATGTTGCAGCAGTTGAAGAAGCGATGGTAAATGCGAAGGAAGCTGGGGCGAAACGAGCATTGCCCCTGCCTGTTAGTGTGCCCTCTCACTGTGAATTGATGATTCCAGCCGGTAAAAAGCTGGCTGAAAAATTAGAATCTATAACGTTTAGCGTGCCAACTTGTACCTTAATTCAAAATGTGACCGCTCAAGCCGTTTCTGACCCTGCCATCATTAAAGCAAATTTGGTATCTCAGTTAAGTGAGCCTGTGCTGTGGACTCAATCTATTGCATTGCTTTCTGAACTAGGCGTTACTGCAACAGTAGAATGCGGTCCTGGTAAAGTATTGAGTGGTTTAAATAAGCGAATTATTAAAGGGATGAATACATCATCTCTGGGTGATTTGTTAGCATTTGAAGCGGCGCTATCTGCCTAATACTGTTTTATATATTTGTAATAAATCGTTGGAGACAAGTATGAGTCTTGAAGGAAAAATAGCGTTAGTAACTGGCGCTACTCGTGGCATAGGTAAAGCGATTGCGCTTGCGCTTGTTGAGCAAGGTGCAACTGTGATTGGCACGGCGACAAGTGAGTCTGGCGCGCAAAGCATTAGTGATTACTTAGGAGATAATGGTAAAGGCTGGGTTCTGGATGTGTCCTCTAGTGAATCCGTTGATGTAGTAATCAAAGCGATTACCGCAGAGTGTGGTGCACCAACGGTTTTGGTTAACAATGCCGGCATTACCCGCGATAATTTAATGATGCGCATGAAAGAAGATGAGTGGGATCAAGTTATTAATACGAACTTAACTTCTGTTTTTCGTGTGACAAAAGCTTGCTTACGCGGAATGACTAAAGCAAAATTCGGTCGAGTTATTAGCATTAGTTCGGTTGTTGGCTCTATGGGCAACGGCGGACAAACAAATTATTCTGCAGCTAAAGCTGGATTAGAAGGCTTCAGCCGTTCTTTGGCGGCAGAAATTGGATCTCGCGGCATCACAGTAAACTGTGTTGCTCCTGGGTTCATTGAAACAGATATGACGAAGGTGTTACCCGAAGAGCACAAGGCCAAATTGGTCGAAAAAGTGCCAGCGTCTCGCCTTGGTCAACCAGAAGAAATTGCGGCGGCAGTCGCATTTTTGGCGTCGCAAGGCGCTGCTTACATCACCGGTGAAACATTACATGTCAATGGTGGTATGTATATGTCGTAATTTGAGTTGAATTTTATGTTTAATTCAACGAAAATACATTTCCGGTTCATGTCGAGAATCACACCTTTTTTGGTGATCGAATTTTTATAATATGCTCACACTGAGCTGTTAATGAGTAGAGTAGGAACTTCTAATGAGTAGCATTGAAGAACGCGTTAAAAAAATCGTTTGTGAACAACTAGGTGTTAAAGAAGAAGATGTTGTTAATTCAGCCTCTTTCGTTGATGACCTAGGTGCAGATTCCCTAGACACAGTTGAGTTGGTAATGGCTCTTGAAGAGGAATTTGATACTGAAATTCCTGATGAAGAAGCTGAGAAAATCACTACCGTGCAAGCAGCGAACGATTACATAAACGCTAACTTGTAATATATTAGTGAACTGAGTTTCCCGAAAAGCCGCTTGTATTCGTTACAGCGGCTTTTCTTATTAATAGCCCTAGAAGCGTTTTGGGGCGAATTGTTGGAGGAATCTTATGTCTCGTCGTCGGGTTGTAGTCACAGGAATGGGAATGGTGACACCCCTTGGCAATAACGTGAAAGATACGTGGGATAATATATTGGAAGGCAAGAGCGGTGTATCGGAGATCACTTCTTTTGACGCTAGCCAATTTTCCACACGTTTTGCAGCTCAAGTAAATAACTTTGATGCGACTCAATATATGAGCGTAAAAGAAGCTCGCAAAATGGATCTTTTCATTCAATATGGCATCGCTTCCGCTGTACAAGCATTGGATGATGCTGATTTAAATGCTGATAGTGCAGATTTAAGTCGTGTTGGCTGTGCAATAGGTTCTGGTATTGGCGGTTTACCGATGATCGAAAAAAACCTAGAGCTATTGAATGAATCTGGTCCAAAACGTATTTCTCCATTTTTTGTTCCAGGCGCGATTATTAATATGATTTCTGGTCATGTTGCTATACGTTTTGGTTTTAAAGGCCCTAACATTTCAATTGTTACTGCTTGTACAACAGGTACTCATAATATTGGCATGGCAGGTCGTATGATTGCTTATGGCGATGCTGATGTGATGATTGCCGGCGGTGCAGAGATGGCGATTACACCGTTAGGCATTGGTGGCTTTGGAGCCGCTAGAGCATTGTCTACCCGTAATGATGATCATAAAACAGCAAGTCGTCCATGGGATAAAGATCGTGATGGCTTTGTTATGGGGGATGGCGCTGGTATTTTGGTTCTAGAAGAATTTGAGCATGCGGTAGCTCGTGGCGCAAAAATATACGCAGAACTGGTTGGCTTTGGGATGAGCGATGATGCACATCATATTACCGCTCCGCCAGAGAGTGGAGAGGGTGCAGCGTCAGCAATGAGAGCTGCATTAAAAGATGCAAACCTTAATCCCCAAGATGTTGATTATATTAATGCTCATGGTACATCAACACCTGCAGGTGATTTAGCAGAAACTCAAGCGGTGAAAGCCCTCATGGGGGACTTTGCCTCAGATGTTGCCATAAGCTCTACTAAATCTATGATAGGACATCTATTGGGGGCATCTGGTGCGGTAGAATCTATTTTTTCTATTTTAGCTATTCGAGATCAAGTCGCTCCACCGACGATTAACTTAGCAGAGCCAGGTGATGGCTGTGATTTAAATTATGTCCCGATTACTCCACAAAAGCGTAAAATAGAGGTTGTCTTGAACAACTCATTTGGCTTTGGTGGTACGAATGGAACGTTAGTTTTTAAGAAAATGCCTTAGAGGGTAAATGGGCGAGTTTGATTTCGCCCATTTTTATTTTCCTCAATGCATTTGAGTTGGTGTGTCGCGTAATGCGTTAATTTCTTTGGAAATATCATAACTTTTGTTTTGACTGTCTAGCTCGTACAAATGGTCTTCCAATTGCTGATAAAGAGATATTTCCTCATCGCCTAGAAAGTGTAGACACTCACCACCAACAAACCACAGTAGCTCTCTCTTTACTAGCGGGACTAGGTTTGCGTAGCATCGTATGAAGCGTGATAATATTTCTTGGGCATCAAACGTATAATCATGGGTATTATCCTGAATTTTATTTGTCAGGTCATCCCACCTTTCTAAGAAGTCTATTTCTTCTTCTGCCAAATCTGGCTGATCAAAAGGAGCGTGCTCTGCAATGCGATGACGCAAATCAGCGAAAGCGTCAAGTATGTGTTGTGTGCGTGATTCCACGTAAAACCCTATTCAAAAAAGTAACTATATAGTCGGCTTTTGCCGTACGAGAACTTAATTATGACATATGCAATCGAAATTAGTGACCTTAAAAAGCGCTATGAAGGCGGCTTTGAAGCATTAAAAGGTATTGATCTCAAAGTTGAAAAAGGCGATTTTTTTGCATTGCTTGGCCCTAATGGTGCAGGCAAGTCGACAACGATTGGTATTTTGTGCTCTTTAGTGAATAAAACGTCAGGCAAGGTGTCTATTTTTGGTACGGACATTGATAAAGATTTTGCCTCTGCGAAAAAGCACTTAGGAGTTGTGCCTCAAGAATTTAATTTTAATGTTTTTGAGACCGTATTTAATGTTGTGGCGACTCAAGCTGGCTTTTATGGAATCAGTAAGTCCGTGGCAGCTCAGCGTGCAGAGAAGTATTTAAAGCAATTGGATTTGTGGGATAAAAAAGACGTTCAGTCTCGTATGCTGTCAGGCGGAATGAAGCGACGATTAATGATAGCGAGGGCGCTGGTTCATGAACCCGATGTGCTTATCCTAGATGAGCCCACAGCTGGTGTTGATATTGAATTACGTCGAGATATGTGGGAATTTATAAAAAACACTAAATGAGCAGGGAACGACCATTATTCTGACAACCCATTATTTGGAAGAAGCAGAGCAATTATGTCGAAATATCGCCATTATAAATGATGGTGAAATTGTTGAAAAATACCG
>LNFX01000202.1_pt1 | contig 14631 bp, 13 predicted proteins | sample 1500681 | NCBI WGS metagenome assembly LNFX01 (sample SAMN04254626, study PRJNA301722) | marine sediment metagenome | isolation source: antarctic beach sand mud | place: Antarctica | collected 2015 | reverse complement strand
TCGGGTCATAACCGCGTGCCTTGTAGACCTCAAGGACGCTGTGGTTGGGAAGTGCTTGACCTGCAACAGGAGTAAATGCGTTTAATGTTAAAGACACTTGGTCTTTTACACTGCTTTCTATCTGCGATTCACTTGGCGGTATAACAATAAACTGCTTGTTTGAATTAGATGTGGAGCAGGCGCTAAGTAATAAACTGACACAAAGTAAAGGGAGTAGTTTTTTTGCTGGTGTCATTGGTCTTTCCTTTTTAATAAACTAGTGTGTATTGGGCTCGTATTTACTTCCATGAGCGTCAAAATAGTAATGGCTTCTTCTCTATTGTTGCCGCAGGCGTATTCTTCGGCGGTAAAATCTGTGCAAACCTTAGGTCTTGATGCGTCTCCAAAAATAGCGCACCGGTAGTCGTCTAAAAGTTGTATACAAGGCTCTCCTGCCATTTTTCCGTTGGGCATTCCTGGAATCGGAGAGGTAATGGAGGGTGCTGTGCAGCAAGCACCACAGCCAAATCGACATTGCATAGTAAACGACCCTATTCAGAAGGCGCTAGTGTAAATAAAATCCAGAAAAAATGTACTGTTCATTTACAAAATGACACGGGTGATACAATTTTAGAGTATCAGAATGGCGGGTCATAGGGGATAATGAAAAATATACTCCAAAAAGCGCCGATGCTGCTTTTCAATACGGGATTGTGCGAATGATAGTAGAGCGAAAAATATTGGTAGTTGAAGACAGTCCTGTGGTGCTGAAGGTTCTTCATCATTTACTGTCTCGAAACCCTATTTTCACACCGGTTTTGTGTTCTTGTTATAAAGAAGCAGAAAGTAAGTTAAGTGATACTGAGGAAACGTATTTTGCCGCTATTGTAGATCTTAATTTACCTGATGCTGAAAACGGTGAAATCGTAGACCTCGTGCTTTCTCATAAAATACCCTGTGTGGTTTTGACGGGTAATTTTGATGACACATTGCGTCTTAGTCTTTTGAATAAAGGTGTTTTGGATTACATTACCAAAGACAGTCGCTACTCATTTAATCATGTTATTAAAGTCGTTGAACGCTTGAGTAAAAACCAAGGAATTAAGGTTTTGGTTGCTGAGGATTCTTCTACTAGTCGACTTTTTATTCGTATTCTCCTCGAGCAGTACCGCTTCAATGTTATTGAGGCGGAAAATGGTCAAGAGGCATTGGCTAAGTTGGAAGAAGACTCCGATATTAGGATGTTGATAACCGATTATAATATGCCGTTGGTAAATGGTTACGAATTGGTTCGTATGCTTAGGTATAACGCTCGGTTTCAGGATTTGGTGATTATTGGGTTGTCTGCGGAAGGAGATAACGCTTTATCTGCTAAGTTCATAAAAGCGGGTGCTAACGATTTTCTTAAAAAGCCTTTTTACCATGAAGAGTTTCACTGTCGTATCGTTCATAGTCTTGAAGCGCAAGAGATGCTAGAGACAATACGTGACTTGGCAAATATTGACCCACTCACAAAGTTAAAAAATAGACGTTGTTTGTTTGATGAGGGTGAGCAGCTTTTCAGTAATAATTCATCTGAAATGTCTGTGGCAATGCTGGATCTTGATCACTTCAAAAGTATCAATGATACCTATGGTCATATTATTGGTGATGAATTGCTTGAAGCGGTAGGGCAAGATATTCGTAACGCCTTTCCAGATGTCTTGGCTTGTCGTTTTGGAGGCGAAGAGTTTTGTGTTGTGGCTAATGCGGGTGGTTTGCATTTACATAATATGTTGGAGGGCTTTTTGGATGGATTGCGTTCAAAAGAATTTACAGACGCTAAAATTGCACTGACCTGCAGTGTGGGTATGTGTTGTCAGCCTAAGGATTCATTCGAAGAGTTAATTCGTGTGGCCGACAATAATTTATACGAGGCTAAGCGCTTAGGGCGAGATCGGATAGTGTCGGATCACTAACTTGTAGATACGGTTATTAATGACAAAAAATACCGCGCTATCGATATGGCGCGGTATTTTTTGTCTAGATTTTCAGATCAAAATTAGCCTTTCAGCATTTTTGCGAGAATGGGGTTAACAAGGCCAGGATTAGCTTTGCCTTGTGACGCTTTCATGACTTGTCCAACAAAGAAGCCGATCATTTTCTTTTGTTTGTCTTCGTCTGCTGCACGATATTGCTCTACTTGAGCTGTATTTGCATCCAGAATTGTTTGGATCATGGTTTCGATGGCGCCGGTGTCTGTGACTTGCTTTAGACCTTTTGCTTCGATAATAGCGTCGGCTGATCCTTCGCCTTCCCACATAGCTTGGAAAACTTCTTTGCCTGTTTTGCCGTTGATTGTGTTGTCTTTGATGCGTAAAAGTAGCTCGCCAAAGGTATGAGCGCTGACAGGGGAGTTTGCTATATCTAATTGTGCTTGGTTGAGTAATTTGCTTAGTTCGCCCATGACCCAGTTTGCGGTCAATTTCGGGTCTTGCACGACGGCATTTGCATTTTCAAAGTAATCGGCCATAGCGCGTGAAGACGAAAGGACATGCGCGTCGTACTCGCTCAACTTGTGTTCGCTTTGGAATCGCGCCGCTTTTTGGCTTGGCAACTCAGGTAAGCTTGCTTTTATTTCGTCCACATAATTTTGCGTCAATACTATGGGTAATAAATCTGGGCATGGAAAATAGCGATAATCGTTAGCGTCTTCTTTAGATCTCATGCTACGAGTTTCGTTTTTCTCTGGATCGTACAGGCGAGTTTCCTGAATAATTCGACCACCATCTTCTAAAATGTCTGCTTGGCGCTCGACCTCAGTGTAAATGGCTTTCTCAATAAAACGGAACGAGTTGACGTTTTTTAATTTCGGTACGCGTACCGTATTCAGTTTGTCCTTTAGGTCGCAATGATATATTGACATCGCAACGCATTGAGCCTTCTGCCATGTTTCCATCACAAATACCAAGATAAGTCACAATAGAGTGGATCATTTTGACATAGGCGACGGCTTCTTTAGCTGATCGAATGTCAGGTTCAGAGACAATTTCAAGCAAAGGCGTGCTGGAGCGATTTAGGTCGATCCCTGTCATGCCTTGAAAGTCTTCGTGAAGGGATTTTCCGGCGTCTTCTTCAAGGTGGGCTCGCGTAATACCGATGCGAGAAGTGGTTCCGTCTTCCAATATAACATCAAGGTGGCCAATGCCAACGATAGGGTGATCCATCTGACTGGTTTGATAACCTTTTGGGAGATCTGGGTAAAATAGTTTTTACGCGCAAAACCGATGTCATGCCTATCTCGGCATTAACGGCATGGCCGAACATAACGGCCATGCGCAAAGCTTCCTTGTTTAGAACGGGCAATGCACCAGGCATGCCTAAATCAACCAGTGTTGTTTGAGTGTTCGGCTCAGCGCCAAAACCAACCGCGGCGCCAGAGAATAATTTTGATTTTGTGGTGAGCTGAGTATGAATCTCAAGGCCAATAACAACTTCCCAATTCATGCTTATGCTCCTTTTGCCATGGTCGGTGTTTTAAGGTGCCAGTCAGTATTTTGCTGGTACTGATGCGCTATGTTAAGCAACTTGGCTTCGGCGAAGTAGTTGCCCATTACTTGAAGGCCGACCGGCATGCCATTCACAAAGCCTGCTGGTATAGACATAGCTGGGATGCCGGCAAGGTTAACGGACAGTGTGTAAATGTCTTCTAGGTACATGGCGACTGGATCGTTGGTTTTGCTGCCAAGTCCAAATGCGGTTGTTGGCGCGACAGGGCCCATGATGACATCGACTTCGTTTAGTGCTTTTACGAAATCTTCTTTGATAAGGCGGCGTATTTTTTGCGCTTTTAAGTAGTAGGCGTCGTAGTAACCTTCTGATAAGGCGTAAGTGCCGACCATGATACGCTTTTGGACTTCAGTGCCGAAACCTTCCGCACGCGAGCGGGTGTACATATCCAGTAGGTCTTTCGGGTCGTCACAGCGGTGGCCAAATCGAACGCCATCAAAGCGAGATAGGTTTGATGAGGCTTCAGAGGGCGCGATTACATAGTAAGATGGTATGCTGAGTTGTAAGTTTGGCAATGAAATTTCTTTTATTGTTGCGCCCAGTTTTTCGAATTCTTTCACTGCGACCATAATGGTATCAGCGACTTTAGAGTCGAGACCTTCTCCGAAATATTCTTTTGGTAAACCTATTTTTAAGCCTGTTAATGGTGCATTTATGTTGACTAAATAGTCGTCTGTAAGCATTTCAGAAGACGTTGAATCTTTTTCGTCAAAGCCGCTCATGGCCTGCATTAAATGTGCACAGTCTTCGGCGCTTTTTGCCATTGGGCCGGCTTGGTCAAGGCTGGATGCGTAAGCGATCATTCCGAAACGAGAAACACGACCATAAGTGGGCTTGAGTCCTGTGATACCGCAGAAAGAGGCGGGTTGGCGAATGGATCCACCCGTGTCGGTTCCGGTAGTAGCCACTACAAGGCCTGCCGCAACAGCTGCGGCAGAGCCACCAGAAGAGCCGCCAGGAACCATATCTAAGTTCCAGGGGTTTTTAACCGCACCGTAAAAGCTGTTTTCGTTAGAGGAGCCCATGGCAAATTCGTCCATGTTTGTTTTACCCAACATGACGGCGCCAGCTTGTTGAATACGGCTGGTCACGGTTGACTCATAAGGCGGAATGAAATTATGCAGCATTTTAGAACCGCATGTAGTGAGAGTACCTTCTGTGCAGAATAGATCTTTGTGTGCGACAGGGATGCCTGTCAAGCTGGTGCCTTTTCCGCTTTGTAGAAGAGCATCCGCGGCGGCGGCTTGTTCTAGTGCTCGCTGCTCGCTCACGGTAATGAAGCTGTTTAGTTGTGGGTCAAGTTTGGCTATGCGCGCTAGAAAATAGCGAGTGAGCTCAACGCTTGAAATATCTTTGTTGCGTAATTTTTGCGCTAATGTCGAAATGCTTTGTTCAAACATGCTTGGTTCTCTTAATCGATCACTTTCGGTACTAGGAAAAGACCAGCTTCGGTCTGAGGTGCGTTCGCTAGGAATGCGTCACGGCGGTTTTCTTCTGTGACTTTGTCTTCTCTTAGTCTTTGAGTCATTTCAAGCGGATTCGAAAGTGGTTCAATGCCATCGGTATTAACAGATTGCATTTGTTCAACAAGCGATAATACGCTGGATAGCGAATGTTGATACTGATCGGCGCCTTCCTCTGTGAGGGCGAGGCGAGCCAAGTGTGCAATTTTTTGCACGTCTTGTTTGTCTATGGACATGTTCCACCTGATTTTTGATTGTCGTAAATGGCTTTTATTGTATCCCGTAGCCGGATTGCTATAAAGCCAACTGAGTGAAAAACTGGCTTATTTTTAGTTTATTGGTTTTTTTTAGGCGAACAATGAAAATCATGGGAGTTTTTTTAAGATTTACGCGGAATCAACTTGCCCATTGGGCGAGCGATTGTTACATTTTGACGCTGTTCGTATCGTATTATCAGGGTGTAGAAATTCATGTTTAAGAAAATCAGGGGAATGTTTTCAAGCGATTTGTCTATTGACCTAGGGACGGCAAATACCCTTATTTACGTTCGTGGCCGCGGAATCGTGCTTGATGAGCCGTCTGTAGTAGCCATTCGTCATAATGGGAATCAGAAAACAGTAGCGTCAGTTGGTACTGATGCGAAGCGTATGTTAGGCCGGACGCCAGGTAATATTACGGCGATTCGACCGATGAAAGACGGCGTTATTGCTGATTTTCATGTTACAGAAAAAATGCTGCAGTACTTCATTGCAAAAGTACACGAGAACAGCTTTTTGAAACCAAGCCCACGAGTTTTGGTTTGTGTTCCCTGTAAGTCTACCCAAGTCGAACGTCGTGCTATTAAAGAGTCTGCGTTGGGTGCGGGTGCACGTGAAGTTTATATCATTGAAGAGCCAATGGCGGCCGCGATTGGTGCTGGTCTTCCTGTTGCTGAGGCGTCAGGTTCAATGGTGATTGATATTGGTGGTGGTACAACCGAGATCGCTATCATTTCGTTAAATGGTATCGTTACATCAGAATCGATTCGTGTTGGTGGTGACCGTTTTGATGAAGCCATTACGACCTATGTTCGTCGTCAATACGGCAGTTTGATTGGTGATGCTACCGCGGAACGTATTAAGACGGAAATCGGTATGGCTTACCATACAGGTGAAGAATTACAGATCGATGTTCGTGGTCGTAATTTAGCTGAAGGTATTCCACGTTCTTTCGTTTTGAGCAGTACTGAAATCCTAGAAGCGCTGCAAGAACCGCTTGCTCAAATCGTTCAAGCTATTAAAGGTGTTCTTGAACAGTCGCCTCCAGAATTGGCTGCAGATATAGGCGAGACTGGATTGGTATTAACTGGCGGCGGTGCTTTGTTGCGTGAAATCGATCGCCTGATCAGTGAAGAAACGGGCTTGCCTGTCATTATTGCTGATGATCCGTTGACCTGTGTTGCTCGAGGCGGTGGTATGGCGTTAGAGTTGATGGATAAACACGCATCTGAGCTTTTTACTGCAGATAATGAGTAAAGCTTAGGAGCGCACCATTAATAATTCGCTTCATTTTAGTGGCAAAGTTTCTAGCACGCGGTTTGTTGTGCTGGTTATTTTGTCTATAGTGATGATTGTTGCTGATGTTCGTTATTCTACCTTTTCGCAGGTGAGGCCTTATTTGACCCTGCTTGTGACTCCTATACAAGTCGTAGTGAACACCCCTCAGAAAGTGCTTAATTGGGCTGGTGAACATCTTGCCAGCAGAGAGGGGTTAGTAAGTGAAAACCAGTCCTTGCAGTCTGAGATATTGCTTTTGCGCAGTCGACAGCAGAGACTGGATTCCCTTCAAGCTGAAAACGTTCGTTTACGTGAATTGCTGGATGCTTCACAGCGAGTTGACGAAAAAATTGTCATGGCAGAAGTGATAGGCTTTGATCAGAATGCTTACAGTCATAAACTAATGATAGACAAAGGTTTTTCTTCTGGAGCTTACGTTGGACAGCCTGTTTTGGATGCAACGGGCGTGTTGGGTCAGGTGGTTGAAACAGCGGCGTACAGCAGCCGTGTATTACTTATCGCTGATGCTAGTCATTTTGTTCCTGTACAGCTATCTCGAACAGGCTTTAGAGGGATTTTACGCGGAACGGGTAGCTTGAAACGCATGGAGCTGATGAGTGTTCCTCGTTCTGTCGATATTAAAAAAGGCGATATATTAACAACTTCGGGCTTAGATAAACGCTTTCCAAGTGGATATCCTGTCGGGGTTGTGCGAAGCGTCAAGTATACTCAGGGTAAGGCTTACGCCGATGTCGATGTCGTTCCTTTGGCTCAGCTGGGGCGCAGTCGACACGTTATGCTTATTGATAAGCCCAAGGCTGAGCGATAATGAAACCGATTTTTGTATTTTGTATTACATTGTTAACGGCCTTAATGCTTGAAGCTGTGCCTTTTCCTGAAGAGCTTGTATGGTTTCGTCCTGAGTGGGCTTTATTGGTCATTTTATATTGGGTGATTGCTTTACCTTTTCGTGTTGGCGTTGGTTTGGCTTGGTTCTTGGGGTTGATGGTTGATTTATTGCAGGGTGGGATAATTGGTCAGCATTCTCTCACGTACGTGATTATCGCCTATACCTGTGCTGTATTTTATAAGCGATTGAGGATGTACCATCGTTGGCAGCAAGGCTTTTTTGTATGCTGTTTGGTTAGTATTAATCAATTAGTTGATTTTTGGGTCGATCATTATCTTGGGCATGCGGAGCCAACATTATTGATCTTTATGCCGGCTGTGATGACGGGGTTGTTATGGCCTTGGTCTTTTATTATTTTGCGCAGTGTGCGCCGTATTTACGCTATCCGCTAGGTCGTTTTTTAGGGAAAGTTTATGCTTGTTTTGGCTTCAGCTTCGCCAAGAAGAAAAGAACTACTGAGTCTCTTGGTGAAAGAATTTGAGGTTTTGCCTGCCGATATTGATGAAACACCGATGTACCAAGAAAATGCGGAGGATTATGTTGTTCGCATGGCGATAGAGAAGGCAAGTGCCGCAGCGCTGAAATATAGACAGCAAGCCGGCTTCGATATGTCGGCTACTTTTATTGCTTCAGATACGAGTGTTGTCATTGATGGACGTATTTTAGGCAAACCCGCTTCACTTGAAGACTCTCTCTCTATGTTAAGGCTGCTTTCTGGCCGCTCTCATAAAGTTATCACCTCTCTATGTTTTTCTAACTTACAGCGTGAACATATAGCAACAAAACTTGTTGTCAGTGACGTGCTGTTTCGTGAAATTTCTAATGTTGAAATAGAGCAATATTGGAAAACTGGTGAACCTCAAGACAAAGCGGGTTCTTATGCTGTTCAAGGGTTGGGTGCTATTTTTGTTCGCTCTATCTCCGGTTCTTACTCCGCTGTTGTTGGCTTACCGTTATATGAAACGGCGCAACTATTGGCTCAATTTGGAATTCATTCGCTAGAGGAAATGTCCCATGAGTGAAGACGTACTCATTAATGTTACTCCCATGGAAATTCGTGTTGCTCTAGTTGAGAACGGGGTGTTACAAGAAGTTTACATCGAACGCTCAAGTCGCAAGGGTATTGTGGGTAATATTTATCAGGGTAAAGTGGTTCGAGTGTTGCCTGGTATGCAAGCTGCCTTTGTCGATATAGGTCTTGAAAGAGCCGCTTTTATTCATGTGTCAGAAGTGGTGGATCGCGATGCAATTAACCCAAGTGATCAAATTGGTGATTATTTGCGTGAAGGGCAATCGCTCGTAGTTCAAGTTACTAAAGATCCTATTAGCTCTAAGGGCGCTCGTTTAACAACACATCTTTCAATCCCTTCTCGTTATTTGGTTTACATGCCGGATCAGGCTCATGTAGGAGTGAGTCAGCGAATAGAGGATGAGGTCGAGCGCGAACGTCTTAAGTTGCTTGTATCCGAAGCTTTAACAGACGCAGACGAAAGCAGCGGCTATATCCTGCGGACAGCAGCGGAAAAAGCGGGAGAAGAAGAAATTCTTTCTGATATTAAGTTTTTGACCCGACTCTGGCAGTCTGTCAAACGTCGAATGCAAAACGCTAAAGCCCCTTCAGTTATTTATGAAGACCTTCCCTTGCATTTACGCACTATGCGGGATTTGGTTGGGCTGACGACAGAGAAAATCCGCATTGATTCCAAAGAAAACTACGCGAAGCTGAGATCGTTTGCTGAAGATTTTATACCGGACTTGAAGGATCGTATCGAGTACTATCCGGGCGAACGTCCTATATTTGATCTATACAGTGTTGAAGATGAGATTCATAAGGCGCTTGATCGAAAAGTACAACTGAAGTCTGGAGGTTATTTGTTGGTTGAGCAGACTGAGTCAATGACCACCATAGATGTTAACACAGGTGCTTTTGTTGGTAGTCGTAACCTTGAAGAGACCATTTACAAGACCAATCTTGAAGCGGCGACGGCCATTGGTCGGCAGTTAAGATTAAGAAATCTTGGTGGTATTATCATTATTGATTTTATCGACATGGAAGATGAAGAACACAAGCGTCAAGTATTGCGGATGCTTGAAAAAATACTAGACGCGGATCATGCCAAAACAAAAATCACCGGTGTTTCTGAGCTTGGTCTAGTAGAAATGACAAGGAAAAGGACGCGTGAAAGTCTCGGACAGACCTTGTGTGAACCTTGTCGGTCCTGTCGTGGGAGCGGTTTAGTTAAAACCCCAGAGACGGTTTGTTACGAGGTATTTCGAGAGATTTTAAGGGCAGATCGTGCTTATGATTCACAAACCTACACAGTATTAGCCGCCAGTTCGGTTGTTGAGCGCTTTCATGATGAAGAGGGAGCGGCTGTAGCGGAATTAGAGGCTTTTATTGGTAAAACAATTCGTTTTCAAGTGGATTCTGTCTATACACAAGATCAATATGATGTTGTGTTACGCTAGCGATAAAAGGTTTTAAAATGAGGTGGTTATTACGTAAACTGATCATTTTTTTGTTCTGGGGGGCTGTCGTTTTTACCGCCTTTCTTGGTGTATTTGCAGTAAGTGTTGGGAAACTACTGCCTTATCTAGATAATTATCGTCCTCAGATAGAGCATAATCTGCAGCAAATAACAGGTTATCCTGTGACCTTGGATGAGATTGATGGTCGTTTAGAGGGGATTGATCCGACGGTTTCGATTAGCGGCTTTCAACTATTTTCTAATGGGCAGCCTGCGATAGTCATTAACGAAATGCGGATTCGTTTAGATATTGTTAAATCCCTCCTTAGTTTTAGCCCTCAATTTACCTACATTCGTTTTGTTCGTCCAACGATTGCATTGCAAGAGAGTGATGGGCAGTGGCGATTAAACGGCGCCGCGCCTTCGCGTGATGTCCGCAGTGACGTTGGTGTTGAGCGTGTATTAGATTATTTGTCCGCACAGCGTAACTTCTCTATATATGATGCCAAATTAGAGGTTCATAGCGACCAATTTGGAGAGCATACATTACGTATTCCTCATGTATATATATTTCAAAAAGCGTTTGAATCATTGTTGAGCTCAACGCTTTATTTGGATGATTACAAATCGCCATTTCAAATAAATGCCCGTGTTGACAAGACTCGTAGTCTTCTGGGTAACTATCGAGTAAAGGCTTCAATTCAAGCACCATTAGTTTCTTTACCTTTAAATGCAATGCTATCAAGTAATTCATATTCGCTATCGTCGGTTGAGTTTGGTGGTGATATTTGGTTGGATGCTTTGGTAGGTAAAGAGTTAGAGGTGCAAACAGAATCAACAAAGTTTAATGTCGCCTTTGCTGATGGAAAAACTTATAGCACCACGTCTTCGGTTAAGCTTCGTTACTCTCAGAAACGCCCTGGTGTAAGAATAGATGTGCACAATATGCTCATTAAAGATCAAGGTGGCACTGAGTATCCTGCTTCGGATTTGGCATTTGACTGGTCGTCCGTTACTCATCGCTCAAATATGAGTTTTAATCAAATTGATCTCGGTTTAGCGAATAAAATCACGTCCTATTTTTTACCTGAAGAATCCAACGCCGCAAAAATTTTGACAGGGCTTGACCCTAATGGGATGGCTAGAAACGGCACTGTCCGTTTGTGGCGTGAAGGTGATGTCTTTGCTTTTCAATTTCTAAGTAATCTACAGTCAGCCTCAGTTCAAGCTTATAACGGTATTCCCAAAGCAAACAATATCAATGCCGTTTTTAGTTTATCGGACGATAATGGTTACCTTGATTTTCGTGGAAAAGGCAGTGAAATAGGTTTTGATACTGTTTATGACGAGTCATGGCGTACTGAGCTGTTGTCTGGCTATGTAAGTTGGCAAAAGCAGCAAGATGTTTTTTTGGTCAGTGGACGTGATCTGTCTGTTCAGCGCAATGGCGCAGATATCAGTGGTGGGTTTCGGTTAGAGGTTCGCGATACTGATCCAGATTGGATTTCATTAGATCTACATGGGCGAAATTTACCTCTTTCTGATCGCTTAACATATCTTCCTCCAAAGGCACTCGGGGATGACTTAGTGTCTTGGATTCAAGAGGCGTTTGCAGGCGCTAAAGCAGGACAGGTAGACAGTGTCGATGTATTGCTACAAAGCGAATTAACTGATGATGCAGAGCCTCATGTTAGGGTGCAAATGGCGGTTAGTGATGTGGACGTGGCCTTTGACAAAAATTGGCCATCGGCCACTAAGGTTAATGCCTTTTTTGAATATGATAAATTTGGTGTTTCTGTAAATGTAAAATCTGCCTCTTTGTTGAATTTGCCAGTAAAAAATCTTTTGCTAACGGTTCCAATCTCGGGCGGTTCTGCTAATTGGTTAAATCTAAAGGGCAGCGTTAATGCCAACTCTTCGACTATTTTGACTGCATTGAGAGCGACACCATTAGCGAATACGGTGCTTCTGCCTTTTGATAATTGGCAGTTGACAGGTGATGTGAAAAGCAGTTTCGAGATTGGCATTCCTTTTTCAGAAGAAGTGGAACCTAGGGTGGAGTTAGGGCTAATCTTTAAAGGTAATCAGTTATTGATAAAAGAAATAGACCTTTTATCTCAAATTCAAAATGGTCGTTTAAATTATAGCTCGAACGAAGGCATCACTAATTCGGGCTTTGATATAATAGTCTTAGGCGGTACTTCACGCCTTGAACTGTCTTCGAATGTTACCGAGAGCGGAGGGTTTGCGGTTGTAGGTGACCTTTCAGGTGTTGTTGATGTCAGTGAGGTAGCTGCGTGGCGTCAGCTACCTGCAGCAGCCGTTAAGAAGGTATCTGGTCAGCCTGCCTACACGGCGACATTGCTTGTTAATCAGGCCCAAGATGGACAGATAGATCTAACTGTTGACAGTGATTTGATCGGCGTTAGCATTGATCTGCCTGAGCCTGTGGGTAAAGCTGCGCAAGATGCTAGGTTATTGCGAATAAAAGTGATGCAACATGAAAAAGATCTTGTTGTTGATATGGATTATGAGTCGTTGTCTAAAGCGAGATTTTTTCTACAAGACAATGAATTTGTTGGTGGTGAGCTTATTTTGAGTGGTACTCAAGATCAAGTGTTGAGCTCATCTATTCCTAAGGGGTTGGTACTGACAGGTGATTTTGAACGTTTTTATGTCCAAGATTGGCAATCAGTTTTTGCCGACCTATCTGGTGATGCATCTAAACCTTCTAGTGGGGTATCGATTCCTGAATTTCCTGAGTGGTTAAGCCGAGTCGATTTGATTGTTGATGAGGTTGTTGTTAACGCTGATAACACGTGGCGTAACTTCAAGGTTGACTACAATGTTGCTAATGGTAAATCGCTTTTCGTTAGTTCCGATGAAATGAACTTTTCTTTAATAAATAAAGAGGGGGTTCCTAACCTCCATTTTGGCTTTTTGAGTTGGAATACGGCGCCATCAGACACCGCTGAAGCTTCTCCAAATATGAATGAATCGCCTATTTCAGCAAAACAAATTCCTAACATGGTGCTTTCTGTTGATCAGCTTTATTTTAATCAAAAACCCTATGGAGACTGGCAATTAACACTTCATAGAGAGGGCGATGGCGTTCGAATCGACCCAATCACATCAAAATTAAAGACGGGTAGCTTCCAAGGGAGTTTGTTTTGGCACGATAAAGAAGAGGACTCTAGTGTTGAGTTGGTTATTGCAACAGGTGGCGAAGACCTTGCCGAGTTAACTCGTAAATTTTCGAATGATGCTTTTGTTTCTTCAAAAAAATATAAGATTGATGTTGTACTCAATTGGAAAGGGCACCCTTTTTACTTTGATCGTGAGTCAGTGTCGGGACATATTGCCTTTTCTGCAGAGAATGGCAACTTCCAAAAGGTTGAAGAGCTGCCAGCATTCCTTAAAGTCTTAGGGATTTTTAATATTGGAGCGCTTAGTCGCAGATTATCATTGGATTTTTCAGATGTTTATAAGCCGGGACTAACATACGATAAATTTAGTGGCTCGCTTTCTTTAGACAAAGGTATTTTAAAAACCATTTCTCCTATTTCCATTGTTTCTCCTACCGCAGAACTCGCTGTGGAAGGAGAAGCTAATATTGTGAATGAAACCTTAAATGAAAAACTTACAGCAACGTTCCCTTTAACAGGTGCGCTTCCTTTGGCGGGTTTGTTGTGGGGAACACCTCAGTTAGCAGGGCTGCTTTTCATTACAGACAAGCTAATTGGTGACCAACTTTCAAAGGTGACGAGTGTGCAGTACAAAGTAGAAGGCTCTTTTAATGAACCTATTATGACGCCTATTCGTTATAACCCGCTAGGGAAGTCTAAATAGATGAAAGAGGTTCTTTGTGTTGCGGCTATTCAGCTAACTAGCACTCGGTGTTGGCAAGATAATCTGACTGAAGTGACACGGCTTATTGACTCTGCAGTAAGTGACGGTGCGCGTTTGGTTGTGTTACCTGAGAATGTTTTTCTATTTTATGGAAAAGGCATGCGATGGTTAGCAGAGTCTGATTCTCAAAAAATACTGTTCGATAAAGTTTTAGCATTGGCTAAAAAACACGCCATTTATCTTGTTGTTGGTTCGCATCCTTCACTTTATACGCCTAATGGTGACGTGGTTGCTGATGGTCGAGTTAGGCAAACCTGTTGGGTGATTGGACCTGATGGTCTTATAGTTGAACGTTATGACAAGATTCATTTATTTGATGTGATGGTTGATGATAAAGCGGCTTCTTATAAAGAGTCTGATTTTATTGAAAAAGGGGATTTGACGCCAAAAGTCATTGATGTTGACGGCTTTAGCATTGGACTGAGTATTTGTTATGACGTGCGCTTTCCGGAATTGTACAGGGCACTTGCTGAGTTAGGGGCAGATGTTTTGCTGGTCCCTGCCGCGTTTACTTATGTGACGGGAAAGGCGCATTGGGATATTTTATTGTCAGCGCGGGCTATTGAGAATCAGTGTTATGTGCTTGGCGTTAATCAATGTGGTTGGCACAACGAAACCAGACAAACTTATGGGCACAGTGCTTTGTATTCTCCGCTAGGCGTTCGCTTAGCCAGTTTACAAGAACAGCAGGGTATTTTGTTTTTAACATAGCCAAACAGGCGTTAAAGGATTGTCGGCAAAAAATGCCTTGTTTTTCCCATCGAAGGTTTAATTAAAAAAGCCCCTTCTTTCTCTGCGATCCATATGCTCATGAGTTC
>LNFX01000843.1_pt1 | contig 14956 bp, 28 predicted proteins | sample 1500681 | NCBI WGS metagenome assembly LNFX01 (sample SAMN04254626, study PRJNA301722) | marine sediment metagenome | isolation source: antarctic beach sand mud | place: Antarctica | collected 2015 | reverse complement strand
TGAGTGCGAGTTATGTAGGAGGAAATCCCAGTTTAGCTCCTGATGGTACATATGTTGGTGTTGACGACTAAGCTGAGATACTCAACAATAGATTCCTTTATAAGAGCTTAAATCTACGCTTAAACCCTTATGTGTTGACCAGATATTGGCCTACACATAGTGGCTACTTTGTGTATTATATTTGTGAAATAAAAAAGATGTTTTTTGGAGGTGGTAAGACTATGTGTAGAGGAGAAAGACCTATAAGTGAGGAAGAAAGACGAAGACGTATTAAGACTGCCGACTGCTACACTGGTCAAATTGAGGTTTTTAGCTACAGAATTTGGATATGACTGGAAAGATGTTCGAGTTAAGCTTTCGGATATACTGGCGGAGCATCCTAATGCTTATCAGGGTGAGATCTATAGACTCGCAAAGGAAGCACTAGAGTTTAGTCATGCTATGTCAAAATTATGTTCTCCTAACCCCGAGAAGCAATAGATGGCTAGTGCGAACGCATAGAATTGTGAAAATGTCTAAATCCTTGAAATATAAGGGGTTCCGTGGTAAAATGCTATTTGCTACAATAACTCCTGTACCCGAAGATGGTATAGATATATTAAAAGCTTTTACAGAGTTGGATTAACAAGAAACCAAATTAACAACTGCATAACAAAATAATAAATGAAGGTTAAGTGATGTTATGGAAATCAGAGTAGCTGGAACTTATACTCAGGATATTGTTGCAAAGTGTACTGGCAAAATAGTTGACATTAGACAGTATGTAAATACTCGCAAATATGAAGGTCCTACAAAAAAAGGTATAAGATTTGACGTTGAACACGTAAACGAAATATTAAAGCATTTACCTGTTCAGTTTCCATCAAAGTGTGATAATGATGCAGTAATAGCAGAAATAAAGGATAAACACACGGAGTCCTTAATTATACGCTTCATAAAGGACAAATACTCCAAAGGAAATATCGTGTTGGACATGAGGAGATATGTCAAAAAAAAGTGATTACACTGGGTGGTCTCCTCGGGGGATCCGAGTGCCAGGTGAAGTTTATGGTAAAATTCTAGATTTTTTGAAAAAAATATCTAAAAAAGAGGACTTCATCGAAGAGGATGAATATGTTCCTGTACTTGACTCGGCGTATCAAGAAAACTTATCAAAGGAATTCAAGACATGGGGGGCTAGCGATGAAGGCCACAATCATAAATACAAAAAGATTTTAATGCAAACTCCAAGGATTTTTGTATTATTGTGCAAAGTAGCAAGTGATCAAAATGTTTCGGAAAGCAGTAAGGCAAAATTAGCTATAGGCATATCGTACTTTATTCTCCCATTTGATTTAATCCCAGAAGCACTTATAGGACCCGTTGGGTATATAGACGATCTAGTTTTATCGGCGCTGATATTAAAGGGTGATAGAAAATGATGGAGAAGAAGTCCTATCGAACAACTGGGAATATGATGAAGATATTGTTTCCTTAATTAATGAAACAGTGGAGAATGCAAAAGAAATGGTGGGAGATAGTATATACCAACAGCTTTTGGACAAGATAAAATGAACTTAAAAGAATATAATTGGAAAATCCGTTATAGATCTAGTGAAGATGACTTGCTTCACGATTTTTATATTCCTGCGTTAGAGCGTGCTGTTCTATACCAAAGAGCGGCCGGGTATTTCTCAACACAAAGTCTAGTAATTGCTGCAAGGGGCATTGTTCATCTAGTAAAAAACGGTGGCAAAATGCAACTTGTAGTAAGCCCTAATTTTTCAGAGGAAGATTTAAAAGCAATTGAATCGGGATATAGAAAGAAGGATGAAGTTATAGAAGAAGCCTTAGATCGTGAATTTCACCTTGAGGCAGATGATTTTACTGTTAAACGACTCGAAATAGTAAGTTGGATGATAGCTAATGATTTACTCGACATAAAAGTGGCTTGCCCTAAAAGAGAAGGCAAATTAATGCCGGGGATTTATCACGAAAAGGTAGGGATATTCATCGACCCTGAAGGTAATTACATCACATTCTCAGGGTCTCCCAATGAGTCTAAGGGGGGGTATATTTACAATTTTGAAAGCTTTGACGTTCAATGTTCATGGAACCCTGGATTGTCCCAAGACTTAGCTTCTACAAAAAAGAAAGAGTTTGAAGGGCTATGGGCTGATTTAACAAAAAAATCTAGAGATTATATCTATGCCCGAAGCAATTAGAAATAAAATACTAACCCTCGTTCCACCTAGGAAGCCAGAATTAGACCCTGAGGAAGAGGCGACAAAGGAAATGGAGACTACTACTGCCAGAACAATAAAGCTACCAGATAACATAGAATTGAGAAATCATCAAAATAGAGCCTTGGAGCAATGGGTGCAAAATAAAGGACGAGGAGTTTTTCAGCATGCAACTGGTTCGGGAAAAACAATAACAGCACTTAATATTATGGTGCGTCTTTTTGAAAAAAAGTGGACAATTAGGAGCCATCGTTGTGTGTCCACAAAAACATATTGTTGATCAATGGGATGTAGCAGCCCGAAAATTTGGGTTTCAGCCAATTTTGGGATATGAGAACAGTGAAACATGGTATCGCCTTCTTGGCAATGCTATTACTAACTTCAACATTGGCGCACTAAACGTTTATGTTTATAACAACAAATGTGTCTTTTTCTATGGAAAGGACACAAGATTTAATCAGAACCCTTAGTGGTAATGTAATAATTATTGGGGATGAAGTTCACAACTTAGGCGCAGAAAAGATCAGAAAGTGTCTGCCCGAGAATATACCTTTTCGAGTAGGGCTATCAGCTACACCTGAAAGATGGCATGACAAAGAAGGCACAGAAGAATTATATAGATATTTTGGATCTCTTATCAAGCCCATTTATGGCATCGCAGAGGCTATTAGAGATGGGCATCTGTGCAGGTACTACTATTATCCTCACCTTATTGAATTAACGAATGTCGAGGCAGAGGAATACCATGCATTGTCTAAAAGAATATCCAGCCTTTCAAGCTTTATGAGTGTTGATGATGATTCTTATGGAGAAGATAATGTTTTGAAAAAGTTATTAATTAAAAGAGCGCGATTGCTTGGAAAATGTAAAAATAAACTCAACAAAATAAGAGATTTGGCTAAGGAGTTAGTTGAAAAAAACGAAGAGAGCAAGTTCAACCTTTTCTATTGCGGTGATGGCAAGATTGAGGATGAGAGACAGATTGAGTTGGTGTGTAAAATTTTAGGAAATGAAGTAGGATTAAATATAGATCGTTTCACAGCTGCTGAAAACTTAAAAAAAAGACAGCAGATACTTGGGCGATTTAAAGAAGGCAGCTTAGATGGGCTTGTAGCAATAAAGTGTTTAGATGAAGGAGTAGATATACCCGATATAAAACGAGCATATATTTTGGCAAGCAGCACAAATCCCAGACAATTTATTCAACGAAGAGGAAGAGTTTTAAGAACATCAAAGCATGATAAAAACAAAATTGCTGAAATACATGATTTTATTGTTATTCCTCACGACATAGAGCATATAAAACAACAAGATGTAGAAGTTTTTAATGTAGAAAGAAGGCTTTTAAAAAGAGAATTGGAAAGATTTTCAGAGTTTACCAAAACAGCAGAAAATGGACCGGCAGCGGAATTAAAATTGAGGAACATAAAAAAAATCTATAATTTGCTAGATACATAAAATAGGAGGGAACGCATGAATCCGGAAGAAATATTTATAAAGACACCCGAAGAAATTCGAACACTTGCAGGAAAAGTGCTGCAAATAGAAAAAGAGTATTTACTGGATCGAAGGCGTCATGGAATATTTGATAGACTTTTAATGGTATTTCAACAGGAGGGTGGAGGATGAAATTCAAAAATATAACGTTAAATAATTTCAGATCTTTCTATGATAAACAAAAGATAGAGTTTGCTGCAGATGACAACAAAAAAATAACTATAATTCATGCAGAAAACCATACCGGGAAACAAACTTCGTTGACGCTTTCAGGTGGTGCTTTTATGGAAAGATAGAGGGGGAATATCCAGAAGACATAATAAATCACACGGCTTTTGTTGAAGCCAAGGATCAGTCCATAGTTAAAGCTAGTGTGGAAATTCAGTTTAGCCATGAGGGTAGAAACTACACAGCTTATAGAGATATTGAGGAACGAAAAGAAGATAAAGATAAAAAAGAAACGGGAAAAACAGACTTTAAAATATCCATCAAGAGCACGGATGGACGAGATACGGGACCTGTGGGGAATCCAGAAAAAACCATGTTTTCTGTTCTTCCAGAAGGATTGAATCACTATTTTTTCCTCGCAGGAGAAAGCCTTGAAAAACTGGGAGGAGAAGAATCAGCAGAAGAAATAAAAGAAGCAATCAAGATATTGATGGGTCTTGAAATCTTTTCAAAAAGCATAGAGGATCTAAGCGTCCGTGTTAAAAAAAGATCTAAGGGACGATTTGGAAAACACGCAAAGTCTGATAAAACAATATCATAAAAAAAATAAAGATTGATGAGGAGGAACAAGCAAGGGTAGAGAAAGACTTGAAAGTACTGGATAAAAAACATCGAAGCTTTGAGTCTAAAAAAGAAAGATATAGATAAAAAGTTGCGGGAAAATGTGCACACAGAAAAAATTCAAAAAGAAAAAGAAGCAATTTTAAACAGACAAAAACAACTTACGAATGATTACAATAGCAGGGAGAAAGAAATAATGGCAAAAATCTCCGAAGAAGGATATTTGCCCTTCGGTGAATTAATTATTTCAGAAACAAAAAAATTGCTTGAAGATAAGAGAAAAAAAGGCATTGTGCCATCAAATATAAAATATGGATTTTTAGAAGATCTTCTTCATGGCAAAGAATGCATATGCGAGAGGCCATTAATTAAGGGGGAAGCTCCTTATAAAGCCGTTGAAAAGCAGATGAAACCCGAGGCGACAGATAAGTATGAAGATGCCGTTATTCAAGCAGGACAAGCAGCGGCTACACTAGAGGATGCACGGAAAAGATTTCCTAAAGAGCTCGGGAAGTTATGTGAATTAAAAACTAAAATACAGATGGAATTAATCAAAAAAGGGGAAGAGCTGGAGGAAATTAAAACGAAATATGCAGATATTGATCTAGAAACCGAAAATGAGGAAAAGTTGATCGAACAAAGCAATTCCACGGACAGCCTCTTACGTGATGCGCTAAGAAACCAGGGAAGCAAAAAAATGAATTAAAAAAATACAAGAGGGAATTGAAGTCCTAGAAGAAGAGTTGAAAGCAGCAGAGACTGGTGATACGGAGTATGATTTAAGGGCAAAGAGGCTGGAAAAGTGCGACGAGACTCGTAAATTCCTGCAAAATTTATATGCTTCTTTAGTAGAAAGAGATCGTATGGTATTACAAGGGAAAATGAACGAGATATTTCATGATATTATTGGTGGTCGGGAACTCGCTAACATCGAATTGACCGAAGATTTTGGTGTAAGAGTGAATGAGTTGCTACCAGATGGTGGGATTCGGGGCTTGGCTAAAAGTGGTTCGCAAAGTCAGATAAACTGTCTCTCTTTTATTCTAAGCATAATAGCAATTGCGGAGGACAATTTAACAAGGACAACTCAGATATATTCCACTGGAGGGGTTTATCCGCTTATTCTTGATTCACCCTTTGGGGTTTTGGCAGCATATAGAAAAAAGGTGGCTCATAGCCTTGCTAAATTTGCGAATCAATTAATAGTACTTGTTGCACCACAACAATGGGATGCTAGCATTGAGGGTGAGCTTAAAGACCAAATAAAAAAAAAGGTATTATTTCTACTATTCGGCACCACAAAAAACGGAAACTATTACTCAGTCTGTTCTTGGTAAGGATATTGTTTTAGTAGAACACACAAATGGAGATAAAAAGACAATAATTAGGGAGGTGTAAGCTACTATGGTCAGAAGAGTTAGGAGACCCAAAGATAAAGATCATATTTTCACGGAGTATTGGGGAAATGAAAAAAAACTAAACTTTGATAGATTTGGAGACATATTTACACTAGCTGCGTGTTTGGGGTATTATCATAAAGAAAGTATTCCCTTCGAAAAGACCTCTGAGCCAATAGATTGGAGATTCTTTAGAGAGAAAGCGCAAGATATACTTAAAATGCTTGCGCTTGTTGATACAGAAGATCCGGCTATTTTGTTAGAGGAAAACAACGAAGAGATGTCTACTATTATTGAGGGATATGCTAACGCGGGATTAAAGATTTTAGATGAAAAAGCTCTAAAACAAGAGCAAGCAGGAAAAGCGCGAGTAGATAGCTTGCTCAACCTCGTATATTCTCCATATGAGCCAGGGGAATCAAGAAACCCCGAAGATATAATTAAAGAACTTATGTCTGAATAAAATTCATGCGAATATTGAAAATACTCAAAAAACGGGATTGATCTATATATGAAAAGTGCATTTATGACTAAACGAGTAAAAGTAGTTAAGAAGAAATCTAAGCCGTTTCTAAAATGGGCAGGTGGAAAAACACAGCTTCTACAGAAGTTTGAGGAACACTTTCCATGTGGATTTAATAAGTACATTGAACCTTTTGTTGGTGGTGGGGCAGTTTTTTTTCACCTATTTAACACAGCACGTCTTTCTTGCGACAATAAGGCTATTCTGATAGATTTAAATACGGATTTAATTAATTGTTACAGAGTAATAAAAAGGCATGTAAATGAACTTGTTAGGGTTTTGCAGGACGAAAAATATGAGAATGATAGTGACTGTTATTATGCTATACGTGCAGAAAGGCCTACTGATAGGATTCAAAGGGCAGCAAGAATTATATATCTAAATAAAACCTGTTTCAACGGTCTCTATAGGGTTAACAGTAGGGGGGGATTTAACGTACCATTCGGAAGATATAAGAACCCTAATCTTTGCGATGAAAATAATTTGCGTGCTGTTAGCGAGTCTTTAAGAAACATAAGAATAAAAAGAGGTAACTTTGGAAAGTGCTTAGAATTTGCCGAGGCAAATGATTTTATCTATTTTGACCCACCGTATCATCCACTTAGCGAAACTTCAAATTTTACTAGTTACACCCAAAATTCTTTTGATGAAAATGACCAACGCAAACTATATGAAGTTTTCGATGAGCTATCAGAAAGAGGATGTAGGGTAATGCTAAGTAACTCAAATACAGAATTCATAAAAGAACTATACGACAAATACAATGTGAACAGGGTATTCGCTAAGAGGTCCATTAATTCTAAGTCCTCGGGGCGAGGTAATGTAACTGAGCTTGTCATAAAAAATTATTAAAGAAGGTGCTCATGAGAAAGATAGATCAGGCCTGGGAAAACTTCTTTAGAAAAACCAACCTCCTATCGTCAATAAAATCTAAAAAATATGTACACGTAAAGGCAGCGTATTTAAAGAGTGTAGCTAGTTTTGAACCACGTAACCTGGCAAAATTAGACACCTCCGACTCACGTCCTCCAATTTTCAAGAAAAACAACTTAGCAATTTTAGCGGTAAAAAATGGCGAATATATGATTTATGAGGACAAGCAAAATAATACGTATTTTGATCTCTCCTCTCAAAACTATGGGATTCCAATAACGTATAACACAAAAATAGCTTTAACAAAATCTGATACCCTTCCAGCTAATAGCCCCTTCAGCGGAGAATCACAAGCATTAGACTATGCGTATATTTCATCACTAATGAGAACATTTGTAGGAGATCAAGGATTACATGTTAATACAATAAGGGGAAGAAGACGTTCCAGTAAATTTAGCTTTGATATGCCTGGCATTAAACAAAAGGTGTGCGTTGATGGCGTCCAGATAGAAATAGACTCGGGACATGAAAGTAAAGACAAGATTGTTATTTTTGAAGCCAAAATAGGGAAACAAAAAGATTTCAACATCAGACAGCTTTATTATCCATACCTTGAGTGGAAAAACAAATCATCAAAAAAAATAATTCCCATCTTTTTGAATACACAAATGGGATATATTACTTCACACAATTAAAGTTCTCTTCAAAATTTGGAGACGTTTCAATTATGAAAAAACAGAATTACATAATAGATGAACCATCTCAGAGCAAGATTACAAAGCAAGCTGCAAATAATATTAAGTTGAAAAAGGAACCCCTAAAAATCCCATTTCCCCAAGCTGACGATTTAGATAAGGTAGTTGATGTAATATATTTAATTAGCAGCGGAGCGAGCACTAGAGACGACGTAGCGGGGCATTTTGAAATGAATGGTAGACAGGGAGATACTATTCTCATGCTGCAGCATACTTAGGGTTTATAGAAAAAGGAAAGGGCGAGCTTGTCTTAACAATAGCTGGAGAAAAATTTGTTACTGAAAAGTCGAGAGGGGAGAGAAATAAATTAATATATAAGCAACTGATGTCATATCCGTCCTTCAGGAGCATACTGACTTTGTTTATCGACAATGGTTTGAAGCTTGATAAAATGGATCCCAATATAATGGCTTCAATAATTAGAAAGCATAGGCCGGAAATAAGTGAAACTACAATTAGGCGTAGACTCGGGACAGTTATGGCCTGGCTTAAATGGTTGAAATTGAATATAGACATCACATAATGCTGGCTTTCCCGCCGTCTTCTTCATGGTAAACCATTAAATAGTATATACTCACAATTAGCTTTCTGCTTTTAGTACATACTCACACGTGCCTCTCTTGCCTCCATAAATCATTATAATATATAGCTTTTATAATATAATATGTAGATATATACTGTATAGGGGAGAGGGGTCTAAGCTTAAAAAGGAGGTAATATGGATATTAACCTGGCTCAAGTAGGACTAGTACTCATCATGGTCGCATGGCTCATTCAGCTCGGGTTTTCATTAAAAGGGACTAATAAAATACAACCGGTTTTCATTGTCTGTTACATGCTAGGCGTCCTGGCAATGATCGTATCCGATTACCTTAAGACAAGTGTTTTATCATACTTTGAAGCATTAACATTCATAGCTTCCGGGATACTGCTCGTTAAGGTGCTTGTGGGGAAGAAGGGTACTGTAGCATAGGTTTAGGTTGACCGGATATTAGGGCGCACATAGTGGCTGCCTTAGTTGATGGCCTCGTGAGGGGAGAGGGGAGCCATCAAAAGCAGCATGTGAGATAAGGTATGCTAGATTAGCTGGAGATAAAAGAATATGAATACTGAAATATGGGCACAACTTCATCTTTCGAGTCAAGATTGCATCCGGCTGCGAAAGTTTTTAATTGAAGATATTGGAGTCAAAAAGAAATATATCCTACGTAAGATGCATATTACAGTTTATTATGCACGACGCCCTTTGATAGGCCTAAAACCATCAACAAGATCAACTAAAATAATTATACCAGCATCAGAAACACGTTTTATGGTAATGACTCCAGGAGGAGAAAATCCAAGACAAGAGATCAAAGCATCAGATAACTTGGTGGGGATTCGAATACATCGTAAATGTTCTTCAAGAGAAGAAATACTAAAACTTCGCAACCAAATACTTATGTACGAAACAAAACTAGTTCTTGGTACACGTAAACCAAGCACAAAAATAAGAAATGCATTTGGGTCTCGATGGTTTCAACCTCATATGGCAATGCTTCGCTCAGGGAGTAATGTACAAGAAGACCTTACAAAACTTGGTATCCCATTTCGTAAAAAAATAGGCGATCTCCTTTATGATAAATTTGAAATCAAAATAACTCAAAGAGAAAATATGAAGGGATTATACGCAAATAAAACTAAAGAATAAAAAACGATCGTTTATTTACACCTGAAGAACGCTCACGAAAAAGTCGCTAAAGCTCACTAATTAAAATAGGGGTTTTAAGGGCTCAATTTCTCCTATTTTAAGCTTTCCTCGCATATCGCAAAATCTCCTCTCTAAGGGCCGTTTTTGGCCGAATTTTCGACCCTTTTTTAGACCTATTTACGACCCTTTTTTAGGTTTATATGGGGCATTTCTAGCTCTACACTTAAAGCCAAAAATCAAACACCATAGTTAAGAAGATCGTCACTCTGAGTAAATACCCAGAATCGTATACAGGTTTATCCAGGGGGTTTAAGGGTATAGGTTTTTGAGTAAATACTCAAATAACTAGACAGTGTTACCCGGGGGTATATATCCTGGTACCAGAGGGGTGCCTTGGGCAATGCCCAGCACAATGGTGTGCGTGTTACAAAATAATGCTACACAAAGCCATACAGTAACGCTAAAGATCTACAAGCAACCGTACAGTAGCGCGTAAAGATCTACAAGTAACCCCACAGAAACCCTAGACAGAAGCCCCCGTTAGGGTAAAACCAAAGAGCGGCTCCCCCTGAGATTTCCCCTATGCGCAAGTTAACATAATACACATTATCGGACGTTCCGCTAGTGTCATAAGATACATTATCGGACGTTAAGCATATAAGGCAATATAGGCGCATATTCAGGTTTATATAAGGATCCTTGTATGTTTTCTAGTTAAATTCCTGTACTGTTCGTTTCCCTGATAAAATGTTTCAAACATTTACATAAACTACCGGATATTCTGCAATAAATGCTCCTCTAAGGCGTTTTTATCATTTACCCCGATAACAACCCCCTAGTTTATACATTTGTCATTAATATCCGTGCTATCGGAAAAATATTCCTTAAAAGTTTAAAGCGTTATAGTGTTTTTCATATGATCGTCCCTATAACGTCGTTTTTTGTCCTAAATATTGATCCGGTTTGATTTTTATTGTTTTCCAGATATCTCCGCTAAAAGTTTCCTGAAAAATTATTTTGTGTGAAAATTTTTTCTTTTTTTGGAATTAAATCGGGGAGTTCTTGGATTTTGAATTTATGAGTAAATACCCATAATTTTATCAAAAATTTTTTCCGTATTTGCGCTAGCGTGTTAGTCTGAGCATCACATGTACCGTAAAAATACATGCGCCAATTACGATCCTGGCTGCCCTTATGACCTGTGGTGGGAAAAATGGTTCTTTTGAAATGGCTATCTTATAGGCCCCCTCTACTATCAAAAATATGCCTGCAAAAATCGCAAACCAATCGACCGTGGCCCTGGCAAATGACGTTCCAAAAATCCAGTATATTGTGACCATTGTCGATGCAACTAAAGATACAGCAAGTATAATCCAACCTATTTTTTTCATGCTACACAAATTACCATAAGTTTATCAAAAATTCAACCCTAATGATCAGTATTTTCCACACCTGGAATTAAGGTGTCCCACTACATCGTTATTAACGAGAATTTTGGTGATCTCACATTGATTTGGACAATCTTCGCACACAATTGGCTCAGGTTCAATATTGTTTTCAGTGACCTCAAAACCCTTGAAATTGGTGCTCTCCATTTTCTGCCTAAGGGTCAAAAGTGCTACCCCTATACACCCCATAATCTTGTGTTCTTTTGGTACAATAACGGCGTGTCCCAATTCGCTCTCAAAGGCTTTTACGACACCCTGGTTTGAGGCGACCCCCCCAACGAAAAGTGTGGGACTCTTTAGGGGTCTATTTTTAGCCACATTATTTATGAAGTTTCTTGCCAGACCCTCACATAATCCCTTGATAATATCTTCTTTGTTATAGCCCAAAGCAGCCTTATGAATCATATCACTTTCTGCAAAAACAGTACATTTTGAGGCTATATTTATCTGCCCTTTTGACCTTAACGCATAATCCCCGAAGTCCTCTATCGGTATATTGAGCCTGTAGGCCTGCGCAGTTAAAAAGGACCCCGTACCAGCCGCGCAAAGTGTATTTAAATTATGCACTACAGGTATTCCGTTCTCCAGTAATATCATCTTAGAATCCTGCCCTCCGATCTCGATTACCGAGGCAACATCCGGAGCATAATTAAGAGCCGCTATAGTCTGAGCGGTTACCTCATTTTTAACCAGATCGGCCCCCAAAATTAATGAGGCAATATGCCTGCCGCTTCCAGTAACCCCTACCCCACTGATCTGAAATGTATGTTTTTGTGCCTGGATTTGAATCTCCCCGAGAGCATCCTGAACCGCTTTAAGGGGAGTCCCAGCAGTCTCCAAATATACACTGGCCAGCAGGTTTTTTCCTCATCCAAAACTGCCATTTTCACGGATACTGACCCTATGTCAACGCCTAGAACAGCCTTCAAAATACCCCCTTCTTCATCTTTAGCATATCAACAAAAGACTCAATTCTAGTCTCGAAATGCGTATCTGATGTCGATTCGTCAATACTCATGCAAAGTATAGGCATCTTGTAATCTTCGCTTATTTGTTCTATTGCCGGTTCTATTATGGTCTCAGGGTTGCAGGCAAAAGGCTTAAGGACTATTGCCCCGTCATAACCTTCCTCTGCATATTGAACAAGCCTCACCAAATTCTCATTAGCATGCCCCCCGACCTTTTCAGGGAAATATTTCCAGGCATGTTTTTTGTATTTCCGGAACTGATTAATACCAAAAAACTCCCTCCAAAGAAGACGAAAGTTATTTGACAGAGATAACCATCTGTCCGCATAAACCCCCATATCCTGGAGTTTTTTTACTAGATGCATATTAATCGCATCTTCGTTGCAAACATACACCTCGCCAGCTATCCCAATCTTTATGTCTGAATTTTCATTAACAGTCTTTTCACCTTCATCAATCTTTATCATCCCCCTAATTAAGTATCTAAAGGCCCTGACTGCTCTTGGAATTGAAGTGCTTATAGATACTTTTTTAAGCCCGCGCGTTATCCCCTTATATATGGCTAAAGGGCTTCTTACATTAACATTTATCATGTCAAAATTATATCCGAGTTTTCTTGCGATCTGTTCTTGGACAACAGAGTAACAACGCAAAATACACCAGCCGGAAGACTTAACCATAACAATCTTGTCGGCTCCCTGCTCTATCGTTTCTATAAGTGTGCCTAAGGTGACTTTAAATGGATAGCAAACATCGGCTGGCGAATACTTGGTCCCTAGCTCTATAGTTCGTTTTGTAATCGGTGGTGGTGGCAAAACCTCCACCCCAAGATCTTTTGCAAATTGAACAAATAGGTCGGTATATTTTCCGTATCGCGGGAATGAAACTACTGATTTCATCTGAGAGTTGCCTTGCATAAGGTTACGATCTTACAATACTAAAGATATGGACACTCTTTGTCAGTCTTGACATATTCACAATCCTTCTTACAAGGCTCCATTTTAACTGAGACTTCGCTTCCGGGAATATTCTCTTTGATGTCCTTCTCGATAAAACTTATTATGTCATGCCCCTTCTTGAACGATACATCTTCAGGAACAACGAGCTTAAATTCAACGAATTTTTTTTCTGCCTGCGGTCCGTGTTTTGAGGTCACGAAATTCACAATAGCGATGTATGTGCCGTCCGAGTTGCTTTAAAATTTCCATCTGACTATCTTCCTCTACAGACGCATCAAGCAAGTTAAAAAATGAATTTTTTGCCAATTTAAAGGACGGAACTATCAAAAACAAGCTAACCACAAGTGCGGCTATAGGGTCAACATACGCGGCAAATTTCCCATAGGCTCCAGCCAAAAGTATCATGGATATAACAAATGATCCCCCGATCATTGATGAGATCACACCCTCCATGCGATAATGAACTCCCTCAGCGTGTATCGCTGGGGATCCACTTTTTCGAGCCATTTTCAATATGAAATGAGCCCCAACGAAGTTCAGGGTCAAGCCCATTACGCTGGCAATTAAACCCACTACTGGCATCGAAACATTACGAGGATGTAATAGATGTGTTATAGCCTGGAAGGACATCGCCATAGCTATCCCTATCAAGACAACTCCCTCCATAGCCTCACAGACATGCTCTACTTTTCCGTATCCATAATTGTGAAGAATATCAGCCGGTCGGTTGGCCAGCTTGATCGAATAGTAAAGTATTACTGAGACCATAAGGCCCACAAAAGATATGCCAAGGTCGACCGCTATAGCGAGAGAATTTACTATAATGAGCGCGGTGGATTTGATTAGAACGAGCGCAATATTACAAAAAAGACTCACCAAAACGGCACGTTTCATGTAGGTTTCGGGCCGATGAACCATAGTGTCTACTGCCCTCCTCTATCCGCAAAAAGAGGTAAAATGCCAACGGTCTCAAGAATATCCTTAACCTTATCGGACATCTCCCCAATAATAACCTTTTTCCCTAATTTAATGGCCTTCTTATGGGCTACTATCAGGACTCTTATCCCTGCGCTAGAGATATATTGCACACTCCCCAGGTCCAGGCGAAGGGTTTTAATTCCCCCCGAAAGTACACTCTCTACCTTCGTTTCAATCTCAAGGCTGGTGTTGTCATCGAAATTACCTTCAATAGACAATACAATATCAAGCCCATCAATATGTTCTTTTATCTTCATTTTTTCCTTTTCAGTTTATCTGCTATATCCGAAGACCTTTTATTGATAAAATCACCACCATCTATCCGTATTATCTTGGCATTAACAATCGCACCTGAGACCTTTTTCCTGGCCTCGCGGACTATGCGACTGAATGACTGCTGGGATATACCCATCATCTGGGCAGCTTCTTTTTGCTGCATCCCGAGGTAATCATGAAGTCTGATTGACTCATATTCCTCCATAGCAACAGTAGTTTCATCGGGCCTACCTGGCCTACCTCTCGGACTGAAATGATCAATTATCGGCTGCTGCTGTACTATTTTTTTCTTTCTTGGTCTGCCTTTTCTCATATGCAAGTCTTTTGTTTTGATATATTTACAGAAATCACGTGACTCTTCCGAGTGCCTACTAAAATCTACCCCCAGGATATTTTGAGTGTATACTCATTTCAACTGGGGGGTTATTTTTGGTAGATACTATTATTAACTACATATTACATAATAACTCCAACCGAAAAAAAGTCAAGGGATTTTTTCTCGTGCATCGTTAGTAAGATTTTTAGGGGGAAAGCTGGCTGGTTTTAGCGTTTAGCGTGCTGCACGGAGATCTGACTTGAAC
>LNFX01000006.1_pt1 | contig 15051 bp, 9 predicted proteins | sample 1500681 | NCBI WGS metagenome assembly LNFX01 (sample SAMN04254626, study PRJNA301722) | marine sediment metagenome | isolation source: antarctic beach sand mud | place: Antarctica | collected 2015 | reverse complement strand
TTCGAACCTCTCCACACCCACCACTAACTAGACAGTGGGCTTGGTCAAACAAGCAAAAGAACTAGATCGTGTTGGAGTGGTAGTTCAGTTGGTTAGAATACCTGCCTGTCACGCAGGGGGTCGCGGGTTCGAGTCCCGTCCATTCCGCCATTTCATGTTGCTTTTACAGTGATGTGGTCAATGGCAAAGCGTTACCGTTTTACAAGCCTTTCATTTGTTCAATTCATTCTGTATATATCAAGCCTTTGTCTTAGAGTCTATTTGTCATTTCAGGCATTTTAAATTATTCGTACCCTAGATTTCCCTCATTTTCTTGCCTTTAACTGTTTCTCCTTGTTGTTCTCAAGTTATTTTGTGTAATTTTTATCCATATTAGTATGATATTTTTTCAATATTGTATTGCGGAAGAAATACTTACTGGTAATATCAGGTTATGGGCTTCTATAATAGAAGCGTATAAGTGATTTGATAATAGAAAATAAAATTCCCAATAAAAATAACAACGGAGCTTATTATGACTACCTCCTCAAAATTCTTGTTTAGAGCAAGCCTTGTTGCCGCCTCTGTGGCTGCTGCATCTTCCGCGTATTCAGCGGGTTTTGCTCTAAATGATCACAGTGCAACCGCTTCCGGTACTGCACTAGCGGGTGCGGCGGCGTCCAATGCCGACATCTCTTTCAGCTTCTGGAACCCTGCGCTCTTTGTTAATGCTAAAGAAACGACAGTATATGTATCAGGTGCTTACGTTATACCGAGCATGGATGTGACAGTGAACTCTGCATCTGATGCCACTGGCTCTTCTTTAGGTACCGATTCAACGGATGATTCTGTCGACAACACGCTTGTTCCTTCCTTATATTTTGCGAAGCCATTATCAGATAAAACGGTAGCAGGAATATCTTTGAATGTGCCTTTTGGTTTGTCTGGCGATTATGGTGATGAATGGGCTGGGCGTTTTCATGCCACTGAAACTGGAGTGCAAGATATAGCACTTAGTTTCTCGCTTGCTCAGCGTGTTAATTCATGGGTTTCAGCTGGTGCAAGTATTCAGCTTCATCAAGCTGATGTGACTTTAAAATCTCAGGTGGGTAGTGCTGTTGCTGGCACTGTTTACGAAGGGAGTGGTGATATTCAAGCTGATGCGACGGGTTATGGATATAGTCTTGGTGTTTTAATTGAGCCTATAAGTGGTACTCGTATTGGTATGGGATATCGTAGCAAGGTTGATTTCGATTTTGAAGGTGATGTGAAATACACAAATGTTGCAGCACTGAATGCTAGTGCTACTTTTACACCGGGCTATGATTTAGTAAATACGAGTGTTACTGATTCTCTTACTTTTCCTGATGTTTTAACACTAAGTTTAGAGCAAGATTTAACGAAAAAATTGACGCTAGGCTTAAGTGCAATTCGTACGGGCTGGAGTTCGATGAAGGATGGTTTGAATATTAACTTTGATAGCAGCCAGCCTGACTCGAAGCTTACCTTTGGCTTTGAAGATCAGTGGATGTATTCAGCGGGTTTGACCTATGATTATTCTGATAAGCTGACCTTGCGTACTGGTGTGGCGATGGATAATTCACCTGTAACGGATGAGTATCGTTCTGCTCGTACGCCAGATGGTGATCGCAAATGGATATCTATTGGTGGGACTTATGACTTTAATGACATGACATCTGCTACCTTTGCCTTTACTCACGTGATGATTGAAGATGTGTCCGTAAATCGTACAAACTTAACGGAAGATGCAGGTCGAGGAAAGCTAAAAGCTGATTATGAATCATCTGCGAATGTTGTCTCTGTTGCTATGAATATGGCGTTCTAAATTAGTAAGTCCATCTTTAATAGAAAAAGCAAGTTCGATTATGAAGTGACCCCATAAAGTCGGACTCATTTCTAAACAGCTAACAAGGCCTGATTTCGATATTCAATCGGACTCAGGCCTTTCATTTTCTAATATCCCGAAGAAGTTCTTAGTCACCGCATTATCCAGAAAATTGCCCTTTCTCGACATACTTTGTAATAAACTTTTTCTTTAAGGTGCTGTTGGTATTGTTTGCTCTGATATTGCCAATCTTGATCTGAGTGAAAAATCGAATTCTAATGTTTTTTGAATTTTCCCATCGCACTTTTTAATATGTCATTAACCAAAGGTAATTTAACCGATTTACGCACCTCATAATTCACCTCATTTTTACCTATTATTATAAAGCTATGAGATGTCTATTAAAGTGGGTCCATACCATACAAAAGTGGCTCCATACCAACATTCAGCATTAAGAAAGCTATTCAATCGATGTATCTGAAAAACCAATGACCAGCAGCGGAACTGACCTGATGACACCCCGATCCTGACACTAAGTTCTCTTGAGCAAGCTTTTCTAATTCAAGCTTTTCTAATTCAAGCTTTGCTAATTCAATTTTGTGATGCTTTGACATAAAAAGACCCCAGTAATTGGATAGTTCAACTACTGGGGTTACTTCAATTATATGAACTCTGGCTTTTTGTGTCTGTGGTTTGAGGGGGTATGATTATTTGATGAAATCAACCAATGCTAATAGACCATGCGAAGTTCTTTTGCTTTTGCGTTGTCTTTGGCGGTCCAGTCGGACAGTGGTGAAGGCTTAGCGAAGTAGTACCCTTGTAATGTGTGGCAGCCAAGAGCAGCCAATAAATTAGCTTGTTCTTTCGTTTCTATGCCTTCCGCGATGACTTTCATGTTAAGTGATTCAGCAAGCTGTATGGTGGACTTCACGATATCAATATGGCGTTGATCTCCCGGAAGAGGTGAGATAAAACGACGATCTATCTTAAGTATATCCGCAGGGATGTCGACAAGTTGTCCTAATGAGGCTTGCCCCGTGCCAAAATCATCAATGGCGATAGAGTAACCATACTGAGATAAGCTTCTTAGGCGCTTATGTATTAATGGGTGAGTCATCACTGAACTGGTTTCGGTGATCTCTAGTTCTAGCATGTTGGTTAGCCAAGGGTTATCTGCAATCAATGTCATTAACAAGGCAAAGAAACCATCATTCATGAGTTCTTGGCCTGCTAGGTTAAAGGCAATGGGTGTATGAATGTGTTCTTTTTGCCACTGCGAGAGTGTCACAACAAGCTCTCGTACTAGATTTTCAGCAAGAAGTGGAAGTAAGCCTAAATCTTCTGCGATTTTAATGAAGGAAGTAGGGGGGATGAACTTTCCATTATTTTGCCATCTAGCGAGCGCTTCAAACGAACAAATTTGCCCATTTGGTGTTACTTGAGGCTGTAGCCAAATACTTATTTCTTTATTTTTAATAGCAGTGCTGAGCTTTAGGCCAAGCTTGTGTTCTTCAATTAGCTTATTTTCAAGGTTGTGGTTGTAGTACGAAAATCGATCTATGCTCGTTGAATACTCTAACGCCATCTCACAATGTTCTAATAGTTCTTCTGCTGTCTTACCATCGGATGGTAGTAAGCGATGCCGACATGATAGTCCATATTCAATCTACTGCCATCAACCGTTATCTGGCTAGGTAAAATGGAATGGATAAGGGTCGATAACTTCTTCTGGATTAGATACGTCTGTCCTAGTGGTACGAAGCAAGAAAATTTCACGCCTCTCAGGCGTCCAATAATTGCTTGCTCTGACAATCTCTTTTGAAGCATTTTTGAAAAATTGAGAATAACTTTATTTGCGCTGTCTTTACCATATTGCTTGTTAAGCAATTTAAAATGGCTGATTCGAATAATAAACATGGCGCCTGTTAGATGGCTATCTTGCTCATCTATACGTTGATTTACCTGATGACAAAAATGCCTGTGGTTGGGTAACAGAGTAAGTAAATCAAAGTGTGCTAAGCGACTGTTGGTTTGTTGAGTGCTTTCTAGTTCTTGCTGTATTGCGCGTAATTGTGTGGTGTTTTGTAGGTGGAGAACATAATGGCCATGTTGGGTTAACGCCGCTCTGCGAATTTCAATATGAATATTGGTTTTTTGTTTTAATGTGCATTCAGCGACATTGGATTGCCAGAAAAATCTTCCAGTGTCGCCAAGCGGAGACAACCAATCGGTAATGGTTGAATCAGGAAGATATTTTTGTTTTGAATCGCTGATAAGGTCGCGTGCAAGTTGGTTTGCTTTTAAGATTTTGCCGCGCTGATCGCAAAGCAAAGAGGGTGTACCTGTGTTCTCAAAAAACTCCTCATACATTGCGTAGTTATCATTTAGCTTGCGATAAAGCACCTTCATGTGAGAAGCGTTACTCTCAAGGGTCTGAATGATTCGTGAAACTGCAAGGGGCAGTCCAATATTGAGTGTGACGAACGTGAGCAGTTGAAAATAAAATGATGGTGCAAGGTCTGATTGGCCGACGTTAAGACTGTCTGATGTCATTAAGAAAAAAGGATATACGTTGATTGCCATCGCGACTAAGCAGGCTCTGAAGCTAAATAGCAAGCGAGTAATTAGTGGGAGTGAGTACAACGAAACGAGTGCGTATTTTTCAGCATGGAACTCATCACTTAACGTTAGTAATAAAAAGCTTGTGGTTACTAATGTGAGCAGAAATAAGACTGCCGTCACTTTGGCGTATTTTTTACTAAAATAGAGCAGGCCAATCAGAAGGCAAAGATAAACACTGTTTATGCTTAAAAAAGAAAGCTCACCAGGAATGAAAAGGGAATGGAGCTCCGATATGAAAAAAATACAAACAGTGAGCGCGAGTAAGATTCTTAAGGCACTTTGCTGGAAGGTTTTTTCTTCTCGACCAAGAGGTTGATCAGAACTAACCAGAAAATAATTTTTAAGAAAATTAATAAGCATTGATCAACTTCATAATGCGAAAGAATAAGTTGTAACTATTTACAACTTTAAATAGACAGTACCTAAAAATCTTTAATTTGACTACGCTAGTTTGAAATTTAACGTAAAAAATCATGTGTTAATGCACCGAATGTGATTGTCCCAATGAAAGTTTGGGTGTTTTTTAATCATTTTACTGGTGTTCTGTACTGGGTTGTTTTTTAGTTGTGTGCCTGTGCCGCTAGTCAATAAAAATTCATGAGCATTATCCGTTCCAATGAGCCCACAAACATCACGGCAGTTTTCTATTCCTAAGAAAGTTTTAGAGTTTACATGCCAATAGGCAACAAGGCCGCCTCTTGGGGTGCTCACAGCAAGCACTTCTCCTGATTTGTCGAAGCAAACACTGCCACAATATTGTTTAAAGCGAACCCTAACGTCTTCAGGTATAGGGAGGTATTCTATGTGTGCTTGGTTGATGCGAGATAAACCAACTAATGGTACTTGATCCCATATATCGCCTTGATATTGAAACCCTAACGCGACGGTGCCTTGTTGGTTTACATCGAGGTGTCGGATGCTCAGTTGATGTAAGTCATTACTATGGACGGACTGATTTAGTACACGGCCGTCATTAAGTGAAAGGTAGGTGACATTAGGTTTCATGGTGTCAAGGTTTAGAATGTCTCTATCATTATCTGGATGAGTCATAAGTCCACCATTGGCAATCACTAACACCTGCTGATCTAAAAATACTGATTCATGAGGGCCAATACCATTACTGCTAAAAGATTGAATTATTTCTCCGCTTGGCCATTCACGTACAAATATCTTACCTTGGCCTGTTGGGAAATGATTTTCCTGAGTGATGAGGTGTGAGCCGTCATTAGTAAAAAGGGCATGCCCATAAAAATGATGGTCTTTACTGGGCTCAATTCGTTTTATTCTTTGGTTGTTTGATACATTAAAGAAATCAATAAAGTAACCAGGCCTTCGAGCTACAATGCCAATAATGCTTTGATTAGGATGAATAAGCGGAGCATGCGCTCTATCTGAGAGTGATGTGCTCCAGACCATTTCTCCATCCCCATCAAAGACCCCAAAATAGTGCTCTTTTCTATTGATGGAATAGGCAGAGGCATATAATTTTTCATTAGTAAGCTGTTGAGTGATAGCGGCCCATGAAGGCGTCGCCATCATCGCACCGCTTAACGTCAGAAATGATCGCCTTGATAGCACCACTAGTCTCCATCTCTGCTATTAAAGCCAATTTGAAACCCCAACTGAGTCACAAGGCTGGCGAGATAGGACTGACTATTGGATATCGATTTCACCAAAGGCCTTGCAATAGAAGTACGGTCGTTATTTGGCTGGTCTGCATGGAAAAAATTATTGGGTAATTGGAGCGCGAGTTTCACATTTTGTATGAGTTGTTCATCCAGCTGTGTCGCCAGGATTGGGTTCGTCTGCTTTGCCATTGTATATAAAGAGGGTGATCCTGCGTGATAGATTTCACGATAAGATTGTAAGTTTTTTTGTATGGCTTTAAGTGACAAGTCGCTTCGATAAAACTCGGCAAGCTTAAGATTTCCCCGTCCATTGTAGCCAATCGGAGTTTCAAGCTTGGCGTCTTTGACAGCGGACATGTGTTCTATCCATTGTTGCAAAAATTGCTCTAAAGCCACTTTTTCAGGGTCAAAGCCTGTGCCTTCTTCATCAAACACCCAGTCCTCAGCTTTCCCTTCTTGCCACTGTTTTGCCACGGCATCAGCACTCTCAAAATGATGTGCAGTGACTTTTTCAAGTAAGCGACAATGATTGCTGGATTGTATGGGTTCAAAATCTGGATGGTAAAGTAGGCTTTCAACAGCGGTTAAGCCGCGCACGGCAATGCTGGCTGATGTCCAGAACTTAGGGGCATCCATGACGGATGGATCGCCTTGACTCAGGGCTCTAAGTTGTCTTTGTGTTACCCCTTTTTTATCTGGCCAATATTCAAAAGCGTAATAGCGCATAAAGTAAGTGACAGGGCCAAAATTAAGCCATTGTACTTGCTGCCAGTCTAGTGCATTAGCTTGAAATGCTTCTTGAGCGTTTTGAAGTGCTTGTTCAGAAGGTGCAGCGCAAAGAGCCTCACTGCGTTGTTGTAATACTTTTGAGGATTCTGTGTAGGAATCGTACCCTTGAGTAATAACACTAGAAACAATGCCATTAAGGGGGGCTTCCCATTGGCCAGCCGATGCGAGTAAAGGAGTTGTGGCGCTAATGGCTAAAGCAACTAGCTTGGGGAAATATGTCATTAAAGCGACTCCAAAAAGTAGATGAGTTTTTTTCGATGTTCTTTGTTTAGCTGTTTATAATATTCTTTGCTGTTTTGGGCTTCGCCGCCATGCCATAGAATGGCCTCTTCAATGGTCCGAGCTCGACCATCATGTAAAAAGCCTACTCTACCAGACGTTTTTTCAGATAAACCAATTCCCCACAAAGGTGCTGTTCTCCATTCGTTTGGGGTGGCTGAAAAGCTTTGAAACCCACTGGCTAGTCCTGGTCCCATATCGTGCAATAGCATGTCCGTAAAAGGATAAAAAGTGCGGTTGTTCAATATGGCAAAACTTGAGCTTTCACCTGTTTTCATTTTTGGAATGTGGCAGCTCGCACAGGCGCTTTGTTCAAACACTTTTTTCCCTTCAAGAAAGGTCGTATCACTTAGATTGCGCATTGCAGGTGGTGAAGACAATGAAACAAAAAGATCTACTAATCTTGATTGCTGTTGATCAACTTCTAAATTGTCTAAATGTGTACTGTTACCATTTGGGCTATCTATGCATGTTTTTTGGTATTCTGTGCAATCACCTGATGCCGAAGGGTTAAGGGGTGTCGATAAGCCTAAATCAGTATTGAATGCCAGCTGATTTTGCGCAGTTATACTGGGCGTGGCAGCTTTATAACCAAAACGACCGACGATGTTTTCGTTACCGTTACTATTGGGTATCCAGCTCACTCGACCGCTGATGCCATCACTATCTTTGTCGCTAGGATCGGCATTAGCAATAATCATATCACTTGGAATATTATCTAATAAACCCATTCCGACTAATGCAGGAGAAACAAGAAGAGTAACATCTGTACTATCCTCAAAGTCTCCATAATTCAAGCTAGTCCAATGGATATTTGGTGTTCTTAATTCGACCTTGGTTCCATCAGTTAGTGTCTCTATATGCGTACTATAAGTAAGATAGTAATCCCCTTCAGGAAGAATGCCTGGGGAGCTTTGTCCTTGGAATTGGTGGCCATAATGTTTATCACCAATATTAGGATAAATGAAATCAGCAATAGGGGAGGTATTTTTATAAGATTTGCCAAGACGGATTAGAAAAGATGGAACGGATGCGCCACTTACACCCGTTTCAGGAGCATGACCTCTACCATTATTTATATGGCAGCTATTGCAGGATCGAGTGTTATAAAGCGGACCCAAACCATCGCTGGCTGTGGTTGAAGAAGGAGAAGGCACCCAAAATTTTGGAATACCGCTTCACCAATATAAAAGTCGAGTTTGTCTTCAAGCGCAATTCCAGTAAGAGGAGATGAGTAATCACTAGCAATCGCTACGTTTTGAAAACAAAAAAAGCTGACGTAAACGCCAGCTATCAAAAAAGTAATACTTTTCAATTTTTCTGTCATAAATAGACAAATACCATTAACTGACTAAATGACACATCCTTCCTGGTATCCCATTTACATGTTTTTATAGGGATAACAGTATTATTCAAATACCGAGCTTGGGTTATCTAAACTATCAGACCCTTCTAGCGCGATGCCCTGAAGATTTAGCTGATGGATGATTTCTTCTGTAGTGCGTGTTTCATTCACTAATGAATCGACAAACGTTTGCACTAGCTGATTGCCTTTGGTGTTATTCATTGCAATGAGAACGTCAAAGGTTTGTCCTTTTTTTGCCGCATCTACCATGGCTTGTGCTGCACTTTCTGTTTCATCTAACTTTTGTTTCATCTCGGCGTCTAGCTGCGTATTTTTCTGGGCAACAAGGTTGGATAAAGACGCGCCTTTTATCCAGCTACCGTCAACACGTTTGTACTCGCCTAAATAGACGTTTTTAATGCCTTTCGCGTCATAGTAGTGTGACCAATGAGTGTTATCAGAGAAGCAATCATGCTCTTCTTCTGGGTCGTGTAACATTAGGCCAAGTTTTGTACGTTCTCCGCCTAATTCACCGTATGCAAGGCTTCCCATTCCGGTAAGAATAGTAGAAAGACCTTCTTCTGGTGTTTTTTCCAGTAGCGCAACGCGAGCGTCGCCGTTATTTTTCCAGTTATTTGCCATTTCTTCTAAGTCAGAAATGAGTAAGTCTGTTGCTGCAACTAAATAGTCACGACGACGATCACAATTGCCATTTGTGCAATTTTCTAGATCGAAATCTGTTGCTGGTCGTTCACCTGCGCCTGGGTTTGTGCCGTATAAATCTTGGCCCCAAAGTAAAAACTCAATAGCATGGTAGCCGCTTGCGACATTGGCTTCAACGCCATCGGCTTCTTGAAGTGTATTGGAGATAAGCTCAGGAGTGATATTGGAGGTGTCTACTTTCACGCCGCCAATCATTAGGCTTTTTGATGCAATAACATTAGCAGAGTAAAGAGCGTTCAAATCAGATTCTGAGCCATAGCTGTCTTTAGCAACATAGTCTATTAAACCTTCATCTAATGGCCAAGCATTAACTTTGCCTTCCCAATCGTCAACAATAGCATTACCGAAGCGGTAAACTTCACTTTGTTGGTATGGAACGCGAGCTGCAATCCATGCGGTACGAGCAGCTTTTAAATTAGCTTCAGTTGGTTCGGCTAGAAGAACATTAATAGAAGAGCGTAATGCTTTTGCTGTCGTTAAAGAATCACTATAGATAGCATCAGCAATATTGGCATAATGAACGACAACAGAATCCGCTGTTGCAGTAGAGGATTCATTTTTTACAGCAGCTGGACCGCAAGCTGTAAGCATCGCACCTGTAATGCAGACTGCGATAGGGGTAAGTAACCGTTTCATGTTTGAAGCTCCAATAGAATGTTGTATTAACATGATATTAGAAATGAAAACGATTATCAATGAGTGTTTTTGCACATTCCTTACAATTCTAGAGCGGAGAACTCAATCACCGCACTGGTATTGGAAAGTATTACCCGCCGCAGTTTTAAGGTTATATTGGCAAGCATTTTCTCTCAATAAGTTTTGACCTTCCCAAGAGACACTCATACTAATTGGCGACTTATTTTTATAGCTTGGTATGAATCGATAAGCCGCGACAACATCAATTGAACTGTCTGGTCCTAATTGGATCGAGTGTCCAATTAGACGCTGACGTGTTTCAGTATTGTATAAAGTGTAATCTGTTGTGTATTCCTGATCGCCGTTATCATGAGAAAAGTTAAGCCAAATTTTACGGTATGTCTTCGGCTCAGAAGTTGGGTTGGTTAGGCGTAATTTAGTATAGATAATTTGAGAACGGGATAAGCTTGCTTGTGCATTCTGGCTTACTTTTAGGTAGGCCGAATTTGATTCTTGCCATGGCATATTAGTTCCAAAAGAAGCGTCTACTATTTGAATATTTTCTCTTGCTAAATGCATTTCAACGTATTGAATTAGGTCTTTTGCAGGGGCGTACAAGGCTAAAGCAATCACACCTAAAAGTGCGACTTTCTGAATATTACGAACAGGACTCATTAGCTTAATCATATCCACATCCTAGAATCATTTAACTGGTTGTTTATACAGTACTGTATATATAAACAGTTATTTTGTATAGCGCTATTTATAAAAAACAGTTTGCTTTTCTAAAAAATATTTTATGGTTTTCAGGATGTAGGTGTTTTTTAAAAATTATTAAATAATGTTTGATTTTATTCATCTGATTGAAAAATAAGTGATTTTTTATGATTCCCACAGCCTTCTTAACGGTTTCTGTGGACAAGTTTTTATGTCTTTTTTTTTATTTTTTTAAACATGAAACTTACTAGATTCGATGGCAATAAAAGGGCTAGACACTATAATGCAGCCATAAATAAGTGATGAGGTAGGTTGTGGATAAAGTTGACGTGGTCGTAATAGGTGCTGGTGCTTCCGGTTTAATGTGTGCAGCAACAGCGGGCTATCGAGGTAAGAGTGTGGTGGTGTTGGATCACGCAAATAAAGCAGGTAAAAAGATTCTTATGTCTGGAGGGGGGCGTTGTAACTTCACCAACATGGATGCGGCTCCCAAGCATTTTTTATCCGACAACCCGCATTTTTGTATCTCGGCGCTACGTCGTTTTTCGTCACAAGATTTTGTTGATCTAGTAGATCGTCATGGATTGGACTATGTGGAGAAGACACCAGGACAATTGTTCTGCGAGCACTCAGCCAAAGACTTACTCGATATCTTACTAACAGAATTAGAATGGTCTGGTGCAAGACTTAAGCTGAACACTAAAATCCATAATATCGATTTTCAAGATGGCCACACAGTGGTAAAAACAAACCAAGGTGATTTTATTTGCGAGTCGCTTGTTGTCGCGACAGGTGGCTTATCGATACCAAGCATGGGTGCAACAGGCTTTGGTTATGACATTGCTAAACAAGTAGGCCATAATATTTTAGCAACACGTGCTAGTTTAGTTCCGATTACCGTGCAGCCTGATCGTAAAGCCCAACTTGCTGAGCTCTCTGGAATCGCCTGTGATATCGCCGCGACAGCTAATGGCGTTACATTTCAAGAGCCTATGTTGTTCACTCATCGCGGTGTTAGTGGCCCCTCTATTCTTCAGATTACCAATTTTTGGCAACCTGGCGAAGCGCTTAGTATCAACATTTCTCCGACCTTATCATTGGAGGAGCTAATAGATGTGCGTCAGAGTACCCCGAAGAAAAGTTTCGAAGGTTTCTTATCAAGCTTGCTTCCAAAGCGTTTAGTAGACACCATTAAAACAGAATTTCCTTGGTTAACAGAGCGCAGTGCGCAAACCTCAAACGAACAGATAGACAATCTGTTTCATTACCTTACTCATTTTGATATCGCGCCTAATGGAACGGAAGGCTACCGAACCGCAGAAGTGACGTTAGGTGGCGTCAATACCAATGAAGTGTCCTCTAAAACCTTTGAATCGCAAAAACAAAATGGCCTATACATTATTGGTGAAGCGTTGGATGTGACTGGCTGGTTAGGTGGCTACAACTTCCAGTGGGCTTGGGCGAGTGGGTATTGTGCTGGGCAGTATGTTTGATGCTGTGTAGAGGGCGAGGGGATTTGTCCTCCAATCCCCTGTTTTCTGATTGCGTAAAAAACTATTTTATCACTTTATAGACGGCGACAATGTCTTCGTCTGCAAAGCCTGCTTTTATGGCTTGTTTAAAAGTTTCATTGGCAGCCGCTGCAGTGGGAAGAGGTTGCTCTAGTTGATCACCGAGCGCTACAGCAAGACGTATGTCTTTTTGCATGTGTTTAAGGGGGAAGCTTGTGCTGTAGTCCTCTTTTAACAGCATAGCCCCTTTGCCTTTGAACATTGGGTTAGCTATGGCGCCTGCATCAATGATTTCTAAAATTTGGTTCCCATTTAGCCCCGCTTTTTGCCCTAATGACATGCCCTCGCTAAAGATACTTAGCATGCCGCCCATCATCATATTCACTACCAGTTTCATGTTAGCGCCTTGACCAACATCACCAAGGTAGGGAGACATTTTCCCCATCACGTCAAAAGCGGGTTTTGTATCCTCATATAGCGATGCGTCTCCTGCGGCTAAGATGATTAATGTACCGTCTTCTGCAGGCTTTTTTGTACCAGAAACAGGGGCTTCTAAAAAACGTCCACCAGCTTGAGTGATTAAATTCGAAATTGCTTTTGACGTTGTATTATCGACAGTCGACATATCAACATAACCGCGACCTGAGCCGATACCTGCCAATACGCCATCTGGACCCTGACACAATGCGAGTGCAGCGTCTGGATCTGAAACCATCGCGAAGGTGATATCACAGTGTTTTGTTACGTCTTTAGGGCTTGTTCCTAGATGAGCACCTTGGAGCACTAATTCATCACATTTTGCTGGATTGCGGTTCCAAACTGTGACATCAAATCCAGCCTTTACTAGATTCGATGCCATCGCTTTTCCCATAATCCCTAAACCTAAAAAACCAATAGTCGTCATTACTTACTCTCTTGTTTAACGTTATATGCAGCAGTGTACCTTCGGGAGGATAATGAAACTATTTTTAATGATTGGCTAAAGCACCGTGTGAGCTTATCTATGTTTTCTGGCGTCGTCGTAATCTAGTCAGCAAACTCAATATCAATCCGCTAGCGTTTGTGTTTTTCAGCTGAAAGAAAACTTATTCGCACCTATTCTAGATTCATGCCAGACTGTTTGGGCTGCTATATATTTTTTCAGCTTTTAAAAAAACAGTAGAGGTCAGTTTAAAAATATTTATCCAATTGTCATAAGGAGAAAATAATGAACAACAGTTTCGACACTCAACAACAGCTCACTGTTAATGATGAGCAATTTCACATTCATTCTCTCAAGGGGTTTGGCGACAAAGCAAAACGATTACCCTTTTCTTTAAAAATATTACTCGAAAATCTACTTCGCAATGAAGATGGCGTGAATGTTAAAGAGCAAGACATTGAAGCGTTATTGGATTGGGATCCACATGCCAAACCCGCAATAGAAGTCGCCTTTACACCGGCACGCGTAGTCATGCAGGATTTTACGGGTGTGCCTGCCATTGTTGATTTAGCCGCAATGCGCGACGCGATGGAGAAGCTGGGTGGCGATCCAGCAAAAATCAATCCACTTTCCCCCGTCGAACTTGTTATAGACCACTCAGTACAAGTTGATGGTTATGGCAATAATGGTGCGTTTGATCTAAATGCAAAACTTGAATATGAAAGAAACAAAGAGCGCTACGAATTTTTGCGTTGGGGTCAAACTGCCTTTGACAATCTAAAAGTAGTGCCACCAGCTACCGGTATTGTGCACCAAGTCAATTTAGAATATTTAGCCCGTGTTGTGTTTAATGAAGACCGTCACGGCAAAAAGTTTGCGTACCCAGATACACTGGTGGGCACGGACTCTCATACGACGATGATTAATGGTTTAGGTGTACTAGGTTGGGGTGTTGGCGGCATTGAAGCTGAAGCGGTTATGCTGGGTCAACCTATTAGTTTACTTATCCCTCAGGTTGTCGGTGTTAAGTTGAGTGGCCGCCTACCAGAGGGCACCACAGCCACAGACTTAGTCCTTACCGTCACCGAAATGCTGCGTAACCACGGCGTAGTCGGTAAATTTGTGGAATTTTACGGTGATGGCCTTGCTGACTTACCGCTTGCTGACAGAGCCACCATTGCCAATATGGCACCAGAGTACGGTGCGACTTGTGGTATTTTCCCCATTGATGATGAAACCATTAGCTATCTTCGTTTAACAAACCGTGATGAAGAGCAACTTAAACTCATTGAAAATTACGCTAAACACCAAGGTCTGTGGCGCAACAATGGTGATGAAGCTGATTACACCGATGCACTTGAGTTAAAACTTGATGATGTTGTACCAAGTCTTGCAGGACCTAAGCGTCCACAAGACAGAATAGCTCTTGATAAAGCGGGTGACGTTATTCGCCATCATCTAAAAGACTTTCAAGATGAACGTATGGCTCGTCACGATAAAAGTAGTGAAGGGCAAGCACGCATAGAAAATGAAGGTCCAGTAACTAGCCCTAATGAGTCCGTTGATGAAGCGCAAATTAAGGGCGCTGCCATCGTTAAATTCAAAGGCCAAGAATTTGAGTTAAACGACGGGGCCTGTGTTATTGCGGCTATTACTAGCTGTACAAACACATCAAACCCAAGTGTTATTTTAGCGGCAGGTTTGGTTGCTAAAAAAGCAAAACAACTGGGCATTAATGTAAAACCTTGGGTTAAAACCTCATTGGCACCGGGTTCTAAAGTGGTAACCGACTACTTAGAAAAAGCAGGATTAATGGATGACCTAGAGAGTCTTGGCTTTAACCTCGTAGGCTATGGTTGTACTACCTGTATTGGTAACTCGGGCCCATTAGCAAGTGAAATATCCGACGCCATCCAAAAGCACAAACTCATCGTTAGCTCTATTTTATCAGGCAACCGAAACTTTGAAGGGCGTATTCACCAAGACGTTAAAATGAACTTTTTAGCCTCGCCTCCGCTTGTTGTTGCCTATGCCATTGCCGGTCGTACCGATAT
>LNFX01000881.1_pt1 | contig 15312 bp, 16 predicted proteins | sample 1500681 | NCBI WGS metagenome assembly LNFX01 (sample SAMN04254626, study PRJNA301722) | marine sediment metagenome | isolation source: antarctic beach sand mud | place: Antarctica | collected 2015 | reverse complement strand
AAATACATGACCACTGCCACTGCCGAAACCTGATAACACATTTTCGACTTCTCGCTCTATAACATCTTTGCCTGCATACAGCACACAAGGGTCGATGTTGCCCTGTAGAGCGACATCATGACCAACACGCGCTCTCGCTTCTGCAATGTCTGTTGTCCAGTCTAAGCCAATGGCATCAGGCCCTGTTGCCGCCATGTTTTCTAACCATTGCCCACCGTTTTTAGTAAACATAATCACGGGGATTTTTTTCCCTTCATGAACGCGAATAAGGCCGTCCATAATTTGCTTCATGTAAAGTAAAGAGAACTGCTGGTACATTGGACCGCTTAATATTCCACCCCATGTATCAAATATTTGTAACGCCTGAGCACCGGCTAAAATTTGACCATTAAGATAGGCCGTAACAGATTTTGCCAGTTTGTCTAATAAAGCATGCAAAGTTTCAGGAGACTGGTACATCATGGCTTTGATATGACGAAAATCTTTGCTGGATCCGCCTTCAATCATGTAGGTTGCGAGTGTCCAAGGGCTTCCTGAAAAGCCGATCAGTGGTACATCACCGTTTAATGCGTGGCGAATCGTGGTAACGGCTTTCATCACGTAATCTAAATCGCTTGCTGTTGTGACGGGCAAGGCATCAACGTCCGCTTTATTACGAATAGTGTGTTTAAATTTAGGGCCTTCGCCCGTTTCAAAATACAAACCTAATCCCATTGCGTCTGGAATAGTCAGTATGTCTGAAAACAAAATAGCGGCATCTAGCTCATAGCGTTTTAACGGTTGCAAAGTAACTTCACAAGCAAACGAATCGTTTTTACAAAGACTTAGAAAGTCACCAGCTGTGGCTCGGCTTGCACGATATTCTGGCAAGTAACGTCCTGCCTGCCTCATCATCCATACAGGGGTAGTATCGACAGGTTGTTTGAGTAATGCGCGCAAAAAGCGATCATTTTTAAGCTCAGGAAACATCAGGACTCTCCAGTGTAAATTTTCAGTTGGCGCATTTTACCTAACTTGTGAGGGAAAAGCAGAGTGAATAAGCACAATTTATGAGAAGGCAGACGAAAAGACCAATAAGATTGATCTATGGCAGGGTTTGTTAAAGGCTATTTGTACTGAAAATCAGTCACCTAGGTAAACCTTTAGGCTATATTTTTGTACCCGCTCTACGGCATTTTCTATGTCTTTATTCGCATGTAGTTCTTTTAATACGTTCGGAAAGGCCGCTTTGGTTTGTTTTACATTCATACCCGGTTTGAGTTGAGAGGAGTACAGGGCTTTAAGCAGTAAATAATCTAGGGGGCTAATGTAGGTATCGATGCTTACATCATTAAAAACAGAGGGAAAAACATCGTTAGAATCGTTAGGTAGACCCAATAACTGGGTGATTTCTTCCACAATACAATCCAAAAAACGTGCTTTTCTGCGCGCATAATCTACTGGAATGATAATCGTACCTTTGGTGATTTCATAGCGACTATTACGGCTGAAATTACCTAAGCAAATGGCTTCATTGAGCGCCGCTCGAATTTTTTCTGGATCGCCAATGTATTGCTTAACCTTATTCTCCATATTGTCATAGTCAGTGAAAATAACAAAAATATTGGCTTTTTTTGGATCGTCGGTGAAATCGATGGAAAGGCCGGTGATATAAGCAAGATGTTGAGCGTGTACGCTTAATAATTCTTTTTGCAAGCTGGCATCGCCACTGTCGCTTTCAAAAAAAAGTTTGATGGGTTTGGTCCAACGTATTAGTTTTGGGTGCTTGGTTTCCTTGTATTCGCGCTCCAAGGCAATTTTAATAAAACTGTCTTGGATGTAAGCATCGCTTTGCCAGCGCTCTTGACTGATGGCGTGCGACGCTATGAAAAAGGCAAAAAGCCAAAGCCTAAAGCGGATCATTAGGCTGGGGTTGAGTAAGCTTGTTGGTGTAATGGCGTAACGCGTCCAATGAATCGGGTGTAAATGTAAGGTCATGCGCGTTTTCTAGAATACTCTCTATGCTCATTTCATGGATCGAAGCCACTTCCTTTGGTTGTAACGTCAATTCGCCTTGAATGGCGGGGTCATAATAGCAGGTGTAGATTTTCCCCCAAATTTTAAACCCTTCGCCTTCGGTAAGGAATACGCCTTGGCTTTCTAAAGGTGCATCAAAGCCTAATTCCTCTTGTAGCTCTCTGTGTGCCGAGTCGATATAGGTTTCGCCTCTTTCAACCACACCACCAGTGGTTATGCCGTAGTAGCCGGGACAAAAAGCTTTGTCATCGGTCCTTTTTTGAATCAATAAATTGCCTTTTTTATCAAACACCAAAATGTAAGTAACACGGTGGTAATCTCTGCCAAAGTTCATTAAGCGTCGTGGCACATCGCCAATTATTGTATTGTGTTTATCGACTAAGATAATGACTTCGTCATTTTCGGGCATAAAATACTCAATTTAAAAGTGAATCTGGTAGAAAATGAAAGGGTATCGGCATTTCTCTTGAAAGAAAAGGTTTCTGATCTATAAAGAAAGCGACCTATTTTTTTGTTTTGTACTCTAGTAAAAAGAATGCAAACCATCGAAGTCGTAAAAACGGTATGATAAGCGCTTATTAAGGACTTTATTTGGTGGAAGAAATGACCATTTTGAACAATGATTTTTTGGCCGTAACACTGGCAAACCAAGATGGGCTTACGCCGTTCCAGTTTGTATTTCCATCAGGAACCGGTTTTGTTGAAAATACGGGTGTTTTAAGGCTTGAGCCGACACAAAAAACGTCTATTAGTCTGATTCTGTCGGTTGGGATTCATGGTAATGAGACAGGCCCGATTGAGTTAGTGAATCAGTTGATGACCTCTATTCTAGAAGGGCGGATTTCATTGTCGGTTCGTTTGCTGGTTCTTATTGGTAACCCCGTAGCTGCGAACCAAGCAATACGTTTTTGCGATGTAAATTTAAACCGCTTATTTAGTGGCGCGTGGCAAAACTATGACGGGTTTGAGGCGCAAAGAGCACAACGCCTTGAAAAAGCTGTTGGTGATTTTTATTCAATGGCCAACAATGAAACGACACAAACGAGATTGCACTACGATCTGCATACTGCGATTCGTGGATCGATGCATGAAAAGTTTGTCGTTTATCCGTTTGTAGAGGACGCCATTTATAACCAGCAGCAGTTGGCTTTTTTAGCCGCCAGCGGCATTGAGGCAGTGTTATTATCACATCAGTCGACAACCACTTTCTCTTATTACAGCTATGCGGTGCATGGTGCTCATGCTTTTACGATTGAACTTGGTAAGGTGCAGCCGTTTGGTGAGAACGATTTATCCAATTTTGCAGCGCTAGAAGACAGTCTGAGTGTTGTTGTTAGAAAAGGGTGTGCTGGCGCAAGCGTCGCTGTCTGAAATGCGTATTTTTACTGTGTTGGACAGTTTAGTGAAAGACGATGATAGTTATAAACTGGGTATTGAAGCGGATGTAAAAAACTTCACGCAGTTCGAGCAAGGTTATCGCTTGGCGTATTCTGAAAAAAGTGAGTATATCGTTCAGAAAACAGGCGATGCGATTGTATTTCCAAATACTAACTTGCCTGTTGGCCAGCGAGCTGGCCTGATGGTTCGGCCTATTCCTTTAGAAGGGTTACAGCTCGATTAACTAGATAACAGCCCTTTATTAACGAGAGATTTTAGCTAAACCGCTTGAATCTCTTTTTTTAATGCTTTATTGTTACGTTATAACATTTTATTAATGGTGCAGAATAATGAATAAGTTTTTGTTTGCGTTGGGCGTATCGGCTCTATCTCCTTTGGTTTTAGCTAAGCCTACAATTGTTACTAGTATCAAGCCTGTCTCTATGGTGGTTGCCGCTATTGCGGGGGATCATGCCGAAATACAGCAAATTGTATCCAGTACCGCATCGCCTCATGACTTTGCTATGCGTCCTTCGGACCTGAGAAAAATCAGCAATGCAGACACTGCTGTTTGGGTTGGCGAATCGTTAGAGCGTTTTTTGGAAAAGCCGCTTAAAAATGCTGGTAAAGAACAGTCGTCTATTGAATGGCTTGCTCTAGAAGGTATGTCGCTTCATAATTTTGCCGAAGAAGCTCATGACGACGAGGGTGAAGGTCATGAAGAGCATGAAGAACATGAAGGTCATGAAGGTCATGAAGGTCATGAAGGTCATAATCATGATGGTGTCGACCCGCATGTTTGGTTGTCGCCAGATAATGCTAGAGTACTGGCAAAAGCAGTCGCTGCGCGCTTAGTGTCGTTAGATGCCGAAAATGCCACTTATTATGAAGGTAATTTAGCGACCTTTGAAAAAGGACTTACTGCTAAGGATGCTGAAATTCGTCAAGCCTTGAGTAAGGTAAGCACGGTTCCTTATATTGTTTTCCACGATGGTTACAGCTATTTTGAGCAGCATTATGGTTTGAGTCACTCTGGTGAAATTACCGTCAGTCCTGAGCGTAAGCCTGGGGCGAAAAAAGTGGCTGAAATTCGCCGTGAAATTAAAGAGCATAAAGTTCAGTGTGTATTCAGTGAGCCGCAATTTAGCCCAGCGATTGTTGAAATTTTATTGGAAGGCTCCAGTGTTAAAACGGCACCACTAGATCCATTAGGAGGCAACGTGGCAATGGGTAAAAACGCTTATTTTTCATTTTTAGACAATTTGAGTGGTCAGTTCCTTAGCTGCTTAGGTTAATTCACCCTGTTTACCAAAGAGTAAGTATCGAATATTTGCTCTTTGGTAGGCTACCTGCTTCCTCCCCTGTATAATAATATGACTTTACGTTTATTACAGTGAGCAGAGAGGCTTTATGAGCGATCCATCCATTACAAGTGTTCACTCCGATGTTCTTATTGAGAGTGCTCGACGTACTTTATCTACACAAGCTCAAGCTCTTGCCAACTTAGCCAATAATGTCACGGAAGAGTTCGCCAAAGCGGTTCGCATGATTCTTGAGAGCAAAGGCCGCACGATTATTTGTGGTATGGGGAAATCAGGGCTGATCGGAAAAAAGATCGCCGCGACCTTAGCATCTACAGGCACACCTAGCTTCTTTCTTCATCCCGGTGAAGCCTTCCATGGCGATCTAGGCATGATTCAAGCACAAGATACGCTTATTCTGATTAGCTACTCGGGTGAAACCGAAGAGTTAATGCGCCTGCTTCCTTCTCTCAAAAATTTTGGAAATCCAAGCATCGCGTTGGTTGGCAATATCGAATCTACTTTAGCCAAACATTGTGATTGTGTGCTGGATATTTCAGTGGACAGAGAAACCTGTCCGAATAACCTTGCTCCGACAACGTCAACGACTATGACCGCCGCAATGGGCGATGCTTTAGCGGTTGCCTTGATGGAGTGTCGAAACTTTAAACCACAAGACTTTGCTCGCTTCCATCCTGGCGGCAGTTTAGGGCGCAAGCTCTTAACGCGTGTTAAAGACTTAATGCACAAAGACGACCTTCCTGTTTGTACACCTGAGACCACGCTTAAAGACGCTATTTCTGTGATGACCCATGGCAGAATGGGCGTTGTCTTGATCCAAGAGGCAGAGAAGTTGCTGGGTATCTTTACCGATGGGGATTTACGCCGCGCGATGCTAAAAGAAAGCGAAGGCATGATACATAAAACCATGGCGGTTTTGATGACATCTAACCCTAAAACCATCAACGAAAATGTGATGATAGTGCAGGCTGAAGAGCAAATGCTGCGTGATAAAATCACCTTGTTAGTGGTGGTCGATGACAGTCAAAACGTATCGGGTATTTTAGAAATTTACGATCGATAAACGATTCTACTTATTTTGCCACTCTGTATTGTTTAGAGTGAGCGACTTTGATTTAAAACGGAGTCACATGACGCAACAGCCTAAAACATCAAAAATCATTAAAATTGGCAGCAAAATCGAAGTCGCCAATCATCTTCCGTTTGTCTTGTTCAGTGGCGTTAACGTCTTGGAGTCTCGCGACTTGGCGATGCGTGTGGCCGAAGAGCATGTAAAAGTGACGGAAGCACTGGGCATTCCTTATGTCTTCAAAGGCTCTTTTGATAAAGCGAACCGTTCCTCTATCAATTCTTTCCGTGGCCCAGGCCTGGAAGAAGGCTTGAAAATTCTACAAGAAATCAAAGACACATTCGGTGTACCAGTGATTACTGACGTTCATGAAGAACATCAATGTGCGCCCGTCGCAGAAGTTGCAGATGTGATTCAATTGCCAGCGTTCTTGTCTCGCCAAACCGATCTAGTCGTCGCGATGGCGCAAACAGGCGCTGTGATTAACATCAAAAAAGCACAGTTTTTAGCGCCGCATGAAATGAAACATATTCTGACAAAATGCGAAGAAGCAGGTAACAGCAATTTAATGCTGTGTGAGCGCGGTACCATGATGGGCTACAACAACTTGGTTGTGGATATGCTTGGTTTTGGTGAAATGAAGCAGATGGGCTATCCTGTTATGTTTGATGTAACACACTCTTTACAACGTCCGGGAGGCCGCTCAGATTCTGCCGACGGTCGTCGCGCACAGGTTACAGAATTGGCTCGTGCTGGTATGTCACTTGGTTTGTCCAGTTTGTTTTTAGAAACGCACCCTGATCCAGACAGTGCAAAATGTGACGGCCCGTGTGCGTTGCCTTTGGGAAAATTAGCGCCATTCTTGAAGCAAATGAAGCAGCTTGATGAGCTGGTTAAAACCTTTGAAGTATTGGATACGAGTGTGTAATTGATGGATTCTATTTTTCTTTCTTCGTATCAGGCGTTGTCGGAAGATCACACGTTAATAGCAACGCTTCAGTCTCTCAAACTGGTGGTCTTTGATGTGGACGGCGTGTTAACCGATGGTCGTCTGCTTTATACCGAAGAAGGTGAAACCATCAAGCGCTTTAATGTGAAAGACGGCGTGGCGATGAAGCTGCTGCCAAAGTGGGGGATTCAGGTTGCCGTGATTACGGCGAAAGATTCCGCGCCATTACGACAGAGAATGAAAGAGTTAAAAATCGAACATTTTTTTCCTGGCTGTCACAATAAAGCGGAAGCGTTTGATGAGCTTGTGGTGCGTTTAGGAGTCAATCCAGATAAAGTCGCTTATGTTGGTGACGACGTAATTGACCTTCAGGTCATGCCAAAAGTTGGAGTGGCAATGTGCCCATCCGATGCACATGTTTTGGTTCAGCGCCATTGCTCAGTCGTGCTTAAAAAAGCGGGCGGTGAGGGTGTTGCAAGAGAAGTGGCCGATATCGTGTTGGCGACACGTATGTCATTGGAAGAAGCTTACGAACTGGCTCAAAAACCGGAGTTTGAAAAATAATGGCAGAGAATATAAAAGACCTTAACTTACCTGACTTTCATATTGTCATTCCTGCTCGATACGCCTCTCAGCGCTTCCCTCAAAAGCTGATGGCGGATCTAGGTGGTAAGCCAGTCCTGCAGTGGGTTTATGAACTAGCGTTGAAAGCAGGAGCGCAATCGGTGACGGTTGCCACAGACCACGAAGTGATAGAAGCCGCCGCATTGGCCTTTGGTGCGTCGGTTGTTATGACGCGAGCAGACCATGAAAATGGCACAGAGCGTCTTGCTGAAGTAGCAGCCAAAAGAGGTTGGAGCAGTAACGAGATCATCGTTAATGTACAAGGCGATGAGCCTTTTTTACCTGTCGCTTTGATTCACTCAAGCGTGCAGGCGTTAAATCAAGATCAAGAAGCCGAAATGGCAACGGTAGCCTGCGCTATTGATCAAGTAGAGGACTTTTTTAACCCTAATGTGGTGAAAGTGGTTTGTGACGACAAACAACGTGCGCTGTACTTTAGTCGCTCCCCCATGCCTTGGGACAGAGACGGCTTTGCCAATAACCCAGACAAAACTGGATTTTTACCAGTGGATTTTCCGGCGTTTCGCCATATTGGTTTGTATGTATACCGAGCCAGTTTATTGGCAAGGTACGCGGACTTACCCATGTCACCTTTAGAGCGCTGGGAAAAGCTGGAGCAACTGCGATTCTTGCATCAAGGTATTAAGGTCCAAGTGGCTATCGCGGATGGCTTGCCCACGCATGGTGTTGATACGCCAGAGGATCTAGAAAAACTTCGACACCAGCTGTCTTTAGATAGTATCTAGCGCTTTAGTTTAGTATTCCAACATGTATTCCATGAAAGCGATAAGCCTAATTTAGGCTTATCGCTTTTTTTTGCGTAAACATGTGCACTTTTAAATGGCATATATTGGTGATTCTTTATAGTTCTCTTGTTCGCTGGAAGCCTTCTATTTCAAGGTGCATAATCACTTTATTGATCGCAATGGGATTTCATCATTCGATATAGTGTCTATTTTTAGTAGTAAATGTGTAAAAAATGGGTTTACAATTACTCCAAATGTAATATTTTCTTACTGTTGTTACGCCGTTTTGATTTATAAAGGATAGAATCATGAAAAAGCTACTAATTGTCTCTATGAGTTTGCTAAGTACTGCTGTGATGGCGGCGATGCCCGTTAACCAACCAACAGGTTCTAGCTTCACGCTAAGCAGTGCGCCAAACCAAAGAGCATTGTCTACAGCACTTGGTAATCCAGCGGCACCTTTTATCATGGTCAATCAGCAGGATGACGATAACTTTCGTTTGGTATTCTTGGTCCGCTTAGTGTCGGCGTAGAAATGGGGGATGTCAGTGACTTGGCTGATCAAGTTGAAGAGATTGAAGGCCTTATTGATAATGCCAATGCAATCAACGCAGTATCTAATAAAAATCGTGCCAATGACATTCTTGATGAAATTGGCAACAGTGCGTATGTGAAGACTACCCTGAGCATGCAAGTGCCTTTTATGCCGGTGATTTATAAAACCAAAGATAATGGTGCTTTCATGTTGGATGCCAGCATTTCTGGTGTTGCCAAAGGAAATTTATTGGCAGATAAAGTTGCTGTTAATGGAACAAATGATGGTTTAGCGTCTGACACATCTTTTTATGCTCAAACGGCAACGGATTTTCAAATTGGTTTAGGTTACAGTCAGGCTATGTGGGAAAACTCTCACGGTATGCTAGTCGGTGGCGCAAAAGCTAACATTCACCAGATTTCAATGGGGCGTGCCTTGGTAAGGTTGGATGATGATAGTATCGATGCTGGTGATGCCATTTCCGATTCTATTTCAGATGATGCAGTTAGTAGTACAGGCGTTGGTATTGATTTAGGCGCAGTTTGGGTGTCTAACTATTACCAAGTGGGTTTGACGCTTGCGAATATCAATGAACCTGAGTTTGATGGAGCTCCTATCACCACGAACGCTGCTTCAGATAAGTATAATATAAGTGCTTCAGACAAATACGTAATGGAAATGCAAAGCACGGTGGATTTGGCTGTGTCTACGAAAGGTAAGCAAGTGACTTTGGGTATGTCTTATGACACTAATGCGGTAAAAGACGCGGTAGGTGATGAATACCAGTGGGCTGTTGCGTCTGTGTCTTACTATGGTGATTCTCACTTCATTCCAGGCCTTCGTGCTGGTTATCGTCAAAATCTAGCTGGTACCGAGCTGAGTTATGCGACGTTTGGTTTGACTGTTTTGAAACGTTTGAATATTGACCTTGGGGTTGCTCTAGAGACCGTTGAAGACGAAGACGGGGATGAAATGCCTCGTAGTGCGTACTTCTCACTTGGTTACGACACTGCGTTTTGATAATCCATTAAAGTTAATAAATAGAAAGCCGATAATATTACATTATCGGCTTTTTTATTTTTACTTACTGGGCCGCATCTTATAAATTGATTCAGGCAAGTTAATGAAGAAGTATTTAGCGACTTTTAGTATGGCTATACTGAGCTCTAGTGTGATGGCATCCATACCCATTTATCAGCCAATAGGATCTAGCACGGTTTTAGGTGGCTACGCGAACCGACAATCATTAATTACCTCATTAGCTAATCCTGCTGCTCCTTATCTTATGACCAATATTGAAAGCTTCCGTGTTGGTTTTTTAGGTCCATTAAGTTTAGGTTATGAAACAGGAGAGATTAGCGACCTGAACGATAAAGTTGATGAGCTAGAAGGTATCTTAGATCGAAAGGACTATAGCGCGGGTGAGGCTGCTGCCGCAAAAGAGAGAGCTGAAGCCATCATTAATGAAATAGGCGATACAGCATATGTTAAATTCTCTGGTTCAGTGCAAGTGCCCTTTATGCCTATCATTTATAAAACCCGTAATCGTGGGGCGTTTATGCTGGATGCAAGTGCTTCGTTGGTGAGTCGTGCTAGTGTTTTAGCGGATGACATCTCTGTAGTAGGTTCGGATTTGAGTTCTGATACCTCGCTTTATGTGAAAAGAGCGACAGATTATCGCTTTGGTCTGGGTTATAGCCAAGTTGTTGGTCGGCCCGTTAGCGGAGCGTTAATTCTAGGTGGTCGAGTTAATGTTCATAACATCGCATTGAATAAAAAATTGTCTGTATTGACCGATGAAAGTGACGATGCTGATGATGGATTTGGTGACTTTTTATTGGAAAGAAAAAATGTCGAAACCGGTGTTAGTCTAGATCTTGGTGCTATTTGGGCCGCTCCGAATTATCAACTGGGCGCTTCATTGGCAAATGTTAATGAGCCTGAATTTGATTTTGGCGAGTTAGGCAATTGCAGTGGCTTGTCGGGCTCCGATTTAATCAGTTGCAATGCCGCGGTACGTTTGTCAGATGAGGGTAAATTAGAGCTAAAAGAAACCTACAAAATGAAATCTCAGCTGACCTTAGATGCGGCGGTAATGTCGACCAATCAGAATTGGTCTCTTGCTGGTTCCTATGATGTGAACTCCGTTGCTGACCCTGTTGGGGATAAATATCAATGGAAGGTGATTTCTCTCTCTTACTTTAGCGATAACCTTCTTTTTCCGGGTGTTCGTGTTGGTTACCGAAAAAATCATGCAGGCAGTAAATTGAGTTATGCGACGGTAGGGGCGACTTTGTTTAGGCGTCTAGATTTTGACCTCGCTTATGGACTAGAAAAATTTAGCGACGGTGATGGTGGTACTTTACCCCGAAGCTTGTATTTTTCTGTCGGCTACGGCTTTGCCTTTTAGTACTACACGATCATAGGATTAAACAGGAATAACGTGCGTTGGGGTTAAAATTGCTTGCAATGGCACGTCCCAACCTTCCACTGGTAGGCTGTTAACGTGCTGGCAATCGTGTGCTAAGCCTATCAGTAGTGGTGCTTCATCTGTTCTTTTATTAGCAAAGGTTCTGTCATAGAAACCGCCCCCCATACCAAGACGCCCGCCCTTCTGAGTCAAATCCAACTAATGGTAACAATACTATGTCCAGCTCACTCCCTGAAAGATAATTCGTCGTGATGGGTTCGTTAATGCCATAGACATTTTCTTGCCAAATCGTATCGGCAGAGTAAAGCGCAAAAGTGAGTTGTTTGCCTTGGATGACGGGGAGATAAGTCTGAATATTTTGTTGCCAAAATATTCGCATATAGATGAGGTGAGATTTCGCCATCGTTCGATAAATAAAGTGCAATGCGTTTGGCATCAACTATTTGGGGGTTGCTAAGCTGTTCTTGAAAACAGTTGAGTAGCGCTTTAGCGGCGCTGAGTTGCTGCTCTGGCGATAAGCTTCTTCTGGCTTGGCGTAATTGACGACGAAGTGTTTGTCTAGAATCTAGATGTGAGGTCATAAAAGAGTTTCCCAAGTTGCCGTGTCGGCTATTGGCCTTGAACCCAGTGGTTCAAGGTGGAAAGAACTGTGATTTTTTAGGCTTTCCGACGCACGGACATGCACACCAAACCAACAGGCTCTCTCCGGGGTATTACTCATAGGCTCAAGGGCGTTAAGCCGCTTCGAACAACCCAGGAAACGAACTCCAGTATAAGGTAATTCATTGTGTAAATCACTCTGTAGTCTCATTCGTTTTCTGCACTGTATGAAGAAAATTCGTGTTCTGCGCTTGCAATCAAAAAAGTAGATCAAAGAATAAACCACAAGTGATTATTCATTAACCAACTTTGTTTGATGTGTTAATGCTGCATCGAGCTGCGACGTCAGCTCTCGCAACTGTTGCTCGTTAGAACGTGCGTATTTTTGATTAGAAAGCATATCGTGAGTAATATTCAATGCTGCAAGTACGGCAATTTTTTCAAGTCCGACGATTTTCCCACCGGCCTTAATTTCGCGCATTTGATTATTCAAATACTCCGCCGCTTCTTTCAAATCAGCTTCGTGCCCTTTAGGGCAATTTATCTTATAAGTTTGTCCCAGTATGGCGACTGAAACGGTTGGCTTATCCATATTGACTCCATTTGATAGCAAGGCCCACAAAAATGGTCTGTTTTTCCATCATTGGGTAGCGAATGGCATTTTATGCTGCGAGTAAATTCGTTACAATTCCGAATCACCTTTATCCACACTGTTTATAGCAAATTGACGCCAATATGGAAATAAACCCGATAGTTTCAAAGATAAAAGACCTTTCTTCTCGTGCTTTAACCCTACGGGGGTATCTTTGACTACGAGTCAAAGAAAGAACGTCTAGAAGAAGTTAACCGTGAACTGGAAGATCCAGAGGTCTGGAACGATCCAGACTATGCCCAAAAACTAGGTAAAGAACGTGCTTCATTAGAAGCCGTTGTAGAAACGCTAGACAGTATGGAGTCAGGTGTAAATGATTCCAAAGAGCTGTTGGACATTGCGGTCGAAGATAACGACGAAGATTCCGTGGAAGCGGTTCGACTTGAGCTGGAAGAGCTTGATGCTCTGTTGGCTAAGTTGGAGTTCCGTCGCATGTTTTCCAAAGAGATGGACGAAAGCAGCGCTTTTTTAGACATTCAGTCTGGCTCCGGTGGCACCGAAGCGCAAGACTGGGCCAATATCCTATTGCGCATGTATTTACGCTGGGGAGAAGACAAAGGCTTTAATGTCGAACTGATGGAAGTGTCCGCTGGCGATGTGGCAGGTATTAAATCTGCGACAATTCGCTTTGAAGGCGACTACGCTTTTGGTTGGTTACGCACTGAGACGGGTGTACATCGTTTAGTACGTAAATCACCTTTTGACTCAGGTAATCGTCGTCATACGTCTTTTGCGTCTGTTTTCGTATCGCCTGAGATCGATGATAACGTCGAGATTGATATCAATCCGGCTGATATTCGTACCGACACTTACCGCTCATCTGGTGCCGGTGGTCAGCACGTAAACACCACCGACTCGGCGGTACGTATTACTCACATACCAACAAACATCGTAGTGCAATGTCAAAACCAGCGTTCACAGCACGCTAACCGTGACTTTGCGATGAAGCAGCTTCGCGCTAAATTGTACGAATTTGAAATGATGAAACGTAACGAAGCCGCCAAAGCGGTAGAAGACAGCAAATCCGATATCGGTTGGGGCAGTCAGATTCGCTCCTATGTATTGGATGCATCGCGTATCAAAGATTTGCGTACTGGTGTAGAAAGCTCCAACACGGGTGCCGTGCTAGATGGCAACTTAGACCAGTTTATCGTTGCAAGTTTAAAGCAGGGCCTATAAAGCGCCGTCCCATTTTGAAAAACTTATAAGAGCAGATAGCAAAATCATGGCTAACGAAAATAACACAGAATCTACCGTACAATCTGATGACAACCGTTTAGTAGCGGAGCGCCGCGCTAAATTGGCGGCCATTCGTACAGAGCGCAATGCGTACCCAAATGACTTCCGTCCCAATGCTTACGCAGCGGATTTACAAGCGGAATTTGGTGACATTGAAAAGCCAGCATTGGAAGAAAAAGATCATAAAGTCAGCATCGCCGGTCGTATTGTACGTAACCGTGGCGCGTTCATGTTGCTACAAGACATGACAGGACAAATTCAAGCCTACGTAAATCGTAAAGCCTTGTCTCCTGAATTACTTGCGGATCAAAAAACATGGGATTTGGGCGATATCATTGGTATTTCTGGTCCTGTGCATAAATCTGGCAAAGGCGATTTGTATGTAGACATGCAAGAAGCACAACTACTAACCAAATCACTTCGTCCGCTGCCTGACAAGCATCACGGTTTGTCTGATATGGAAATGCGTTATCGCCAGCGTTACGTTGATTTGATTGTAAACGAAGAGTCTCGTGCTACGTTTCAGATGCGTTCAAAAATCATTTCTACCATTCGTCGCTTCTTAGAAGATCGACGTTTCATGGAAGTGGAAACGCCAATGCTACAAACGATCCCAGGTGGTGCCACGGCGCGTCCTTTCGTGACGCATCATAATGCCATGGACATGAACATGTACTTGCGTATCGCGCCTGAGCTTTATTTAAAACGTTTAGTGGTGGGTGGTTTTGAGCGTGTGTTCGAGATTAATCGTAATTTCCGTAACGAAGGAACGTCGACTCGCCATAACCCAGAATTCACCATGATCGAGTTCTATCAAGCGTACGCGGATTACAACGATCTAATGGACCTGACAGAAGCGATGTTGCGTGATGTTGCTGAAAAAGTATTGGGCACAACAATCGTGACGTACCAAGGGTCTGAATACGACTTTGGCGTACCATTTGTTCGCATGACCATGTTGGAGTCTATTCTTCATTACAACCCAGAATTAACTGCGGCAGATCTTGAATCATTAGAAAGTGCAACAGCGGTAGCGAAGAATCTAAAAATCGACGTCAAACCGATTTGGGGCTTGGGCAAACTTTGGACAGAGATTTTCGAAGAAACGGCTGAAAGCAAACTGGATCAACCAACCTTCATTACAGAGTACCCAGCGGAAGTCTCTCCATTGGCGCGTCGTAATGACCATAATGATTTCATTACAGACCGTTTTGAATTCTTCGTGGGCGGACGTGAAATTGCTAACGGTTTCTCGGAGCTAAATGATCCAGAAGACCAAGCTGAACGCTTCAAGCGTCAGGTTGCTGAAAAAGACGCCGGTGATGACGAAGCAATGCATTACGATGCAGATTACATCAATGCGCTTGAGTACGGCCTACCACCAACGGCTGGTGAAGGTATTGGTATCGATCGTTTGGTGATGTTGTTTACTGATGCACCTTCGATACGTGACGTATTGTTATTCCCTCATATGCGCCCTCAAGATTAACCTTAGGCCATATAGGAAAACGTAAAGAAGGCCTCAATTGAGGCCTTCTTTTGTTTGAACTCTCTCTTTTATGAAGAATAATGGAGCACTCCATGAGTCGTTTTTGGACAGATAAAATCGCTTCTCTTGACCCTTACGTGCCAGGCGAGCAACCGCAAGATAAAAAATACATCAAACTAAACACCAACGAAAGCCCTTACGCACCGTCATCTAAAGCCTTAGCTGCTATGGCGGCTGAAGTCAGTGAGCGTTTACGTCTTTAT
>LNFX01000355.1_pt1 | contig 15654 bp, 15 predicted proteins | sample 1500681 | NCBI WGS metagenome assembly LNFX01 (sample SAMN04254626, study PRJNA301722) | marine sediment metagenome | isolation source: antarctic beach sand mud | place: Antarctica | collected 2015 | reverse complement strand
GCCACCGCGCTGAAAAACATCACCGGACGACTCACATCTGGCTACGCCGCCACCGCCGCCGCCCAACAAGACGCCATGGGTCGCATCGGCTTCAACGCCGAAGAACTGGCCGACATGATGCAACAAGACGCCCAAGGCACCCTTGTAGAAGTCATGCGCGGCCTAAAAGACGTCAACGCCACAGACCGAGGCGCGGTCATCTCGCAACTCTTTGGGGAAGAAGTAAAAGGCGCCGTCGCCAAACTCGTCACCACACTGGACGACGACAAAAACGGCCTCGTCGCCGCCTTTGCCAAAGTCGCCAACCAAGCCGATCGCACCAACAGTGTCAACGACGAATACGCCAACCGCGCCGCCACCCGTGGCCACAAACTCGCCATGCTCGGCGCCAAATTCGACCGCATGACCATCGTACTGGGCGACAGGCTCTTGCCCGTGCTCGACGCCGTGTTACCGCCGCTCATGTCCGTAGTGGACAGCGTGGCCGACTTCGCCGAAGCCAACCCACAGCTTGCCTCAGGTTTACTTGGCGTGGCCGCCGCCATCGCCGTGGTCAAAGCCGGTGCCATCGCCTTCAAACTCGCCAAACTCACCCTGGGCAACGGACGCGATCGCTTCAACCTCGGCAAAACCAAACTCACCAGCACCACCGACCAAACCACCCAAAGCGCCAACCGAGCATCACGCTCCCTAGACCGACTCAACCGCAAACTAAACGGACTCGGCGCAGGCGCGGGCTATGGAGGAAGAGGCGGACGAGCAGGAACAAGAGGAAGTGCAGGAAGAGTTGGAACAAGGGGAAAGACACTAGGAAACAGTGAGCGAAACAGTCGAATTGGCAACCGACTTGCAGGTCTAAGAAGTTATGAAGATCAAATTTCAGACCGCAACAACCCAAGCAAACGCGCCAGCGCAGGCGGCCGCTTTGGTAAATTTGGCAAGCTGGGTGCCTTAAAAGGCGCAGGGCGATTCTTTCGACCACTGGACATGGCCATGCAAGGTGTAAGCCTTGCCTCTGCAATGTCAGGCGGCAGCGGCACCGAGATAGGCGCAACCGCAGGCGACATGGTAGGGGGAATGGGTGGCGCCGCGGCTGGCGGCTTAGCCGGAGCCGCCATTGGTTCCGTCGTGCCCATTATCGGCACCGCCATTGGGGGCATCGTCGGCTCCATCGCAGGCGGCATGGGTGGTGGCGCGCTAGGGGAATGGATCGGCAGCAACATAGGCGGTTGGTTTGAAGACGACAAAACCGACCAACCCGCACCCGAAGCAATAGCACAACAAACCAAACAACTGCGAAGCAACAACAAAAGCATGACCTTCGCGCCAACCATCCACCTAACACCAACGGGCAACCCAGCCTACGACCAACAAGTCAGCGACCAAGTGATAGAAAGACTCAAAGCCGAATTTGCACAGGGAATGATGGGCAATATGGACGTGGCCACAAGGGCTGATGGGAGTTTGACGGATAAGCGGGTGAGTTAAGTTTGAAATTTGTCAGTGCTTTGTAATAGGTTTGCTGGTGTTTCAAGAAAAAGCTACTAGAATCAATCGGTAAAAATTCATTTTTTCTACATTAATAGCTTTAGGGTTAATGGTTTATCGTTGCATCAAGAAGATTTTTAACATGTATTAACGTGCACTATTAAAATAATGTTAGGTATTTCTCCATGTCAAACACAATTACTGTAAAAATAAAGAACCAAGAACCAACTGATTATACTCTGCATGGCGCTCCGATTACTCTGGTGAAAGGTGATAATCTTGTAAGTATTGAGCATTGGTTACTGATTAGAGGGTTGATGAAAAATAAGATTGCCAATGGTTTTGTATTAGTAGATCAAGATAAAGAAGCTCGCGCAATTGAATTATACAAGCAAGAGTGTTTTTCGGAGTTTGATTTATATGGCATTTCTTCTGTTAAGGTTTCGTCTGAAAAAGGTGATTTATCGAAAGGTATTAAGCATCTGTTCGCTCTAGAATGGTTAGAATCAAAGGAGAATTCTCGCGAAGAAAGCCGTGATAGCCGTGAAATAGAAAGTTTATTAATAGCTCGTTCAGCTCTGAAAGTTTCAAAATGGTCGATTTCACTAAGCATAATTACAGCTGTTGTGGTCGCGATACTAAGTGTATGGGCAACAGTTTAATAAATAGTACTTATAAATAGTACTTATAAATAGTTTGGGGTCAGTTGAAAACAGTTTTTTCCATCTGCCCCCAATAGATTCAATAGATTTGTAACTAGTTTTTTTATAAATGTGCTGTTTATTTAGAAAAAAATAGATGCATTTAATTTTTTAGCTGTCTCAAAATATATAATTCAACCTTCAAGGATTAGGAAATTGTTAAATAAATATAGGTACAAAGAAAAAGACTTTTATTTCTCTAGCCAAGATAAAAATCAAGGTCAAAATGCTTTTACTGTCATTGTTGGAAAAAATGGGACAGGAAAAAGTCGATTGATGAAATCAATTATAGAATCATTTGTGGGGAAAAGTGGTAGTAATGGTTTTTTACGGTTGCTAAAAAATAACAAGAAATCAATGAGTGAAATTAATAAAAATGGCATTTATATAGATGAACTTCCAAAAAAAATCATTGCTGTATCTACAAGTCCATTTGATAAATTCCCCTTGGATCCTTTTAAACGTGTTAAAGAGGGATATGTTTATTTGGGCCTTCGAGATTTAAGATCAAGAGATCTTGGTATGGCATACATGGCTAACATTTATACATCTTTATTGAAGTCGGTGGCAACTGAGTCTGGCAGAACAGATAAAGTATGTGAAGTGCTTGGTTTTTTGGGCTATTCACCAAGGATTGAGGCAGATTTTAACTTTTTATTTTCTGCAAAATTAATTCGAGACACTTTAGAGAGTTCTGATCCAATCGATTTTTTTGTTAAAAAAATCTCATTAGATGACGATAATATGCAAAGGCATAGGTATAGAGGTTTTTTTGATGAATATGAAAGTATAAGTGAAGGTTTAAGTGAAATTCGAAAAGTAGATATTTATAAAGTAAAAAAATTTATTGATGTGTGTAAAAAAATAAACCTTCCAAATTTAAAATATAAAGTTAAGGTATTACTTGAAAAGAGTGGATTATATTTTTCGAATGATGATTTTTATGATTTAGATGATTTTTTCTTTTTGGCTGAAATTGGTGTTGTAAAACTAAAAACTTTGAATTTAGAAAAAGATAATGGAAATAGTTATAGTATCGGTGACGCAAGCTCAGGTGAACAAAGCGTTGTAATGAGTATTCTAGGGATTGCCAGCCAAATATGCGATGGCAGTTTAATTTTCATCGATGAACCTGAAGTATGCCTTCACCCCGAATGGCAAGAAAAGTATATAGGTATGTTAATTAATACTTTTAAGAGTTTTAAAGGCTGTCATTTTATAATTGCAACACACTCCCCCTTGATGGTATCAAAACTCAAAGATGATAATTGTTATTTAATGAAGATGGAAAGTGGTGAAGTAACTAATGCAGAAAAAATTAATAATAAATCTGTTGATTTTCAATTAGTTAATACTTTTGGTACACCTGGTTTTAAAAATGAATATTTAACAAGAGAATTAATATCAATATTGTCTTTATTTGGGGGGAATGGAGAGCTTGACGCTGCTACACAAGATAAACTTAAATTTTTCTTGTCTTTAAAAGATCAGATTAGTGAGAAAGATCCTGTGTTAAAATTAATGGATATGGCTCAGGAAGCATTGCTGGAGAATATGTGATGTCCAGTTTATTGATAAACTATAATGTTAAAGATCAATTAACTGTTGATACTTATGATAATTTAAATAATGATGAAAAAATGGAGGATATTGGGGGATAGTGAAAATAAAAATTTAATTGAAATTAAGAAAAATATAAAAGATTTTTATATCATATCTCAAGGTTATGTGTGTCCTTATTGTAGGCAGAAAATAGAGGTTGATCATAATGCTGTGTGGGATGCAGAGCATATAATTCCAAAAGATAAATTTCCGAGGTTTTTATTTTCTCCCTTAAACTTATGTGTTTCTTGCAAAGATTGTAATTTGGAAAAATCTAATAAAAATATTTTAAAGAATGATAAAAGAAAGACGCTACCTACAAAGAGTGATGATTATATATTTATCCATCCACATTTAGATTTTTATGAAAATCATATAAAAATAATGAAATCGTCATTGTTTTTTATACCATTAGACTCTAAGGGAAAAAAACCATAGAAATTTGTGGTCTATTACGATTCTTATATAAGTTTACTGATTATGGTGATATATCGCAGCAAATTAAAGAGAGAGTTTCTGAATTATCGAGCGAGCTACAAAATGCAGACAGTGGTATAGAAGAACATATGATTTTAGCATGTCTCGCAGATGTAGTTGAGCATGGGAAGCAAATAGCCAAAAAAGAATATATAGAAGGGCGGAGGGCTAAAGCCAGCTAGAAAATCACTTCAGTAGGACAATGAATTTTTGGTTTTGCTCCTGCTTCGCTTATTTTGTCCAAATTTTATTAACCTCATAATGAAGTGTTAGATATCAGAGAAAGAGCGAAAGATTGGATCAGATGAAAGCCTGTAATTTTTCATCTGATCCATTATTACTGAATTTGATGTTTTCGTGATGTTTTGAACATTGACCCCAATCTTGATCTAGTATTTCTCTTGCACTGGCAAATTCCAGTGTTTGGAATTGGCGTTCCAATCTCACAGCGGATAGAAACACCGCTTTATGCGGTTTTTTTACGTCCGGAGCATAGTTATTACCTTATGGGGTAAGCTGTGCGGGGCGTCTTCGGACGCGCCAGCTCTGTTACTGGTACGCCAACCCGTATGGCTTGCCCACCTTAATTGGCGTTAAGGGGGCAATTAATGCTTTAACAGAAGGAGGCCACACATGGCTACTCAATTATCTCGAGCAATGACGCTCCCGTTGTACAAATTACTAACGACCAAATCACCACAACTTCGACCGATCTCGCCAAGCATTTTGATAAACGTCACTACAACATCTTACGCAAAATAGAAAACCTAGAATGCAGTGCAGAATTCCATGCCCTCAATTTTGAGGTGATGGAAAACGAAGTAGAAATAGGGTTAGGCAAAACACGCCAAGAAACAATGTATCGCATCACCCGCGACGGCTTCGTCTTCTTGGCCATGGGCTTCACCGGCACCAAAGCCGCCCAATTCAAAGAAGCCTACATCAACGCCTTCAACCAAATGGAAAAACAGCTCAACGAGCAAAAACAACTTCCCGCCACCACAGACAACCTAGCACTAGCGGAAACCGACAAATACCAACTGCTCAACAACATCGTCAAATCCATGCAGATACAAAGCGACCCCGTCGTCGTTCCATCAAAAGAACTCATCGACCTAATCCAAGCCGTCCGCACTTTCCTAACAAAAAAAGCAACAGCAAATAGCACGACTACAAACACCCGACTGGGTAAACGACAACATCACCCGCGTCAAAGACTACGCTCAACGCAACTTCGTAGACTTCTAAGCGATAGGCAACTAAAGCCTGCATAAGTGGGCTTTAGTTTTTTTTTAGGCTGGTAGGAAACGAGAAAGTCTTTTAGTATCAATGAATGTGTAAGCGCGCATGCTCGTTTTTCCAGTTTGTTAGTAATTTCATAAAGCTATTTAAAATCAAATCGTTACGATAATTTTAAGAGCTTTTGAAAACTGCCTAAACACGCATGCGCACTATTAAAATGTTAAGCCTCAAAGGATAATCATGGATCTACGAAAAATATTTGAGTCTATAAGCCTTGAGTTGTCAGCAAGATTTCAAAAGACAATCCAAATTAAACATAATGGTGGTAAGGGTGATAATAGAGAAGATGCATTTGTCGACTTTCTAGTAGAGTATCTTCCTCAAAAATATGGCGTCGGTAGAGGTGAAGTGATTTCTCCGTATAACGATGTTAGTGGTGAGATTGATATTATTATCTACGACAATGATCATTGTCCTTTATTTCTAAAATCACCTTCTCATTCATTATATCCAATGGAAAGTGTATTTGGTGCAATAAGCATGAAGTCACACCTTGATAGTGAAGAGCTGAAAGATGCATATCAAAATATTGCGAGTTTAAAGAAAATTACGTCTAAACAAAATTTTACACATTCACCGAACCCGGGGATGGAAATTGGTTTAGCCCCCGTTGTTCCAGTAACAGCGATATTTGCTTATGCAGCTAATAGAAGTCTTGATGCAATTGCAAAACAAGTACAGAAATTGGATGACGAGTTAGACGATATAAATTTAAGACCTGATTTTGTTGTTGTATTAGGCCTTGGTATTGTAGGTCCAAACGGTAAAATTAGAAATAATTATAATAGTTATAATCTGCCCAAAGATCAAGCTAGCACAGCTTTGTTAAGAAATTCTGGTAGGCATACGCTGCTTCGCTTCTATATGCAGTTAATTGATGAGTTGAACTCTATTACTCAAAAACCTCTAGATTTACATGCGTACTTTGAGATGCCTTCGCTAGTGGGAGAATATAAAGTAAAGAATCATGACAAGTTTATGATTCAGTTTGATGGCGAGAGCGAAAGGAGAGTAAGGAGGCTTACTGAGTCAGCTTTGGATAAAATAGTTGAAGGTGGAAAGCTAGTTACTCTCGAACAACACTTTATAAATCATGTAGGCTCGCTACCTGTAGGAGCAGAACAATTATATGACTTATCTTCAAGTGTGTACGAGTACAACCCTTTAAATAAACCTTCTATATTACATGCGAATATCAAAGTTAACGAACAAGGGCATGTAACGGGTGACCCAAATACATATCAGCCCTATGGCATCGAGATAGATGGTAAGCAATACGCAATTGATATGGGTAGCATAGTTGATGATGGGGACTTTGAGGATAATCCTGATCTCACAGTTTCAGAACTTATGTCACAATAAGGCTTAACAAGTGACAGTTTGTCTCACCGCTGAGCTAGGCGTTATATAACTAATCATAATTTTCGAGTCTTAAATGAATAATAAACAAATTGAATTTAATAAAATATCAAGCATGAACCGGAAAAATGCCAGCATAAAGTCATGTCTTTGGGGGGGGGGGGATGATTGTAGTGGAAAAATTATTGATGCTCATTCTATTCAAAGGGGTAAAATTTTATCTGCTATAGCAGATAAAGGTAAAATTTATTATTTAGGAATTATGCCCACAGAGGATATGACTGAAATGGAGGTTATCTTTAAACCCGAAGGTATTAAGAAATTTAGTACTTTTACTGGTTTTTGTGGTTGGCATGATAAAAATATTTTTCAACCTATTGAAGATGTAAAATTCTCTGAAACGGATGAGCAAAAATATATATATGCATACCGTGCAGTAACTAAAGAGCTCCATGCTAATCTAGAGTCAGCTAAATTAAGTGAAGCCTTACTTGGAGATAAGTTAAATGCAGAGGCTCTCCCTGCACATTTGACAATGACACTACCTAATATATTAGATGGTTCTATTGACGTTCCTGGTTATATTAGAAGCTTTATTATAGAGGGGATTAAAAATGATCTGATTCGACAGAAACATAAACATAGTGAAATGAATGCAATTGAACTTAAAGGAATTAGCGATTTTATAAAGCAGCGACTGTCGGATAAGGATTACACTGGTCTCATACATAAATACTATTGCTTTGATGAAGAGTTTTCTATCGCGTGTAGCTCTTCTTTTATTCCCTATTTTGGTTTTGAAGGGGAAACGATAATTAGCAAAGAACAAAAGAAATCATTGTCTATTAAACCTTCAGATAGTCCAAGTAAATCATTAAATGTCTTTTTAAATGTATTTCCTGAAAATGGAAAAACACATATATTGTTTAGCTATTTCCAGTGCAATGAGAAATTTTCTTTATCTATTGAAAAGCTGTTTCAGCATGAAGAGCATGACTTGAAAGTATATTTATCAAATATCATTTTAAATTATGTTGAAAATATCGCATTTAAACCTTCCTACATCGAAGATTCCTTTTCAAAAGAAGAAATAGAAAATATAAAATCAGGCTTTATTAATAATATTGTTAATCCTGATATTTTTACTAAAGTGGATGTTAGTTTGTTTGTAAGTAGTGATATGACAAGGCGATTAAACGGAACTAAAACAGCGGGTTAGGTTTCGCTTCGCTCCACATTATAACCCACCATTTTAGTCCGTTTATTGCGGCGTTAAGTTTGGAATTTGTGCTCAGATAAAAAATACCCCTTAACCTCTTAATATAATCAAACCAAACACCCCCAAGCCCATCCCTCGATGGGCTTTTTCGTTTCTGTCCTTCCATTTTTATCTAAGGAGTAATCATGCGTCAGATGATGTCGCTCGGTGGTTTTGTGTTTTCGCTGAGCGAAGGCACGCCATACGAGGGTTTGCAGCGCACTAGCGACGGCGGTTGGGTCGCGGTGGCGCGATACGGTCAAAAGCCGATGAGCCAAAACACGGGCCAACAGTTGGAAAACATCACGGTCACAGGGACGTGGTTTCAAGGCGATGGCATGGCGAATCTCAACGCTTTACGCGCCTTACAAAACCAGCGAGCGCCCTTGGTGCTGGCCGATGGCTACGGCAATAACTTAGGCCAATGGACGATCAAACGCTTGCAAGAGAAGCAAGACAAGATCATCGACGACGGCACCGCCTTCGTCCTCGGATTCACCCTAGAGCTAGAAGAGTACGCCAATGACAACAATACGTAGCCGCGACGGCGACACCATTTCCAACATTCTGTGGATCGCCCTAAAACGCAACGACGACCAAGCGGAAGAAGCCTTGTTCGAACAAAACCCCGGCTTAGAAGCCTACGGGCCAGTGCTTCCCGCTGGCGTTATGATCGAGATCCCCACCTTGCCAGACAAAGCAGCCGAGACGGTAACCAACCTATGGGACTAAACAATCCATCACAGTATCTACCAAGCGTCCGCGTGAGCGGAGCAGGCGAGGGCATCATTAACCAGCGCCTGACCTCGTGGGAGCGCATCGACGCCGCTGGCACACAAAGCGACCAACTCACTTTGCACATCGACACCACAGGGCAAACAGGCTTGCCGAAAGAGGGCGCGGTGCTCACGTGGCAAGAAGGCTACGGCGACAACCTCATCGACAAGGGCCAGTTCAAAATCACCCGCATCGTCCCGAAACTGTTTCCGCCCAATGTGACGATCGTCGCCACCGCCGCGCCATTCCAAGTAGACGACAAGACCGGCTTTAAAGAGCGCCGCACACGCACCTTCGAAAACATCAGCCTTGCCGATCTGTTCCGCCAAGTCGTCACAACCCACGGATTCAGCCCACGCGTGGCCAAAGAGTTCGAAAGCGTCGTCCTCGAGCACATGGACCAAACCGACGAAACCGACAGCGCCTTCTTAACCCGCATCGCACGGGAACGGGACGCCATCGCCAAACCCGTCAACGACCTGTACGTCCTCGCCAAACGGGGCCAAGTAAACACCATCACAGGGCAAGCCATCCCGCCCGTCGTCGTCGGTGTACCCAGCCAAAACACACCCAGAGAGCTAGGCCAATTCATCAACTGCCAACTCGACCGACCCAGCCGAAGCGCCATCACCGGCGTCAAAGCCAACTGGACAAACAACAACACAGGGGAAGAACACACCGTACAAGTCGGCACCGCACCGTACAAAAAACTACGCCAAAGCTACGACAACCGAACCACCGCCCAACAAGCCTGCCAAGAGGACCTCATCAAAAGCCAACGCCAAGGCACCAGCGTCACACTCGACTTACCAGGCAACCCCAAACTCGTCGCAGAAGGCATCCTCACCCTAAACGACACCTTCCCACCCGAAATGAAAGGCAACTGGTCCATCGACAAAGTCACCGCACGAGGCGACAGCAAAGCAGGGTATCGGTGTACGGTTGTTGCAAGTAAGGTTGTTTGAGGTTTTTTATTGGCAGATGGTGTGAAAGTGCTTAGTATCAAGGAATAAGGGTTTATAGCCTAGAAATAACAGGCTGTAGATAAAAGACTAAATGCGCACTATTAAACTGTTATGTGTGTAGTAATAATGGAATACATATCAATATGAGTTTAATCCAAACGGTTTTACGTTCTCTATATAAAAATAAAAAGTATGGTGAACTCTCATCTTTATACAAACTTTTCGATGAAAAATTAGGCAATGCTATTTCGTCACAATTGAGTAATGAGTTGAATTTACATAATGATGATCGATATTTTGAAAGAATATACGTAGATTTTCAATGGATCGATAAAATCCCACTTGCTTCTTTCGTTAAGCAACAAAAAGACTTAAATGGTAACGTCATTGCCAATAAAACTGAGATTGGTGATTTATTTATTCAATATCGGCATACAAATGCATATGGTCATAAAGCTGAATCGGGGTTTAATCAGTGCTCCCATCGTTCACTTATCATTCAGGCCAAATTGGCTACAGAGGACAATCCAATCGTTCCTATAGGGAAGGTTAGTAAAAATAGATGCAATTCGACAAGTAAGGAGCTTAAGTTACTTGAGGACTGGCCTGAGTTTGATCTATATGAAACTTCACGTAGCTCTGACCCTCTAGCTAAAAATATTTCTGTATCGAAAGGGAGTGTACCTTTTGCATTTTATGGTGGGTTTAATAACTCAAGTAAGTCATGGTCATTCGGTGTCGCAAAAAATGGAGAAGTATGTCGTGATAGTTTCGAGGCTATAGTTTTAAAATTGGCTAAAGGTTGCATCGGTAAAGAGATAAAAACGGATAGTGCATGGGAAACGATTTCTTCTGAAATAACAAAAACATGTAATAATAGAAAATTACCCCCATCGATTGCGGCTGGTATAGAGTCTAGAAATAAACAAACACGGGTGAATGGAGGCATTATTTATTCATTTCCTAGCCCACAATTTAATAGTATAGTCTGGTTGTTTGATAAAATCATTTCTTTATTTATTCGTAAAAAAATACTTGTTTTAACTATAGATATAGTTAGTTACGAAGGTGAAAAAATGGAGCTTCACAGGTAAGCAGTCTCAGTGGAAATACTCATAAAAAGTCGTTTAAATAATAATTTTAGATTAATTTAACTCTGACCCTAATTATTAACGAGATTCAAGGGGGCAGAGTCTTGATGTTTAGAAAATCAACGACTCTGACCCCTTGAATCCAAGAGTTTGGGGTCATATGAAAAAAAGCTTAATTTTCATATGACCCCAATAGATTTAAATTAAGTTCTCACTTTAATAAGGAAGTATAGTGGTAATTGGTCAGAGTGTTGAATGTTTGATTTGTAGTAGTGATTTTTTTATTCGAGTTGGTATTGGTTTAGATTCATATCAAAAACATTATTTTGATTGTCTGAATTGTGAACAGCCAATAGGGATTGCTGTTCGTTCAAACGGAAGTATTGAAACTATAGAAAATTGTAAGCTTGGTGGGCTTGAAATTGATAATAGTAAAACGATTATAAACTTACATCCTAGTTTTTGTTTCCCTGTTGAAAAGTATCATGATATTAAATTCTTCCCTTCTCTAGAAGGAGTTGCACTTCTTAGTCCTTATATCAGGCAAAGAAAGGGGGCTTTTCTGCAAGATGTTGCGACTCAATTTGATATCCCTAATGCCGATTCTATCTGGGGGACAGTTAAGGCGATATATAATTTGTCATATGTTAAAGGCAAAGAAAAGGCATTAGTTAAAACAATTAAAAGTTACAATTTAATTAGAAAAAAGTTAAAGTCGTTCATAGTGAATGCTATACATATATTGATGTATTACTCGAATTTTACGATTCATTATTTTATCCGAGAGTTAATGAATTATATGACCCAATAAAGGAACTAATCGATCAGTTATATGAAGAAGGTAAATTAGACGATTTTTATGATTACTACAAAAATAATTTATGTGACGAAAATAGTGTAAGATATTTTTCTATTTTTACAATGAATTAATCCATCAAAAGATATTTTTTTTGAGCGCTTAACAAACTCTTCATCATAAATACTATGTCCAAAATTTTTATTAATCTTGAATAGATAACTACATTTAGGAGTTAAGTATTTTTGAGACGATGTTGGCTTTAGTGCAATGTTGTATGCTCCGTTAGAAGAAACTCCTTCGTATGCAATACCATCTAAATCAGGGAGCTTGTTAAATAAAATTCCAAGTATATGACTTGTTACGTGGTATAAGTTTGAACTATTAGATTTGCTCTTTAGTAAACTTGATAAAATTGAGTCAGCATAAATTAAGCTTTTATGTTCTTCTAATTTCTCTTCATTAATTAAGGAATTTAGTTTTTTTAAGAATGTTTTTTTATATTCTTCAGAGGTGAATTTCGCTGTTCTCCATTTCCATATATGTTGATTTTCACCGAAAATCGCCAACCTAGGTGAATCTTTATATGACAATTCATATTGAAGTACTTGAATGAAATCTCCTTCCTTAGCTTCTATTTCATCAAAAGCTGAGTACATGTGATTAGATAAGTAAAGTATGGGGTCATTTCTTTTATTCAGACGACCTAAAGTACATTTATCATGAGGTGGCTGAATTATTCGAGATAGCTCAGAAAATCCATCCTCATCTGATTTTACAGCTCGGAATAGTTTTCTAACAGGATCACCATTTACTGTAAAATTAATTAAACTTGAATGATTAAGTAATAATTTTAAGTTTTCTAATATTTCATTTTCTTGTTTGCTTGAATGAAGAATATCATTAATTTTCTCTAGCTTTGAGAGATTTAGCAAATACTGAGTTTTTTTTGAATTAGGCAATTTTTATGTCCTTATATGCTTATATGTAGTGTTCGTGTCAAAGACATCACTATCAGAAAATATATTATCATACACCTTGAAATACATTGGCTAAAACCCTAGAATCACTCTTGCACTGGCAAAATCCAGTGCCGGGATTAGTACCCCGTTTAAACCGTAGCGGCCTAAAACACGCACCGCGTGTTTTTTTGTGGCCGGAGTCCGCCTGTTATGGTGGGTCTTTGTTGGGCAACCTTCGGGTTGGCCGTTCCTACGGGCGGTAGTACTAACCTGATTCAGATCCACCACCTTATTGAGATTAGTACCTCACAAGGTGGTCAAAACTTTGACCGTAGGAGGCCATAGATGGCTATGCAACTTATTACACTTCATACTCGCTCTATCAACGAGCAAACCCTCGATACCGTAAACGCCCGTGATCTTCACACCTTCCTTGAACTAGGTCGCGATTTTTCAAATTGGATAAAAGCTCGCATTAATCGATATGGCTTTATTGAAGGTGAAGACTTTATGTGCGTTGAAAATTTGAGCTCGCCAAAACGGGCGAGCGCAAAATCTAGAACGCAAAAAGTAATAGAGTATTTCATCACTTTAGACATGGCAAAAGAACTGGCCATGGTCGAACGCAACGAAAAGGGTAAACAAGCCCGCCGTTACTTCATCGACTGCGAAAAACAACTCACCGAACAAAAGTACCTTCCTGCAACCACGACCAACACATCACTTCTCGAAACCGACAAATACCAACTCCTCAACAACATCGTCAAATCCATGCAGATACAAAGTGACCCTGTCGTCGTTCCATCAAAAGAACTCATCGACCTAATCCAAGCCGTCCGCATGTACCAAACCCAAATCGCCCAGCTACGCACACCAGATTGGGTAAACGACAACATCACCCGCGTCAAAGACTACGCACAACGTAACTTTGTAGACTTCTAAACGATACTTTCGAATAGGAAATAAAAAGCCCACAAAAGTGGGCTTTTCTCTTTCCTTATTCTTTTTGTGTCACGAGCAATCATTTCCCCATATCGCATCCACAAACTCAGGATGATCGATAAATGGATTGCGGTTTCCCTGTAGTTTTTCCACTCGATCGTTACGACGTTTTTCAAAGTCGGTGACGATGAATTCGTCGTTCCACGCAACCAGTGTACAAAGGTCGCCGATGCTAGGTTGGCCGCTTTGTTTGTCGTTCCTGTCTACTATGATCAGATCTGGCATGTTTTCGGGTGAGGCGTTGTCGCCCGCTTCGTAACGGGTGGCCATGTAAAAAACCATGCGGGCAATTTGGCCTTTGGCTCGATCGGTCGGTTCAAACGATTCATTGGCTTTGTCTACATAAGTGCCACTGAAGACTTTGCTGCCATCGCCTAACGTGTCGTAGAAAGGTTCGCCGCCCATGTCGTAACCATAGTTGCTGTGCGCACCGTTTATATTTCGGTCAGCAGGGCGCAAGTGGTGCAGATCGGTGTAGCCATCTTGGCTTTGTTTTTTGAATCCTCGTGACTTTGGCCATACGTGTTCTCGGTCCCAAGAGTCGTGATTGGATTTACCACGGTTTGCCTGGTCAATGCTTCTGGCTTCGTCGAGATAGAGCAATTGAATAAGACCGCAAGTCGGTTTTTCGTCTGGGCAAGCGGAATCGGTATAAACCAAGGCTTCCCACACATCTATCTTCTTGCCGTCGTACCAATCTGTGTTTCCACTTTGTGTGTACTTAAGCGGCTTCTGGCCGTCGATAATACTGTGAAGCTTCGTCTTTAACGCTTCGCCCGTTAACCCTTCCGTTCCGTCGTAATAGCCTGCCGACACATAAGCCGAAAAAAACATAAGCAATAAAAAAACACCGCGATACATACCCAACCCCAAAATTGATCATTTGGTCAGAGTGTAAGGCAGTGTTGAATTTTTCTTGCTTAGAAAATTGAAAGGATTTGTTAGTGGGGGGTTGATTCAACAAATGCGGCTTTCAAGGCTTCCTCAAGTTGCTCTAATCGTTCTGCAACGATGTGCTGGTGTTCTTGTGAAAGTGCTGAAATATCAGCAAGAGAAATGCATTCTAGATCGGTGAGAAGTTGCTGTAAGTGTTCCATATTGTCTCCTTGACGTTGGATTCGTCCATTCCTTGAACGTGATTAATCATTACATATCAAAAGTGGGTTTTGTACCAAAAATGCTAAAAAATTGGGATCGTAGTAAAGTCATCAATAGCTTAACAGGACAACCACTTTTTAAATCTAGTCATATCAAGGATTTTACTGGTTGCTTTGTCGCTCTTCCACACGGTCGTTCCATTTCACCAGCGGCATAGGTCGGCTATTCAGACTTATGTTCAATGGAAAGAAATGTTAGAAAAACGTGGGCAGACAGTCATGCTTTTTCGTGCTTGATTCGTGTCAAAAAGGTTCAAGGTGCAATGCTCTAAACAGGCATCTAAAGTGTAAATTTTCTTATCCTAAAAACTTGTAACTTATTGATTTATATAGGCAGAAGTAAGGGTGATTTAGTGGCAAAAAAGTAATCATTTATCTTTATAATCAATGCTTTATGTTTTGAGCGTTGGTACTTTGACATGGATGAGGTCGCAGTTCGAATCTGCCTAGCCCTACCACTATTTTTAAGTGCGTAAAATTATACTTACAATATTTCTGAATCCGAAAGTGTAAGTTAAGAAAGCCGGACCCAGCGTTCGGCTTTTTTTGTATCTAATTTTGGCCCATTCCCCTTCAAAATACGCTAGAACAGTGGCCTCTATTCCTAATGATATTCTGTACAAAAACTATAAGTAGTAGAGTAGGCAGTTAATCCGTTCAAAAATCATCAAACATGATGCAACTAGCTTGTTTGATGATGAAAAATCACCCCAAATG
>LNFX01000020.1_pt1 | contig 16246 bp, 18 predicted proteins | sample 1500681 | NCBI WGS metagenome assembly LNFX01 (sample SAMN04254626, study PRJNA301722) | marine sediment metagenome | isolation source: antarctic beach sand mud | place: Antarctica | collected 2015 | reverse complement strand
AAGTAAAAGTGGCAGAGTGCTGATGTTGGGCCCGACAAAGAAAGTGCCGGTGAATTCATCTAATGATTCTAAGAAGACAAAAATGCAGCTCGCCACAAGACCCGGAGCCGCTTGAGGGAGAACGATATGGAAGAAGGTATAAAAAGGTCCAGCGCCTAAGTTTCGAGACGCACGCTCTAGCATAGGATCTGTTGAGCTGAACGCCGCCACACTGATCCAAATCGAAAACATCAATCCATGCACGCTGTGTACCAATATCACGCCCAACAAAGTACCGTTCAGTCCGAAGTCGTAAAAAAGACGGGCAATGTTCATGTATACAGTGAGATTTGGAAACGCCTGTGGAATCAAAAACAACAGCATCCAAAAGACTCGAAATGGCATGCTCTGTTTTGAAAGCGCATAACCCGCTGGTACAGAAACCAACAAGCAAACGAGGACGGTTAAAACCGCAATTAATAAGCTGGTGAGCAAGGAGCTGGACACGTCGCTGTAAGGGTTAAAGACTTGATGCCAATACTTGAATCCCCATTGCGTTGGCAGTGAATGCGGGAAGTACCAAGTTTCTGTCACAGTCCAAATTAGTAGGTTGACGATCGGGCCAAACAGAACCAAGGCGAGCAGTAATATAAACAAGCTTTGTAGCCAGAAATTCAGGCGCAAAGAGCGGACGCTCAAACGGTCAATTAGACTTGAGTTTCGTGTAGTGCTCATCAAACAGCTCCTTTTTCTTTTAGATTCTGACGAAGGTAAAACCAAGCCAAGCCAGCGCAAATGGCATACGACACCAAACCAAGCGCATTCGCGACGTGATAATCGCCGTAGGAATTAATTCTAAACGCCATGTCTGCGGTCATCATGGTCGGAGAACCTGTGCCAATCATTAGAGGAACCGACAGCACGGACATAATAGTGACAGTGGATAACACCATGGCCACACCAATGCTGGGCGTAATTTGCGGCAAGATAATTTGAAATAAAATGCGAAAGCGAGACGCGCCTAAATTACGGGCGGCACGTATTTGTGAATCGTCCAACGCCGCCATCGCACCAGAGATTAACAAAGTAGAAAAAGCCATTTGTTTCCAAACAAACGTAATAATAATGCCCGTCCAACCAAGGAAGGACACGGTTTCCATTGGTGTTAACAAGCCCGCTTCAATAAAGGCGTTATTCATCAGGCCATTCTTGGCTAAAAAAGTCCGCATCATTTGTGCGGTGACAATGAAGGGAATAAACAAAGGCAAGCGATAAAGAAAACCCAGCAAGCCGACTAAAACACGGAACGGCGACAGGGTAATTAGCGCCGCAATGGAAATCGATAAAACCGCTAAAATTGACACCGAAATCAGCACAATGAAAACGGTAAAGAGCATGTCTTTTGAATACAATTCAAAGGCTTTATGTAGATGAATTAATGTAAAGCCACCTTGGTCCGTAGTCACGGCTGAATAGAGCGAGAAACACAAAGGGTATAAAAAGAAGATACCGACCATGAGTGCAGCGGGTGCGACCAGCCAAAGGTTATGTGATGTCGTTTGACGCATATTTCTTTTTTCCAATAACGAACACGGGATAAAATCGCCCTGAGCAAAATAACTCAGGGCGTTAGTCGAGTGATGAATGCACTCAATGGCTCAACTAGATACTCAATAACCTAGTTAGAAACGTTACGTTCGTAACCTTCTTTGATGTCGTCAAAATAAGGTCCGATTGGGAAACTCTTACCGTATTTTGCTAAATCGCTTGGTGTGATTTCGGCAAAAGCTTTTCCCATGTTGCGCTGTCTAGCTTGCTCTTCACTTGTTCAGCATCAATACCTGGGTACCAGTTAAAGCGTTTTACAATGCCTTCGGCTTGTATTTCTGGGCTTGTTGCTAGTTCGATAAATTCACGAGCAAGCTCTGGGTGTGCGGCTTTTGTTGGCGTCACGTAGTACATAGGTTGGCCAGGCATGCCTGGGGCGATCAAAGATAATTTCATCGATGGTGGGATTTTGCCCTGCTCTTTCCAGCTGTAGAACATATCCACCCAAACAGGCCCCATGAAAATTTCGCCACGATTTAACATATCCAATGTGCCAGCGTTGCCTGGTGTAAAGGTGATGTTCTTGTTGAAATCTTTAAGGTCTGCGAAGGCTTTGTCCCATGATGCAGCGACATTTTTGTCATAAGGCGCGCTGGAAAGCGTGTCTGCTTTGGTGCCGTAGGCATAAATCCAACCGGTTACAAAGCTCACGCCTGACATGCCATTTTTAATGCCGTTGTAGCCAAAGGACTTTGGATGTTTTTGCGTCCATGTGACGAGTTCGTCATAAGACGTTGGTGGGTTGGTCACGAAATCACTGTTGTAAGCGATGGCGGTTTGGCTATGAAACATCGGCATGACATAGCCTTCTACGTTTACGCCAAGCGCATTTATAGCACTGTCACGAGTGACCATTTTACCTGTTTTGATGTCTGTTCGATATTTTGAAAGCAGACCACCTTCCACCATCTCGCCACCAATCTTTTGGTGAACAACAGCAACATCAATGTCCCAAGAATCCAAGCCGCTGCTGTTTTGTGCTGACAGCTTTTCTTTGATTTTATGAGAACCTGCATCGCCAGGGCCTGTGCCTACGACATTCACTTTTACGCCTGGATGTGACGCCTCAAATTTTGGGGCGAGGTACGTTTTTACGTAATCGACCATATTTTGACCGCCGGCAGAAACCACATTTAATGTGGTCTGTGCGTGTGCAAAACCTGAAAATTGGGTAAGACCAATGGCGGCAAGTACAGCTATCTTCGTTTTATAGAACATGGTTTATCCTCATTAATTTGACTGAAATGGCATGGTTGTTTGAAACACTGAATGCTCAACGTCTTGAGCGTAAATATGCAGTGCATCGGGTAGGACACGTAAAGTCACGGGAGTCTGTTCAGACAGGTTTTGATCATGTTCTGCCTGTATTGTGTGCTTCCCGCAGCGCACACTAATTCGATAATTATTGCCAAAAAAAAGCACTTTGCTCGACGACACCTTTGATGATTAAGCCATTGTTGCTTAAGTCGTTTTCGGGGCCTTGTTGAGTTGAAAGCGAAACGTTTTCACTACGAAAATACACACTCGAGGGTTTGCTTGGATTATCTAGCTGACCGCCAAGGTTTAAAGCGAAAGCGTCGTCCGATAATGGCCAGTCGATATGATTGTCTGCGCCCATAAAATCGGCCACAAAAGGCGTACTTGGGTGATGGTAAATTTCTTCTGGCGTCCCAATCTGTTCGATTCGACCTTGATTTAATACCGCAATGCGATCCGCCATGACTAAGGCTTCTTCTTGGTCATGGGTGACGATCAGCGAAGTAAAACCAAGTTGTTTCTGCAACGCTTTGATCTCGTGGCGTACGCTCAACCTGACTTTGGCGTCTAAGTTGGAAAGCGGCTCATCAAGCACCAATACATCGGGACGAATCGCCAACGCTCGCGCCAAGGCGACACGTTGACGCTGTCCGCCAGACAGTGCGGTGACTTTTTCGTTTTCTAATCCGTTAAGTTTTACGATGTCCAACAGTTCCGCCACGCGAACGTCTATCTCTGCGCGTTTTTATCTTTTTCACTTTTAGGCCGTAGGCAATATTTTGTGACACCGTCATGTGAGGCCATAGTGCGTAGCTTTGAAAGACCATGGTGATGTTGCGTTTTTCAGCGGGCAATTGAGAGATGGCACGCTGACCGGAGAAAATCTCACCGTGGCTGACGGGAACAAAACCACACAGTGCATTCAACAACGTGGTTTTTCCACAGCCGGATGGGCCAAGTAAGGCAATCATTTCTCCTTGCTCGACGTGTAGGTTGATGTTGTTCAAGATCAACTTATTACCGTAGCCCGCTTGTAGATTTTCTATTTGTAAGTGCGCCATGCCTTGCTCCAAGTGCAATAAAACGTTTGCCGGAGATTTTTTTCACTTTTTTTCATGAAATGAACACGTGTTCATCGTTCTGTAAAAAAAATGCAATCTATAACCGACATGATGGGTGCCTACTTTGTCGGATCTTTATGACAATTTAATTAAACTAAAAAGACATCTTGGTGAGACAGTATGAAAATTGACGTAATTGGTTGTGGCAGCGCGTTTTCTCAACGCAACAATACCTCTTCCATTAGGATCATCGATTCACAGCAAAACCAATGGCTCATCGACTGTGGACCGACGGTGCCAAGAGCCATTTGGCAGCGTGATATTGGCGTGAATGACATACAGGTAATTTATTTTACGCACATCCATCCTGATCATAGTTCTGGGTTAGCGGCACTGATTAACCAGTGGAAAAGCTTCAACGCACTGAGCCGCTGACAATTTTTGCCAAGCAGAACAAAGAAAGCCATTGGAAGCGCTGGTGGCATTGTCGGTTTGGCCTGAAACAGAGGTGTGCTTCGAGATTCATTGGCAGGATATTCATGATGTTTTTGAGTGGAAGCATTGGCAAGTTCGCACCGCCAATACACAACATGAAATGGCCAATCGAGCGATTCGAATTGAGATTGACCAGCAAACAGTATTTTTTAGCGGCGACGGACGACCAACGGCCGCCAGCCAAGCATTAATGCTTGGTGCGGATATCGCTTTTCAAGAATGTGCGTCTTTTGATGCTTTGCCAGCAGACTCTTCCCATGGAGATTTCCCCGACTGTGAACGATTACTAGCACAGACGAGCGTCAAGGCGCTGGGGATTTATCATTGCTTTGATGCAGCGATTCCTAGTCTGCTTGAGGCTGTTCGGCATACGCCTAACTTATTTGTCAGCCAAGATGGTTTGGTTGTTGATTTGGACGATGATAACTATGTTCAGCACACGCTGGATTCTACCTCAGTCGGTTCTATTCCGCTGGGCTCCGCTTTAACAGAAAAGGGATAGAACATTGACGAATACTCGAAAAAGAGGCTCAGTCACGGCGGAAGATGTCGCAAAACTCGCTGGTGTCTCGCGCGCGGCCGTGTCTCGTACATTCAGTAATAACGGCAGTGTCGCGCGCGAGACGCGCGAAAAAATAGTCAAAGCCGCCAATGAGCTCGGCTATCAAGTGAATTTCTTGGCGCAAGGATTAAACCGCAAACGCAGTCAGTTAATCGGCGTTGTGGTCGCGCGCTTAAGTGATCCTTTTCGCAGTAGTTTGCTAGAAGGCTTATTGAGCGAAATCCAACGAAAGGGTTATCAAGCGCTGGTAACGGAGGTGCGAGATGATGACGAATTAGAAATGACCATTCGACGTTTTACGCAATTTCGAGTGTCTGGGGTCATTGTTACATCGGGGCAGCCGCCAGCGAATTTAGTCAAAGAGTGTGTTCAACACAATATTCCTGTCGTTGGCATTAATCGTCATATGGACATTCCCGACGTGGATTTTGTTTGTTCGGATAACCAGATGGCAGCGGTGCTCGTATCGGAGCAATTGATTCGCTCTGGTTGTTCTCGTGTGGGTTGGTTGAACTATGAAAATTCGACGTGGTCTGGCATTAATCGAGGCGACCTTTTTCGTCACATGATGATTGAAGAGCATGCTTTTGATGTGTCTGATTTTTTGGAAATAACCGCGCAAGTCGATGGCTACGAAGGCGGCAGAAAAGCCGCTCATGTTTTTTGTGAGCAAGGAAAACGTGTCGATGGTATTTTTTGCGCCAATGCTCAACTCGCGTGCGGTTTTTTAGATGGCATGCGTGAAAATGGCTTTGATGCGCCAAACGATTTTCACATAATTGGTTTTGATAACACGCTTCAAACGACGCAATACAGCTACCGATTAACAACGATTCATCAAGACGTACAGCAAACCGCACAGCGGGTTTTGACCTGCTTGGAAGCACGAGGACAAGATCCACATATTCGTCAGCGTTTCGAAGAAATCCCCGTCAAATTAATGATTAGAAACACATCGCCAGATGTGGATTCGATGAATAAAAGGATGCCATAGAATGGAAAATGAATACCAAATTTTAGAATCGGCAATTAAGAAAGCCGGAAGGCGTGCTCAGGTTATTCGCCAGTCTGGATTGTCGGTCACGGTCAAAGGGCGACAAGATTTCGTTTCTGAAGCGGACGTGAGCGTAGAAAACGAGCTAAAAGAGGTGATCCATGCCTTGTTTCCTGAGGATGGTTTTTTAGGCGAAGAAAGTGGTTTGGTGCTAGGGACGGATACGAAGAAAAGTGGTGTTTGGGTGATCGACCCAATCGACGGCACAACAAACTACCTTCAAGGCATGGACTATTGGTGTATTTCCGTCGCTTACGTGATTAATGACGTTATTCAACTTGGCTTTGTTTACGCACCGGACAGAGACGAATTTTTCTTCGCGCAGCGAGGTAAGGGCGCGTATCTAAATGGTGCTTCACTCACGATCCAAGAGCCTGAAAAGGGACAAGCCATTATTGGCGTCGGGCGCTCTAATCGTCGGCCATTGCAGGCGTATTTTGATCTTCTTGTGGTGTTGGATACGAACAATGTCGAGCATCGACGTTTTGGCGCTGGCGCTTTAATGCTGGCTCATGTTGCTTCAGGGTTGGTGCATGGCTATTTCGAATCTCATCTCAATAGTTGGGATGCTTTAGCGGGTCTGTTACTGATTGAAGAGGCGGGAGGGCGAGTGCCTAACTTTCTTGAAAATGATGGGTTATTGAATGGGAATCCAGTGTGGGCAGCGAGTTCACAGTTGTGGCTGGATTTGGATCATGTGCTTAATTAGGTAAATATAAACCGCTGTACAAAAATCATACAAAAAATATTGGGCGTTATCTTGTTTTGCTTCGGGCTCTCGCGTATTTATGTCTATTGAATCTAAATATTATATAAGAATGCTCTTTAGTGGATATGTGTATGGATATAAACTCAAAGGATGACATTCGGTTAGAAGATGTTCTAAACACCACTCCTGTTGCCGTTGGTTGGTCTAGTGTTTCTTCCGGCCGTATTGAATACGTAAACAAGGCTTTTCGCGACCTTTTTGGTTATACCTTGGATGATATACCCAATATTGAAAGTTGGTATTCGAGTGTGTCATCAAAACCTCAATACTATCAAGATGTCATAGAGCCTTGGATCAAGGAATGCCAAGAAAGCGATGTCGCGCATGCATTAAAGACAATGCTGCATTGCAAAGATCGTTCGCTCAAGCAAGTCAGCGTAACTTTTTCTTTGGTAGGAGATAAACGGCTTTGGTACTTCAGTGATGTTACTGATTATTGGATTGCTGAAAAAAGACTGCGTGCTCGCAGTGAAATGCTCGAGATGGTTGCAAAGAGCTCTGCATTAAAAGATATTCTTAATGTTATTGTGAAACAGATTCAACAAGAAAGCCCCTTCTCATTATGCAGTGTTTTATTATTTGATAAAGCCAATCAATGTTTAAAACTCGGTGCCGCGCCGGATCTCCCTGATTTTTATAATAACGCGATTGATGGCATTAAAATTGGTGCTAATGTTGGCTCTTGCGGTACCGCGGCTCACTTAGGTGAGCGTGTTATTGTTGACAACATTCATACGCATCGATATTGGAAAAATTTCACTCAGCTTGCTCGTGAAGCAGATGTTGCGGCTTGCTGGTCAGACCCTATTATGTCTTCTAAAGGCGACTTACTAGGCACCTTTGCTATTTATAAGCGTTTCCCTTCTTCTCCGACAGACAAAGACTTCGAACTTATTAACTTCGCGAGTAGTTTGGCGAGTATTGCCATTGAGAACTTTAGGGCGCAGGAAGAACTTGAGCGAAGAGCGCACTTCGATCATTTAACCGGACTGGCAAACCGGAGACAATTTTTTGAACAATGCGAAACTATTCTTAATCAATCGACGGAAGCGCATTTATCTTTAGCGATTATGATGATGGATGTGGACCATTTTAAACAAGTAAACGATGATTATGGTCATAAATCGGGTGATTTAGCGCTACAAAAACTTGCAGAAACGAGCCTGTCTATCTTGCGGAAAGAAGATCTAATCGCCCGAATTGGAGGGGAAGAGTTCGCTATTCTATTACCACTTACAGGGAAAAAAGAAGCCTTACTGATCGCTGAGAGGCTGCGTGCAAACATTGAAAGTTGCAGCTTGTTCAGCCCAGATAATGAAAAGATTCATATTACAGTGTCGTTGGGCGTGGCGTTTAAACAAGGCGGTCGTTGTTCGGTCGATGAATTCTTAAATAAAGCAGATAAAGCCTTGTATAGATCCAAAGCGTTAGGGCGAAATTGTGTGTATCTTTTAGAGGATTGAAGCGATTCACACACTGCGTAGCTTCATATACTAACAAAGCCACTTCTATTTATCTTTTTGATTTCCCCTCATGCAAGGATTTATTGTTTTGAAACGGTGAGAGTTGTAACGCGGTGAATACTAGAAAGTGCGGTATAATATTCGGTGAGAAGTGAGGTTAGTGATTGACGCTATAAAACGGCATGGAGTCGATGTTTTAACCTGATTTTTAACGTTGTTTATCGCCTTTCAGGATATTGCCTTTTATGCCCAAGACACCATCAGCCACTCGCCCAAAAAGCCAATCTAGTGGTTATTTGAGGGGCTACAGCGAGCAAATTCAACGTCAAGTAGAAGCGTTGTTAGACGCTGAAAAAACCGGTGAGCTGTTACTTAAAAAATACCCTAAAGCTCATGAACTAAGTGGCACTCGCCCACTCTATGATTATGCAATAGAGCTAAAAAATCATTTTATGCGCAGCTCTTCTCCCATCAGTAAAGTTATCTATGACGATAAAATTCACGTTATCAACAATGCGCTTGGTTTGCATACCTATGTGTCTCGTATGCAAGGTAATAAACTGAAAGCAAAGCATGAGATCCGTATCGCGTCCTTGTTCCGAAATACACCAGAACCGTTACTAAAAATGATATTGGTACACGAGTTGGCTCACTTACGTGAAAAAGAACACAACAAAGCTTTTTATAAGCTTTGTTGTTATATGGAGCCTGATTACCATCAATTAGAGTTCGACCTACGACTGTATTTGAGTCATCGAGATCGATTTGGCGATCTTTGGGGATAGTTTTATGGCCTAGCGCCAACCAATGTAAAGTCTGGCTGAATCGTCGTTATCTTTTTCGCTAGATAATTAAGCAATATGCCGTACATTGGAATGAATAAACCAAGACTGATAATTAACTTAAACGCAAAATCCGCCAGTGCAATCTCTTGCCAATGCTGTGCCATGAAAGGGTCTGGGCTCTGATAGAAGGCGATGCCAAAGAACGCCAGGGTGTCTAAACCATTACCAAATAACGTAGATGCCGCCGGTGCAATCCACCATTTTTTAAGTTGGCGAAGACGATTAAATACTTGAATATCAAGTACCTGACCAAGTAAATACGCCAAAAGACTGGCTATCGCAATTCGTCCTACAAACCCATTGAATGAAGACAAGGTCTCAATTCCCTGAAATGCCCCTTGAGCGAACAGAACAGACAAAACGTACGATACGATTAACGAGGGGATCATCACTAAAAAAATGATTTTACGTGCTAATGACGCACCGTAAAATCCGTACTGTTAAGTCGGTTGCTAAAAAGATAAAAGGGAAGGTAAACGCGCCCCAAGTGGTATGGAACCCTAAAATAGTGAAGGGAATTTGTACTAGGTAATTGCTCGAAGCAATGATTAGCAGGTGAAACATCGCAAGATAAAGCAAAGCCTTAGCTTGTTGCTCTGTAGTGAACGTACTCATATTGTGACCTTTTTCGTTTGATTGGGGTGAGGGAACCCAAATATAGGTGTTCGATTGTTGAAACGAACCGTCTGTTTTCGATTTCATAATGCTTATTCGTAGATTCCTTGTAATTCTTGGGCCGTCATTACTTTGGCCGTTGGATAATCGCAGCTCAGGCCAACAATGCCTGCGTCCTTGTCTATTAATGTCGCGCCGATACCATAGTGTTTTAATCCTTCTACTTTTCGTGAATGGGAATCCAGCGTGATGTCCGCCTCCACATGAACCAATCCCTTTTTAATGGTAATGCGCTGACCTTGTTGACGATTGATATGACCTTGTACCACCACATGAATGCCCGCTTTGTGAATGGCTTCCACGCCACGTGCTGTCAAAGGAAGGTCGGCATCCCGATACTTAGTACGAAACGTATTGGCGATAGAACTGTAGTAAAAACTGAATAAATCGCGACGTTTCAAATTACGATGAAACGCTTTGTTCGCGTAGTTTGTGCCACTCTTTAGTAACATTTGCCCCATGCTATCGTCCAATCCAGCGTGAAGAAATAGAAACGACCCACGCTTAGCGACCAATTCCATCTTGCGGAAAAACCAGTTGAATTCGCCTTTTTTATACAGAAACAACTGCTGACATTTTAACGATGTCGCATACACCTGCCGCAAACTTAATCCGGCAGACAGGCAATGTTTTTCGAAACTGTGATTCTTCGTTTCCATTTTACGCACTTCACGATCGATACCTTCTGACGTCAAAAAACCGGCGGCGTGAAATGGAAATTCTTTAAACCAATCGTCTCCAGGGAAAAGCAGCTTACGGCAGGCGTCCTCATCGGGGATTTTTTTGTCCCATTTTGTGTCTGCTAAATATTCGTCAAACACTTCACGAAACAGCGGAACCACTTTCTTTCCCATTCGAACGAAAAAATGCTGATTGCCCACGTCTTTTTTACGCGCCAACGCCAATAAACCCATTAACAAACGCAAATCGTGATTGCCCGCCAGTAGGGTCACCCGCGCTTTAAGCTTATAGAGCTGCTTCACGCTGCGCAGCAATGCAAGGTTACTCGGCCCCTTATCCAAGCAATCGCCACCGACAATAATTTCTGCCTGACGACCTTTTTTCGTCAAGGTAAGATGGCCTAATCCGGCTTTCTTTTTACGCTCTGCGACACCAGCGGCAATCAAAGAAGCTTCAAAAGCGAATGCATCGGCATGCGGATCGGAAATAAATACTACGGAACGCTTTGGCCAACGTATTTTGTTCTTTTTAAAGCGCGATGGCGTTTTATTGGTGGCCAAAACATGACTATTTACCGAGCTATCATCCCGAGGCCACGACGTCCATTCACTCGGTAAACGAGCAATAATCTCCGTGTGATTAGGACGATCTATAATAGCGGGAATAGGGCTCTGCATACTTGGCTTACCTTTCAAATTAGATGACAAATCACTTTTCACATTCGGAATATTTAATCGGGTACATCATGGGTTTGACGTTGCTTCCACTCTCCGAAGCCTTTTTTTATTGGCTGATCGTTAGAAAACTCCAACACGATGGGATGGCCATAAAACATACTTAGCCGTTTAATATCGCAAAATTGTATGACACTTAAATGAAACGCCCCATGACGTATCGATGCCCCATGCCCCACCAACAACTTAACCAGACCATCGCCTTCATGTTTGCCTTCAAATATGGAGTGCTGAGATCGCCATGCTTGAATATGATCCGCCACTCTTTGGCCTGCTTGTAGCAATGACTCGGCACCATCGAAAGGCAAACAATAGTCGCTGTCTGATTTCCAATTTTCTGGCGGTGTAGAGAAACGTGGATCCAGCGCTAACACCCGTTCGATTTCTTCTACAGGCAAGTTGGCAACGGCGCCAACACTGCGCTCACACAAAGCAGGAAACGACACCACTTGTGGTTCATTATCAAAATATTCACGTAACTCTTCGGCGTAAATCATCGCCGTCTGCCACGCTCGCAATAAAGTCGACGAGTCCACTTGTGGATCCAGTCGCAGACCATTGCGCGTTAACCACTCACCAAACGTGCGGGCTTGTTGTCGCACCTCTTGCTCGCCTTCCTCAGTCAGAGGGAAAGGCTGCAACGCGCTCGGCACATTTTTCAACTGTTCGTAAGCACCGTGGCGAATCAGTGCGATGCGAGCGCTCATGGTTGACCCAAGGTAGCAATCAAATCATAAGCACGGTCAAAATCGATTTGTCCCGTTAAACGATAAACGTCCACATTCTCGAGTTCGCTGGCATAGTGCGCCACAGAATCAATGGCATTGAGATCCGTAAAAGCACCGTCTTTATCTTGATAAAAAGGCCCTGGGCGTTTGCGCAGTCCTTCTATCACGTCGGCTTGTTGTAATAAATTGACTCGTTCTATTTGTGTCGGTTCCGAGCTGTCCAATGACCAATCAAGCATAATCAGGCGAGCCAAATTACCCGCTAACTGCACACGGTTTTCACCATAATTGTCTTCGATCTGTACATCGTACTTCTCCTCTAATGACCATAGTTCATTTCGAGGTATTTGGCATAATATGTCTTGTCGAGATTCCGGCAGAATGTGACGCAAACGATCGGAATGCAGCAAGGTACCAGGGTTTACCCGAGGCAGTTTTGCCAAGCCAATCGCGGACGTTCCATGTGCGGTTTTTTTCAGCAAAATACGATCATTGGTGAGAAAATCACGTTCTGTATTTTCGAGACAACGCAGCATTAGCGTGGATTTACCGCCACCAGAGCCTGCTGCAATAGCCGTTACTTCACCCTTTACACTAAACCCAGACGCATGACCTAAAGTAAAACCTTGGCGCAAGTAATGGTTAAGGAATTGGTTATTAATAAAGTTAATAATTTGCGCTAAATTGGCCGCGCAAGGGCCCACGGCTATGGCTTTTTCTGTTCGTTGCAAAAAGGCCATGCCCGTTTTGAATTTTTAATCCAACGGCCATCCGCTACATCAAGGAAACCTTCTTTTCGGCCTTGTTTGCCCGCTTCTCTAGGCACTTCTAACCAATCCAGTTCATCACCCACTGCGCTTTGCTCTATGACATACAAGTTCAACGACGACGTCACACTCGTATTTGTTTTTAAATAACTACGATAATAATCGGCCAAGCCAGCGAGTAACATGGCTTCATTGGAATGCACTGTGATAGACAACTCAGCAAATGTCAGTCGGATATCATGAACGCAATGGGTGAGCCCTTCATCCACATGGGATAGGTTCAATAATGTTTTAATCATGGTTTGGTGATCTCCTTCAAAATATAGTCGGCGTACACACTGGCCGCGTCGATATTACACCCTTCTAACGCGCCTTTAAAACCACCGAATGCCGACACTTCAAACACGACTGGACCTTGATCCGTCAAGGCAATATCGACGGTAGTGAAGCTCAAGTCATAACAAGATTGCGCTCGACGACCCAGTTCAATCAGTGCCGCATCTGGCTCAAACAATTCATATTTTCCACCACTGTTAATCGTGGTATTCCAAGAGTCTTTGTTGCCAACACGGGCATAAGTACAAAGGTATTCACCACCCACAAACACCATACCCAGATCACGACCATCCAGTTTCACGGTTTGCTGAATGTAATAAATAGTCTGACTCTGGCGATACGTTTCCAATGCGTTGCGAACAAAGTCGTCGCTGTCGTCTTCGGTTAGCATAATCATGCCGCGTGCTTTGGTGGAATACAGCGGTTTCAAAATCGCTGAGCCAAATTCTCGCACCGTCGTAAACGCTTGCTCTGCGCTTTCGGTGACGCGTGTCTTTGGCATCGGAATATGGCCTTGCTGCAACGCCAATGTGCCGCTCAATCGATTCACCAAGTTACCAACACTCTGCGTTGGGCTGAACATTTTCACGCCAGCACGTTCGGCATAAGACAGCATGTGGATGCGATCTTCTGTGGCAGGCGAATAGACTTCACTGATCTTTTTGATAATCAAACCGTCCAGTGTCATTAAGTCGAGGTCTTGATACATTAGTTGCTGAGTGTCTAAACGCAATTCGACCTGATTCATGTCGATCACCGCACGAAACCCCGTACGTTCTTCTAATCGATCGGCCAATACTTCCGTAGACCATTTCCCAGGGATGCCAATGACCCCGATTTTTGGCTTATTCAACATAAAGTTCTCTCAATGGTAAGGTAAATGTCTGGGCTTGTTCCGGCGTCAGTTTCGCTAAACGTTCCAGCAAATATCGAGCGCGTAAATGCATACGAGACGCCAGTTTTTTATCAAAAATAAAACGCGTAGAGGTGGCAAACGAACGCGCTAAACCTGCGGCAAGCCGTACTTCAAATGTCTCATCTTGTTGTCGATTAGCGAAGCGTCGCCCAAAGTAATAAACCGCTTTGGCACTGTCCATCATCTGTTTTCGAGTGACGCCACTGAGCACTTGCAAACGATAAATAGACACCATCAACACCGACAAATCTTGCACATAATCAAAGTAAGACGCGCGATGCAGATCGATAAAATAAATACGCTGTTCAACATCGTCATAGATCAGATTATCAACGTTAAAGTCACCATGAGTCAGCACTGAAAAGGGCGCGCGCCATTGCGTTTCTTGTATGGCAACCCTTTCAACCAATTCATCAAAACTGGCACTCACATAACCACAAATCCGTTCTTCATCTTTAAAAAACTCAGGATGAACCCTGCGACTGTCGCCAATGCGTTTTTGCAGCTGAAGCATAAACTTTGCCGAGCAAGATTCTGGCGTTAGCGTGGTTTTCCACGTCTTATTGAGTGTTTTAAACAAAATATTAAGCGCGGCCTGAGCGCCGTCTTTATCCCCATCAAGCAACAGTTTCTCTAATGTTTTGCCCGGAATATGCTCGATCAACAAAGACGATTGCTCATTCTCTTCGCCATTATTCAGCCTCCCTGTTTGAGAAAGAACGCTGGGCGCAAGCCGAGGGTCGATAGTGCGCCAATGATTCACACCCGCCACTTCCTCGTCAATTTTGATGCGATCTCCCTCTTTGTAGACCGCGAGCACATTCTTTCCAGACTCGCTTTTATGCGAGATCGCCGCGATCGCGCTGCCCGAGCGAGTTAATGCTAGACGCCTGACTTTTAGATCTTTCAAGTTGTAGTTAAGGTTGGATGCACTGTCCAATAAATGAGGGTAATTCTGCAAGGTCGCCACTTGACCAAGATCCGCTTTAATCAAGGCTTCCGCGACCACACTTAATTGTTCAATCAATCGTTTCAAACCGACATTGCTTAAAATCGCCGCTTGTAACTGCTCATCGCTCAGCGTTAATTTCGCTTGTAATGTCTGAGCTTGCAGCTCGTTGTAACTGGCCAGCAGCTTATGAGTGCGTCGGCCCAATTTGATGCCCGTGCGACGTCGGTTATCCGCCACACCGACTTTAACAAGGCGTAAAGCGCGTCGTATACGCTTGGCCAATTTACAACAATCTTGGCCTGCAGGGTGTTCATAGGGCGCGCTTAACGTCCCTTCGCGCACGCAATCAAAGCAATGCTTGGTCAACATCTCAAGCGCGATCACTAAAGAATGCATGCCGCTAACTTGGGCGTGAAAGGTTGTATTGACTTTACGGCGCTCTAATAAGCGAGCGGTTTCAATGTCTGCTTTCTCACGCAACGCTTGAACATAGCCACGTCGACCACGAATATTGGGCAGCAATCCGGTAGCACCTGATGTGAAAAAAAGTTCTACAATATGGCAGTGTGTTTCGACTTCATTCAAGAGAAAATATACATGCTCTTGAAGCGTCAATAAAACGGGGTTTGAAGGCATAAATAGGTTCACCTTAAATACATTACTTCAGACTATACAGATACTAGAAAACATCGAGATGACAGATATGTTACAGATCGATGTAAAATCGTCGAAAACTCACAAAGAAGATCAAAAAATAGCCAACTTAGCATAACTTTTAAAATATGAAGTCATTACTATAAAATCAAATCCCATTGGGATACTTAAAGAATGGTCATGATTAGACAGATTTTCAAGCACTAAGAGGAGGCCACATGAAAGGACCAAGCCCAGACGAAAAATACGCTCATGTCGGGATTTCAGCAAATAGGTTATTTGAAAAATTTCAAAAGAAGGTGACTTACCCTATAAAGGCGATGCAAAAATAGGTGTGATTAAGAGTGTCACGACTTCGCTTCCGTGAGCACTTCCGAACCAGCGACATCCTTTTCAACTCTAATGAGTGGAACGGAGCCGAAGAATTTGTTGGTAACAGGTAAAGCCAGGGGCTTGTACGTCGTTCCTTTGTTGGGAGAAGACCCTTCTGGTCTTCCTAGAGCTTGGACAGCTTTGATAGGGGAGCGTGTACGGGAACGTCCACGTGACTTGGCACGAGACCTGCGACCCTTCGCAGCACGTCGGCCAGTCGAGATAGCTCCTTGACAATGTCAACAGCCACCGAGGATCCTTACGAGTTCAGACGCCACATATGGTACAATAGTGTTCATTGTGGATTTATGACATGTTCGACTCCAGAGTCGAAGTAG
>LNFX01000205.1_pt1 | contig 16764 bp, 17 predicted proteins | sample 1500681 | NCBI WGS metagenome assembly LNFX01 (sample SAMN04254626, study PRJNA301722) | marine sediment metagenome | isolation source: antarctic beach sand mud | place: Antarctica | collected 2015 | reverse complement strand
GTGGTTAAGAACAAAGCCACCCCACAAAGAGGTTTCAACGACTTCTAGTCCGAATACACCGCCAGCAAATAGGAAATAAGCAATAACTGGGTAAATAATTAAAATCCCAATGGAGAGGAATAGTTTATTAACCGTTTTTACAGCGAAAGTACCAATCAAAATCACCAATAGAATCAAGGCTAAGTTAATACGCCACGTTTCTTCTGATGGATATAGACCATACATAAACTGTTCAAAGTACACACCGATGAAAGCCCAGCATGCTCCTCCACCCCGTACAGTCTGCTTTAGATGCACCTTCAAATGTTGCAGTAAGAATGCCCCATTCTATTACCGGTGGAACAAGCAAATACAAAACATAAAAGCTGAACAAGGTTAAAAATATATTGAGAGGGGACGACAATAAGTTTTGACGAACCCATGCCACAGCACCAACAGAATTCACTGGTGGTGGAAGGCTTGGTGATGGTTTAAATTCAATAGCCATGATCTTCCTCCTAGCGCTCTGTTAACGACATTTTTTTGTTGTACCAGTTCATAAATAGAGAAATAGTCAAACTCAATGTACCGTAAACCAGCATACAAAGACCGATACTTTCTACCGCTTGACCTGTTTGATTCAGTGTCGTGCCCATTACTACAGCGACTAACTCAGGGTACGCAATAGCGGCACCAAGTGATGAGTTCTTCGCTAAGTTTAGGAATTGGCTAGTAAGTGGTGGAATAATAACTCGTAACGCTTGAGGTAAAACAATCAAACGTTGAGTCAAGCTGTCTCTTAGCCCTAAAGAGCGAGCGGCTTCAGTTTGCCCCCAATTTACAGACAAAATACCGGCACGAACGATTTCTGCAATAAAAGCACCAGTATAAGTAGACAGTGCTACAAGCACAGCAACAAACTCTGGCGGAAGAACCATCCCGCCGGTGACGTTAAAGCGGCTTTTTTGTGGAAGATCAAACTCGATAGGGAAGCCTGATACAGCTAACGCTAAAAAGGTAATAACAACGATTGTACCTAGAGAAGCCCAATAAGCAGGAAACCAAAGGCCTGTTTTTGTCTGACGTTTCTTCGCCCAAACGACTAAAGCAATAGATGCAATAATCGACAGTACAAACCCTGCCACTACAAAACCAAAACCGTCTTGAGCTATTGGATTTGGAGAATAGATTCCGCGTTTATTTAAGAAAAAATCCGCAAATACTATACTGTTTTTAGGTGTGGGCAAGGCTGCAAGAACAGCGAAATACCAGAAAAACATTTGTAACAATAAGGGAATATTACGCAACGTTTCAACGTATACCGTTGCTAAGCGCGCTACCAACCAATTATTGGAAAGACGGGCTAAGCCCATTACAACACCAATAATGGTCGCTAATACGATCCCCATTAAGGAAATAACAACCGTATTAATTAGGGCTACAAAAAACGCTCGCCCGTAGGTGTCAGCCTCAGTGTATTCAATTAGGTGAATGAGAACGGGAAATCCAGCTGGTTGGTTTAAAAATGCAAAACCAGTGGAAATACCTTGGTCAGCTCGGTTTGCTTGTAAGTTACTAAATAAGTAATAACCTACGAAGACAACCACTGCTAGAAGCACAATTTGAAAGATTAGGGCACGAGTGCCAGCATCATGCAAAATGCTTTTATTACTTGAAGTTGTTTTATCGCTCATCTTAGTTCAGGCAATTGAAATGCTCGTCAGATGTGTAAGGAAGGGGGGAGAAACCCAGCGACTCTAGTGTTTTAGAGTCGCTGGGTAAATACCCGAAGCAGGTAGCTTTTAGGTATTAACGTACTGGTGGCGCGTACATAACACCACCGTCAGTCCATAATTTGTTAATACCACGTGGAAGACCTACTGGTGTAGATGGTCCAACGTTACGTTCAAACACTTCGCCGTAGTTACCTACTTCAGCGATGACGTTGTAAGCCCAGTCAGCAGATAGGCCTAGTTGAGCACCCATATCGCCTTCAGCACCTAATAAACGCTTGATACCTGGATCATTTGATTCTTTCTTGATTTTAGCAACATTCTTAGAAGTAATGTTCATTTCTTCAGCATTAACCTGAACGAACATTGCCCAAGTCACAATATCTTTCCACTGGTTGTCGCCATGACGCACAACAGGACCTAGAGGCTCTTTAGAAATAGTTTCTTCAAGAATAATGTGAGCTGCTGGATCGGCTAACTTAGAACGGTGAGCCGCTAGACCTGATTTATCCGTAGTGAATACGTCACAACGACCTGAAGCGTACGCTGCCAAAGCTTCATCTGCTTTTTGAACAACAACAGGAACGTAAGACATTTTATGTTTACGGAAGAAGTCAGCCATATTCAATTCTGTCGTTGTACCCTGTTCTGTACAAACCGTTGCACCATCAAGATCTAGTGCAGATGTAACCCCAAGCGCTTTACGAGCCATGAAGCCTTGACCGTCATAGAAGTTAACCGCAGTGAAATCTAGACCTAGAGATGCGTCACGAGTATAAGTCCACGTCGTGTTACGTGTTAGTACGTCGATTTCTCCTGACTGTAGTGCAGTGAAACGCTCTTTCGCTGAAAGAGGGGTGAATTTTGCTTTTTGAGCATCACCGAAGATTGCAGCAGCGGTTGCGCGACAAGCGTCAACATCAATACCAGACCAATTACCGTTTGAATCGGCGTTTGAGAATCCTGGTACGCCTAGGCTTACGCCACATTGAACAAAACCTTTTGCTTTTACATCTTCAAGAGTAGATGCGGCTGCACCAGCGCTGATAGTTACGGCGATGGCTGCAGTAGACAGTAGTTTACCAACATTCGATTTCATTATATTGAGCCTCCCAGGCGTTTTTATATATGTTGTTATCTTGCTGAACTTTAGATACCAGATCCTAAGATCTGCTTGTTAATCAAAGCAAAGTTAGTGCCAACATTTAATTATTCTTGTTGTTTGGAATATGTAGATGATTCCTCTACAAAGGTCATCACATTCCCCTATAGAATTACTCTTTGGAGGCGTAGTCAAGGATAAAATATCAGCAAGGAGGTGTTCCATACTCATTTTTTGCACTTTCAGTAGATTAAAGCGTGAATTTTTATATTTTTGTGAAGAGATACGATTTTTTCAAAGTCGCGGGGAACAAGGGCTGTAGCCTATTCTGAATAAGAATTGTGCACAGTAGTGGGGCAATTATGACCGTGGCGTGTTCTATTTTGTTCGAAAATATTTTTTCGCAACATTTTGGTGCTTTTTTGTAACCTGTTCAAATACCCGTATTAAATATATTGAATAAAGCGCTTTCCATACTTCGTAACCTGCATGGTAGACTTAAACATCAATTGAAGTCATGTAAGGAGATCCACATCAGATGGATAACTCATCAAAACCGCTCGATCGCCTAGATAAAAAAATTCTACGTGAACTGCAGATTAATGGTCGCTTATCGAATGTTGAATTGGCGAGTCGAGTAGGATTAAGTGCCACTCCTTGTTTAGAGCGGGTGCGTCGTTTAGAGCGTAATGGTTATATTACAGGCTACTGTGCTTTAGTAAATCCAAAGAAAGTGGACGCGGGATTACTTGTTTTTGTCGAGATTCGTCTTAAGACAACGTCACCTGAAGGTTTTAATGAATTTAAAACGGCCGTTTCAGAAATTCCAGAAATTTTAGAGTGTCATCTCATTGCTGGGGATTTCGAATACCTTCTAAAAGCACGTGTCTCCAATATGGATACGTATCGTTTGCTATTAGGAGAAACTTTATTAACTCTGCCGCATGTTCGAGAGTCTCGGACCTATGTCGCAATGGAAGAAGTAAAAAACACCACGGTCGTTAATATTCCTTAGGTAATTAACGAATGGCTGCTGATTCGAAATAACGTATTTATTAGCTTGTTAACTCGGCGATTATTTTGTTTAACATGGCGGGCCCCATTCCTTTGACATTGAGTACGGCCTTTTCTGAACGAAAAGGGCGCTCTGCTACCAATTTATCGAGTAATTTTTTCGGCACACCTTTCACCTTTAAAATCTTTTCCACTTTTGATTTATTGATGGCGCGATAACCATCGACGTAACCAATGACGTTTTTTTTTACAACTTTCTGCGCTGTAGGTACTTTTGGGGGTGGCGTCACGCTTTCTTCTACTTTCTCATCAACATTCATTGTCGGTTCAAAATTAGCCGGAATGGCTTGTACCTGATAAAGCGTGTCGAAATAGGCAGAATTGCACAGCGTGTATTCTGCTCCGTCCCATTCGCTGAGTTGCAGTGCTAGCTGCCAGGAGCCAGTCGATGGCAGTTGAAATAATAGGTCATAGTGACAATCGGTAAGAAAGTGTTGTCCTTTTATTTCGCCAATGGTGGTGGACGCTAATACGAGCTGTTCTGAACGCTTGTCTTCGTCCTGAAGAAAGGCGCACAGTTGAAGGCGTAAAGTGCCACTTAGATTGTCTTCTGTTCTCTCATTACCAATACGCTGAATAGAAATAATGACACGATCATTTTCGATCCTATAGCCACAGTTTTGCAGGGTTAGGCTCGTATCTTGAGGTGCTTGATTTAAAATAGTCATGTCAGTTCCTTCTAGCGAATCAATTAAGTAAGAGAAAATATAGATTCTTTTAAGCTAAGTGAATTCTTGATCAAATTTCGCTCATCTGCAAGTAAATACAATGCCTTGTTACGCGAATATGTCATCACTGAGGTGTTTAGACGTTTAAGTATTGATCGTGGTTAGGTAACCATCGAGAAAGCAGCGGTGAAATACGGTCTGGATAACGGTTATGCAGAAGTGCAGCGGCTTTTTGAACGTCATCAAGTAAGTTTTTATCGCGTTGTAAATCCGCTACTTTAAATTCCCAAAGGCCTGTTTGCCTTGTGCCAAGTAATTCGCCTGGCCCACGTAACTCAAGGTCTTTTTCTGCTATTTTGAAACCATCGCTGGTTTCTCTCATGGTAGAAAGACGTTCTTTACCTTGTTGTCCTAAAGGCGCTTTATAAAGCAGCACACAGTGACTTGCCGCCCGCCCTCGGCCAACACGACCACGCAGCTGATGAAGCTGTGCAAGCCCGAGTCTCTCAGGATTTTCAATTACCATTAAACTGGAATTTGGCACATCCACACCCACTTCGATCACGGTTGTGGCCACTAAAAGCTGAATGTCACCGGCCTTAAATTTTGCCATGATGTCGGCTTTTTCTTGTGACTTGAGTCGACCATGCACCAATCCAATGGTTAAATTGCCAAGCTGTTCTTGTAATAAAATAGCGGTGTCTTCTGCGGCTTGGCATTGCAGCGCTTCAGACTCTTCAATCAGTGTACAAACCCAATACGCTTGCTTGCCTTCTTCGCAGCCACTCTTCACCCGATCAATGACTTCTTGCCGGCGATGATCCGATACGACAATGGTATTGACGGGGGTTCGACCTGGTGGCAGTTCATCAATGATTGAGCAATCTAAATCGGCATAAGCGGACATTGCCAAAGTACGAGGAATGGGTGTCGCCGTCATGATCAATTGGTGTGGCTGAAAACCGTGCTTCATGCCTTTTTCACGTAAAGCCATACGCTGGTGAACCCCGAAGCGGTGCTGCTCATCGATGATGGCCAGTGCTAAGCGATCAAAATCGACCGAGTCTTGAAACAAGGCATGAGTTCCAACCACAATTTGAGCCGCGCCAGAAGCAATATCAGCGCGCTCTTTTTCTCGAATCTTGCCTTTAAGCTTACCCGTCATCCATGCGACTCTAAGACCAAGAGGCTCAAACCACTGAGTGAAATTAATGTAGTGTTGTTCTGCAAGAATTTCCGTTGGCGCCATAATGGCGACTTGATAGCCAGCCTGTACCACAGAGGCAGCAGCTAGTGCAGCAACGAGTGTTTTGCCTGAGCCTACGTCACCTTGCACTAAGCGCAGCATAGGGTGGCCAGTCTTTAGGTCGTTAAGAATTTCTTGAAAGACACGCTGCTGGGCGTTGGTTGGCGAAAAAGGCAACTGCTGCAAGAATCGATGACTTAATTCACCGGCGCTCTGTACTTGGATCGCCACATCTTGCTTTGCCTTCACTCGCTTGCTGATAAGGGACAGCTGATGTGCCATGAGCTCTTCAAACGAGAGACGATATTGTGCGGGATGACTTCCTGATCTCAGCAGTTCTAAATCGGCGTCTCGTGATGGATGATGTAGAAATTGAATGGCATCACAAAGCGGCGGTAAGCTGAACTGCTCACGTATTTCGTCAGGTAGCCACTCTTGTAGGTTATAAGGCGTTAAGCGTTCTAACGCTTGCTCACAAAGTTGACGGATCTTAGTTTGCGTCAGCCCTTCGGTAAGCGGATAAATTGGCGTAAGCTGCGCCGACTCTTCTTGTGTTTCCTCGTCACCAATGACCTTGTACTCAGGGTGATATATTTCAAACCCTGAACTGCCTCGGCGAATCTCACCAAAACAACGCACGCGCTTACCGGGCTCTAATTGTTTTTTTTGTGCGGCAGAGAAATGGAAAACCGGCAAACATAATGTGCCGGGTATGATCTTTGATTCGACACAGGAGGCTCCGGCGTTTTGCCCATCTTTATTTCGCTGCCCGTGACTTGCCCTTCAATGACGGCTTCGTCGCCAAAGTGAAGTTGGCCTATTGGCACAACTCGCGTTCTGTCTTGATAGCGAATAGGCAAATGAAACAGTAAGTCTTGTACTGTGTTCAAATGGAGCTTAGCCAGCTTTTCAGCCATCGCATCTCCAACGCCTTTTAGGTCACGAACATCTTGAGTATCTAATCCGTCGATCATACTGGTCTCTATAGATTTAGATGCTTACACGCGTCACGAATTGATTGGCTAACGGCTTCAATGGCTTTAGGTCGAGGAAAACTGACTCGCCAAGCTAACGCCACAGTGCGTTTTGGTGCAGGTGCCTTAAAGGGACGTACTTCCAGAAGATCGTGATTGATATTCGTCACCGCTGATTTTGGTAACACCGTTACGCCTAAACCAGAAGCCACCATGTAGCGAATGGTTTCTAATGAGCTGCCATTAACGATGGTGCGACCATCACCAAACGCACTCTCTGTAACCAAAGGGCAAGCCTCCAATACTTGTTCACTAAAGCAGTGACCTTTGCCTAGTAATAAAAGATTGTCGGTAGAAAGTTGGTCCGTTTTTATACTTTCAAGCTTGGTCCATGGGTGATTTTTTGGCATCAGCACCACAAACTCTTCTTCGTAAATTGGTTGCGTCACCACATCGGTTTCCCGAAAAGGCAGCGCCACAATAATAGCGTCTAGTTCGCCGTTACGGAGTTTAGGACGTAAGTTTTCTGTGAGATCTTCCTCAATGATCAATGGCATCCCAGGGGCCATCTTATTTAAAGATGGAATCATAAAGGGAAACAAATACGGTGCAATAGTGAAAATAGCCCCGACTTTGAGGGGGCCTTTTAATTGATTCTTACCGGAGTTTGCTAGCTCTTTTATCACGCTTGCTTGATCTAAAACACGCTTGGCTTGCGTAATAATTTGCTCACCCAGTGGTGTGATATAAACAGAACTTTTACTGCGTTCAAAAATCGCGGTGCCGAGTTCTTCTTCTAGCTTTTTAACCGCGACACTTAATGTTGGCTGTGATACATAGCAGCGATCTGCAGCACGGCCAAAATGTTTTTCATCTGCCAGCATTACAATGTATTTCAATTCCGTTAATGTCATATCGCACCATTTACCTAGGCTGATTCATTGTTAATAACTATGATAATACATAATTTGATAAAGTATACTCGTTCCTTTTTGATTGCTGAGGATTTCTTTTTTTAGGCCGCTTTATCAAGGCTCGAAGATCACGTTAGTTCATCGTAAGAATTTGGAGAAGATAAATGGCAAAGATACTGATCGCGGGTTGTGGTGATTTAGGCTCAGGTTTGGCAACGAACTTAGTGGCACAAGGCCATACGATCACTGGCATACGTCGGACGAAACATGACTTTCCTGACGGTGTGAAGGGAATAACAGGTGATCTTGTGACCATGAGTGATGAGGCGCTGCCAGACGCGGATCTCATTTTTTGATCATGACGCCCAAGGGTCGTCACGAAGCGGCTTATCGCGCTGCTTACTTTGATACGGCGCAGGTATTGATTCGTCGATACAAAAACATGTCCAAGCCGCCTAAGGTCTTTTTCGTTTCCAGCACCAGTGTGTACGGACAAAGCCAAGGTGAATGGATAGATGAAACCACACCAGCACAACCTGAGTCGGCAACCGCCAATATTTTACTTGAAACGGAGCAGGCTCTGGCTGCCGTTTTACCCAGCGTGGCGGTACGTTGTTCTGGCATTTATGGTGCCGGACGCTTTAGATTGTTAGAGAAAGTACTGAGTGGTGAAAATTGGCAAGCGAACAGCTGGACCAATCGAGTGCATCGAGACGACGTTGTATCGGCTCTCGTATTACTGGCAAACGTGGCACTGGCGAACGCGGCACTGATGGATAAACCATTGCCTCAACAGGTGATTGTGACCGACCAGACACCGGTTTCCATGTGGGAAGTCAAACTTTGGTTAGCCACCTGCCTTGGCGCAAAAATAGCGGTGAGCGACAGCGGTCAATTTACACCAACGTCAGGAAAACGCATTCAAGGCCAATATCTGCTTTCGCAAGGCTGGACGCTGCGTTATCCAAGTTATGTTGTGGGCTATCAGGCTTTATTGGCTGAATTTAAGCCATAAACTCGCTTCTTTCTCTTTTCTAAGCACTACATGTTTTAAGCACAAGATGCACAGCAATAAAAAAAGAGGCCGCGGCCTCTTTTTTTATTTTTGACTCAAATTATGGAGTTGAAGAGATTAGTCTTCTAACACCATGATGCCTTCAATTTCTACCTGAACGCCTTTTGGCAATGCGCGAACGCCCATCGCGGCACGAGCAGGGTAAGGTTGTTTAACGAATTGAGTCATGACTTCGTTTACGGTGGCGAAGTTACCCAAGTCAGTCATGAAGATGTTGAATTTCACAACATTTTCTAAAGAGCCACCAGCGGCTTCGCAGACTGCTTGTAGGTTTTTAAAGACCTGCGTCGTTTGCTCAACGATGTCTTCACTGATGACTTCCATCGTTTCAGGAACCAAAGGAATTTGGCCGGATAAGTAAACCGTATTGCCAGCGCGAACGGCTTGTGAATATGGGCCAATAGCAGCTGGTGCGTTTTCTGTATGAATTACTTGTTTTGACATAATGAGCATCCTTTTTCGAGAAAGTGGTAAATAAAAGGGTGAATTAAGGCAGGTTAGCGCCCTACAATGGTTTCGCGCGATACTTTTTCCACACAGCGAACCGCTTTTATGCGACGCATGACATCGGCTAAACCAATGCGACTGGAAATGGTGATGCTTAATCGTAAGCGACTGACTCGACCTCGTTCAATAATATCGAGGTTCGATACTTGGAAGTCTGTGTCACTAATAGAGCTGGCAATTTTTGCTACGGCGCCGCGCTCGTTGATGTAAGTGACGATGAGGCTAATGTGTAGCTCTTCTTCAATGTCTTTACCCCATGCCATATGAATAAATCGCTCAGGATTGGACAGATGATCTTGAACGTTAGGGCAATTAAGGTGATGAATGACGATGCCTTTATCCACCTGAACATAGCCAACAATCGGGTCGCCAGGTATGGGAGCACAACATTTGGCATAGGAAATTAGCATGCCTTCAGAGCCATTGACCTTGAAGGACTTGGGTGTCACTAAGGTGTCTTCATCAATGTTTGGAAACAGTTCTCTGGCCACTAGATAACCAACATAGCGCCCTTTGCCTATCGACTCTAATAGATCGTCCATTGCAGCGAGTTGGTGGTTTTCTAATACTTGTGTAATTTGTGCAGTGGTCAACTCATCAATGTTGGTTTTAAACGCGTTTAAAGAGCGTGTTAACAGACGATGACCTATAGAAATGGCATTTTCGCGTTGTTTGTCTTTTAAATAATGGCGGATATTAGTGCGTGCTTTACCCGTAATGGCAAAACTCAACCAAGCAACGTTCGGTTGAGCATTCTTCGCAGTAATGATCTCGACGGTCTGACCGCTTTCTAATTGCGTACTTAACGGTGCAAGTCGGCGGTTAATGCGACAAGAAATACAGGTATTACCAATTTCCGTGTGAACACCGTAGGCAAAATCAACAGGCGTTGCACCAGAAGGCAGCTCGATGATTTGGCCGTTTGGTGTGAATACATACACTTCATCAGGAAATAAATCACTTTTCACGTTATCAACAAATTCAATAGGGTTACGTGCTTTTTGTTGAATTTCTAATAAGCTTTTCACCCATTTTGTGGCGCGATCATGGTTGCTTGGAGTGTTGGAAGAACCACCAATTTTATAAGCCCAGTGAGCCGCAATGCCATTGTTGGCGACCAAGTCCATTTCTTCTGTGCGTATTTGGACTTCCATTGGGATGCCGTTGGAGCCTAATACCGTAGTATGAAGTGATTGGTAACCGTTGGATTTTGGTACGGCGATGTAATCTTTGAAGCGACCTTCAATGGGTTTGAAGAGGGCGTGAATAACCCCGAGGATTCGATAACAGCTGTCGTGACGGTCGGTGACAATACGTACGCCCATGACGTCCATAATTTCATCTAAAGAACGACGCTTCTTGTCCATCTTCTGATAAATACTGTAAATGTGTTTTTCTCGAACACTGATACTGGCTTCGATATAGTCGGCGGCCAGTTCAGATCGAATCGTATCTTCGAGTTTTTGAGTGTCTTTAATGCGTTGTTGGCCATATTTTTTATGGATAGCCCGTTGTAGCATTCGAGCGCGCATTGGGTAATAAGCTTGAAAAGCGAGAGATTCTAAATCAACCCGAACCTTGTACATGCCCAGACGATTTGCGATGGGAGCATAAATGTCTAAGGTTTCGCGGGCAATACGGCGCTTTTTATGGGCTGGCATGGCATCTAATGTGCGCATGTTGTGCAATCGATCTGCCAACTTTACCAAGATGACGCGAATGTCATCGGCCATGGCCATGGCCATTTTTGGAAATTGTGGGCTTGCTTTTCGACTTGGCTATTGAATTCAAGATGCGTCAGCTTACTGACGCCATCAACAAGACTTGCGACGCCTTCCCCAAATTGTTCGGTAAGTGCCTCACGGCTGATGCCAGTGTCTTCGATTACGTCGTGCAGAAGTGCCGCCGTCAATCCATCACAATCCATCCGAAGTTCAGACAAAATTTCAGCGACAGCGAGAGGATGGGTGACATAGGGCTCGCCACTTTTACGCCGCTGCCCATCGTGGGCTTGCTCGGCATAATAATAGGCGCGTTTTACCTTAGCGACTTGATCGTAAGGTAAATATTGACTCAAGGTCAGTGCTAAATCTTCAACGGTATACATCGCTCACCTCACAAAGGTAAAAAGGAAGTGCGACAGTTGTGCTATGAGCGACACCATTGAGATTAAAACTCGTGAATTGGGCGTTTTTGCAGATCAACATTGCCTGCGTTGATCAAGTTTGCTGCTATTTCACGTAGTGCAATAACGGTTACTTTGTCCCCTTCAGCAGGCACTTTCGCTTCTTCACCACCAGTTGCTAGTTGGCGTGCGCGTTTTGATGACACCATCACTAATTCGAAGCGGTTATCAACGTTTTCTAAACAATCTTCTACGGTAACTCGAGCCATTTTGACCTCTGTGTTCGGTTATCTATTTATCCAAGGGTAATTCTACTTAACGGCTTCTCATAATGACAAGAGATCATTTATAAGATTGCCACTTTTTTCTTGCATAACGGGTGTTTTTGCTCTCATTGCCATAAATATGGCCGCCATTTGAGAAAGTGCCGCATCAAAATCATCATTTACGATGACAAAGTCGTATTCGTGGTAGTGAGACATTTCATTTACGGCTTTCGCCATGCGGCGCTGAATGACATCGTCGGTGTCGGTTGCTCGACTTCTTAGTCGTTCTTCTAAGGCTGGTAATGACGGCGGTAAGATGAATATACCGATGGCCTCAGGGTAAAATTGACGGATTTGGCGTGCGCTTGCCAGTCTATTTCTAAAATGACATCTAAGCCTTGTTCTAACATGCCAAAAATAGATTCTTTCGACGTGCCGTAATAATTATCAAAGACCTGAGCGTGCTCGAAAAAGGCGTCTTCCGCAATCATATCCAGGAAGGATTCATCGTCGATAAAATAGTATTCTCGACCATGCTCTTCGCCGGTTCTTGGCGCACGCGTTGTATGAGAAATCGAAATGCGCACCTTGTCGTCTTGGTTCAGTAGCGCCTTGTACAAGGTCGATTTACCTGCTCCAGAAGGAGCTGATAAGATGAATAAATTGCCTTTATGTTTGTCCATGAGGTTCTTTTAATCCGCCTGCCAGTGTCTTTTTCAACGTTCTACTATATCACAAACAAATCATCTGAATATTTGTGTCTAGTATCGTTAACATTCTCGAAAAAATAGTAAAAATTTGGTATTTCTTAACAGTGAAACTTGATGTGTAAACGAACAAACTTACGCGCTAACCTGCCAAAGGTTGATAATGAAGGCAATTAATAATATTTCGTTACAAAATTTGTTATTGCCCTATGAGGCAGTTTTTATATAAAGCGCTAAGCTTCAAGAACTATTTAATAGATAAAACCACGAAAGACAAGGATGGAAAATGCAATGGATTTATCCTCTGATACAAAGCAATACCAATCAACGTTCAACTCCAAGAAATACTGTAAAGTTTTATCGGTAGAGGATGATCCTGATTATCAAGCGGCGTTAATGAACGGTTTAAGTGCGCTTAATTATGACGGTAAGCAAGTAGAGTTTCTTACTGCATCATCCGCCAGCGAGGCGGCGACCGTGATTGCCGCGAACCCAGACATCTCGGTAATCTTTCTTGATGTGGTGATGGAAACGGATAAAGCTGGCTTACGCTTAATTCGTACTATTCGTGACGTCATTGGAAATGATCTAGTGCGCATTGTTTTGTTGACAGGGCAGCCAGGTATGGCGCCAGTGGATGATCTCATCGGACAATATGATATTGACGATTATTGGTGTAAATCGGACCTTACCCAGGCGCATTTGCAAACGATAGTGTTGAGTAACCTACGCACGTGGGAGCACCTTTCAGACATGAAGGAAGCTCGTCACGGTATGCAGTTGTTGCTTGCAGCGAGTCAACGCATTGCCTCAAAGAGTGATATTTTAGAATATACGCATTCTATTTTGGATGAAATTAGCCTGCTATTGAAAATGAATCAAGGCGGGATAGTGTGCTTTTTTCACCCTGAAGAGGAGCCGCTAGAAAAAGCGTTAATTGTTGCTGCCAGTGGCGAATTTGCATCTCATATACATCGATATATTTTATCCGTAATTCAAGAAACTGTTTTAAAAGAAGCGATTGAACAAGCGAATACAAAGAAGAGTCATGTTTTTTTGGATGGCTTCTCTGTGTTGTATTTTTCGAACAAAGAATTAGACGGTCGAGAATATATGATCGTGGTGAAGTTGGACCGTAGACTCGCCACAAATGAAATTAACTTACTTCAAGTTTTTTGTGAAAATATTAGTGCCGGTTTTCGTAATGTCGCACTACACAGTAAATTAACTGAGTTGGCTTATATTGACCCCGCTTTAGGCATTCACAATAAAAACTGGTTGGTACGAGAAATACGTGACATGTTCTCTTGGGAACGGGAAAAAGCCACCTTATTAATGTTATATGTCGAAGATTTGGCCTATATCGAATCGGTTTTAGGGTCTAAGTATTGCGACCAGCTTACGTTGTCTTTGTATGATCACTTAAGTCATTTCTTTGATAAATCAGTTGATATTGCGTTACTAGAGCGGGACACTTTAGTGCTGATTGTGTATGACGATCAGGATTACTGCGAATCATCACTAGAATCTATTATTCATACCAGCATTGAAGTAGAAAGCTCCACGTACTCTCTCGACTTGACCATTAGTTTGGTGAAGTTTTCAGACTTTCCTACCTATAAAGCCGAGCAATTAGTCAGTGTCGGAAAAAGTACGTTAGAAAGAGCCAAATATGAGGGCGTTTCTTATTTGGCCTTTTCTGAAACACTCGCCACCGCCATGTTTGGCCGCTATGAATTATTAAAAGATTTGCGCGAAGCGATCTTAAATAACGACATCGTTGCCTATTTTCAGCCTAAGGTAAGTTTAAAAGACAACACACTGATTGGGTTTGAAGCACTGGCTCGGTGGACTCATAAAAACGGAAGTTCTATCCCACCAGATCAATTTATCGTCTTGGCTGAGAACAGTGGCCTTATTGATAAATTGGATCAACAAATGCTACAGCAGTCTTGTAAAGCCATTAATACGCTTAAAAGCATGGGGATTCATGTGCCTATTTCTGTCAATGTCGCTGGTAATGAAATCATCCGTCCCAATTACTTCGATCAATTTAAAGCCTTGCTTGAAGAAGAAGATGTCCCTAATGAAATGATAGAACTGGAGATTACCGAGTCTCAATTCATAAAAGAGAAAAGCTCCATTAACAAACACTTATCTGTTTTAAAAACGTTAGGCGTGCGGGTTAATATTGATGATTTTGGCACGGGTTATTCTTCCTTGGCCTACTTATCTACCTTGTCGGTTTCAACGATTAAAATTGACCATAGTTTTGTGTGGAGAATGGAGGAATCTGAAAAAGATTGGCAAATCTTGAAAATGATCATAGAGCTGGGAAATTCTCTAGGGTTGAATGTTATTGCTGAAGGAATTGAGACAGAGCAGCAAAAAGAGCACCTTCTTGCTTTGGGCTGTGGCGATGGACAAGGCTATTTATTTGCCAAGCCGATGTCATTAGACGATACGATAAACTGGATTCAATCAGGCCTGTAACCCTATGACTTTTGGTGGATGTTTCTCACGGGAAAAACCATTATTGCTGGTGTGTCTATCCGGTATTATGATTTTATATTGTTGCTTAGCTGGGAGGGATCGATTATTTTTTAGACAATAAAACCAGTCAGTTGGCGTGGAATGAATCGGAAGTTCTGTCCCGTAGCGCGAATGTTTTTAGTCGTGAAATGGGGCATATCAAGCGTGTTACCTTGTTGTTGAGAAACAGCGTTAATGCGCGATTGACTTCGAAAGATCACACCGCTTTCTCGGCTGATTGGGAGGATCTGGTTGTCGATGAATTTAGTCAATTCGCTCAAACGTCTAGTTTGATTTCACAAGTGCGCTGGATCATGCCGAATGGCCGAGAGCGGATTAGAATCAACTCTCAAGCAGGCGTAATTACTCGTGTTGAAAACTCTCAACTACAAGATAAATCCGATCGAAATTATATTAAAAATGCCCCCCGTGGTACAGAAAATGATGTGTATATCTCATCTCTGGATTTGAATATAGAGAATAAAGAAATAGTTCGTCCTTTTCAGCCAACGGTGCGTGGTGTCGTAAAAATCACCGGTGATCAGTCAGGTTTTTTGGTGGTTAATTACGACTTGAGTAAGTTGTTTGAACTGATTCGCACATTTAGTACTGAAGAGGTGTCTTTAGAAATAGTGGATACAACTGGTCAGTGGGTATTAGCAGCAGACAGTAGCCTTGAATGGGGGGCGTTACTTCACTCTAATGACTCTCGGCTTAATATAAAAACGCACTTGCCTATTATTTGGCAATCAATGAATGCGACCGATGGATTAGAAAGGGTTTTCAATAATGGCCGCTTATGGAGCTTCCTTAAACAGAACATTGATGATGATGTGATAGGCACTCAAAGCGAACAGGTTTCCTCTTTGTATTTTGTTGCTCGCTCTCATTCTGAGGCGTTTTCCATGTGGCGAGGGAGATTACTCCTCACCATTATTGGGGTTGCAGGGTTTAGCTTTATCGCTATTGCTTGGCTTGTTTGGCGAAAAATTACCGCACAATTTGAGACCTATCGATTATTAACATTGCTCCAAGAAGAAAAGGCTCAAGCGGAACATGCTAATCGAAAGCTCAATCTAACAAATAAACGGTTGGTAGATCTACAGGATGAGCTGGTAGAGACCAGTAAGCTGTCTTCATTGGGGTTAATGGTCGCAGGCTTAGCCCATGAAATGCATACGCCGCTTGGAGGCGTCAGAATGGCGATGTCGTCTTGTAAGGTCTGGCTAGACAAAGAAATCGGCCGATCACCTTCTGATGGTCTAGATAAAATGAATGATTCTCTTCTTATTGCGGACAAGAACCTCACTCGAGCGCTCGATATTGTTTCTAGTTTTAAGCGAATTGTTTCGGATAGAACGGCGCAAGATGCACAACTTTTCTTTTTTCATAATGTGTTAAACGATATTGTATTAACCTATAAATCCACCTTTAAAAACCGTGTAGGGATTAGCCTTGTAATCGAATGCCCAGATGACATTGAAATGATAGGGTATCCTGGCGCGATGTCTCAGATTATACAAAATCTTTTTGATAATGCCTTTGAATATGCTTTTCAGCGGTCAGCAAAGGGCCAGATATCGATTACGGCCTCAAAAGAAAAGGAGAGTTTAATATTCTCTTTTGAAGACAGTGGCAATGGAATATCGCCAGATGTTTTAGACAGTGTTTTTGAACCATTCATCACCACTGGCCGTCAAAATAACCACACAGGTTTAGGGTTGCACCTAGTGAACCAATGGGTCTATCAACTGATGAAAGGACGTATTGACCTCACTTCTGAGTTGGGGGTTGGTACTAAATTCATCTTCACCATTCCTTTAAAGCTGAGCCTTGAAGACGTCGCAACTTAATTCGTCTTT
>LNFX01000268.1_pt1 | contig 16950 bp, 12 predicted proteins | sample 1500681 | NCBI WGS metagenome assembly LNFX01 (sample SAMN04254626, study PRJNA301722) | marine sediment metagenome | isolation source: antarctic beach sand mud | place: Antarctica | collected 2015 | reverse complement strand
TTCTGGTAGGACTAGGGATCACCTGAAAAGGGCGCGAATGTAACTCCGCATAAAGTACATCACGCAATGGATGCATTTCCAATCCATACGAGTTATTAGCTTTAGCCACTGACTTTACTACCAATATTTAAAAATGAGCGTTAAACAAAAACATTTAGAAAAAATAAAAATTACTTAACGACAACCTGTCGATCATTCGCTAACTTCCATAAAATTCTATTTTTACCACTTTTTTTAGCAAGCCCAAGCATGTCATCAGCCGCATCAAAAAAATCGTCACTTTTACAACCAAGACTCGGTGATTTTGTGGAACCTCCCACACTTACCGTCACCTTGCCGCTAAAATCTTCATGGCTATAAGCCAAATTCAAAGCTTCTACGTCTTGCATACAACGACGAGCAACATCAATAGAGTGCTCCCGAGAGTGCCGCGGCAGCAAAATGACAAACTCCTCTCCTCCGTATCGTGCGACCAAACCTTTATCTGCTACTTGATTTGCTAACACCTCAGCCACTTGTTGGAGCACTTTATCGCCAGTGGCGTGGCCGTAACAGTCGTTGTATTGCTTAAAGTTATCGATATCAATAACAATTAACGAAATACAATCTTGATTTTGGATGGCTGCTTGCCACTCGTGTGTAATCACATCGTGATATTTACGACGATTTGCAAGCGATGTAAGTGGGTCTATGTTAGCTAATTTTTCAAGCATTTTACGCTGTTTTATAAGCTGCAAATGAAGACGTACACGAGCCTGTACAATGTTCGTATGCAGTGGTTTTTGAATGTAATCACTGGCGCCCATTAATAGCGCTTTTTCTTCATGACTTGAATCATTTAAGGCGGTAATGAAAATAACAGGAATAGTACTTGTACGTGCATCGTGACGAAGTCGACTCATGGTTTCAAAGCCATCCATTCCAGGCATTAAGACATCGAGTAAAATTAAATCTGGCTGATATTCTATGGCTTTTCTAATACCCTGCTCACCACTTTTTGCCATCATAATACAGACATCATCATTAAGTATGTCACCGATTATTTTCAGGTTGATTTTTTCATCATCAATGACTAAAACACTTTGCTTTACTGACATCGTATTTAATTACCTTGAAGCTCGAAAATAAGCTGAGATGCTTTAACAGCGGCAACCTCAAACTCGACATCTTTTATATCAAAAATTAAGTGTTCAATATCTAAAGCATACTTTGTGCCTCTCACCATCTTACGCAATAGGCTAAAATGATTTTCTACAAAGAAGTCTGATTTTTTTAGCAAGGGGACGATCACTTCCAGTTTACTGGCCAGTTCATCGGCACAAAACGTCCGATCTTCTTCATCACTGTTAATCAAAGAATTATAAGGTATTAAGGCTTTTTCTAGCTCATAAGCTAATTTATTTACCGTCTGAACGAGACGTTCAAGTAATTTTGAACTGATCATATTGTTCTGAATATTTCGCTCTAATTCAGAACAATGTAGTGATAAATCAAAGGCTCCAATATAAGCTGAGTTCGATTTTAATGAATGAATAATATCGACAATATTACTTTCTAAACATCCGTCTATAGTAAACACTTTGTATTTATTATAAAAAGCCGTTACTAAATCGAGGTATAGACTTGTTTTTCCACCAAGATTGTTTATTGCACCTTTGATGTCTAATGTATCGATTGATGACATTTTAGACAATACCTCAACATACGAGGAATCCTGATTAGAGACAAACAAATCATTCATTTTTAAGGGATTATCTTGTGTTTCTGCATGTAAGTGTTTTTGTAAAGTTTTGTACAAATCGATTTTTTTAATTGGCTTATCTAAATGCGCATTCATACCTGCCTGAGCAGACTGCTTTTTTTGCGTCTTCAGACACATGGGCCGTCATCGCAATAATGGGGATATTTCCATATACACTAGACGATCTAATATGTTTTGTAGCCGTTAATCCATCCATAATAGGCATTTGAATATCCATCAAAACGATATCATAATTCTTACTATCTAATTTATTAATGGCGTCTTCGCCGTTTCCTGCCACGTCTACATTAATAGACGTATCATCTAGATACCCTAGAATAACTTTTTGATTTATTAGATTATCTTCTGCCAATAACAAATTATATTGAGATAAATCAGGAATGTTATTTTCTTCATTTAACGTTGGATCAATAGGAAGTGATGTGCTTGACGAGACATTAAGAGGTAACGTGAAACTGAAGGTTGAGCCGTGACCTATTTCGCTGTTTACCCAAATGTCGCCCCCCATAATGTCACAGAGTTGACGAGATATCGTTAAACCCAATCCGGTTCCACCAAACACCCGAGTAATACTGTCGTCTGCCTGCTGAAACGATTGAAAGAGCTGTTTTATATTCGTTTTTGATATCCCTATACCCGTGTCAATCACATCGCACCTTAACAAAACACCTTGACCATTATTGGTATCAGAATAAACACGCACGCAAACACCACCGCGTTCAGTAAATTTAACCGCATTCGTTACCAGATTGACCAACACTTGTTGGATCCGTAATGGATCACCCAAGAGCATGGGCGGTAGTGACGCAGAAATATCGACTGTCAACGCCAGCTTTTTTTCTTGAGCCTTAGTTGTGTTCATATTGATCGCATGCTGAACAATCAACCTAGGAGAAAAAGGTACGGTTTCTATGCTCATTTTTCCCGCTTCGATCTTCGAAAAATCCAGCACATCGTTAACAAGACTAAGCAGAACTTCACCAGAGGCTAATATTTTATTCATACAGTCTTGTTGTTCATCATTTAAAGATGTTTTAAGACTTAAGTGACTTAATCCTATTACCGCGTTAATAGGTGTGCGTATTTCATGGCTCATTCTGGCGACAAAGGAGGACTTGGCTTCCAATGATTCCTCTACGGCACGCTTCGCACTTTCTAATTCTTTGGTTCGTTCTTGTACTTTTCGGTCAAGGTCTTGATTTATCGTTTCAAGCGCGACGCTGTATTCAAGAAGTTTCTCATTGGCTTTTAATGCCACCGATTCTGCGTCTTTTATTTTGGTAATATCGCGACTCACGCCACAAACAAAAATGGGCTTACCTAACTCATCAAAGATAGGTACAAACAAAGTATCAAAATAAATACGACTGCCGTCTCCACGCACACCAGTTTGTTCGATAGATATAGGGGTTTTAGCTTGAAGTACTTGACGGTATGTCGCATAGACCTGTTCCGCCATTTCATCTCCAAATTGCATACGCAAATTTAGCCTGTGTATCTCAGCACCTTCTTCAAGTCCCATGACTGTTTTTGAAGCAGGATTATTGTCGTATAAAGAAAACTCATCGTCCTCTTCGACAGCCATAATAAACATCAAATCAGCAGAGTACCGCCACATCTGTAAAAAACAATCGATTACGGTTTGATCGTGCTCTTCTCTATTAAAAACATGGCTTAAATTCATGTATTTTCCTTCACAATCTGATAAATACTCAACAGTGGATTTTAGTTAATTCCCAATTCAAATAGTTTGCCTGAAGATACGATTCTTAATCGTAGTTGAATTAGCCAACCATCGAGAGAGCACTAGAACACTAGCATCTTGGTTTATACGGCCGACAAGTGATATGGGGTGATGTGTCTTCAACATATAACCACTTAGACTAACACTTTGTAATATATTTTTGTCGGCAAAGGTATCGGTGAAACCAAGTAGGCTTATCTGCTCACCTTCATAAGAAAGCCAGCCATTGACCACTCCATACTTTTTGGACTGCACAAACACCGTCAACTCAATAGCTTGCTCTTTGTTTGGCCATTATTATTAAGTTGTACACAATAAGTTGACCCCCAATGAGAACCACTATCTGGCTCCTCATTACCAACAGAGCGCCAATATATAGACAACACTAACGACTCCCTCGATCAAGAGAGCAAGAAAGCCCTATTTCTGATAACGATTTTTCATATGTTCTCTAAAAAACACAGTGTATTCTCGACGTTAGTTATTATGAAAAATGTATTACAAAAGTAACAACAAATAGAATTAAAGGCTCATTAAAATAAGAAATACAACAGAGATACCGCCTTATTCACTTATACTACCTCCTTAAATTTAACCAAAGACGAAAAGCAGGCTAAATACCTTTATGTCTATTCCTATCATTAAATTCGGCTTGATTCTATTAGGATTTATGTCTGTTAATTTGGCTAACGCCAATGACCTAATTACTTTTGGGAAAGCCTGTCAGGTAAAAGAAGAGCGTTTAAACCAAGCAAAAATAAAATTAGACACTCTATCCCGTCGTTCCGATCAGACACAGACCAAGACAAATCAGGCATGGCTTTCTTTAAAACAGTACCAAGAAGAAAAAAAGCAGTTAGAAACATCGATGACCGAATGCGCAGAAACCGCACCCAATAGTGCCTATTGCCATCAAATTCGCCGTCGTTATAACGAGCTAACATATCGTATTAATAGGAAAGAAGTAGAAGCGTCCGAAGAGCGCTTTGATGGTGACGACTCAAAAGTTGACTATGAAATAACAAGAGCGAATTTTAACCAACGACATGAGGCTTTTCTCGCCCAATGCAGAGATTCAGATGATCATTACGCACTGCTTCAAAATCCAGACGCGTATGCGGCCGTTTGTTCAGACGATGAAGCAAAACAATCTGTCACTTGCGCTCTTTTCTAGCCATCCAGTGTATTAGGGCATTACTGAATTATGGTCTCGGTTTGCACCACATTGACCAGTTTGTCCATCTGAAAGCCTAGCTTCTCTGCTTTTGCGAACAGTCTTTGCTTTACGTCTTTTGGCATCGTAGGTGTTCTTGATAACAACCAAAAAAAATCTCGATTAGGGCCTGACACCATAGCGTACTGGTAGTCTTTTTTATCCAATTCAAAGATCACATAAGCACCATAAAATGGCCCAAAGAAAGACACTTTTAAATGCCCAACATCAGAAGAATTGACAAAATACGCTCGCCCTGTGGCTTCTCGCCATTCTTTATCGTCTGCTGAATAGCCTCTATTTGATACCGCCACACCACCATCATCTCGCATCGAATACGTGGCGGTTACATTCGACAGACCCTCCTCAAATGCATGATCTTGCCGAGCAATTTCATACCAGGTTCCTAAATAACGCTCTAACTGAAATTGAGTAACAGGATCAATATTTTTAGGCGCACTAGTACAACCCGCCAATAGAATCGACATAATCCAAACAACATATTTCATATGGTCATCCTTATAACTCGTTTAGGTTTCACTACTTAATACAAATGTCACAGTCTTATTGCAGTCTATTAAGATCGTTTATTCGGGAACAAACATCTTGTTTAGTAATAGATTAGTACATTCATGGCGGCATGGAAGAAGCATCAGGCAACAGAATAAAACCGTGTCAGTGAGTCTAAGTAGTATGACGCCAATTACCAAGGTTGACGCGAGGTTTTTGTCTTTTTCTATCGATATTTCTGTTCTGGCTGGCGGATTTTGGTGGGAAGGCAGTAAAGGTACCCAGCGAGGTTTGGGAACGCAGCGTGTCGAGCCGTTAGATCTAAACCAGCCAAAACTAGACCAACTTATCAAAGCGCTTGGACCTGCCTATGTGCGCGTTGGTGGGTCAGAAGCCGATAAAGTACATTATTTCACCAGTCTCAAAAACGCTTCTACTGAGCAACCTGATCCGCTCGTTCTCACAAAAGAAATGTGGCATAACCTACACGACTTTTGCCAGCGTCATACTTTACACCTCATGTTCACCATGAAGTACGGCCTATTTGAGCGACGTCAACAAGGCGCATGGCAATCGAATGAAGTGGAAGCATTACTAAAATACAGCCATGAGCACGGACAAACTATCGAGGTACTTGAGTTAGGCAACGAGCTCAATGCTTACTGGGCGTTCCACGGATTCACTTCGCAACCCAGTGCAAAAAATCTCGCCAAAGACTACGACACCTTTACTCGATGCGTTCGACAACACAGTCCTCACAGTAAAATTGCCGGTCCAGGCAGTGCCTTTTGGCCGAGGATCGGTGAGGCCGTCAAACCACTAAGCAATATCTCATCCACGTTTCTGGCAAGCCTTGAAGAAAAGATCGACATCGTAGATTGGCATTATTACCCCTTCCAAAGTAGCCGCTCGCCAGTGAGAACACGCGCTGCCACCATTAACAATATCCTGTCGCCAAACTCTTTAAAGGACTATGAAAAATACTCGATGCAACTCGATAAGTGGCGCAACCAATATCAACCAAAAGCAGAACTTTGGACCGGAGAAACAGGCTCAGCACAATGCGGCGGACAAGCCAAACTGTCTGATCGTTTTGTCTCCTGTTTCTGGTGGGCGGATCAATTAGGACGAGGGGCGAAAATCGGCCAAAAAGTCATGATAAGGCAAAGCCTAATTGGTGGAGACTATGCCCTAATCAATCGTAATACGTTAAAACCAAACCCTGATTATTGGGTCAGCTGGTTATGGGGAAAGCTAATGGGTGAAGACGTTTTTGCCGTACAAAGTAACGACCCTTTTGTGCAAACTTACTGCCACAGTGCAAAAAAAGAAGGCAAATGCACACTGCTTATCATCAACATGTCGGCCAAGCCAAAAATTATGAACTGCCAAGGATTTGGATCAAAGAAAAAACGTTTCGAAATCACTAGCAGATTCACTCACCTCAAAAAAAATTCGCATCAATGGCATCAAACCTAAGTTTAATAAAGGACAAGTGGCCTTAAAAGATTTCCCTAAGCTATCAAAGCTAAACCTCGTCAGCCCTTACAGTATTAGTTTTTGGTGTTTTACGGTGTGAACAGGAAAATTAATAACAAAAGATAATGAAAATGATTATCAATAGTATAATTAATGCCTGCCCATCGCTATAATAGCGCGGTCTTTTTGGTCTACAGGGTTCAGTCATGGATAATAATATTCCGATATTTGGTCGATTCTTAGCACTCTTTGTTTTTTGTTTTTTTCTGGCGGCCTGCGATCAAACGTCATCACAAACCTCTTTATTAAAAATAGGTCAGGTCGAGAAAAACAACTCTGGATGGCCCAGAAGCATCATGACTCGTGAAGGTTTGCTCACTCTAGATAAACAACCAAGCAGGATTGTTTCCACCAGCGTCACCTTGTCTGGCACATTACTCGCAATCAATGCACCACTTGTTGCTTCTGGCGCGACCATGGCGAACACCAGCGTCGCGGCAGAACAAGGTTTCATGCGTCAATGGGCAAACGTAGCGGACGAACGAGGCGTTATTCCGCTTTATCAAACAGAGCCCAATGCTGAGGCCATTATCAAAGCGAATCCAGACCTGATCATTATCTCTGCAACGGGTGGCGACTCGGCACTAAAACTCTACGATCAGCTAAAAGACATAGCCCCCATTCTGGTCATTGGCTATGACGACAAAAGTTGGATTCAACTGGCTGATATTTTGGGGAACATTCTTGGCCTTGAAGAACAAGCTAAAACCATCACACAGCGCTTTGAAAAGAGTTTTAAAAGAAACGAAGTCGATGATCACCCTACCACCTCAACCAACCACTGCCATGGTGTATTACCAAGACGGCACAGGCGCGAACATTTGGACAACCGAGTCCGCCCAAGGTCGCATTTTACAAGAACTAGGATTCACCATTGCTGACATTCCAGAATCCGTCAAAGGCAATATCAGCATGGGCATGCGTAACGATATAGTCATTGCCACTGGTGAGCGATTCCCAGATGCCGTTATGGGTAACTCCGTCCTGTTATTTTCAGCTTCCAAGGACAGAGAAAAAGCGTTCAAAGAAAACCATTACTTACGTGAAACAAGCGCCGTAAAAAATAACCAAGTATTTGCGGTGGGTGATGACACCTTTCGCTTGGACTACTACAGCGCCACTAATTTTCTCAAGCAATTACAAACTCAGTTTGGACACCAAACTCATGTCCAGTAACGCCTTAACGAGAGAAAAAACACTTAATACAAAGTCACCTAATAAAACGCCACTTAATACAACGACATCGACGACTAGCAACAAGCGCTACGCTTGGCTGCTGGCTTCCATCCTTTTATTATTTGTCATTATGGTGGCCAGTTTATGCATTGGCGCAAAGCCCTTATCGATAGATCAGCTTTGGAATGTCTTAATCGGCAAAGAACATGGTATTGCCGAAATCATCATTTTTGAAGGTCGACTCCCTCGAACCTTAAACGGACTTTTTGTTGGCATGGCGCTTGGCACCTCTGGTGCACTGATTCAAGCCATCACTCGCAACCCCCTTGCCGACCCAGGCATACTCGGCGTTAACTTAGGCGCCAGTCTGGCTATCGCGATTGCTATTGTTTTCTGGGGGCGACTCAGCTTACTGAATTCTTCTATTACGCGGCGCTCGGTGCTTTCTTAGCCAGTTTGTTAGTGTATTTTGTTGGCAGCATGGGAGGCGGTAAAGTCGACCCTCTTAAGCTGACCTTGGCAGGCGTGGCGATTGGCGCCGTCTTTGGCGGGTTAAGTTCCGCTCTCACACTGTTTAACCCCGTCGCATTTGATCAAGTTCGCTTTTGGTCCGTTGGCAGTTTAGATATTCGAACGCTGTCTGTACCGCTGTTTATTGCCCCTGTGGTTATCGTTGGCTGCCTTCTGGCAGTTGCTATTACACCGGCTTTAAACGCATTTAGCTTAGGAGATTCCTTAGCCGCTGCACTGGGAAGTAAACCCGCTCGAATCCAAATAGTAGGTTTGATCGCAATTACTCTACTTTGTGGTGCGGCAACCGCCGCCGCCGGGCCCATTGGCTTTGTCAGCTTAATGATGCCCCATATAGCCCGCTGGATGGTCGGTCCAGATCAACGCTGGATTATTCCTTTCAGCTTTATTTTGACGCCTATTCTGCTATTAAGCGCAGATATTATTGGGCGAGTATTGATTACTGGCGAACTGCGAGTCTCGATTGTGACTGCTTTTATCGGTGCGCCAATCTTAATTTATTTGGTGCGAAGAAAAGGTGCGACAGGATTATGAAAAACCGCCTTTTGTCCAAAAACGCTTCTACCCCGTTGGCAACCACACTACCCACACTCATCACGACACTCTTCAGCTTACTGCTAATCTTCGCCACGTTATTTTTTGGTGAACACATTACCAATAATTTCCACGATATTTGGCAATTAGTAACAGGGAACGCTGATCGTTATCAGTCTATCGTGGTGTGGCAATGGCGAGCTTCTCGTTTATTTTCGGCGCTGATCATTGGCGCTGGGCTTGGCGTCAGTGGCGCGGTGTTTCAATCATTGGTGCGCAACCCGCTTGGTAGCCCAGACATAACGGGCTTTAACGTAGGGGCTTTTACGGGTGTTTTGATCTCCATCGCACTGTTTGGTAATTTATATTGGCTAAGTGTTTTCAGTGCCATTTTAGGTGGGCTATTTTCTGCGCTACTGGTCTATTTGTTCGCCTATCGGGATGGTCATTCTGGCTTTCGCTTGATCATTGTTGGCATCGCCATTAGCGCAACGCTCACCGCTTTTAACCAATGGTTGTCACTCACTGTATCATTGGAAACCGCCATGACAGCAGCCTTGTGGAGTGCCGGATCGCTAAATGGCATGACATGGTCTCGCATCCTTCCCGCTGCACTCTTGATTACGGTCTTTCTGATCTGTGCTTTCCTACTGAATACGCGCATGAAATTATTAGAAATGGGCGACGACACCGCTGCAGCCTTGGGAGTGTCGGTTAACAAGAGTCGCCTTATATTAATGTTTGTCGGCGTGGCGCTCACCGCCGTTGCCACCGCCATTACAGGCCCTATTGCCTTTATCTCGCTTGCGGCGCCACAAATTGCCCGTCGTTTGGCGAATAACGCCAATGTGTCGCTCGGTTCTTCAGCTTTGGTTGGCGCGATATTATTGCTACTTGCTGACTTTATTGCACAACACGGTTGGGAAAATTCCACCCTACCGGTAGGACTGGTTACCATCAGTTTGGGTGGCATTTATCTAGTCTATTTGATTACTCGGGAAGGCAAACTATGACATCGCAATCATCCATTTCACTTGGCACAGAATCAGTCACCCTAAGTTATGACCAAAACATCATTACACAAGACCTTTCCATTCATATTCCTGAGGGTAAATTCAGTGTTATCGTCGGACCAAACGGCTGTGGAAAGTCCACCTTGTTACGCGCGATGAGCCGGCTACTTAAACCACAATCAGGCCAAGTTTTACTTAATGGAAAAAACATTCATTCACTGGCAACTCGTGATGTTGCAAAAGTATTAGGCCTGCTACCACAAAGCGCCATTGCTCCAGACGGTATTAAAGTCGTCGACCTGGTTGCCCGTGGACGCTTTCCTCACCAAAAATGGTTTCAGGCTTGGCGAGAACAAGATCAAGACGCTGTGGATGCAGCAATGAAAGCAACGGACATCACCCACTTTGCCCAACTTAATGTAGATCAATTGTCCGGTGGACAACGACAGCGTGTTTGGGTTGCCATGGCGTTAGCACAGGAAACACCTCTGCTATTACTGGACGAACCAACCACGTATTTGGACATTGCCCATCAGATTGAATTAATGGATTTATTTCAAGATTTGAACCGACTACAAGGCCATACCATAGTGGCCGTATTACATGACCTTAACCACGCTTGTCGATACGCTGATAACCTGATCGCCATGAAGTCTGGACAAGTTGTCGCCACAGGCACACCTAATGACATTGTCACGGAGACATTAATTGAAACGGTATTCGGACTGCCTTGTATTATTTTAGAAGATCCCATTTCAGGCACACCATTGGTCATTCCAAAAGGCCGAACATAACAGCAAAAATAAAGCGGCGATGAATAACTCATCACCGCTGTATTTAGTGTCTTATTCTTCGTTATGCCACTTCAGCCACAGTATTCTTTGTGTCTTTCATAGCGTCAGGCTCTGGCGGGAAAAGGCTGGTATCAATCCAACTTGCTTCTCGAAGTGATCGAACGCCCGCGCCGACAAACAACGTTGCTACGGCACAGCCAAGCCCTAGACTTACCAGCCCCATCACCGGCGAAAGTACTTTGACAATCACCCCAATCCCTAATGCCCCAGCAGAATCACCGACGACATCTTGCGCCGTCCAAAAACTACCAATTCGACCCAACATATTATCCGGTGTATGGCCTTGTACAATCGAATACTGCAGTAAACCGCCAATAGAACCAAGATAACCAAACACCGCTAACGCCCCTAGCATCAACGCTAAATGTCCCATTATCCCCAAAGACGCAACACATAAAAAAGACAAGAAAGCCGTTATTAGCATCACCACGCCTGGACGCCGTAAACCGCGTATCCAACCACTGGTTAATGCACCTAAAGTTGACCCCACGGGCACAGCGGAATACATAAGGCCGACCTCAAACGCCCCACCGCCAAAAGCCGTTGCCGCCAACGCAGGGAACAAAATTCGAATGGATTTGGTAACGGCCTCTAGCGTGCCTAACGCCACCACAGCTCGAATCACTTTATGCGTAAAGACAAAAGTAAAACCATCCAATAAAGATTTAATGGGATGCTCTTGTGGACCACCTTTTTCTGGCTTCATGTTCGGCAAAGTCACCAACGTAATCAGGGTGCAAAGAGTACCAATAGCGGCCAAGGTGTAATTCCAAGTCACTCCAAATGACACAATCACCACACCCGCTATGGCAGGTGAAATGACCGAACCAATGCGAACAACCAGCATGCTCAATGCGCCTGCGGTAGGAATATTTTCTCGTCCAACCAAATGAGGAATAGACGCCATTAATGCGGTCAGTCCAATGGCACTGAAAAAACCATCCCACAGTGAAATGGCATAAACAGCCCAAAGGCTTGGCTCAGAAAGGTACGCATTCAATGCCAGCAGTACAAACCCCACACCACAAATAAAGCGCGAGGCTAAAATCAGCCATTTACGATCCATCCTGTCGGCCAAAACACCGCCCAACATCAGTCCTACAAACATGCCCATGCCATCTAATGCGACAGCAAAACCAACCTGTAAGCTAGACCCTGTTAACTCATAAATTTGTACTGGCACCGCCACATTCAACATGCCTATGCCCAATACAGACATCAAACGGGCAATGAAAATAGCGCGGAAATTAGCGTTGGTTTTTAGCAGACTAAAATCCAACATGATCTTTGATTTTGACATAACGACTCTTTAAGTTTGGCGCGGCATCATGCCGCGCACGAATACATTACAAGGCTGACACTAGCTGATTGAACACAGGACCAAGCACCACAAGCGCTTCGGGGGATAAAATATCTTCATGAGCAAAATCAAAATGATGCTCTTCAAGAACATCCACATAAGGCGACCAAGTGGCTTGAATATCCATACCTTCTGGAACGGTTTTATCCGCAACAAATAGCACGGCTTTACCGTGATAACGTTGCGATTTCGCCTTCGACAGTAAAGCAACCGAGTCCGCGTAATTTTTCACAATATCGGCAAACATCGCATCTCGCTCGACCGTCATTTGCTCGTCTAAAGTATCCTCAGAGGTTTCCATGAATTGTGCTTTTTCACGTTCAACTTCTTCTTGGGCTTCTGTATCGACCGACCCTGACCAATCTTGCTCATCAGGTGGATAAGTATCTAAAAGGCCTAGGAAGCTGACTTCTTCACCCATTTCTTGCAATCGAACAGCAAGACCATGAGCAATAGCACCACCAAGAGAATAACCAATAAGTCGATAAGGCCCAGACGGTTGACGCTCCTTTAACACCTTCAAATGCTGCTCCACCACATCGGGCATATTGCTTTGTGATGCAATCGGACCATCTGGCCGTGGCGACTGCAGACCAATCATTGGGCAAGTCTGAGAAAGATATCGAGCGAACCCAGTGTATTGCCACGCAAAACCAGAAGCGGGGTGAATACAAAAAATTGGCGTACCGACACCCTGTTTAATCGGCAATACTGAACCGAAACCAGACAACTCTCGACTGTTAGCAAGGTCTTGATTACTGAGCACATGAGCCAGCTTTTCGATACTAGGAGACACCATGACCTGTCCCACGGTGACATTAAGCTTCAAGGCTTTACGCAACTCCGACACTAAGCGTACAGCCAGAATGGAATGCCCGCCTAAAGCAAAGAAATCATCACTCGCACTCAATCCCGTGACGCCCAGTACATTAGAAAAAGCGTTTGCTATCTCTGTTTCAATCCCTAGCTTAAGCACTCTTCCTTGTGTCGACTCTAAAAAGTCAGACGGTAACGGCAGAGCTTTGCGATCCAACTTGCCATTGGCGCTCAGCGGCATAGTCTCCAATTGCAACACAGCAACAGGTACCATGTGTGCAGGAAGTTGTTCGCTCATGGCGTTACGAATACTCACTGTATCCAGTTTGTTTACTTTGCCCGTGCTATTTTCACTCGTGCTATTTTTACTCGTGACATAAGCGACAAGCTGGCGTGCATCAACCCCCATCGCATTACTTTCCTGCCCCCATGATTTGGCAACCACTACTGATTGCTCTACGCCTGTTTGTGCCGCTAGGACTTGCTCGATCTCACCTAACTCAATACGCTGACCGCGAATTTTAAGCTGATCATCACTACGACCAAGGTATTCAATCGCGCCGCTGTCTAACCAACGAACCACGTCACCAGTACGATACATTCGCTCGCCATCACCTTCAGGGTCGGCGACAAATCGTACTGCACATAGCTCTGGGCGGCGCCAATACCCATCCGCTAATTGCACACCGCACAAATACAATTCACCTGCAACGCCAATCGGAACGGGCCGTAAAAAATCGTCCAGTATTCGTAATTGAGTATTCCAAACCGGATAACCAATTGGTACCCCCGTTGCTTTTACTTGAGCCAGACCATCACCAAATGCAGGGTAATAAGTCACGTCCACCGCGGCTTCCGTTGGACCATATAAGTTATGAAGTTCACAGCCAACCTCCTTTTCAAACTGTTTAGAAAGCCCCATTGGCAAGGCTTCACCACTGCAAAAAACGCGTTCTAACGTGTGGCAAGTGCCCACTTTTTCATCGTCTAATGACGTGACAAATGCCGCCAGCATAGAAGGCACAAAATGCAATGTGGTGATGTTATGATCAACAATTAACTGTTGAAGCTGAATAGGATCACGATGAGAATCTGGTGGTGCCATGTGCAATTTAGCACCGACCATAGCGCTCCAGAAAAACTCCCAAACAGAGACATCAAAGCTACATGGCGTTTTTTGTAAAACGACATCATGGCTCGCCAGTGGGTATTCATCCTGCATCCAAAGAATTCGATTTACGATGGCTTGATGAGATACCAACACGCCTTTAGGACGACCCGTAGAGCCAGAGGTATAGAGCAAATACGCCGACCCGTTAACGCTAAGAGCTGGCGCTTTCCACGAGTTTATGACTTGCTCTCGTTGTGCGTCACTCACTGGTGTAATAGGCGCATCGTAAAGATAACGTTTCCCATCCATTTCAAAACGGGACGCTTCTTTTGCTAAGGTGATTAAAGCGGCTGGCTTTGCATCCTCCAGCATGTAATTGAGTCGATCATCTGGATAACCTGTATCAAGAGGCAGATACGCCGCCCCCACTTCGATAATCGCCCATAGGGCAAGACTTAACTTCACCGAGCGAGGAAGAGCCACCGCGACGATATCGCCCGATTGAACCCCTAACGATTGCAAGTTTTTCGCCAAAGCGATCACTTCGTAGCGAGCCTGTAAATACGTTAACTGATGCTCGTCATCCGATAAGCAAATCTGATTCGGTGTCAGAAGCGCCTGCTCAACCAAAGCGTCCCGAAGCGTTATTTGAGGTAGCAAGTGTGACGTCTGATTCAAGTCGGTAATCAAGGTTTTTTCTGACGGAAGACGAAAGTCCAGCGTTTGTTGAGCGGTCACGTCTTCAAGTAGCAGCGTTTTCAATAACGCATTAAAACGCACTATCAAAGTCTGAATTTCATCGCCACCTCGATATTCGAACAGCAAATTCAACTGCTCGCTTGGCAACGCCAACACCGTCAATGGATAATGTGTAAAACCTCGGTTATACACATCTTCAAGCTTTAAGCCTTGATAACACTGGCTGAACAAATCGGCCTGTTCAGGGAAGTTTTCTACCACTAGCAAGGTATCGAATAAATTACCGTGCCCACCGAGTCGTTGGATTTCGGCCAAACCTAATCCGTCGTGCTCCAACAACCCAATTTGTTCATTCTGAACCTGTTGCATTTGCTGCCATAACGTCAGTTCAGGCTGTAACTGCACACGTACCGGTACGGTATTACTGAATAATCCAATATGCTCTTCTATTCCGGCCACGCTACCAAAACGCCCAGAAATTGGCGTCCCAAAGACCACATCAGAACGTCCAGTCAGAGCAGACAATACGTTTGCCCATAGCGTTTGCAGTACACTGTTTAAGGTCAGTCCTTTACTTTGATAAAGGCCTTTTAACGTAGCGAATTGATCCGCTTCTAATGTTAGCGTATGCGTCGTCACTTGCTCTGCAGGTGGCGTGTCGGCAAACAACAACGTCGGCATGGCATTATCTAACGCCTCTTTCCACGCTTCTCGCATGGCGTGTTTATCACGCGCCATTAGTTGCTCAACAACCCAAGTGTATGGCACAGGAACCGCCTCCAGTTCAACCAAATCGCTGCCATAAGCGTTGACCAAGTCACGCAACATAATCGGCGTTGACCAGCCATCTACCACCAAGTGATGCGCGTTTAAGAACAAACAATGCCGCTGTTCCGATAAGCTCACCAAAACAGCATTCAACAGCGGAATACCTGCCGATTGAAAGGCCATAAAATCTCGACTTAACTCTTGCTGCTCTATCTTTTTGAGCTGCTCTTGTTGCGTCGTACCGTCTTGATGCCTTAAATCGATAACGTCCACAGGCCACCAGCTTTTGCGTTCGCTAGAGCGTCTCCATGGCAAAATTTGTAGTGCCGTGTCGCCTTGGGAAAAATCAAACAAGGCGCCCAACTGGGGGTGCTTTTCTATGACCGCTCCTAACGAATCTTTTAATCGTTCTATGTCCATACTTCCAGAAAAAGTTAAGCGAGCCAAAGAACTGTAACCCGCATCTTTTGCATCAGTATCTTGCTCTAGTTGAGCATGGAAAAGCAGGCCTTCTTGCAACGGTAAAGCCGGCAATATGGCTTGCAAGGCACCGTATTGACTTCTTAACGCGTCCATATTTTGCTCATGTAGATCAAGGCTTTTCAGATCTTCAGCAACCAAGGTGTCGGCAGCGATGGCTTGATGAGTGTCTGCAAACTGGCTCATGGAGGACGCAATATTAGTCAGTGCGCTTAAAAGTGCCTCTATTTGCTGAGGCGGTACTTGATTGACATCATGCCCAACATGAATGGCCAACTGTGATGTGCCATGACGATCATCCACAAATAGGTTTAATTCCAACGCATGGGCAGAGTTCAATTGATCCGATTGATGCACTTCAAATGTGTCTTGGAAGTAACGCTCGCCTTGCAGTAACGAAAGCTCGCCCTGCTGAAAACGACCAAGGTAATTAAAGAGAATCTGTGGTGACGCCGTTGCTTCTAAATCGGAGAAAGTTTGACGAGTACTGTCATTCATATACCGAAGCACGCCATAACCCACACCATCATTGGGTACTTTAAGTAAAGCTCGACGAACTAATTGAACAATGGTTTCATAAGGTACGTCATCCACTTTGAGTGAGTTCAATTTGGACAGTAACGTCTTTTGTCCCATCATGCGTACTGGGTATTCTGCGGTGAACCAACCTAAGGTTCGGGTTAAATCAAGATCGCCGATGTCCGCCCGGCCATGGGATTCCATCATCATCGAAATATCTGTCGTCTTATATTGCCGAGCAAGAGCAAGATACAAAACACTTAACAGCGCTTCTTGTGGTTGGCACCGATACTGTTTAGGTAAAACTTCCAGCAACAATGT
>LNFX01000723.1_pt1 | contig 17069 bp, 21 predicted proteins | sample 1500681 | NCBI WGS metagenome assembly LNFX01 (sample SAMN04254626, study PRJNA301722) | marine sediment metagenome | isolation source: antarctic beach sand mud | place: Antarctica | collected 2015 | reverse complement strand
GAAATCTTCGTTATCATGGGACTGTCTGGCTCAGGAAAGTCCACATTGATCCGTCATTTTAACCGTCTTATTGACCCAACCGCAGGAAAGATAAAAGTCGACGGCGAAAATATCATGGAACTGTCGCCAAAAGATTTAATCACCTTCCGTCGTCATAAAATGGCCATGGTATTCCAGCATTTTGGTCTTATGCCTCATCGCTGCGTGCTTGATAATGTTGGCTACGGTCTTCTTATCAAAGGCGAAAAAAGAGCAGAATGGAAACCGAAAGCAACAGAATGGTTAGAAACAGTTGGATTGACTGGTTACGAAGACCAATACCCTTCTCAACTTTCCGGTGGTCAACAGCAACGCGTCGGTCTTGCTCGAGCGCTTTGTACCAATGCTGAAATCCTACTAATGGACGAAGCCTTTTCCGCTCTTGATCCTCTGATCCGAAGCGAGATGCAAGAGCAGCTCATGGAACTGCAGGAAAACTTACAAAAGACCATTATCTTCATCACTCACGATTTAGATGAAGCGCTAAGACTTGGAGACCGTATTGCCGTATTAAAAGACGGCAAACTGGTACAAGTTGGCACCCCTGTCGATATCGTCCTAAAACCGGCCGATGATTACGTTAGAGCCTTTGCCAAAGATGTGAATCGAGCAAGAGCACTCACCGTACAAACCATCATGACGGCAGATACGGCTAAAGTAGAAGGCAATACCGCAAAAGAAGTAAGGGACAACTTCCCTCAAGACAAGGAATACACCTTTGTCTTCAACAGCGAAGGCTACCAAGGCGTACTGACTAAACAGAGCTTAGATCAGCTACAAGATGACGACTTATTGAACGATGTTCTCATCCATGTAGAACCTGTGCGTCAAACAAACCTGCTGCAAAAGGTCATTCCTCTTTCTCTTAATACACGCTTTGATTTACCTGTGATTAATAAAAAAGGCGAATTAAAGGGACGATTGGAATCTAGTAAGCTAGCGGATGTTCTTTCGCCGTAAGTCTCTTTATTTATGACTATTAAGCAAAAATAAAAACGGCCGCAATCAGCGGCCATTTTTTTGAGCATTTGCTTACATCAACGTATGCATTATTATTTCAGGTTAAGCACATCTTGCATATCATACATCCCTGCAGACTTGCCTGATAACCAGCTAGCGGCACGTACCGCGCCTTTAGCAAATGTCATACGACTACTGGCTTTATGAGTAATTTCAATGCGCTCACCTTCTGTGGCAAACCAAACACTGTGTTCACCTACGACATCGCCAGCACGAATCGTTTCAAAACCAATCTCTTTTTGCGTGCGAGCGCCTGTTTGGCCCTCTCGACCATAGACCGCACACTCTTTAAGATCGCGACCTAGTGCGTCGGCAACGACTTCACCCATTCGCAACGCGGTACCTGAAGGAGAGTCTACTTTATGACGATGATGGGCTTCGATAATCTCCACATCATAATCATCACCCAAAATTTGTGCCGCTGTCGCAAGCAACTTAAGCGTTAAATTCACACCGACACTCATGTTCGGAGCAAAAACGACAGGAGATTTTTCAGCCGCTTCGTTTAGCTTGCCTTTTTCGTCATCATTTAATCCGGTTGTTCCCACAACGATGGCTTTTTGATGTTGAGCACAAAAAGCGGCATTCTCTAAGGTTAAAGCCGGCGTGGTGAAATCAATCAGAACATCAAAATCATTAACACAATCAGACAATGAAGCAACCGCAGCAACGCCCAGCTTTCCAATGCCGGCGATTTCCCCAGCGTCAGCACCAATTAAACTGCTACCTGGCTTTAACACCGCTGCACCCAAAGAAACGCCATCGGCGTCATTGATGGCTGTGATTAAATTTTTTCCCATGCGCCCAGAGGCGCCAATGACGGCTACTCGCATTTTATTTTCTTCCTCAATTTCATCTGCGCAAACCATAGCAAAAAAACACTCTAATCTCAGCATTAAAAATTAACAAAACCACCAAGCAGGCACAAAAAAGGAGCCGAAGCTCCTTACTAAACCTAAATTAAATTCAGATTAAAAAATCTCGTTCGGCCTCAATTCATCGACACTATCTAGGTCAAATTCAATCACACCATCTGTCGGAAAGCCGTCAACACTACTGCGCATTTTCGGACGTGATGTATCATTTTGCTTAATAACGATTTCAACTCGTCGATTGGTTGCACGATTAAACGGAGTATCATTTGCGACCAAAGGTCGTGTATCGGCGTACCCCGTCACAGCAAATCGGCCTTGATTAAGCTGCCCAGTAGAAAACAATTCTTCTGCCACTGAAATAGCCCGAGCTGAAGACAGTTGCCAGTTAGAACGGAATCGGCGGCTATCAATAGGCACATTATCCGTATGCCCTTCAACAGAATGGTACCTTGAATACCCACAAGTACATCTCGAATTAAATCAATAACGGGAATAAAATCGTAATTCAGCTCAGCAGAACCAGACTCAAAGGATCCTTGATCTTTAATTCGAATCGTAATCGTCTCTTCTTGTGTTTCAATCTCCACCGTACCTTTCGAAATTTCTTCACGCATCACAGACGCAATCATTTGTGCATCGCCTTCCGTTTCTTGAATTTTTTTCTCTCTTTCAAGGTCTGCATGAGACTTATCCACGAAGATAACGGGAGCAGGAGCCCCTGAGTCACTTTGCTCTTTCAATTCGGCATCACCAGGCTTACAAATTACTTCTAATGTATTTTCGGGGGTATTATCCGCTTTTTGCTTCACTTCATTAATCGGCGTGGGCTCTGGCCGACCAGGACTGAATTCTTGAGCAATTACCGACGTTCCCATCGGAATAGAGTCAGCTTGAACTTCGCGCTGTACACCAAATGCCAACTTCAACGAGCCTGCCAACTGCTTAAACTTGATGACATCCATTTCAGCGAATGACAGTAAAAGCACGAAAAAACACATCAACAAAGACATGAGGTCGGCAAAGGTTCCCATGTAAGCAGGCAACCCCTCTACACATTCGGGACAATCTTGCTCTTCTTCATCACTCATGGTCGAATCCGTTTACAACTAACATATTATTCACGCTCAATTCGCTTACCTTCAGCCATATAAGACTTAAGGGCGCCATCCAAGACACGAGGGTTTTGGCCGGACTGAATCGCAAGCAAAGCATCTAAAATTAATTTTTGGCATATCAGTTCTTCATCGGCTCGAACATTTAATTTTACCTGAATAGGTAAGAACACCATGTTCGCCATCATAGCACCATATAATGTCGTCAAGAGCGCAACGGCCATGGCAGGGCCAATGGCTTTAGGGTCGTCCATGTTCGCCAGCATTTGCACCAAGCCGACCAATGTTCCTATCATTCCCATCGCAGGGCCCACATCACCAAAAGCCTTGAATACCTTGGCGCCAGACATGTGACGATAATAAGATTGATTCATATCTTGGGACAACTGGTTCTTCACCACGGTGCCATCATGGCCATCCACCAGCATTTGAATGCCTTTCGATAAAAAAGGATGACTTACCTCTTTACCTTCTAACGAGAGCAAGCCGCCTTTACGTGCCTCATCCGCTAATCCGTAGATTTCATCAATCAAGGTATCCAGCGGGATACTCTTAAACATAAAAGCTTTCGCTGCTACTTTCCCTGCACTAAGAAACTTAGCCAAAGGGTATTGCATCAACACGACAAAGATAGAACCAACCAACACGATCAGTATTGATGGGACATTCACAAACATCCCAGCTGATCCACCGACAAAAATGGCGGAGATAATAACTATAAAAGATCCAACAAGTCCTATTAACGTTGCGATATCCACACACGTCTCCTAACAAAAAGCTATAATCAACCGATACATGTGTATGATTCTATACGAAAGAAAGACCAAGAATCACATCTTCTTGCGAGATATTTGTAATTTTCATTAACACGTCCTCGAACAGTAAGCTTTTTTCTGTTACAAAACATAGATTCAAAATAAGAGTAACCCCCATGTCCCGAAAAACAAGTGTTCGCCATTTTGAAGAAAACCTTGGTGAATTAGATACGCTCGTCGTTCAGCTGGAGTCGAATCAACTTTCTCTAGAAGAGGCGCTAAAAGCATTCGAAAAAGGTGTTAAACTAAGCCAAGAATGTCAGTTAGTTCTCACCCAAGCTGAACAAAAAGTTCAAATCTTACTTGAAAAACAAGATGGTGAGCATCTAGAACCTTTTGATCCGGAACTTAATTCGTGACTTTAGACGATTTTTCTCTTTATGCTCGTCGTCGAGTAGACAACTATTTAACGCAGAATTTAAGCCAATACGCTCCCGCAGCACACTTACAAAGCGCCATGTCTTACAGCTTATTTAATGGCGGCAAGCGTGTACGACCTATGCTCACTTATGCGGCGGCATCACTGTTCGGTGAAGCCAACGATTTAACCGACGCCAGCGCAGCCGCGATCGAATCCATTCACGCCTACTCTTTAATTCATGATGACCTTCCTGCAATGGACGATGATAATCTGCGCAGAGGCAAACCCACTTGTCATATACAATTTGATGAAGCGACCGCCATCCTCGCCGGCGACGCGTTACAGACGTTTGCCTTCGAGCTATTGAGTCTGACAACACACAAAAACACGAAAACTCAACTACAGTTGATACAAGAACTTGTTCACGCATCCGGTCGACACGGTATGGTGACGGGGCAAATGATTGATTTATCAAATGTTGGGAAAAACATTGATATCAAAGCACTGGAACAAATGCACCAGCATAAAACCGGAGCATTGATTCGAGCCAGTATCCGCATGGGAGCCATAAGTACTGGCGCTCAAAACGAAAAAGACTTAGCTGCATTAGACGCCTATGCCAGCGCCATCGGATTGGCCTTTCAAGTTCAAGACGACATTATTGATATCACCAGTGACACAACGACGCTGGGTAAAACTCAATTCTCCGATGAAGAAGCAAACAAACCGACGTACCCTAAACTGCTTGGTTTAGAAGGTGCTCAGGCACTTGCCTTGAGTTTGCATGACCAAGCAATCACGTCAATTTCACCCTTCGGGGATGCCGCTCAACCTTTAGTTGAGCTTGCGAACTATATTATTGGTCGTAACCACTGATATACTTACCCGCTTTTTTAGATTAACTAAATGTGACCAAACCTGTGCCCATGTTCGAAGAGATACCTACTGCCAGACCTGACACACCGCTACTTGATCAAGTCGACTCACCAGCTGACTTGCGTGCCTTTAAAAAAGAGCAGTTGCCGGCGCTTGTCCGCGAATTACGCGAATTCATGCTCTATAGCGTAGGGCAAACTGGTGGGCATTTTGGCGCTGGGCTTGGCGTTGTAGAATTGACCGTTGCACTGCATTACCTTTACAACACACCAGAAGATCGGATTGTTTGGGACGTCGGCCATCAAGCTTATCCACATAAAATCCTTACCGGTCGCCGAGACGCGCTACTGAATATTCGTCAAGAAAGCGGTATATCCGGTTTTCCAAAACGTGACGAAAGCGAATACGACACCTTTGGTGTTGGTCATTCCAGCACCTCTATCGGTGCCGCACTTGGTATGTCTCTAGCCGCTCGACAACTCAACACCGGACGCAAAGCGGTAGCCATCATTGGCGATGGCGCCATGTCTGCAGGTATGGCGTTCGAAGCACTCAATCACGCAGGCGATGTCAAAGCGGACATGTTGGTCATTTTAAATGACAACGAAATGTCGATTTCGAAACCAGTCGGCGCGTTATCTAGCTATTTTGCTCGCATTTGGGCGAGTAAAACCTACGACAACATCCGTAAAAGTGGTCAAAAAGTTTTCTCTGGGCTTCCCTCCGCTCTTGAGCTAGCTCGCAAAGCTGAAGAACACATGAAAGGTATGGTATCGCCGGGCATGATGTTTGAAGAACTAGGTTTTAATTATATTGGCCCTATTGATGGTCATGATATAGACCATTTATTGACAACCATCGCCAATTTAAAAGACCGTTCTGGCCCTCAGTTTTTGCACGTTATCACCAAAAAAGGCAAAGGCTTTGAACCAGCAGAAGGCGATCCGATTGGCTATCATGCCATCAATAAAATAGAACCTGACCCAAAACCTAACAACGAAAAAAGCAAACTACCAAAGTACTGTAATGTCTTCGGAACTTGGGTGTGTGATGCCGCCGAGCAAGACAACAGGCTTGTCGCGATCACACCAGCAATGAAAGAAGGTTCCGACCTTATTGAGTTCGCAGAGCGCTTCCCTGACCGATACTTCGACGTCGCCATCGCAGAACAGCATGCAGTAACTTTAGCGGCTGGAATGGCTTGTGATGGTGTAAAACCGGTCGTTGCTATCTACTCAACCTTTTTACAGCGCGCTTATGACCAACTTATTCACGATGTAGCCTTGCAAAACCTTGATGTACTGTTTGCCATTGATCGTGCAGGATTAGTAGGCGAAGACGGTCCGACTCATGCTGGCGTTTACGATTTAACGTACCTGCGTTGTATTCCAAATATGGTTGTGATGGCGCCGTCTGACGAAGACGAATGCCGTAAAATGCTGCAAACAGGGTATGAATACCAAGGTCCTGCGGCGGTTCGCTACCCTCGTGGAACCGGCCAAGGGGTAACGATTGAGCCAGCGCTGTCGACGCTGGCTATTGGTAAGTCCCGTACCTTACGAACAGGCCAATCTGGCATTGTCATCTGTGGTTTTGGTCGTCCAACTTACGACGCACTAAACGCCGCCGAAAGCCTAGATGCCACGTTATTAGACATGCGCTTTGTGAAGCCCATCGACGAAACCGCCTTATTGGCGCAACGCGATGCCAAGCTTATCGTGACAGTGGAAGAGAACGCTATCATGGGTGGTGCAGGCTCTGCAGTAAGTGAGTTTTTACTGGCGAACAACATTACCATTCCAACGCTTCAACTTGGTTTACCGGATCAATATGAAGAGCACGCCAGTCATGCGTCCATGTTAAAACGCGTCGGACTGGATGCTGACGGTATTTTGCTCAGTATCCAAGGCAAACTAAAAAACAATTAACCTACTCTTCTCACCATAAGGCCACGCTTGTATTGACGATAAGCGTGGCTTTTTTATTTCAAACAGCGCTTCGCTTCATCTAACACCGTGTGAACTCGACTTGGTAACAGCTTGTTTCGATGCACGCCAAGATAAAGTGTCTCGGTAACCGATTTGGGTAATTGATTAACACAAATACTGTAGGGCTTATTAAAGGCCGCAATGGCATGACGAGGTAAAACGGTAAAGCCTAATCCCATGGCAACAGGTTCAAGAATTAAGCTAATTTGATTACAAAAACCCGATCGCTCGAAAGTTTGCCCTTCCTCAAATTCAGGGTAATTTGCTCCCAACAGTAAACCAGCGTGATAAGCCCCATCAGGATGATCAATAAAACCTAATGCTTGTAATTGCGCCCAACTTGGTGATTGAACAGTGTGAGGCGTCACCAAAAGTAGCTCCTCCTCTCCTATCGGCCGAATGTGAACCTCATTCATCATCGATGAACTGGTCATGAAACCAATATCTACTTTGTGTTCAGAAATCAATCGTTCGACTTCTCGATTTGGCGCGAAACGATAATCTATGACCAACTTGGGGTGTTTCTTTTGCAGAAGCAGCAATTGTTGATACAACTTAAGGCCAACGCTGCCCGGCGATACCACACGCACCAATCCTTCAAAGGCAGGATCATCTCCAACATGCTTTTCAAGCTCAGCTAAACCACTCAGAACGATTCGTCCCTCTTGATATAAACGCTCGCCAGCATCCGTCAAGGTAAACTGTTTACCATGACGAATTAATAACGGCCGCCCAAGTTGTTCTTCTAGTTTACGAACATGCTGACTGACACCAGATTGCGTCATATTTAACTGCTCAGCAGTACGAGTAAAGTGCGAAACGTCAACCAAAGTACAAAAACTACGCAACCAAAGTGGATTGATCATTACAAAATATACTCATAGACATTTCAAACGATAATTTTACTTAATGCTTATGGATTTGTAACCTACAGAAAATCTCAACAAAGGAAAAAATCATGAGCAATGTTTACCCACGCAATTTTTCACATATTGGTATTTCTGTACCGGACCTAGACAAAGCAGTCGAGTTTTACACGCAAGTCATGGGATGGTATTTAATTATGAAACCCACAGACATCACAGAAGACAAAAGCCCTATTGGTGAAATGTGTACTGAGGTTTTTGGTGGAGGCTGGGAGAAATTTCGTATCGCCCACTTATCAACAGGCGACCGAGTAGGCGTCGAAATATTTGAATTTAAAAACCAAGTTAACCCAGAAAATAATTTTGAGTATTGGAAAACAGGCATCTTTCATTTTTGCGTTCAAGATCCAAATGTCGAAGAACTGGCAGAACGTATTGTTGCTGCGGGCGGTAAAAAGCGTATGGAAAAACCTCGTTATTACTATCCTGACACTAAGCCTTACCGCATGATTTACATGGAAGACCCATTCGGTAATATTCTAGAAATCTACAGCCACAGCTATGAGCTTATATACAGTGAAGGCGCTTACTAAATAGAACACTACAAGAGCTCGATGACATGGAACTCATCAAGCTCTACTTTTTATTTAGGCGCCGCGTGGCGCAAACATAATGATCGCCATTCCTAACAGTGCCACACCAGATCCAATCATATCCCACGTCGTTGGGCGAATGCCGTCTACAACCCACAACCATAAAACAGCCATGAAAATATAGACGCCACCGTAGGCTGCATAGACTCTTCCAGAAGCGGTTGGATGCAAGGTCAGCAACCAAGCAAATACAGCCAAACTTAAGGCCGCTGGCACCAATAACCAAATGGTTTTGCCTTCACGCAACCAAAGATAAGGCAGGTAACAACCGACAATTTCTGCCAGTGCTGTCACCATAAAAAGACCCACTGTTTTTAACTCAGGCAAAAGAAGATTCCCATTCATATTGACAAACGACATCGCCAACACGTTAGCAAACGTGCCAGGGTAATAACATGACTCCCGCCATCATACCCTCTCTTCGCGTTCTAATCAGAAAGGACTTGCTGCTCTTTTTTGTCGATGCGTTTATTACTTAAATAAATCATTGTAACCGCAGCGACTAATAACAAAATCGCAAAGTATCGGTAATCATCCAAAGGAATGATTTTATTCTCCAACCAACCAAAATGGTCTATCAACAAGCTCATGATTAACTGACCGGAAATGGTACACACTGTCGCAGCAGCAATACCAATTTTAGGCACAGCAAAGACCACAATTAACATGTACATTACGCCAAATAAAGCGCCGCTAAGTTGCCACTTAGGCGCACTAAAAAGAGAGACTTCATGATTCGATTCAAAGAAGAAAAACAACAAGAACGAAATCGCAAAGCCAATTACAAAAGTCAGCCAAGCGCTGGCAATCACACCAACATTATGACCAAGACGTCCATTAATGGAAGATTGCACAGACAGAGCAATGCCACCCAATACCAACATAAAAATCGCAAAAAATACGGTCATCATTCTACTCCTAACTCAACAACCAAAGGGCGGCTAAAATCATTACTAACGCCAAAGCTCGATACGGGTCAATCTCGCGCTTTTCACTGCCCAACAAACCATAATGATCAATCACCAGACTCATGCCGATTTGTCCTAACAAAACACTCGTCATCGTCATACCGACACCGATAATCGGTGTGGCTATAGTCAGAAAAACCACATAAATAGGTCCTAATACACCACCAGTAAGCAACCATTTAGGCTGCTTAAATAGCTCAGGTAAATTTGGCTTAGCAAAGAAAATCATAATCAAGGACAGCAAGATTGAACCAATCATAAAAATAGCCAATGTCGCTGAAAAAATGTCCGGCTAACTCACCTAATGGCCCCAAAAGACCAGCCTCAACTGACAACCCCATGCCCGCCGCCAACACCAAGAGATACACCACAATTTGCATACTTTTATTCCGCTCGTTTTCGTTGCGAACATTGTTGATTGATGCTTAAATTAAATCAATAACATAGATGACAAGTGATAATTGCATTATGAGCATCAAACCTCTTAAGGTTTTTCTTTCCGTTGCTAAAACCGGCAGCTTCGTTGCGGCAGCACGGGAGTTGGAGTTACCGCCCTCCTCGGTTTCTCGGTACATTTCCAGCCTGGAAGAAGAGCTCGGCCAACGCCTATTTTATCGACACACTCGCGCCGTAAAGCTGACCGAAGTGGGCGACTATTACTTCGCCGAAGTCAGAGAAGCATTAACCAGTTTAGATCTAGCTACGGAGCAGGTAAAAGGCTCCCTTCTTACACCTCAAGGCAACTTAAACATCAATGCGCCTGTGTCATTTGGCCGATTGCACTTATCCCAATTAATTTGCCAGTTCCAACAACGCTACCCAGACATTAATGTTGAATTGATGCTTACCGATGCCTACGTTGATCCTGTCGCTAATGGTTCTGACATTGTTATTCGCATTGGTGGCTTTGAAGACTCTAGTCTGAATTACCAAACCATTGCCGACGAACAATTCGTACTCTGCGCTGCACCAAGCTATTTAGAAACCATAAAAGAACACACTAAGAATCTATCCCAGCCTAAGCAATTGCTCGACTTTAATTGTTTGGTGTATAAGGGCAATAACGGGCGTCGCAACTGGTTCTTTCGACAAGAAGGCAAACCAGCATTTGAATGCATCGAAGTCACTGGCAACCTATGCAGTAATAATGCCGATATATTGGTACAAGCGGCGTTGGCTGGCCAGGGGATTATTTTATTTCCACGCTGGTTGATGTTTCAATATTTGGCTACAGGGGAGTTGGTTGCCTTGCTAGAAAGCTGGGAAGGATCGGAACGGGACACACCGCAAAGTATTTATGCGCTATACCCGGGTAATCGAATGAAGTCGTCAAAGGTTCTGTATTTTCTGGAATTTATGTCCGAGTTTTTTGGTCATTCTGATCCGTATTGGGGGAAACGCCCCCAACCGACAGCATAAAAAAGAGGCGGACACACAAGGTATCAGCCTCTGCAATTTTTCTTCTACCTTATTTTGCCGTGATCACGTCCATCACTAGCTTACCGTCTACTTTGATTGGGCCATCTTCTTTCGCACCCAAGGTGTATTCAAAAATACCGGTTTTCATACCACCCGCTTCGCCATGTAACATCAACATTAGCATATCTCCGGACTTAACTGGTTCAGTCAAAATGGCGGCAACATCATGGTTTTTGCCTTTTTTAAGTGGCGCATACGCAACAACAGGACCTGGTTTTTTAGACTTGTCAGTACGGTGAACAACCAACCAGCCGTTGCTTTCTGCCATTATCATATCGGCACTGACTGTTCCACCAGACACATCCTGATCACTGCCTTTAACCGCTAGTTTGCCATTCATTCCACTAGCCAATACCGCGCCAGTCATTGCTAAAATACCGAAACCAAGAGTAATGCGTGCAAGTGTGTTTTTCATAATAAACCTTTAAATTGTGTCTCGTTGAAATAGCATGATTTTGTTTCACATCTTTAGCTACGGGAGCACTCTGAAAAAGTTTCAGAAAATAGAGATTTAACATTTTCTTTGTATTACTCAGGCAATGATCTACTCAGATCACAAAGACGTTGGATACAATCTGCCATGAATAGCAGGACCCGTTGGCACCCCTGTCGGCGACCCGCCCATCGGTTCAACACTAATACCAAAACGTCGCATAACGAATGATCGCAGGATCATAGTCAATTTTCTTCTGTATCGGATTGGCAACATTCGTTAGCAACCCTAAAGAACGCGGTGCTGGGCCAATGTCATCAGATTTAATCCACAACTGATAGGTTTTGCCAGCTTGACCTTGAGCCATGACAGGGCGAACCGTAAGTTGGCGAGTATTAATATCCAGCGACATAATAAAAGCAGGCTGGCTATCATCCGCTTGAAACACGGCGACAAAAGGCGAATTTGCTTGAGCCGTAGGCTCAATCGTTGGATTTACAACCATAAAGACAGCAAGACATGCGGCAATGGCCGATGCACCAAACGCCGTAAAACGCCAGCGTTTCAATCTCACTCTCATAGCATCCATCTCAACCACAATAGGCGACGCCTTTGCAGGTTTGCTCTTTTCACTCACGACTTTTTTCTCGGTACTTTTCTCGGTACTTTGATCAAGCTTGATCAAAATCTCGTCGAACAAGCCTTCTCTTGGCTCTGCATCCTGCACATATTCGTTTAATCCAGCAAGATGCGCCTGCCATCTGACAATCGCTTGGTCAAGCAATGGATCACTTTCTCGGCGCACTTCTACTGCGTCGCGCTCAGTCTTTTCTAAAGTACCAAGCACATATTCTGCTGCCAACGTGTGGATAGAGGTTTCTTCATCGTTATTCATAGATTCATACAACCTTGCAGCTGTTTAATGCCGCGATGCAGCCAAGTTTTAATCGTCCCTAACGGTTGATTAAAACGCTCGGCAAGCTCCTGACGAGAATCTCCGTCTAAATAAGCCGCCTTAATCATCTCTGATCTAGGCGATTCGAGCCCAGCTAAACAAGCTTCTAATGTTAATAGTTCTCGACTCTTAGCAAAAGAGTCGTCTGGCGTCATAGAATCATCGGCTATCAAGTCAAAGTCGACCTCAACATCGCTCTCGGGGAGTTGATTTTTTCGCACTTCATCAATAGTACGATTGCGTGCAATCGTCGCCATCCAAGTAATTGGTGAGGCAACACGGGTATCATACGCCGATGCCTTTTCCCATATCCTTAGATAAACCTCCTGTAATACTTCTTCGGATAAGGACTGACGCTTTAAGATACGGTAAACAATACCAAAAAGTTTCCGGTGAGTGGCTTGATATAATTCAGAAAAAGCGTGACGGTCTTCTTGAGCTACTCTGTTGAGCAAGTGCGCCAGTGATTCTGTCGTGTGTTGTTCTGACAAAGAAGATTCATTCATAAGAAAATAGCAATGAAATATCCATTAGTTAATATTTTAACGGGCGTTGCTTGCATTGACGTTTGAAGGTGATAAAAATACCAACCCTTAAACTTCATCAACAACCGGAAGTCTTGCAAAGCCTAGCGTTGCTTATATTGAGTTGGGCAGTAGCCTCTGCTCACACTAGACGATCTAAGCAGCAAATGCTTGGTTTTTCGCCCGCTGGCACGCTCTCGCCACAATTTAAAACTACTGAGTTTTAAGCTCTTTCGCATGAGTTTGATAACCGCTTGCTCATTCAAACCAAACTGGTGTTCAATCGCTTCAAATGGCGTTCTATCTTCCCAAGCCATCTCTAATATTCTTGATTGTTCGTCTACACTAAACTGCATACCGCTTCCCTAAACTTTATCGTTATAGAAAGCGGTTACGTTAATAAACACTTTTCAGTTCAGTAAAAATGACTAAATCCACTTAACTATTTTTTATTCCCTCTTGCACAACCCAATAGATATAAACGATAATCATTTGCAACTAAATCACATCTCACTTTTTATGCTAGCTGAAGCCGAAATCCCCCTAAAACAAAACCATACCTTTCAACAAGGACTCACCAGTAAACGGATGATAATTCCAATGGCACTTGTCATGCTTTGGCTTATTCCAAACTTACGTGACATCGTCTACTCCGTATTGGCTGACGCCTTTTTGCAAGTCTCTGCTTTCGTAGCACTAACACTCGCGCTCTATTACGGAATAAGCCACAACTTAAACGCCACGCCTCTACAGCATTGGATGCGGAAGAAACCTTATCGCGAGATCATTTTTGCCGGCCTTATGGGCGTTTTACCTGGATGTGGTGGCGCGATTGTCGTAATTACTCAATATACCCAAGGGAAAATAAGCTTCGGCGCGGTGGTCGCTGTCCTCACTAGCACAATGGGAGACGCGGCATTTTTATTGATCAGCCAACAACCAGAAGACGCGGTCATCGTGTTGTCAATTAGCATCGTGGTCGGAATCGTATCAGGTCTTGTGACGGATTCTTTTTTGCCCGCACCAAAACAAGAACTTGTTCACTCAGCCAGTCAAAAAGGCACAATATCACTGCCACATCCAAGTCTTTTTGGCATCTGGGTCAGCCGTATAAGCATCGTATTTTGGTGCCTACTCATTATTCCTGCCAGCGCCATCGCCCTGCTTCTTGCCATGCAATACAACGTCAATGATTTACTGGGGCTACCAGATAAATCGATAAAATACCTTGGCGCCATTGCCGGTTTTATATGCTTATTGCTGTGGGCGTTGTCCGCTAAAAATGATCGCTATTCTGAATTAACAAAAGAAAATGATAATACGCTTCCCAAACATTGGATTCGAAAAGTCGCTCAAGACACACAATTTGTAACAAGTTGGGTTGTAGTCGCGTTTATCCTGTTCGAACTCATCCTCCTTTTTGTTGGTGATGGCCTACTCAACTCATTAAAACTATTGGGCAGCACGACTGTATTCTTTGCGACCATGGTTGGCCTATTACCCGGCTGTGGTCCACAAATCATGGTAACTGGCCTTTACCTACAAGGCGCAATTCCCTTGTCGGCACAAATAGCCAATGCAATCAGTAACGACGGCGACGCACTCTTTCCCGCCATCGCTCTGGCACCAAAAGCGGCGTTAATCGCCACGGTGTATTCCACTGTTCCCGCCTTAATGGCAGGATACACATACTATTGGTTGGTTGAATCGGTCTAGCGTCTAAATGATAATCTATACCAAAACTTGTCGTGTGTTAGCAATGTAGTTATGAACCTGATCCTCAATATCAGGGTCAACCATGGTTTTTGGACGACAACTGTTAGGGCAAGCCATATTCGGGGTTGTGCCAAACAATCGACAGATTAATGGACGATCGTCATATACCTCACAACCATTAGGCCCCAAATGCACGCAGGTAAAATCCTCTAATGCGGCATCATGTTCAGCGTCTGTTTTCACTGGGAGATTCGAGATTTCTTCTGAAGACGTCGTTACTGGACCGCAGCAATCGTGGCAACCCGGTGTACATTCGAACGATGGTATATGCTCGCGCAGGCGCACTATGATGTCTCGGTTATTGTTCATTTATACTCTCTACTTTATAACGGCTTAGCCTTATTGCTCTCTATCTGTCCCAATTTTCTATGGGCATCATGTCATGGTTTATCCGTTTGTGTAATGATACAACCTAACATCATAAAATAAGCGTTAGTGGCCTATATCGTTATTAACATCGTTTGTTTTTCGTAATGGATTTAGTCATCCATCATTTGAGTGAGTTTTATGCAAATAATTGAAGTATTGGTTGAATGGGTCTACCTCCATTGGGTCACCATCATCGTTATTTTGCACGTTTCCTTGTCGCTTACCACATCATTACATGTACTATTATTTAAAGAAAATGAACGTACCTCACTGGCCTGGATTGGCCTCGTCATATTTTCGCCCGTTATCGGAAGTCTTTTTTATTGGTTGTTTGGGATAAATCGTATCAAGCGTTTAGCGCAAAAAAAACACCCTCAAACGCCTAAACGATATTGCCGCCACTCAAAAAAAATCAACAAATTTAATCATCTACCCAAACATTGGAATTCGGCCATCATTGCCGGATACCACATTCATCCTGTGAATTATGTTGCTGATAACCGAGTTGAACCGCTCATTAATGGTGATGTAGCCTACCCTGCAATGATTGAATCAATTAAAAGCGCAAAACTTCATGTTGTCTTATCAAGTTATATATTTGATTACGATTCACTTGGACGCCAATTTGTTAACGCGTTAGCAGAAGCTCATCAACGAGGCGTTATTGTGAATGTTTTGCTGGATGGCATTGGCATTGGCTACAGCTGGCACAAGTCAGACCGAGCGTTAAAAAAACTCGGGGTTAATACTGCCCGCTTTTTACCCGCCATTTCGTTGACAGGTATTCGCTTTATCAATCTAAGAAACCATAGAAAAATACTCAGTATTGATGGTGAAGTCGCTTACATTGGAGGATTGAACGTCAGTAAGAATAATCTGGTAAAATCTGCAACACATCCCATAGATGATGTGCATTTTAAAGTCACAGGTCCCGTGATTGACCAGATCAGTCAAGTATTTACAGAAGATTGGGGGTTTGCGACAGGTGAATTAATTCAATTCCCCCATTTTAACCCAAATACACTCGAACAAAAAACAATCACTCCGTCGTTGCCCGAGTCATTCAAGATGGTCCTGATGAACACCATAATAGAATACGATGGACATTAATCAACGCATTAGTTTGCGCACAAACAAGCGTAAAAATCATAACGCCCTACTTTATCCCGGACCAAACTTTAATGACGTCGCTTCATGCCGCCGCATTACGAGGAGTGTCAGTCGAAATCATAGTACCTGAACACAGCAACATTCCTTTTGTCGACTGGGTGATGGAAGCCAATTTTTCAAGAATAATGGAACACGGTATACAGATATACAAAAACAAGCGGCCTTTTGACCACAGTAAAGTGGTCATTATCGATGATATTTGGTCCTTTATAGGTTCCACCAACTGGGACGCCAGAAGCCTTGAATTTAATTTTGAGATTAACCTAGAATGTTTTGATACGGGTCTTAATACACAACTAACTGAACTGTTTACTTTAAAGAAACGCAACGCAAGCCTCGTTATTGAGGATGAAATGGATAAATTGCCCATCTACAAAAAAATTCGTAATAACTTGTTTCGTTTATTCTCACCCTACCTGTAATGCAATGCGTAGCACCTTGCCATCATAATTTTTAATAAAGGCCCATATTCTCATGATTAAAAGTCGATATAGCAAAGTTGAGTCGCTTAAAATCATGGGCAGCGCGCCAAATCAGGCGCTAGGGCCAAACATCGAAATATTAGTGTGGAATGTTTTTAAATGTCGAAAAAAAGGCTGGTTGAAAGATTTTACAACGCTCATTCATGATAAAAATTTAATTCTCTTGCAGGAAGCCATTTTAAATTCCTCTTTCGACAACCTTTTTAATGCGTCAACAGAGCACCAGTGGATTATGGCGAGCAGCTTCATGAGCGTCAAAACCAGCATCGAAACGGGCGTAAAACCGGATCGACTGTTGCGGCTGCAGA
>LNFX01000132.1_pt1 | contig 18982 bp, 19 predicted proteins | sample 1500681 | NCBI WGS metagenome assembly LNFX01 (sample SAMN04254626, study PRJNA301722) | marine sediment metagenome | isolation source: antarctic beach sand mud | place: Antarctica | collected 2015 | reverse complement strand
TTAGCGTGCCAAAGTCGCAAGGAACGTCCATCCACGTGCCATCTTTGGCCTTGACCTGTAAGCCAGGCTCGTTGGCGGATGGCAGGATAGTCAGTAGGTTAATGTCTTCATGAGCACCCGCTCGAATTGCGCCTAATTCTTCATCGCCTTTTAACGGTGGATAATGCAGGACACGCAGCAAGGTCTGATCACTGCCGTCCACCATGCTAGAAAGGGATTGTGAGTAGTGTTTTGCGACGTCTACCGGGGAATGTGCTTCAACCCAAGCCAGCAGCTCTGACGCTAATGTGTTGGCTTCGGCATAATATTGCGTCAGCAGGGCTTTTTTATCGGTTGGGCATTGTCCCCACGGATAATAGTGAAAATATTCTTTGATGTCTTTCTTGGTGTGACCTTTGGCTGTTTCCGAAACGTCAGGTGGAAAAAACCATCTTGTGTGCCTTTGTTGTAAAGGTAGTTGTGTTTTTCTTCGCTATTAAAAAAGGTCTGCCATTCACTGTAGATTGCGCTGACGAGTGTTTTTTGAATAGGGTGGTTTTTTAGAACGCCAAAGCCAGTTTCTCGCAGGGATTTTACGAAATCTTCTTGCGCTGTTGCGCTGGTGTAATCTATTGCTTGTAGTTGCATGGTTGCTTCCTATTGCGCCAATGATGGGCAGTTTTGTCTTTTTAAATATAGAAGAACATTCTCTTTTATAGAGTATGTTTTGTGGTGGTAAGGACAATATAGGAAGAACTAGGAAGACCAGCCGCTGTGGAAAAAGTAGCGTAAGTCCACTGTTTCAGCTTGGTAGTGTTGTATCCATTGTGCCAAATTCACCGCGTAAAGATGACAAAGTGCCTCGACTTGAATCGATGTACTTTGAGCATTTTTCGTCGAAGTTAATGGCATTTATAGGTTCCAAGGGTGAAAAGTGTGACGGTTGGACTCTTTTTTACACGTTCAGTAACGACAGTTTACTGCTTGGAATGTGAGTTTTGAAGGCTTTCGGTAATAATTTGTGTATTTGGGGTAGGTAAATTCTCATCTTGCCCTATACTGTCTGAGACGGCAGCGCTGCTTTGCCGTCTTCTTTGCTCTTCTATATTGCCTCGTTGGCGAGTTATTTTTAGGTTCAGGTATTCAAGTACTTCTTAGGTTTAAGTCACTGGCGCGATCTTTGCGCTGTCATACATTTAAAGAGGGCACATGACTATGAATTCATTTTTCGATTCGTTTAAAAATCACTTTTTAATTTCAATGCCACACCTAGACGACCCACACTTTGAACACACCGTTATTTATCTTTGCGAACACACTACAGCGGGCGCGATGGGGATTATTATCAATCGTCCCTCAAATGTTGATTTTACGGAATTAGCGGATCACCTTGGCATTAAAATTGGTAGCCCGCGTCTAACGTCTGAACCCATTTACACGGGTGGACCAGTAGAAGCCGAACGCGGTTTTATTTTGCACACAGCAGACAAAGTTTGGAGCAATACGTTACGAGTCACCGATGAAGTGTCTTTGTCTGCCTCTTTGGAAGCGCTTGAAGAAATCGCCGAAGGCAAGGGGCCAAATGCCTTTCGTATTACATTAGGATGTGCTGGTTGGGACGCTGGGCAACTTGAGTCTGAAATTGCGAATAATGATTGGCTAGTATGTGAAGCGGATTTAGACGTATTATTCCATACACCAAGTGATATGCAATTTACCGCCGCTACGCGAGTATTGGGGATTGATATGGCAAGACTTTCACCGGATATAGGACATGGTTAATGACAGCGTCAATCTCGACAGAAACGCCTTTAAACGATAATCAGAAGCCCAATACTGTTCGCTCAGTATTGGGCTTTGACTTTGGCACGACTCGAATGGGTGTTGCTATTGGTCAGAGTATTACAGGAACGGCTCAACCGCTTGACCCGATAAAAGCCAAAGATGGTATTCCTAATTGGGATGAGATCACCAAGGTGGTAGAAGAGTGGAAGCCAGATGCTTTCGTAGTGGGCTTGCCATTAGACATGGACGGCTCAGAAAATGAGATGTGTCAAAGGGCACGTAAGTTTGCTAAACGATTGCATGGACGTTTCAACCTTCCTTACCATATGATGGACGAACGATTGTCTTCCTATGAGGCTAAAGGGCAGGTGATTGCTCAGAAAGGAAACCGAAATTTTAAAGAAAACTCGGTGGATGGTTTGGCGGCTCAGATGATTTTAGAAACTTGGTTTGCCGAGACGACTAAGTGAGTGGCTGGTTGAATGGTGGTTTATTGTGAATTTAAGAACAAGGTTTGAGAAAAAATGAAGTTAGATTTAGAACATTCTCTAGCGTCAATGAAAACGCAACTGACGGCATACTGTGAAAATAAAAACATTGATAATGCTATTGTTGTTGGGATTCATACTGGTGGTGTTTGGGTTGCAGAACGTTTGATATCCGCGGTGCCAACCACTGAGCCTTTAGCGACGTTGGACATTACTTTTTATCGTGATGACTTTACGAAAGCGGGATTGAACCCGAAGGTGAATCAAACTTCATTGCCAGCGATTGAAGATCGTCACGTCATCTTGGTCGATGATGTGCTTATGTCTGGTCGTACGATTCGCGCCGCGATGAACGAAATTTTTGACTTTGGTCGACCTGCTAGTATTACGTTAGCCATTCTTTACGATTTGGGGCAGCATGAGCTTCCTATTGCAGCGGATATTGTTGGCGAGCATTTAACGCTCAATCCTGATCAAAGGGTTAAGCTGACTGGACCAAAAACACTGGGTGTTTCTATCATTGATACCCATTAATAGTCAGAACAAAGCTTTATTTTTTGTCGAACACGTACGACAATTAACGTATGGATAAGATTGACGATGCGGCGGTTAGAAGAATGAGATCTCACCAAAAAATACGGCGAGACAACCGTTTAATGTCATTAATGCCCGGCTGCAGTTTGTCTGTACCGGGCATTTTCCTATCCAGACTTCCTATTTTAAATAGAGTAAGACGATACCGTCTTTGCAGTTTGAGGAAAGCAAACCATGATGCGATCCGAGCCTCGGGCATTACAATTAAATGAACACGGGCAGCTTAAGCACTTTTTAACGCTGGATGGACTGGATAAAACTATTTTGACTGAGATTCTTGATCGAGCGGAATCCTTCCTTTCGATGGGCGAGCAGTCTGTTAAAAAAGTGCCTCTTTTACGCGGTAAAACCGTCGTAAATCTATTTTTGAAAATTCCACTCGTACACGTACCACCTTTGAATTAGCTGGTAAGCGATTATCGGCTGATGTTATTAACCTCAATATTGAAACTTCTGCGACGTCTAAAGGCGAATCCTTATTGGATACCCTGAAAAATTTAGAAGCCATGCAAAGTGACATGTTCATCGTGCGTCATTCAGACAGTGGTGCGGCGCACTTTATTGCTGAACACTGTACGCCGAATGTTGCCATCATTAATGCGGGTGATGGGCGACATGCTCATCCAACGCAAGCGATGTTAGATATGTTGACGATTCGTCGTCACAAAGGCCGCTTTGATGGACTCAAAATTGCGATCGTCGGTGATATTTTGCATTCACGTGTGGCACGCTCTCAGCTACAAGCGCTGACGACGTTAGGCGTTAGCGATATACGTCTGGTTGGACCAAAAACATTAGTGCCCAGCTTTTTCGCTGAAATGGGCGCCACGATTTGCCATGACCTAGAAGCTGGCTTAAAAGACGTCGACGTGGTGGTGATGTTACGTTTGCAAAAAGAGCGCATGAAAGGCGCTTTATTGCCGAGCGAAAGCGAATTCTATCGATTGTATGGTTTGACTGAAGAAACGTTGGCGTGGGCGAGTCCTGATGCAATCGTCATGCATCCAGGTCCAATTAACCGCGGCGTGGAAATTTCTTCGGAAGTCGCGGACGGTAAACATTCTGTAATTTTGGATCAAGTAACCAATGGCATCGCGGTGCGAATGGCAGTGATGTCTATGGCGATGAGTGGTCAGTTACAAAGTGATGATTCGTCAGTAACGAGGGATGAAAAATAGCATGAAATTACGTATTCAAAATGGTCGTATTATCGACCCGAGTCAAAACATTGATACGGTAACGGATTTGTTCATCGACAATCAAAAAATCGTAGCGATTGGCGATGCTCCAGCTGGTTTTGAAGATGCTGAGATTGTTGATGCGACAGGTCAATGGGTGTTGCCGGGTTTAGTGGATCTTGCGGTGGCGTTACGTGAACCTGGATTGACTCAAAAAGGCAGTGTCGCAACGGAAGGTCGTGCAGCGGTTTCCGGTGGTGTGACGACGTTAGTTTGTCCTCCAGATACGCGCCCTATTGTGGATACGCCTGCGGTTGCAGCGTTAATTCAAGACAAAGCGGACGAGGCGGGAATGGCTAATGTGTTTCCTATTGGCGCGTTAACGCAAGGGTTGGAAGGCGCACAGCTGAGTAATATGGTGGCATTGACGGACGCGGGTTGTATCGCAGTGTCCAATCATCGCCATCCAATGGCAAGTACTAAGGTGTTGTCTCGTGCGCTTGAATACGCCGCGACACATGATCTGTTGGTGGTGTTTCATCCTGATGAATCGAGTCTTTCTGAAGGCGGTTGTGCTCACGAAGGCCTGATGTCGACCATGCATGGTTTAGCGGGTATTCCTGAAGAAGCGGAAACCATTGCGCTGATGCGTGATTTATTACTGGTCGAAAAGACAGGAGTGCGCGCGCATTTTGCTCGGTTGTCTTGTGCCAAGTCGGTTGAAATGATCGCGGATGCAAAGGCTTCTGGATTAGATGTGACCGCCGATGTTGCCGTGCACAATTTACTATTGAATGATCAGGTATTGAGTCGGTTCGATGGTCACTATCATGTGTTGCCACCGTTGCGTGGCGATGAAGATCGTTTGACTCTAATTGAGGGAATAAAAGCGGGTGTTATTACCGCGATTTGTTCTGATCATCAGCCTCATGAAAAAATGGCGAAAATCGCTCCTTTCGCGGCCACTGAGCCTGGTATGGCGAATGTCGAAATTTTATTGCCTTTGGCTATGCTATTAATGGATGAAGGAGACCTAGAGTTCTCCACCGTGCTGACTTGCTTAACATCGGGCCCTGCTGCTTGCTTTGGTTTGGAGGCGGGTTCTTTGTCAGTAGGAAGTTTTGCCGACTTTATTTTGTTTGACAGTACGGCACGTTGGGTATGGTCGTATGATACCCGGAAGACAAAAGGCCATAATTCCCCGTACTTTGGTGATGAATTTGTTGGTCGAGTCGCCGCGACGTATATTTCTGGTCAACGTGTTTATCAGGCTGTTTGAGTCAAATAAGTAAGGCCAGATTGTTTTCTTTCTCTCATTTGGCTTTACTATATCCTTTACTTTTTATCTTAGGTCGTTAATCTAGTTTCAATTATGGACAATTGTGGTTTCAGTATTTTATGCCTATAGATTCATCAAACGAATTGCTTAAGGAACGGCAGGTCTTGCGGTCTCGTGTTGCCTATCTCGAAAAAGAACGAGATTTCATCAAAGATCTGTACAGTGACATGCCCCAAATGCTGCACATGATTTCAAAGGGGGCTTTATTAAGTTCCTTGCTGAATAGCTTTAAAAATAGGCTACAGGCTCAGTTGCCCAAGGCGTATTGTCTTTTTATTGTGTGTGACAAGGACTGTTCGCAATGGCATTTACAATATGTAGACTCTATTAATGAGAGTTTACTTAGTCCAAATGGCCGATTGATTACTGTTCCTCAAGCGTTGATTACTTTTGCGGCCACTCCTTCTTGTCCTAAACGTCATGACATTAACATTCCGAATTTATCAGACTGGAAGCACTGGCAGGTCTTTTTTAAACGTCATGGTTTTTCAGATGCATCCATGGTGAGCGTTTCCGATGGTCAGGGTTCTATCTATTTAATGTTAGCATTTCAACGAGAAGACACCCTGTTAGAAGGAGAGCTGATGGCACTGGCTTTAGACAGTTATGCTTCTTGGCTGGACGCTGTATTCGAGCGAGAAAAAGCCGATTATTTATTGTTGGAAGACAGCCACCGAGATCCGTCGACAGGTCTATTGCGACGTTTTAGCTTTGATAATAGTTTTGGCATCGTTTTAAAGGACTCCCGTCGCCATTTTCAGCGCGCGGCGTTGCTTTCGCTGAAGTTACTTTCGACGTCGAAAATAGATGAGGACGAGTTGAAAGTATTGGCTGATATTATGCAAGATACAGTGCGAGATAATGATCTTCTTGCGCATTATGATGAGCGTGAATTGGTTATGGGTATCCGTATTCAGCATTTAGAGGATGCCGAGATTGTGGCCACTAAACTATTGAAGTCATTGAGTGACTCTAGCCTTTCTAGCAATCGGCTAATACGTGCAGGAGTGTCTATCGGTATTGCTTTTTATCCCGAGCACTCATCATTAGAGTTGCTTCACCAGGCCGCTTCATTCGCTGCGAACTCGCTACATAACTTACCAGGATATCGCCTAGAATTTCATGGTGACTATTATGAATCTAGCTCTGAGCTTTATTCGTTATAAGCTTTTTTCTGTCTTTTAAAATAGTGCTATGATGCGCACACCATCGTTTCTCCTCTGTCTTTTTTATAAAGAGGAAACGGGGCAACTCGTTACATCTTTATAAAAAAGGAGCGTGGTGAACAATGTCGATTGAAATCGAACGAAACGAAACGGAAGACGTGAAGGTTAATTTAACCTTAGTTTCTCAACAGATTGATCAGCTGGTTCAGCAGTACAAACGAAAAGAGGGTTGTGTGCGATTGTTGGCGGTCAGTAAGACAAAGCCTTTATCCGCACTAGAAGCAGCGTATAGCGCCGGCCAAAGAGCATTCGGTGAAAATTACGTGCAAGAAGCGGTGGATAAGTGTCATGCTTTAGCGCATTTAGCGGACATTGAATGGCACTTCATTGGCCCCATTCAGTCTAATAAATCCCGCCTCATAGCAGACACCATGCATTGGGTGCATTCCATTGATCGAGAAAAAATTGCTCGCCGTCTTAGTGATCAGCGTTCAGTAGATATGCCCCCACTCAATGTCTGTATTCAAGTTAACATTAGCGGCGAAGACAGTAAATCTGGGGTGACCTTGTCAGAGCTAGGTGCAATGGTTGACCTCATTAGAACGCTGCCAAACTTGTGTCTTAGAGGGCTAATGGCCATTCCCGCGCCACAAGAAAATTCTGCCGCGCAATGCGCTGTCTATGAACCTCTTGTAAAAGCCTTTCTTGAATTATCCAAATCCGACAGCATGATAGACACTTTATCTATTGGTATGTCTGGAGATTTACCAGCGGCCATTCAATCTGGTAGCACCATGGTTCGTGTGGGTACGGCAATCTTTGGATCGCGTGATTATTCGGCTAAAATGTGAGGCCACCAAGTGCCATATCATTTATTGAATAAGCTGATGGGTATTTTTTGCCAGCTTAGAGAATTAAAAAATAGGATGTAAAATGACACAAAGTATTGCCTTTATTGGTGTAGGAAATATGGCCAGAGCGATTTTTAGTGGCATGCTTGCTAACGGTTATCCGGCTGAAAAAATCATTGGTACATCGAGAACCCCAGAAAAACGCGATTACTATCATGAACAATATGGTATTACCATGTTGGCTGACAATGACATGGCTGTAAATCAGGCCGATGTGGTTGTTTTGTGTGTTAAACCTGCGCAAATGCAGGCGGTAATTGAAGACTTTTCGGCGCAGGTACGTGACGATCAACTGTTTATCTCGGTTGCAGCGGGTGTTGAATTGGACTCATTGGCTTATTGGTTAGGTAAATCTGTGGCGATTGTCCGCAGTATGCCTAATACGCCTTCTCAATTAGGCGCAGGGATGACAGGCTTAATAGCCAATGAATACACCACTGAAGGGCAAAAAACGCAAGTGAGTGAGCTTTTTTCTAGTATTGGTCACTCTGTGTGGGTAGAAGAGGAAGAGCATATGCATACCGTGACCAGCTTGTCAGGCAGCGCACCCGCTTATTTTTTTCGATTCCTTGAAGCCATGATCAAAAATGGTAAAGAACAGGGACTTGATGAGAAGACAAGCCGAGCATTAGCCAGTCATGCCATGTTAGGTGCCGCTCGAATGGTGATAGAGCTGGATGAGCCAATTGCTCAGTTACGTAACAATATTACGTCGCCGAAGGGAACAACAGAGCAAGCTTTGTTGTCTTTTGAAGCCTCTAATATTGATAAAATAGTCGCAGATGCAATGACGGCCTGCGTTAACCGATCAAAAAAAATGGCGAACGATTTTTCCGCTAAGAAAGACTAATTTAAGGAATATTGAACATGTATTCAGATCCATTTGTTATGTTAGTGAAGGTTATTTTTAACCTTTTCTTGTTTGTTGTTTTACTGCGTTTAGTGCTTCAGCTAACGCGAGCCGATTTTTATAATCCTATTAGTCAAAGCATCGTCAAAGTGACCAGCCCTATTGTTCTTCCTTTGCGCAAAGTGATTCCATCGATAGGTCGTTTGGACACGGCTTCTCTTGTTCTCGCATTTTCTGTCCAGCTCTTGACGGTTGTTTTTGTTGTACTGATTAAAGGTGCGGTTATTTCTCCCGCCAGCTATGCTATTTATACTTTTGCTGGCACTTTATATCATTTGCTGGATTTGTATTTTTGGGCAATGCTGATTTCAGTGATTTTAAGCTGGGTTGCCCCTGGCGCTAATCACCCTGGCGCTTTGTTAGTTGGACAAATTACAGCGCCTTTGTATCGCACTTGTCAGCGTGTCATTCCTACAATAGGTGGACTGGATTTATCGCCTATTTTCATCTTTCTTGCGATTTCCTTTTTGAAGCAAGTATTGGCTCCTTACAGTATTTAATACCGTAAACTTGTGAGGGTCAGGCGCGAAAAAAATACGCGCCTTAATCGGTGAATTGAGAACAAGGTCGTATTCCTATATGATGCGACCCCTAAACGGGAATGAGTGCGAAAAAACTTGTCAGTTACCAGACTCGTTCTCCCTTATTAATTTTTTGGATGAAAGCTATGAGTACGATTGCGGTTTATCCGGGCACATTTGACCCTATTACGAACGGCCATACGGATTTGGTTGAGCGCGCATCAAAACTATTTGAAAAAGTGATCGTGGCCGTGGCTGCGAGTCCTAAAAAGCGCCCAGCGTTGTCTCATGAATTGCGTATTTCATTGGCTAAAAAAGTATTGGGTCATTTGCCTAATGTGGAAGTGGTTGGCTTTGACAATTTATTGACCGAATTTACTCGTTCCGTCAGTGGCAAAGTCGTGATTCGCGGCTTGCGTGCGGTATCGGATTTTGAATATGAATTTCAATTAGCCAATATGAACCGTGCGATTGCGCCCGATGTGGAAAGTATTTTTTTGACACCTTCAGAAAAATACTCTTATATTTCGTCGACATTGGTTCGCGAAATAGCCTCTTTGAACGGTGATTTTGGCCAATTTGTAAATCCAGAAGTTAAGCGTGTTCTACAAGAGCATTATCAAACGATTTAATGTCAATTTTTCAAGTTCCGCTGTTTGACGACGTAACTAAAGACAATACAGCGGGTCTTAGGAGAGAAGAATGTCTCTTATTATTACCGATGAATGCATTAATTGTGATGTGTGTGAGCCTGAGTGTCCGAATGAAGCGATTTCTCAAGGTGACGAAATCTATGTAATAGACCCATCAAAATGCACTGAGTGTATAGGACACTTTGATGAACCGCAGTGTCAGCAGGTTTGTCCGGTTGATTGCATTCCGTTGGATCCTAATTTCAAAGAAACGGAAGAGCAGTTAATGGAGAAATACTTAACGCTTACGGGTCAACTTTAAACGAACAGGGCTGTTCTCACTATCGACACAAATGCTTTTATTTTTTTAGCTGGGGTATTGCTGTTAATCAGTATTCTAGCCAGTTCTTTTACTGTTCGTGTTGGCTTACCTTTACTACTTGTTTTTCTCGGGATGGGAATGCTTGCAGGGGAAGATGGGGTAGGCGGACTGGACTTTGACAATCCAAATCTTGCCTTTTTTGTTGGTAATTTTGCTTTAGCCGTTATCTTGTTAGACGGCGGTATGCAGACCAAAACCAGCACCTTCCGCGTGGCATTATGGCCATCCTTATCTCTTGCTACATTAGGTGTTGTTTTCACTACGGCGGCCGTTGGTATTTTCGCTGCGTGGTTATTAGACGTAAAGCTCATTTATGGTTTGTTACTCGGTGCGATCGTTGGCTCTACAGATGCGGCAGCGGTCTTTAGTTTATTGCGTAATAGCGGCGTTAAATTGAATGAACGAGTTGGCGGCACACTAGAAATAGAGTCCGGAGCCAATGATCCAATGGCTATTCTGTTAGTGGTCATGCTAACCGGTCTGCTGCAAAGCTCCGACCATCTGAGTATTTTGGCCTTTTTGGGGCAAATGGCTCAGCAATTTTCGATAGGTGGTCTGTTTGGCTTTCTCGGCGGCAAATTCTTATTAATGATTTTACGCCGTGTTCCGCTTATCGAAGGTTTGTATGCGTTGCTTATTATCTCGTTTGGTTTGGTAATTTTTTCTGGCGTGAACATGATTGGTGGCAGTGGATTTCTTGCTGTGTATTTGGTCGGGTTAACAGTTGGCAATGGGCGAATCAAACACCTTGAGTCAATTTCTCAGGTTATGGACGGCTTAGCTTGGTTGGCTCAGGCTAGCATGTTCTTGTTACTTGGGCTTCTCGTTACGCCATCCAGTTTGTTGGCTCATGGCTGGCAAGCGGTCGGTATTGCTGCGTTTCTTATTTTTGTGGCCCGCCCCGTGGCCGTTATGATTTGTTTGTTGCCATTTGATTTTCGCTGGCCTGAGCGTGTGTATATTAGTTGGGTGGGGCTGCGCGGTGCGGTGCCGATTGTGTTGGCTCTGTATCCTATTATTGCGGGTCTTTCTAATTCAGAGTTATTATTCGAGATTACTTTTACGGTTGTACTGATCTCTTTGTTGCTGCAAGGGTCAACGGTGCCTCACGTTGCTCGGTGGTTAAAACTAGAAGTGCCACCGGCGCCGGCGCCCACCACTCGTTTTTCTTTAATCAATGATGCTAATTCGAATCACTCGTTGGAATTGTATGAATTTCTGATTCAGGCAGAAGGCGTCCGTATTCCCGCATCAATTGTACGGAATGTGCCCAGCGAAACCGTCTCTACACCTCAGCTTGTTTCTCTCGTTCGCGATCAGCAACCAATCGTGGTAAATACCGATACCGTACTGCAATCAGGTGATAAAATTTGGATGTTACTGCATCCTGAGGATGTGAATGACGTCGCGCAAATTTTTTCTCATCAAGTGTCTTCTTCATTCTTATTACAGGATTTTTTTGGTGAGTTTGCGATTCGTGGTGATGCGTCTTTATTGGATTTAGCGAAAGTTTATGGCGTTCCAATTGAAGGTATTGAAGAAACAGACACAGCGGCGGCGCTGTTACAGCGTCAGCTGGGTAAGCATCTTGTTGTGGGTGATCGGGTGCGTTTCGGTAATATTCGTCTAACAATAAGGCAGATGAACGGCAGCCAGATTGAAATAATCGGGCTTAAGTTGCAAGATAAGCAAGTTTAAGCCTTTGATTTATTTATATAAAGTATTGACGAATTTCTTCTAATGACGGAATCACTTGATCATCATTTATTAAAATAATTAAGCCTTCTGCCTCTATGATCGAATAGGTTTGCGGATGGGTAATAATGTCCCCATTTTTTTGCACATAACCAAGCGCAGTACCAATGTTCTTTTGAATTAATGTGGTGACGACTTGCGCCCAAGTAACGTCCTTTAAACGGACATTGAGTCGAATCGTATGATCCCCTTGGTGGCGAAATAAATCTTCCAGTACTTGTTCTGTGCCTGGTGCAATTAGAGAGCGCACTAGCATTTCAGGGTAAGCTCTAACAGGCCTAATAACGGCTTTCGCGCCCGCTGCTTTGAATCTAGGTCGATTTGAGTCATTTATGGCTTCTGCCATGATGAATGCTGTAGGGGCTAATTCTTGAATGCGATGTAATGTATCGAAGGTCGAGCTGTCACAGTGGCTGTCTTGTGTATCCTGGCAAAGCACAATAATGTATTTGGCTTTCTGTACTCCAGCTGACGTTAGCATGCCGTCGTCTAATGCATCTCCAGTATGATGAACAACACCTTGTGATCTAAGCTCAATAGGTAGGCCTTCTGGAAACGCTGTTGTCAAAATTTGCACTGGAATGTCGACCAGTTCTGGCGTTTGGCTGATCTGACTGATCAACAATCCTAAATAGCGCTCTGAATCGTATTTTGGAGTATTAATGATAAGTATATGGTTTTGCATATCGTCCCACTTTATACGGCCCTTAATGCGCATTTCTTTGCGCATTAGCCTGAGTTCAACATAGTCACTGGCGATGAGTGCGAGCAGGGTAATTCCCAGACCGTAAATTAATAGAATGGTTGAAAACTGCCCCCAGAAAGTAACGGCAGAGATATCACCGTAGCCTGTGGTGCTCGCTGACGTCATTGTCAGCCAGAAGGCTTGCCACCAATCGAGGTCCTCAAAGAATACCATCGCTAAACTGTGCAGTGCGATGACGCAAGCTAATAAGATAAAGCGCTTTTTTATGTCACCGGTCTCATGTAAATGAACTTTTTTCCGGAATTTATGGCGGCTGTTCTTTCGTTTTAGGAGCAGTCCTAGAGAATTCATTGTACCTCTGCTTATTATTCGCTATCTGATGGCATGGCGTAGTTAAGCTGACGCCAAGATTCATAAACCATGACGGCAACCGAATTAGACAGATTCAAACTACGAGAGCTGGCTTGCATCGGCAAGCGCAGTCGCTGAGCTGGTGGTAATGCCTCGATAAACTCCGCAGGCAAGCCACGTGTTTCAGGGCCAAAGACAAGCACATCATTTTCAACAAAACGGGCTTCGCTGTGAGTGTGGCTGCCTTTTGTTGTCAGTGCATAAATAGTGCCTATCTCATTTTGATCAACAAATGACTGGAAGTTTGGATAGCGTTTGAGGCGAGTGAACTCATGGTAATCCAGCCCCGCTCTGCGCAGTTTTTTATCTTCAAGTTCAAAGCCAAGTGGTTCGATAAGATGTAAATGGTAGCCCGTATTGGCACACAGGCGAATGACATTACCCGTGTTTGGTGGAATCTCTGGTTGGTAAAGTACAACGTGAAGCATAAGTTTATCTCCTTGATATAGGAAGATAATACCAGAGGTGCAGAAGAAACTAAGTTTTTAATTTTTTTTCAAAAAAACTATTGACCCGTAAAAAGGTTTCTCTATAATACGCCCCACTTGCCCGGATAGCTCAGTCGGTAGAGCAGAGGATTGAAAATCCTCGTGTCGGCGGTTCGATTCCGTCTCCGGGCACCATGTTTAAAGAAAACCTGCTTTTATAGCAGGTTTTTTTTTGCCTAAAATTTATCTATCTCTCTCCTGTTTACTGTGAAATGAGCGGCTCTCTGACTCACTTTCAAACCCTCCTATCTAGCCAATGCCTATTTTTAGCGTTTAGGCGCCGTATTTATTACATAATGTAACTAATATTTGATCTTCAATCTGCATGGCTTTGGTTATGCTTAAAAGGTCTTTGATGGGGTAAATGGGTATGAAAAAAGCAATGATGGTCGTGGCATTGACTACTCTGGGGTATTTTCTCCTAGGTGTTGCTGGTCTCGCAGTCTCCATTCCACCTGGTTACGCCACTATTATTTGGCCGGCCGCTGGGCTGGCTGTTACTGCGGTTATGCTTTTTCCAAGACAAGCACCATGGGGGGTTTTTATAGGCTCTTTGTCGGTGAATATATGGGCAACATGGTCAAACTATCAAACGATAACGTGGTTACTTCCTACCCTTATTGCTCTGGGGTCTACTTTACAATCTTGTGTTGGTGCCTACTTAGTTAGGCGTTTTATTGGTATCCCTTTCTTATTCCATCGAACTCGCTTGGTATTTCGCTTTCTCTTTTTGGCCGGTATTTTATCAACCTTGATTGGCGCCAGTGTTGGTTCTTTGTCTCTGCTTTCGCTTGGTGTTATTAGCAAAGAAGATGTATTCACAAATTGGCTGGTTTGGTGGGGCGGTGACATGATGGGGGTTCTAGTGGTAGTCCCTTGGCTCGCAGCGTGTTTTCCGCGTTTTTTCGGTAATGATTTTAAACACCCTTTGCGTTTGTTGGGTTGTTTTCTCTTTGTTTTGGTTATAACTGCATCGCTTTCCTTGGGGAGTAGTTATTCAGAATGGAGTAAGCAAACAAAGGAATTTCGTACCAATGCTGAACTGTTAGAAGTGCTATTGAATAACCGTATTAAGAATACGGTGGATATGTTGCACAGCTTTGTAGGTTTGATCAATGGCAGTGAGCATATTGAGGCGAAAGAGTTTGAAGTGTTTGCGGACAGCGTTATAGCGCGAGAAGACTCGATTGTTGGTGTGTCATTGAACTTTGCGGTTTCGGGTGATGATATTCCTCGCTTTGAAAGAGAAACACAGAAAAGCTATCCAAATAATGTCTTTCAAGTAAAGGAAAGAGGCATTGATGGGGCGCTTTTACCGGTTAGTCCAAGGTCACAGCATATAGTGGTGACCTTTCTGAGTCCGTTAAAAGGTAATGAGGCTGCTTTGGGCTATGATGTTTATTCTCAATCGGATCGACGCTTTGCGCTTGATCAAGCCATTTCCGCAAAACAAGTCTATCCAACGGCACCTCTAAAATTGGTTCAAAATAGCGATGGCGTGCTCTTATTTTTACCTTTCTTTCATAACGTAACGGGCGTTTTTTTAGGGGTTGCTACCGCGGCGATAGGCTTGGAGTCATTAACGGATACTATTTTTCAGCGAGGCTTGTTGCCCAATACCGATCTGTACTTGGTTGACCTTCATGCTGGTGTCCATGAACCAATTTTAGTGGCTAAAAGCGAATCGGCCAATTTACCTTTAAATGAGCTTCTTGCTCGCTATAAGGCCGATGATTTTAATCACGCTGTGTGCTTGGATATTATGGTTGGTGCTAAAAAATGGCGTTTATTTCAAATTAGTGAAAGTTATTTCTTCAAACAGCCTTGGATTGTGCAATTTATTTTAGTGTGTGGTTTTTTAGTGACGGGTTTATTTGGTTGGTTTTTATTGATTGTGGGTAGTCATGCCGCCGAAGTTGAAAGTAAGGTGCAGCTAAGAACGAAGGATTTACGATTAGCTAATGAAAGTTTGAAAGCATCTGAATTAGAGCAAAGTAAGGCGAAAGAGGAAGCGGAAGAAGCAAACCGTGCTAAGAGTGAGTTTTTGGCGAATATGAGCCACGAAATTCGAACACCGTTAAATGGCGTTATTGGCTGCCTTTCTTTATTAATGAGCACTAAGTTGGAAGCGGAGCAAGCGCATTTAGCCAAATTATCGCAGCACAGTGCTGAATCTCTTTTAGATATTATTAATGATATTCTGGATTTATCTAAGATCGAGATGGGAAACCTTGTGTTAGAAAAACACGCTTTTGAGTTGCAAGATTTGATTGAGGAAGTGACGCATCTCTTTGTTTTAAAGGCCGAAGAAAAAGGCATCGTATTGAACTCTCCTGCGACCCCTATTCCTGAACTAAGCTTGGTAGGTGATCGATTGCGCCTTAAGCAGGTGTTGGTGAACTTGATGGGTAATGCCATTAAATTTACGCAGGATGGGGAAGTTGCGCTGCGGATTATTGTTGAATCGTTAGCGGATGATACGATTACTTTGCGAGTTTCTATTGTGGACACGGGCATTGGTATTTCTAAAGAAAGTCAAAAACATCTGTTCCATCGCTTTCAGCAAGCGGATGGCTCGACGACTCGTAAATTTGGCGGAACTGGACTTGGGTTGGCGATTAGCAAAGAGATAGTGGACGTCATGGGTGGTGACATCGGTTTAACGTCAGCAGAAGGAGAAGGCGCGACATTTTGGTTTAACGTGCCTCTCGCGTTTGAGCCTAGTGTAGTGCCGCCTAAAAAGATTAGTCATGACGTAAACGTTACTTTGGTATATCGAAATAAAACGGGGCGTGAGTACATTAGTGCATTGCTGGATTCATTTGGGGTGACTTATGATTCTTATGACAGCCTAGCTCATGCTATTACTGAGGGTAAATGGACGAGTCATGCTGTGCTGATGGATCTGGATGCATTACAGCATGCCGCTTCCTCTGATGTTTTGGTGTTTGATAATCTCTGCCAAAAGCAGCAATTAAAACGAGTGCTCTTTCATGGTCGTACTAATGTGGGCTATGATTTAGAGTCCTATACTGAATCATTAATTAAGCCAGTATTTCGTCATTCATTGCTGAATGTATTAGAAAAACTAAAGCCTTTACGTGAGGGAGATCTCAACATGGCGGTAAAAGAAGTTGAAACAACGCCTGAAGGCCGGCCAGTATTTAACGCAAAAGTATTGTTAGCAGAAGATAATCTTACCAATCAAATTGTGGCCTGCGGTTTGCTGAAGTTATATGGCGTGGAGGTTGTGGTGGCTGATAATGGCCAAAAAGCGGTTGAGTTGGCGCAATCAACTCAGTTTGACCTAATCTTTATGGATTGTCAGATGCCGGTTATGGATGGTTACGAAGCAACGCGCACCATTCGTCAGTTTACCGATGGGAAAACACCCGCCGATGTTGCTATTGTCGCGCTGAGTGCCAATGCCATGAAAGGGGATGAAGACGAGTGCTTTGCCGCGGGTATGAATGCCCATATTGCAAAGCCAATTTCACAAGACAAGCTGATCTCGATACTTAAAAAATGGCTTCCTTAGATAATATTATACAGAGGTTTCTTTATCATGTTTGAGGCAAAGGTATTTGATAATACAGATTTCGAAAGTCGGCTGGCGTGTAATCATGAATTGATGGTGTTGGTCGCCGGAGAGTTTATTAAAGAAGCCGCTGGATTATTGGACACTTTACAGACTCATATGGAGCGTCAAGATTTGCATAATTTTGATCTTGTGGTGCATCGACTAAAAGGCGCCGCTTTAGAGGTGTCTGCCTATCGGTTCTGTCGGTTAATTGGTGAAGTAGAAGCCTTAGTGACACAGCGCAACAGTGACGCACTTCCGAAAAGCCTTATGGCGTTGAGGGAGGAGTTTAGGTCATTAGTGTTTGTTTTGAATCAGGAACTCCTAATGTAGTGCTGCTATAGATGCCCAAGCATATTTTAATTTTTAATGATTACGCCTTTCGTTTTACTATCAGGTTATGATTTCTCTGCATTTTTAGTTTCATTTCTGTGTTTATCCCCTATTTAGTTTCTCTTTATGTTTCATTTGAATTGTAATTGTATTTCAAATGAAACCTAACTATCATCAAAGTGAAACATTTGCTCTTTATAGTCGTTCTTTCTTTTCTAATAAAAACTCATTGTGAGGAACACGGAAATGCATAAATTGAAATTAGCGTCGGTGGTTGTTGGTTTGTCTGTTGCTGGCTCAGCATTGGCAGCGACGGAAGTAGAATGGTGGCACGCAATGGGTGGTGCCAATGGTGAAAAAGTTAATGAAATCGCTAAAAACTTTAACGATTCTCAAGATGCGTACGAAGTAAAGCCGGTTTATAAAGGCAATTACACAGAAACCATGACGTCTGCTATTGCCGCGTTCCGCGCAAAGCAGCAGCCTGCTATCGTTCAAGTATTTGAAGTGGGCACCGCTAGCATGATGGCGGCGAAAGGCGCGATTTATCCTGTTCATCAATTGATGCGTGAATCCGGTCAACCGTTTGATGAAAGTACGTATTTAAGCGCAGTTACAGGCTATTACACCAGCAGTGAAGGCAAAATGTTGTCCATGCCATTCAACAGTTCAACGCCTGTTCTGTACTACAACAAAGATTTGTTTAAAAAAGCGGGCATTAGCCAAGCGCCGAAAACATGGCAAGATGTAGAAAGTGTGTCTAAGAAACTTCAAGCGTCTGGTGTGACGTGTGGTTTCACCACGTCTTGGCAGTCTTGGGTTCAATTAGAAAACTTCAGTGCACGTCACAATGTACCATTTGCATCACTTGATAATGGTTTTGGCGGTTTGAAAACAGAGTTAGCATTTAATGGTCCTCTGCAAGTGGCTCATGTTAAGAAAATGGGCGAATGGCAAAAAAGTGGCGTTTTTAGTTACTCAGGACGCACAAACGATGGCGCCGCTAAATTCTATAGCCAAGAATGCGCTATGTTTACCGAGTCGTCTGCCGGTTACGCGGGTATCAAACGTAATGCCAAATTTGATTTTGGTGTCGCAGAGCTTCCTTATTGGGAAGGCAAAGTAAAGCAGCCTTCTAATACCATTATCGGTGGCGCTTCTTTGTGGGTTCTTCAAGGTCACACTAAAGAGGAATACAAAGGCGTTGCGTCTTTCCTAAGCTACTTGTCTCGCGCGTCTGTTCAGGCGGATTGGCATCAATTCTCTGGTTATCTGCCAATTACTCACGCGGCGTATGATTTGACCAAAGGGCAAGGTTTCTATGCAGCTAACCCAGGTACAGAAACGGGTGTTATTCAGATGACAACCGGTACACCAACCGCCAACACGAAAGGCCTGCGTTTGGGTAATTTTGTTCAAATTCGTGGCGTGATCGATGAAGCACTTGAGACTGTATGGAGTGGTGATGTTGATGCTCAAACCGCATTAGACACTGCGGTAGAGCGTGGCAACTCTTTACTTCGTAAGTTTGAAAAAGCGAACGATTAATCAAATCAATCGCCCTTATGATGTGTCATAAGGGCGATTTTTTTAGGCGTTATTTGTCGTTTTATTTTTTTTGGATACTTCTATGACGGTTACCTTCCCTCAAAAAGGCCTCCCTTGGTTATTGTTGCTGCCTCAGTTGGTGGTGACAGCGATTTTTTTTCTGTGGCCTGCCGAACAAGCGTTAGAGCAAGCGTTTTACATAGAAGACGCATTCGGTTTAAGTCGCGAGTTTGTTGGTTTTGGAAATTTTATCGATTTATTTACCGATCCACTGTA
>LNFX01000326.1_pt1 | contig 19300 bp, 19 predicted proteins | sample 1500681 | NCBI WGS metagenome assembly LNFX01 (sample SAMN04254626, study PRJNA301722) | marine sediment metagenome | isolation source: antarctic beach sand mud | place: Antarctica | collected 2015 | reverse complement strand
TATGAATCGTAATGGTATATTTTGCAATCGCATTAGGTGGTGCACTAGGCGCTGTCGCTAGGTATTCAATTAGCACTTACATGGGCAAGCTCACAGGTGCCGGATTTCCATTTGGCACATTGGCTGTAAATGTACTGGCTCGTTCTTAATGGGTTTTTGCGCCGTATTAATTATTGAGCATTTGAAAATGCCAGGATACTGGAGAGAGTTTGTAATGATCGGCTTTTTAGGAGCTTTGACTACTTTCTCAACGTTTTCGTTAGATGGATTAAATTTATTACAGAATGGCCAAATCAACACAGCTATTTTGTATTTTGTTATTAGTGTTGTTGGTTCGGTTTTGGCTTGCGTCGCAGGCTGGTATCTAACCAAAATTATTTTATTTGGAAATTAGAATGCTGGATATTCGAAAAGTTCGTGAAAACCCAGAGCAAGTTGCTTTAGCGTTAAAAGTTAAGGGTTATGACTTTAATATTGAAGAGTTTATTGCTTTAGACGCGCAGCGTAAAAGTGCTGACGTAACCGCTCAGAATCTTCAGGCTGAAAAGAAAAAAGCATCCAAAGAAATTGGCGCACTCATCAAGGGCGGCATGAATCCAGAAGAAGCCAAGGCGCAGATAATGTCTGGTATCGACGCTCAAATGAAAGACGCCGTTGATCAAGCTAAAGCGATACAAGAAAATATTACCGGTTTGCTGATGTCCATGCCCAATATTCCTGATGAATCCGTACCTGAAGGTAAAGATGAAGATGATAATATTGAGGTTCGCACTTGGGGTAAACCAAAAGAACTTGGATTTGAGCCAAAAGACCACGTAGATTTAGGCCAAGTTATTGGCGAGCTTAGCTTTGAGCTTGCAGCTAAGATAACGGGTTCTCGCTTTGCAGTTATGCAAGGTCAGATTGCTCGCATGCACCGCGCAATTACTCAGCTAATGATAAATACACACGCCGATGAGCATGGGTACAACGAAGTGTATGTTCCGTACATGGTAAACGCAGATTCATTGAAAGGAACTGGCCAGCTTCCTAAATTTGAAGAAGATTTATTTAAAATTCCATTTAACGACACTACTTATTATTTAATTCCAACAGCTGAAGTACCTGTAACCAACTTGGTTCGTGATGAAATTGTTGATGCGTCTAAATTACCGATGAAATTTGTTTGCCACACGCCTTGCTTTAGAAGTGAAGCGGGAAGCTATGGTCGTGATACACGCGGTATGATTCGTCAGCATCAATTTGAAAAAGTTGAATTGGTTCAAATGGTTGAGCCAGCAAAAAGTGACGAAGCTCTAGAGCAGTTAGTTTCTCACGCTGAAACCATTCTTCAAAAACTGGATCTGCCATATCGAATGGTCAAGTTATGCGGCGGTGACTTAGGCTTTTCGGCAGCTATTACTTACGACTTAGAAGTTTGGTTGCCGGGTCAGCAGAAATTCCGTGAGATTTCATCTTGCAGCAGCTTTAGGGATTATCAGGCGCGACGCATGCAAGCTCGCTGGAGAAACCCTGAAACAGGAAAGCCAGAACTGCTTCATACAATTAATGGTTCTGGCTTGGCAGTAGGCAGAACCCTTGTTGCCGTTATGGAAAATTACCAGCAAGAAGACGGCCGCATAAAAATACCTGAAGCGTTAAAGCCTTACATGAATAATCAGGAATTTATCGGTTAATGGAATTTTTACCTTTATTTTTTGATCTTAAAAACAAGCCGGTATTAATTGTCGGCGGTGGCGTTGTTGCAATGCGTAAAGCTAGGTTGCTTGCGCAGGCGGGTGCAAAAATAACAGTGGTGGCCACAGATGTGGTTGATGAGCTCAATCGCTTGCTTTCAGATTGCGCCGGAACCCTAATACCGGGAGACTACGCCGGCCAAGTTAATAGTGATTTTGTTTTGGTGGTTGCAGCAACCAATAATCAAGAAGTGAATGTTTCTGTCTCTAATGATGCAAAAGCAATTAACCTCCCAGTAAACGTTGTTGACAATCCCGCTCTTTGTTCATTTATATTTCCTGCCATTATTGATAGATCTCCGATTATTGCAGCGGTTAGCTCTGGAGGCAGCTCCCCAGTGTTAGCCCGACTACTCAGAGCAAAATTAGAAACGGTTATACCTGCATCCTATGGTCGCCTTGCATTGCTGGCAGAAAAATATAGAAACCAAGTCAAGAAAACGTTTGACCATATAAATTTACGCAGAGGATTTTGGGAAAAAATCTTAGGCGGGATGGTTGCTGATTTAGTATTTGCAGGAAAAGAAAAAGAAGCCGAAGAGCTTCTACTAGAAGAGTTGAATTCCAAACAACAAATTAAGCGTGAGCTAGGTGAGGTTTACTTGGTTGGCGCTGGCCCGGGCGATCCTGATTTACTTACATTTAAAGCTTTAAGACTTATGCAGCAAGGCGATGTTGTTTTATATGATCGCTTGGTCAGCCAGGGAATACTAGACCTATGCAGGCGCGACGCTGATATGGTTTATGTTGGAAAGGCACGGTCAGATCATGCCGTCCCACAGGAAGGTATAAATGATTTACTAGTGAAATACGCAAAACAAGGAAAGCGTGTATTGCGCCTAAAGGGTGGAGATCCGTTTATTTTTGGCCGTGGAGGAGAAGAAATAGAAGAGCTTTCAGAAGCGGGGATTCCATTTCAAGTGGTTCCAGGCATTACTGCGGCAGCAGGTTGTTCAAGTTATTCCGGCATACCACTAACGCATCGTGATTACGCGCAGTCCGTACGCTTTATTACCGGTCACCTAAAGAATGGAACAACCGATCTGCCTTGGCCTGAACTGGCATCTGAAAATCAAACAATTGTATTTTTATATGGGGCTAAGTGGGCCTACCTATTATTTGCGAGCAGTTAATCAATCATGGGATGGATGGTTGCATGCCTATAGCATTGATACAAAAGGGCACCACAAGAGACCAGAAGGTGGTTATCGGGACACTTTCAACAATGGTCGATACGTTGAAAAAGAACCCTGTATCCGCACCAACATTAATTATAGTTGGCCGAGTTGTAGGGCTTCATTCTAAGTTAAGCTGGTTCAATCCAGCCATTCAATAAACATTCCAATTATGGGTTAGACCTTAGCAAATCTTTGACTATGCTTATTCTTAAGTACAGGGAAGAATAAAGTTGTTGAGACGCCCATGAATTTTTTAAGTCGATTTTCTATTAAAGTTAAAATACTGGTTATTCCAGCGATCGCAGTCATCGGCTTTATCGCAAGCCTTACAGTAAATACTCAGATTAATAATGAGAATACTGATCGACTTGCTCAAATTCAGGATATCTATTTCCCTGTTGTGCAATCTAGTCGTGAAAATATCGTCAGAATTAATAGAATAGAAGAGCTTCTAAATACCGCTGTTAGCACTGGCGAATCTGAGATGGTTGATTCCGCTAAGCGAACATTTACAGAGCTTGTAGCTAAAATCGATGAACAAGAGGCTCTATGGCCTGATAAGTCTAGCGATTTAGAGTCAACAAAAAGCGATGCGAATAGTTATTTTTCAGTTGCACTTAAGCTTTCAGAGGGGATGGTTAATGGAAATCTAGACCCTTCCGAAATGCCAGCACTTGTCCAAAAAATGAATGAAACACTGAGTAAGACCAAGCGACAGCTTGGTGATTTCAACGAGACCTCTCTGCAAGCATTCAATAAAACCGTTTCCGAATCTAATGAAGCGACAAACCAAGCACTAATTACCACTCTCACCCTTAGTCTTGTAGCGATTGGTACAATAGTTCTTATTAGTGCGAGTATTGTGATTTTAATAACTCGCAACCTTAATACAATGCTGGTTTCACTTAAGGATATTGCTCAGGGCGAAGGGGATCTGACCAAAAGGATTACTCAGGATAGTGAAGATGAAATTGGTGATTTAGTCCATTGGTTCAATTTATTTATGGATAAGCTTCACGAGAGTATTAATGAGGTAGTGAAGTCAATAGAGCCACTGGCAACGGTGTCAAATGACCTCGGCATAATGACGACTAGGACAAGTGAAATTACCGACGAACAGAGTAGAGCTACAGATGAAGTTACACGCTCGGTAGATGAAATGTTTACCAGCGTACAAAATGTAGCCCACAATGCATCAAGCGCAGCGGATGCTGCTAAAGAAGCAGATGCCGAAGCCAAGGCTGGGCGAATTGTTGTTACACAGTCTGTTGAATCAATTAATGATTTAGCCAGTGAAGTCGAAAGAGCAGCAAAAGTGATTGGAAAGCTTGAGGCGGATACTGAAAATGTGGGGACTATCCTAGATGTAATTAAGGGCATAGCTGAACAAACCAACTTACTGGCTTTGAACGCGGCTATTGAAGCGGCACGAGCTGGCGAGCAAGGGCGAGGTTTTGCGGTGGTTGCGGATGAGGTTAGAACGCTGGCATCAAGAACCCAAGACTCCACTCAAGAGATACAGAGAGTGATTGAAGAGCTGCAAACGGCTGCTCGCAGTGCTGCTCAGGTTATGTCCCACAGTCAAGATCAGGCCCGGACAAGCGTAGAGCAGGCGGCTAAAACCGATGCATCTCTAGCAACAATTACTGAAAAAGTTGGGTCGATAACCCAGATGAATACTGAAATAGCTTCAGCAACAGGCGAGCAAGAGAAAGTCAGCAACGACATTAAGACGAATGTTGAAGGGATACGGGCGAACGCTAATGCAGCCGTTAAAAATGTTCAAGAAGTCGAGGCTGCAAGTGAGTCGCTCCTAAGCATATCTAACAACCTAAGAAAAATCACAGAGCAGTTCAAAGTTTAACCAGAGAGCTGTTAAAAAATCATAAAAAGCCCCTTTCATTTTATGAAAGGGGCTTTTTGTTTTTATATGCTAGAGAATTTCAAATTCTTAGCATTGAATGGAAATTAATCATCTTCAGTAATAATTAAACATGAATACACGCAGAATGAAGGCACCGCTTTTATTTTAGGGTTGTTTTAATGTTAATGGCTCTCATTCAGTTGAAATTAATGTATTCTTGATATTATTTAAATGCATACCCGTTAAGGTAAAGGCACTAATGGCTCATTCTAGTTTTAAATTAATTCGTCAGCAGAATATCGACTCTCTCAATGTTGTTATTGAGGAATACGATCATGTTAAAACAGGTGCTAAACACTATCATTTAGCCAGTAAGAATGACGAAAACGTATTCTTAGTGGCATTACGAACCATGCCAATGGACTCTACTGGTGTTGCTCACATTTTAGAGCATACCGCATTATGTGGTAGTAAAAATTACCCTGTGAGAGATCCATTTTTCATGATGATCCGTAGATCATTGAATACGTTTATGAATGCGTTTACATCAAGTGACTGGACCGCCTATCCATTCGCCTCTAAAAACAAGAAAGACTTTAACAATTTATTGTCTGTATATATGGATGCTGTATTTCATGCGTCGCTAAATGAGCAGGATTTTTTACAAGAAGGGCATCGTTTAGAGTTTGAAGATCCGTCTAATCCTGAAAGTAATTTGATGTATAAAGGGGTTGTTTATAACGAAATGAAGGGCGCTATGAGCAGTGTTCCAAGTCAGTTATGGCAAACCCTTACAAAATATATTTACCCAACAAATACCTATCACTTCAATAGTGGTGGCGACCCAGAATCCATTTTGGATCTTAGCTACGAAGAGTTAAAGAGTTTTTATATGAAACACTACCATCCTAGCAACTCGATCCTTATGACTTATGGTGATATTCCTGCAGAAGAACACCACGTTACATTTTCCGAATACCTTGACCACTTTGATAGTTCAGAAGAAAAAATTCACGTCAACGATGAAAAGCGATATTACGCACCAATACGAGTTGAAGAGAGTTACGCATTCAATCAGCCTGATAAACAAACGCATCATGTTATGGGATGGCTGTTAGGACAAAGTAATAATCTAGAAGAGCAGCTAGAGGCTCATTTCCTATCAAGTATTTTATTGGAAAATAGCAGTTCCCCATTACGTCATGCTCTTGAGACCAGTGAGCTTGGTTTAGCACCAAGCCCTCTTTGTGGCTTGGAAGACAGCAATAAAGAAATGTGTTTTGTCTGCGGTATCGAAGGCAGCGAAGCTGTTGAAAGAGATGCAGTTGAGGAGCTGGTGCTGAATACTCTTAATCAAGTTTGTATTGATGGTGTTAATGAAGAACAGGTTGAATCGGTCTTGCATCAGCTAGAATTAAGTCAAAGAGAAGTGGGAGGAGACGGCTATCCTTACGGCCTTCAGATAATATTATCAGCTATCTCTGCCTGCACACATCACAGCGATCCTGTGGCGTTGCTTGATCTTGATCCTGAGTTAGAGCGATTAAGAAAAAAAGCACAGGACAAAGGCTTTGTTAAAGGATTAATTGAGAAATATTTAATTAATAATAATCATCGCGTTACGCTTACTTTTAAACCTGATTTAGGCATGGAGAAAAGCAAACTTGAAACTGAGCAAAATGCACTTAAAGCATTGAGAGAAAGTTTTTCTGAGGCTGACGTTAACGCACTTGTAAAACAAGGTGTTGATTTAAAAGAGCGACAACTAAAGCAAGATGACGACTCTATTCTACCCAAGGTTGGACTTGAAGATGTGTCTCTATCATTGAGTGTTCCAGAGGCTGATAAATTAAATATTTTAGATTCGGGGCCTATATCGTGTTTTGAACAGGGTACAAACGGAGTTAGTTACTTTCAAATTATTAAAAAGCTCCCAAGTTTGAATGAAGATGAGCTAATCCTTTTACCTATGATTACAAGCTACTTGACCGAGGTTGGTTTGGGTGACTCAAGTTACATGGAGGTTCAACACCGACAATCGCTTGAAGTTGGTGGAGTGTCAGCGTTTTCAACAATCAGGGAAGACATTGACCATGACGATAGTGTTATCGCTTATTGGACGGTATCCGGTAAGGCATTGAGCCGTAAACATAAAGAGTTTGTTTCGCTTTTAGAAGATACATTGCTAACCGCAAATTTTAAAAATCCAGAGCGCATAAAAGATTTGCTTGCACAAAGTTTAAGTCGAAAAGAGCAGTCAATTTCTGGTCAGGGACATGGGTTGGCCATGAGTGTTGCATCGTCAGGTATTTCCGCGGTCTCGAATTTATCAAATAAAGTTTCTGGCTTGCCTGCATTGTTACGTTTAAGGGAAATGGTCAAGCAGTCTTCGGATGCAGTGTATTTAAATGATCTTTGCCAAAAGCTGCAGTCATTGTATGAGAAAATAAATGCCATTAAATCAGAGTACTTAGCCATATCTGATAAGTCTAATTTAAAGGATTTAGTGGATGTTTTATCTTCTGATTGGAAAAAGATTTGGGTGTGGTTGCGGACCAGCTTGAACTTAATAAATGCTCTGAAAAATAAAAGAAGCTTGGGTGGTACCTGGGCAATCTAACTTTTGCTCAAAAGTGTATCCAACCGTTGGACCAAATCATCCAGATGCTCCTGCGCTTAGTATTTTGGCAGGTGTGTTGAAAAATGGGTTTTTACATACTGCAATTCGTGAACAAGGGGGGGCTTACGGAGGTGGTGCAAGTCAGGACAGCTCGAACGGAGCTTTTAAGTTTTACAGTTATCGTGACCCAAGAGTAGCAGGTACCTTAGAGGATTTTGATAAGTCACTAGAGTGGTTTAAAAATACACAGCACAGTCCTGATGCTATCGAACAATCAATATTAGGGGTTATTTCCAGTATCGATAAACCTGGCTCTCCTGCGGGCGAGGCTAAGCAAGCTTTTCATAATGAAAAGCAGGGGCGTACCGCTAAATGGCGTAATGAGTTTAGGCAAAGGGTTTTATTGATCACATTGTCTGACCTTGAGCGTGTTGTAGATACTTATTTTGATTCTGATAATGCAAGTTATGGCTTATTGATTCAAAGTGAAAATAAACAGGAAGCCCTAGATCTAGGCTTTGTAATTAAAGAGTTATAGAGATGAATATTAATCGGTTTAACAGATTTTCATTTATTGGCTTGATGTTGATAGCAAACTTCAGTTTTGCAGACCTATTGAGTGATGTAGTTGCTCAAGAGAAAGTAGATCTTAATGGCGCTCAGCAATCTCAAGTAAAAATTGATGCGTTATATGAAAAAAAATCTGAAGCAATTCAGGAGCTTCGTATTACGAAGTCTGAAATGGATCAATTGAAAATATATAACAAGCAACTGTCTGCAATAATTTTGGATCAGAATAGTCAGAAAATATCGTTTGAAAAACAATTGAAAGATATTGAGGTTACGCAGCGTGGGATTATGCCTTTGATGGAAAGGATGCTGACGATGCTTGATCAATTCATTGAGCTAGACATACCTTTTTTACTCGAAGAGCGACGTGTTCGAGTATCAACTTTGAGAGGGTTATTGTTAAGCTCGGACATTACTATTTCAGAAAAATTTAGACGTGTAATGGAGGCTTATCAAATTGAACTGGAATATGGTCGTACAATAGAGGCATACAGAGCTAAGGATTCATCTGATCGTATTGTAGATTATTTACGCCTAGGAAGAGTTGGTTTCTATTATATCGGTTTAAATTCTGGCGATGCGTTTGCTTGGATTCAAAAGGATTCTAAATGGTATAAGTTGGATAGTGCTTTCCAGGCTTCATTAAATAAAGGGATTCAGATTGCAAGAAAGCAAGCTGCACCGTCATTATTGAACTTGCAGCTTCCATCTTTAGGAGAAATTCAATGATGCGATTAATTGTATTGCTAACTATGCTTTCTTTTTTCTTTGGTTGGCTTTTCAGACGAACTGGCTAAAAAAAGAGGGCGAGATAGAATCCGTCCCGTCGAATGTCAAACATTTATCTGATTTGCTTTTAGATATTAAAGGGCAGAGCGAAAAGAATGCCATTACTCGTCAGCAGCGCGAGATTCTTTTTTCCAGTGATTATTCTGTTGTTAAGTCTGAGTTAGAAAAAAGCAAGTCTGACCTGAGAAATGTTAAATCTATAACAAAAGAATTAAAGTCTACTTTCGAAAATAATGAAGAGGATCTTTTAGAATTAGATGCCGAGTTAAAAAAGAGCTTGGGTAATCTTGGTGAGATGTTTGGGGTGGTAAGGCAAGTTGCGCAAGATGTCTCCTCAACCCGAGAGGTTTCTCTGCTAAAAGTTGAGCTTGGAACGCATTCAGAAGTCTTGGTTAGGTTGTCAGAAAGCAAGGCGCTTCCTAGTATCTCTGAATTAGAGATGCTTTGGTTTGAAATGCAAAATCAAATGACAAAGCAGGGCGAGATAAAGCGTTTTTCAGCTGATTATGTTGATATTGATGGGGTGAAAAATACAGGTCAAATTGCCCATGTGGGGCCTTTTGCTGCCTTTAACCAAAATGGCTATTTAAATTTTGATCCTGAAACAGGATTGTTTTTACAAATGGGTAAGCAGCCATCAAGTGCATCTGATGCGATAGATTTTTTTGAAGGCAGTAGCGATGTGTTTTCAAATATTGCTATAGACCCTACCAGAGGTAGTTTACTAAGCCTTAGTAGCCAAAGTCCTAGTTATATAGATCGAATTCATCAGGGTGGTGTGATTGGATATATTATTCTTATGCTTGCCATTTTAGGTGTGAGTTTTGGTTTGTTTTTATTAGTCAATCGCTTGCAATTAGCTTCCAAAGTTTCATTGCAGCTGAAAAATGTATCCACCCCTTCTCTTGATAATCCATTGGGCCGAGTACTGGCTGTTTATCAAAATGAAAAAGAAATTTCCGATTTAGAAACGTTAGAAATGAAATTAGATGAAGCGGTTTTAAAAGAGTTGCCGGATATTGAAAAAGGGCAGTCTATTATTAAGTTACTAGCCGCAGTGGCGCCTTTATTGGGATTATTGGGAACGGTGACTGGAATGATAGCGACATTTCAGTCAATCACATTATTCGGTACAGGTGATCCTAAGCTAATGGCAGGTGGGATTTCTCAAGCATTAATTACAACTGTTCTTGGGCTTGTTGCAGCGATACCTTTATTGTTTGTTCATAACTTAATTGCAAGTCGCAGTAAGGCCTTGATTCAAATATTAACACAGCAGTCGGCCGGTATGATTGCCGAACAAGCTCAAAAGCGTTCTTAGTTATGTATCAGCAGATCATTCTATTTTTAGATAGTGGCGGTCCTGTTTTATATGGGATTTTTGCAATATCCATTATGCTGGCAAGTCTTATATTAGACCGCTATTATTTTTTTAAAAAAGAATCAGTCATGCTTTGTCGTAATCAAGTTAAGCGCTGGGATGGTTTAGATAAGAGTAATGTTTGGTTTGCAAAAAAACAGAGGGAACAAATTGTCTCTGAGGTTTATGTAGCATTCCAGAAGTACCGCTCGGCTATTCAGTTGCTTGTAGTTGTATGTCCATTAATGGGTTTGCTTGGAACCGTAACGGGCATGATTAGCGTTTTTGATGTTATGGCGGTAACAGGAACGGGTAACGCAAGGGCAATGGCTTCAGGTATATCCATGGCAACCATACCAACAATGGCGGGTATGGTTATTTCATTGGTAGGTTTGTATTTTAAAACTCGCTTTGATGGCGTGTCGAAGAAACAGTTCGATACGTTTAAAGATAAGTTGATTAGGCAGTAATTAAATGAGAAAGAATTACTCAACGATTGAGGATGAAGAATCAGCAATCGATATGACACCGATGTTAGATATCGTTTTTATCATGTTAATTTTCTTTATAGTGACCACGTCATTTGTAAAAGAAAGCGGCATAACGGTTAGCAGGCCTTCAGCGCAGACTGCAGCTGAAGATAAAAAAGGCAATATCATGGTTGCTATCAAACCAAATGGTGAAATTTGGATTGATAAGCGAGCTGTTGATATACGTTCAGTTCGGGCTAATATTGAAAAATTAAAAGCCGAAAGTCCTGAGAGCGGTGTCGTATTGCAAGCGGATACAGACTCTAAAACGGGCATACTTGTTAAGGTGATGGACCAGGTCAGGATGGCGGGGATTTCTAATATCTCGATTGCAGCGGAAGTACGTTAATGAGAGCGGTCCTGCTTGCACCACTCAGTATTTTGCTTTGCGCGCTAGTCTTTTGGCTGATGCAATTAATGATTACTCCTTCTGTTGAGATGGAAAAGCGCGAAGATAATATTGCAATGGTTGACTTCATAAGGAGCTTACAGGATAGCTCTAGTGATACTAAGCAACGCAATTTATCCGAGCCTAAAAAACCTCAAACACCTCCAATGCCCAAAGCACCAAAGATTCAGCAGGCAGCTACAAAAAATATGTCGCTGGATATGCCAGATATAAAGCCTGACTTTTCTGCATTTAAGGGGAGTGGCTTGGGTAATATGTTATCTGGCTATGGGTTTGGCGATAGTGATGTAATCGCGTTGGTTCAGCCTAAACCTAACTACCCCGCTCAGGCGCTTAGTCGTAAGATAGAAGGCTGGGTAATGGTGAGGTTTAATATTACGAAAGAAGGTACTGTTGATTCGGTAGAGGTTGTTGACTCTAAGCCTAAGGGTGTATTTGAGAGAGAGGCTGTTAGAGCAGCTTGGCGCTATAAATTTAAACCGAAATTAGTAGATGGTAAACCTGTGGAGCAAGTGGCAACACTTCCATTTGAATTTACCCTGGAAAAATAAATGAACAAGTTGGTTTTAATATTACTGCTTAGCGTTTCTATGATTTCAGTGGCAGCTATAAGCCCTAGAACGTATAACGCTTTAAATGATCTACAGGAGGCACTTTCTTTAGCGGTAGACAATAAGCAATATTCAGAGATAGAGAGTGGAATCGAAGAGCTGCTTAATGGTTTACAAGGAAACGCCCTTGGTCAGGCTTTAGCATTACAGCTACAGGCTCAGCTTAAAGACGCGCAAGGCGAACCAAAAGAGGCGCTTTCTTCTCTTAAAAAAGCATATGCTTTAAAAGGGTTGGATACCTCTACAAAAGCTCAAATTGGAACCAGCTTAGCCTATATGTATTTTTCCCAAGGAGACTATAGCAATGCAATTCTAATTCTAGAGTCCTATATCAAGGGGCTTAAAAAAGAACCATCGGGTACGATTTTAGCTTTAACTGCTATGTCATATTTTGGTCTTGATGATTATTCAACAGGCTTACCTTACATAGAAAAGGCATGTGAAATATCTGTTAAGCCTAATGAAAGTTGGCTTGTGAATGCATTTGCCGCTAATTATAAATTAAATGATTTGAAGCGAGCTATTTATTATACCAATTCGCTTGTTTTAAATTTCCCTGAAAAACCTGAATACTGGCTTCAAAAAACAGGATTGCATCAATCTCTCGAAGAATATGAAAAAGCTGCTCTTTCCAGTAGCCTTAGTAATCAGCAAGGTTACCTAACTAAAGAATCTGAATTTTTCAATTTAGGTGTTTTGATGGCTTCTGCAGGGGCACCCTATGAAGTTGCCGTAACACTGGAGCGTGCTATTGATCTATCTCTGATTGAAAGTTCAGAGAAGGTTGAGAGATTATTGATGCAAGCATGGGTTCAGTCTAAAGAAATGCCTAGTGCTATTAAATCATTGCGGGCTATTTATATTAAATATAATATTCCAAAAGATGGGGTGTTACTTGCTAATTATTTAATGGATGCAGAATTGTGGGTTGATGCATTATCTGTCACCGGTAAACTTATTAAAGCTAAAGAAGCGCTAACAGAAAAGCAGTTGGGTGCCGTATTGTTAATGAGTGGGGTAAGCCATTATCGCAATGGTAGTATTCAAACGGCGCTTGTGGATCTTGGAAAAGCATCGGGCTTGGCAGAGTTTTCAAATCAGGCAAAAAGTTGGATGAATTACATTAAGCAAATGCAGGGTTAAGTTATTAATTCCTGCATTTAAATAATATTTATTTAAACATCTAACTCTATGAAAATAGGGGCGTGATCACTTGGTTTTTCCATTGCCCTTGTATCGTAATCAATGCCTGCATTTATCAGTCTTTGAGTAAGTGGAGTTGAAATTAGTATTAGATCAATTCTCAGGCCTCTTTTAGGTTCGTCAGCAAAACCTTTACTGCGGTAATCAAACCAACTGAATCTATCAGAAACGTCAGGATTTAAAAGCCTATAGCTATCAACTAATCCCCAGGCGAGCAGTTCCTCTACCCATTCACGTTCCTCTGGTAAAAACGCGCACTTCCCGGTTTTTAACCAGCGCTTTTTATTGGGCTCACCAATGCCTATGTCGGTATCTAGCGGTGCAACGTTTAAGTCACCCATTAATACGATATTATCTTCAGGAGTAAAATTATCTTTTAAATATTGAATAAGATCTTCGTAGTACTTCTTTTTTGCAGGGAATTTAGTCTCATGATCTCGGCTTTCACCTTGAGGGAAGTATCCATTCATCACATGAAGTGTTTCTTCACCTGCAAAACTGTATGACGTATGTATGAATCTTTTTTGATCTTCTTCGGTGTCAGACTTAAAGCCTTTCTGAACAGTAATTGCATTCATGTCGGACAGGGTAGCAACACCGTAATGTGCTTTTTGACTATGAACTTCGGCAGACCAGCCTATACTTTCAATATCTTCATGTGGAAATTGTTCAGGGGCCGCTTTCACTTCTTGCAAACCAACAATGTTTGCTTTTAAGTTGTTTTTGATTGCTTCTAGCTGATGCTGGCGAGCTCTAACGCCGTTTACGTTAAATGACACTATTTTCATATTAGAATCCGTGACTTTTTTCTGAATGTCGGCATTATAGGCAGTAATATTTATAAGGGTAAGTCATTTATGGAATTGTTATCAGCAGATCCGTCCTATATAGGTTTTCTAATTGTCGACTTAATTGCGATTTTTGGCCTAGTGGCTGCGATGCGTTGGTTGAGTCGTTTTATGGTTCAGCCACTTAATTTACGATCAGAAGCCAGTAATATAGAAACATCTGCGGCTGTAGTGGCGCTTATGCTAGCCCTGACAGGTGTGACCTCTGGTTCATTTAGCTTAACGCTTTTTGATGAGTGGCTGCTTGTAACAGGCTATGGTTTATTGGCGATCGTTTTACTTAGGCTGGGTGCTTGGATGCAAGATAAGGTTGTTCTCCCTGCTCTTAATTTATCCTACGCCACTCAGCAGGGTAATACAGCTGCTGCAATGATCACAGGCTCTCACTTAATAGGTACGGCCATTGTTATTCAATCATCAATGACGTGGGCTTCTCAAGACGCAAATTTAGGTATGATTGCGCTATTGTTTGGCTTTGCTATCTCTCAATTTTTACTGGCATTGGAAACACGCTTGCGCTTGTTATGGACGGGTGGCGGCTTACTAAAGGCCATTGATAAAAAACAAAATGGCGTGATTTTAAAAGCTGCTTGCCAGCATATAGGTGCAGCCTTGGCGATTAGTGGGAGTGCCCATTTTGCTTCGGCAATTGAATATCAATTAGAGCTTGCAGTGGTTGCTTGGCTATTTAGTTCGATAGTATTTTTGATCGCTTATTTGGCGCTAGCTGAATTGTGCGTGCGCTTTGTCTTGCCTAAAAAAGCAACAGTGGAGGGTGGGCGGGCAACGCTTGAGGGGGCTATTTATTTAGGCTGGGGGTTCATTCTTCCTGCTTTGGCCAGTTAAAAAATAGCGGCTAATTAGCCGCTATTTTTTGAGTATCAATCATTCATTTTTTAAGGTTTAAATACTTTAGCGAGTTCAAATCCTTCTTTTATTAATTGTTCCGCATGTAATTGGCTCATGGTTCCTTTTTTACAATACAGAAGCACATTTCTGTCTTTAGGTATTTTATCTAATTGGCCACTAAGCTGGTAAAAAGGGATCTTAATAATTTCATTATTAGTAAGGTGTAATGGGTCAGCTTCTTCTTCTTGAGGATGCCTAATATCAATAATAAGATCATTGGTTTCGGGCACGCTTACCAGATCTATTTCAGTCACACCTTCAGTTCGTGATAATACATGCTTGATTCTTTGCACGGTTGCAGCTTCTATTGCCGCATCGAGCACGTCAAAATTAAATCGTGTTTCTTCATGCTCAATTTTAGCCGGCTTAGCTTTGGTTGTAGGCTTGACCGAAATCACACCACAATACTCCGGCATACTGGCTGCAAAATCGTATGTGCCGATCTTTCTGGATATATCAATGATCTCTGGTTTATCCATAGATAGAAGCGGGCGTAATACCAGCATGTCTGTAACCGAATCAATCACACTAAGGTTTCTTAAGGTTTGACTGGATACCTGGGCAATACTTTCGCCGGTAACAAGGGCTTCAATGCCTAAATCTTTTGCAACTTTTGTAGCTGCTCTAAACATCATGCGTTTTAAAATCACTCCCATTTGAGAATTATCAATATTGGTAAGTATTTCAGTCACAACATCTTCAAAAGGAATGGTGACAAATTTAACACCATGAGATACGCCATAAGTTTCCCATAAGTAATGCGCAACTTGTTTCACGCCAATTTCATGAGCAGCTCCGCCTAGATTGAAAAATACAAAGTGAGTTAATAGTCCGCGACGGTTTAGCAGGTAGCTGGCAACATTCGAATCAAATCCGCCTGAGATCAAAGACAAAACAGAATCTTGTGTGCCAGTTGGGTAGCCTCCCATACCTTTGTCAATCGAAGAAATAGTTAGCAATCTCTGCTTTCTAATTTCCATTTTCACTGTGACTTCTGGATTGTATAAATCTACCGACTTTGGTTCGCATTGTTGAAGCAGGCCGCCACCAACATACTGCTCAACATCTGTTGATTTAAAATCGTGAGTACCTGACCGTTTTACACGCACACAAAATGTTTTATCTTTTATTATGTCGGCATAAACACTCTTGGCAACTTCCAATATGTCATCAAAGGTCTCAAAACTAAATTCTTTGACGGTAAGAATGCTGTGAATGCCAGTGATGCGCTTTAATATATCGCGTATATGTAGTTCTGACTGCTCGTCACTGGTATTAACCTCAGCACTGTCCCAGCTGCCTTGCACATTGCAGTCTATCTCGTGATAGGCGAGCGTCTGTTTTATATTACGCTTTAATTGAGTAATGAATTGTTTGCGAACAGGGCGAGATTTAATTGTGATCTCTGGGAACAGTTTTATTACAAATTTCATGTTTACTACCTAGAATAAATTCAGCTGTCGTCAGCTTGTCGAGTAATTGTTTTATTAACAGCGCTGGCGTGTCGTTCACGTAATTCACTGTCTATGTATTTATCTGTCGTGGCCATACTTGAGTGGCCAGCGTCTTCTTTAACGTGTTCTCGAGGTCTTATTTTGACGTCTTCAGAGATTCCTGTGTGTCGAAGCCAATGAACCGTTGCCGCTTTTAATTCTGATGCATCATTTGATTGACCTTTATCTGCAAGCGAATCATAGGCAAGGTCGAAACACTGTTGCACAAGATTTCTAATTTGCCGTGTGCTGGTTACGCTACCACCGCCGTGATTTTTGGGGGATTAAAGGTGTTTTCTCTCCAAGGAATGGGAACTCAGTTAAGCCTAAAAATAACCTGTATCGCTTTAACGCATCGAGCATCCCGTTTGATACGGTTATCATCCTACTTTTATTGCCCTTTCCAATCACATGGAACCACCAGTTTCTATCTTGGTCTGGCCTAAAGTCTCCCATTACGGGAGTCGATCGCTCATCAGCAACGAGTTCAGAAATACGTAAATACATTCCCAATAAACAGTTAAGAATGAATAGGGTGCGTTCATGTTGATGTGGATTTGAGAATGCGAGATTTTCCGCGATTCTCATTACTTCGTCCCACTGGTAGTTACTTATGCGTCTAACCGGGTCTTGGGTTTGTGAAGTTTGTATGAATCGACTTTTTTGTCTTACAAGCGAAACTGGGTTTGCCGAAACAAATTCCTCCTGTATTAAAAAATTAAAAAAGGAGCTTAAAATAGCAAACGTTGATTGTATGGCTTTTTGTGATGGCTGATAGTTTTCGGCCAGTGTTTTTAGTTTGAGTGCTTTACTGTACGGGACAACAAATGGGCGCCAGTCTGGGTTTGGTAATCTCATTCCTTGTGCATTTTTAAAACGGGCAACATTTTTAGTGCCGATCCAATTGGTGGGCGGTTTTAATGTGAACTCGAGATATTGCTCAATGTTTTCACGCTTTACTTCTTTTAGGTTTAAGTCTGTTTTATTCCATACCCATTGCAAAAGTCTTTCTACTTCTCGGCGATAGGAATTAAATGTTGCGGTGCTGCCTTTGTAACTTATTAAATAGCGCAAGCTGTAAAAATAATCCTCTCTTTGATTCATTGATAGCTCGGGTGCAATAGAGTCTATACCAGACCTAAATGGGTCTGGCAGAAAGTCTAAGTTATCAAAAATAGGAGTGGGGTGGTTGCTGGCCATTACTTGGTTTTAACTTTCCAATTAATGGTTTCGCCTGCTCTTAATGGCACGATCACATCACCAGAGAATTCCATTTCTGAAGGCGCTGTCCAAGGTTCTTTTATTAGTGTGATTTTATCTTTGTTACGCTCTAATTGATAAAAATCTGGACCGTTTAAGCTGGCAAATCCTTCAAGCTTATCCAGCGCACCTAGGTCATCAAATATATCTGCGTAAAGTTCAATGGCAGCATAAGATGAAAAGCAGCCAGCACAGCCGCATGCATTTTCTTTTTTTGATTTTGCGTGAGGAGCCGAGTCAGTTCCTAAAAAGAAGCTATTATGGCCACTGGAAACGACATCTTGAAGTGCCTGTTGATGTGTATTTCTTTTCAATATAGGTAGGCAGTAAAAGTGAGGTTTAATGCCACCCACAAGCATATGGTTTCGATTGTAGGCTAAATGCTGAACGGTAATGGTTGCACCCACATTGTCACCCTGGCTTTTTACAAAATCAGCAGAATCTTTAGTGGTAATGTGCTCAACAACCATTCTTAAGTTTGGTACATCTTTAACTAAGTTTGCCAGTACGTTGTCTAAAAAGGCTTTCTCGCGATCAAATATATCCACATGACTGTCAGTTACTTCACCATGAACCAGTAATGGCATTCCATTAGCGGCTAGCGCCTCTGCAATGTCTTTTAAACGCGACATATCTGTCACACCTGAGTCTGAGTTTGTGGTTGCACCAGCTGGGTATAATTTTGCAGCTACCACGTTTCCAGACCTGGCTGCTTCAGCAATAATTTCAGGTGTTGTTTGATCTGTTAAATATAGGACCATAAGCGGTTTGAAATTTGAGCCAGCTGGTATATGGGCTTTAATCCGGTCTAGGTATGATAAGGCTTGCTGCGCATTCATTACCGGTGGTGTTAAGTTGGGCATAATTATGGCGCGACCCATGGCGTTGGCCGTTGGTGGCACTGTGTACTGTAGTAGATCGCCATCACGCAGGTGTAAGTGCCAGTCATCTGGTTTTACAATGGTTAGTTCATTCATGGCTTGGCTCTTAGGTTGTGTGACTATAATTTTGCAATTGTACCAAAAATCTAAGATTTGGTGCTCTAAAGTGGCATATATTCTTTATTATATGGTTATTCCGATAATAACAATTATCGGAAATTGCATATATCCATCTTTATCCTAGAATTAAAGTTATTACCATATTTGGATGATTCGCATGGAAACTGCAGCAGCAATTCAAGAAATTGAACCTTTATTTGGTGTCGCAAATTATATAGAGGTTATTACGTTCTATGTTGGCAATACTCAATATGCCACTCCTGTAAGTGAGGTTAGATATATAGAGCAAGATAAGCGTAAAACGACTCGCATTGAGTTAAATGAAAAGCTAGGTGCTGAAGTTACAACCTACCAAGGTAGACCGGTCCCAATATATGATCTTGCTAACTTAATGGGCTGTGAATCTGAATACAATAAAAACCTAGGCCTGCTTAAGATTCTTGAAGCTCGCGAACAGGACCATGTAAATTGGATGGCAAACTTAGAATCTTGTTTAAAGAATAATACTGAATTTAAAGGCGCACGTGACCCTTCGCAGTGTGAGTTTGGTAAGTGGTACTTACAATTCAAAGCAGAAGACGAAATATTAGCCGATATAATGAAGGATTTTGATGAGCCTCATTCAAGGCTTCATGGGTTGGCAGATGAACTATTGAAATTAAGGGATGAAGGGCATCTAGATAAGGCATTGCAGGCACTTGAGTATCAGCGTGGCCGTAGCTTTGTTAAATTAATTGACCTTTTTTCTTCTGCCAGAGAAAGGATTGAAAATATTACACGCCCTATTCTTTTATATATAGATACCTCTAGAAAATGATAGCGGTAAGGCTAAATGCAATTAGCGATATTGTTTCGTTTCCAAAATCCAGTTTTACGCTGCAGAATGATGTTGATGAAAATTAAAAATTAAATAATTTAA